>WNFV01017948.1_pt1 | contig 13544 bp, 10 predicted proteins | sample 5400101 | NCBI WGS metagenome assembly WNFV01 (sample SAMN13153361, study PRJNA577476) | soil metagenome | isolation source: 115 cm soil or saprolite under grassland replicate 1 | place: USA:California | collected 2016-06-15
CGAGATCGGGGCGCCGATCGCCGACGCACAGAATGTGCGTGACCTCCAGGCCGAGCTCCCCCAGCCGCTCGGAGATCCACGGGCCGTTTCGGTCCGTCACCCGGCCAGTGAGGACCTCGGTGCCGGTCACGACGACGCCCGCACGAACCACCCCAGCGCTCAAGGGCAGTTGCCGCCCTTGAATTCGAGCTCGTGGATGCCGCTGGAGTCGATCGCGAAGCTCGCGGGATGCTTCGAGCGGACGGCGTAGGGCTTACCGCCGAGGATCACCGTGGCCGCACCGCCGTCGTCGAGGTCGAGTCGATAGTTCTCCGCCGGCGGCTCGAACGGCCCCTGCTTGGCCCCCGAGATCAGGGTCTGGGAGTCGATGAGCGGCTGACCGTGTCCCGGGAGCAGGCAGATCTCCATGCTGTCATGGGGGACTAGCGCCAGGGTCACGGGCTGCGATTCCGGGTTTCCGCCCTTGGACCCGTTCCGCGCACTGCCCTTCGAGTGATGCTGGCCGTGTGCTTTGCCCTTGTGGCGATGCTGGTCGCTTCCCGAGTCGCCCGTCAGGCCGATGACGACGAATCCGATGCCGGTACTCGTCCACGAGCGCGTCGCCGTCGAGCCCGAGGAACTGCGCATACGTACGGAGGAAGCCCTTGGCGTACGCGGGCCCCGGGAGGGTGTCCCACTCCTCGTTCTCGAGTGCGCGCAGGTACTTGGTGCGGATCTTCGTCTGCTGCTCGACGTTCCGGATGTCGAGCTTGCGCCGAGTGCGAGTCCGCTTTAGGACCTCGCCGATCGCAAGCCCGTCGCTCCCGCTGGCCATGACGGGCCGTATTCTCGCCGCCGCGGGGCGCCGGTGCCGCCCGGGCGACCCTAGCCGGTGACGTCGGGCCTCGCGCTCAGGGCCTCGCGCTCGGTCTCGCCGTCGGTGTCGGCGGGCTCGCCCTCACGCTCGCCCTCGAAGGCGTCGCCGCCCGCGAGGCGCTCCAGCAGTCGCGGCAGCTCTCCCTCCGAGACCAGGACCTGGCGCGGCTTCGAGCCCTCGTAGCCCGAGATGATCCCGCGTCGCTCCAGCATGTCGACGAGCCTTCCGGCGCGGGTGTATCCCACCCGGAGACGGCGCTGGAGCATCGAGACCGAGGCGGTCTGGCCCTGGACGACGATCCGTGCCGCGTCCTCGAGCAGGTCGTCGTGATCCGGCGAGAGCTCGTCCTCGCGCTCGTCGTCCATCGGCTCATGGACCTCCAGGAGGGCCTCGTCGAACTCCGGCTCGCCCTGGCGGGCCCAATGCGCGACGAGGCGCGCGATCTCGTTCTCGGTAACGAAGGCGCCCTGGAGGCGCTGGAGGCGCGACGTGCCGACCGGCCGGAACAGCATGTCCCCCTGGCCGAGCAGCGTTTCGGCGCCACCCTGGTCGAGGATCACCCGCGAATCCACCTGTGAGGCGACCGAGAAGGCAATCCTGGCCGGGATGTTGACCTTGATCGTCCCCGTGATCACGTCCGTGGACGGTCGCTGCGTCGCAAGGACCAGATGGATTCCCACCGCGCGCGACTTCTGCGCGAGCCGGATGATCGAATCCTCGACCTCGGCCGGGGCGACCATCATCAGGTCCGCGAGCTCGTCGATCACGCAGAGGATCTGCGGCAGCGGCGGCTCGCCGGCCTTGCGCCGTGCCCGGTTGAGCTCCACCAGGTTGCGTGCGCGCGCCTGTCCCATGATTCCGTAGCGGCTCTCCATCTCGACGATCAGGTTGGCCAGCACGTTCGCGGCCAGGCGCGGGTTCGTCACGACGGGCGTGAGGAGGTGCGGTAGCCGCTCGTAGTGGTTCAGCTCGACGCGCTTGGGGTCCACGAGCACGAGGCGGACGTCGTTCGGCGAGGCGTGGAGCAGGACGGAGCAGAGCATGGTGTTGATGCAGCCCGACTTGCCGGAGCCCGTCGTTCCCGCCACCAGCGCGTGGGGCATCAGGGCCAGGTCCGTCCACACCGCCTGACCCGATACGTCCTTTCCGAGCCACACGGCGAGGGCGGAAGACCCCTTCGGCTGGCCGTCGTAGATATCGCCGAGCCGCACGAGACGGCGCCGCTGATTGGGGACCTCCACCCCCACCGCCTTCTTGCCGGGAATGGGGGCGAGGATGCGGATGTCGGTGGAGGCCAGGGCATAAGCCAGATCGTCTCGAAGCTGGGCCACCTTCGACACCTTGGTCCCAGGTGCGAGCTGAAGCTCGTAGCGGCTGACGTGCGGGCCGCTGACCACGCCGAGGAGCTTGGCGTCCACCCCGAAATGGATCAGCGCCTCGAGCAGCGCCTTGGCCACGGTTTCGCGGTCGCGGGTGTCCGGGCCCTGATCGCCCTTCCCCCGCTCCAAAAGGGACGCCGCCGGAGGGCGGTAGTCGATCTCCTCGGACTCCGTTACCGCGCTGCGCCTGTTGCCCATCGGGGTAACGTCGCCGCCCCCCGCCTGTCCCTGGTCGCCGGCATGCCGCTGGTCGGCGTGTCCGCCCGCGGCGGCCTCATCGGAGGCGAGTTCCCCCGCCTTGGGGGATTCGACCTCGTCTCGCTCCCATTCGCCGTGGGGCGCGCCGGTCGCCGCCTCGATCTCCGCGCCGTCGAGGTCGCCGAGCGCCTGCGTCACGAGCGGCTCGGTCGGATCCGCGCGCGTGACCTCGATCTCCTCTCCGCGCGGCTCGAAGCCCTCGAGCCCGTTCAGGCGCAAGGTCTTCGCGAGCTCACGGGTACCGGCGCCGGCCCTGCGCGCCATGCCGCCGGCCCGCGCGACGATGCTCGACACGGTGGTGCCCGTGAGCAGCAGCAGGCCGCTGAAGAACATCAGCACCGAGAGGATGTGGGCGCCGAGACGCTGGAAGAGCGTCGTGGCGGCCCAATAGAGGGCTTCGCCTGCGGCGCCCCCGTGCACGTCGAAGAAGCGATGCTCGAAGTACCCGTGGCGGGCGGGATGCTCCGGCCCGAGCCCGGCAGTCTGCGCCGCAAAGCCGAGCAGCAGCGACGCGAGCAGCAGCACGGCGCCGGCGTTCAGCGCGCCGGGTGCGGAAAGAAACGGGCGCATGACGAGCGCCCCGCCCCAGCCCGCCAGCGCGAGCGGAACGACGTAAGCGATTCGCCCGGCGGCCGTCGCCAGCGCGCCCTTCAGCCACTCCCCCACCGGTCCGCCGTCCCAGCCGCCGTATAGGACGCACCCGAGATACACGCCCACGGCGACGAGCGCCAGCCCGATCAGGTCGAGGTGGCGCTGCTCCAGCCCCGCGATGAGCGCACGCGGATCGCGCCGCCCTCTCCGCGTAGCGGCTCGCGACCGCGAGCGCCGATCGCGGGCAGGGCGGCGCCGGCCGATGCGGCGCTTGCGTGTCGAAAACATGTGGAACCGATTTCGACGCCCGTCACGCGTCACCTGCGCGTAAACGATCGCTAAAAATCCCCGGCCTTCCGTGCGAGCAGGTCTAACCTTGTCGTGATGCTTGCCGGCGACACAGCTATCGGCCGGGTGCTCGTCGTCGAGGACGACGCCGAGATCGCCGACGTGCTGCGGCGAACCCTGCGCCAGGAGGGCCACGAGGTCCGCTCCGCGCCCGACGGCGTGGCCGCGCTCGAGGTCGCCGAGGACTTCGCTCCGGACCTCGTGATCCTCGATCTCGGGCTTCCGAAGCTCGACGGCGTCGAGGTCTGCCGGCGGCTGCGTGCAGAGAGCGACGCGCCGATCCTCATCCTCACGGCTCGAACCCACACCGATGACCGGGTGGAGGGGCTCGACTCCGGCGCCGACGACTACCTCGTCAAGCCGTTCGAGCGGCAGGAGCTGCTCGCTCGGATGCGGGCGCTGATGCGGCGACGCCCCCCGCGCGGCACGGCGTCCCTCGGCGTCGCGGACCTCCGCCTCAACCCCGACACACGAGAGGTTTACCGAGGGGACCGCTCGATCGATCTCACGAACCGAGAGTTCGAGCTGCTCGAGTACCTGATGCGAAACGAGCGCCTGGTGATCTCGCGGGAGCGACTGCTCGAGGAGGTCTGGGGCTATGACCCGATGGCGCTGACGAACACCATCGACGTCTTCATCTCGAACCTGCGCCGCAAGCTCGAGGCCGGAGGCGAGCCGCGCATCCTGCACACCAAACGTGGTGCGGGTTACGTCATCAGGGCGCCTCGCGATGAAAGGGCTTGAGCGCATACTCGCCAGGCTGACGCCGAAGCGCTGGCCGGTCCGCTGGCGCCTCGCCGCCGTCTCCGCGGCCCTGACGCTGATCATCCTGGTCGCGTTCGCGGTAGTCGTCGGACGGCTCACGTCCGATCGACTCCAAAGCGACTTCGATGACGAGCTCCGGGATACGGCATCGCGCCTCGCAGTCGAGGGGAGCGACGCCCTCTCACCCGATCTTCGCGAGATGACAGTGACCGGAACCGCCGTCATCAGAGTGGTCGACCCCGGCGGCTCCGCGATCGCCCAGACTCCCGGCGCTCCTGCCCTTGGGCCACCCAGTCCCGGGATCAAGGATGTCGGCTCGCTGCGCATGGATACGGAGCCGATCTTCAATAGCTCCATCCCGCCACAGTTCATCCAGTACGCCCGCAGCACCGACAGCCTCCACTCCACGATAAATCGCCTGTGGCTCTTCCTCGGATTCGGCGTCCTCGGCGGCACGCTCCTCGCGGCCCTTGCGGGCATCGCGATCGCCGGGCGCGCGATGAGGCCGGTCTCCACTCTCACGGCGACCGCAAGGGAGATCGCCTCCACACGCGATCCGTCGCGACGGATGCCCGAGCCCCCGACCAACGACGAGGTCGCCGAACTGGCGCGAACGCTGGACCAGATGCTGCGGCAGCTGGACGCCGCGAGGTCGGAGACCGAGCAGATGATGCAGCTTCAACGCGAGTTCGTGGCGGACGCCTCGCATGAGCTCCGCACCCCGCTGACGAGCATCCTGGCCAATCTCGAGCTGCTTCAGGAGCTCCTGGATGAGCCGCCTGGTCTCCGACCTGCTGCTTCTTGCTCGTGCCGATGCCGGGCGGACGGGCGCGCGCCGCGAGTGCGACCTGGCCGAGATCGCCTCCGCCGCGCTCGCGGAGGTGCGCCCCGTCGCAAACGGCCGCAGCCTGACCATGGCCGGCAAGGGACCCGTGCCGGTGAACGGCAATCCCGACGAGCTCCACAGGCTCGCGGTCAACCTCCTGGACAACGGCCTGCGGCACACTCCGACCGGCACGCGGATCCAGATGGCGGTCGAGCGGCGCAACGGCGATGCGGTGCTCGAGGTGATGGACGACGGGCCGGGCATCCCACCGGGAATGGAGAGGCAGGTCTTCTCGAGGTTCGTCCGCGGGGAGGGTCCCGCGGACCTCGCAGCCGACGCCGGCACCGGCCTCGGGCTGGCGATCGTGAAGGCGGTCGCCACATCCCACGGAGGGGACGTGGACGCGGGCGCGTCCGCCGCCGGCGGTGCCCGCTTCACAGTCCGCCTGCCCGCCGCGAAGTTTTAGGAAGCGTTTACACGCGCTCTATACTTTTTCTGCTGGACGAGACAACCCACCCGTCGGGGACACCCCCCGACACCACCTCGACGGGTGAACGTTGGCCAGTCTGAGCCAAGTGACCCGCCGGTGTTCCCCCTCCCTGACACCGGCGGGTCTTTTTTTGGCTACAGGAGGTGGCGCCTCCGCATCTCGGCGTGAATGGGCGCATAGTTCGCGCCGTGGCAGTCGCCCGGGACACCCGCGGGATTGAGGTCGTCGTCGGCGCACAAAGCGGCGCGCGCGGCGTCGTCGAAATGCTCGCTGGAGACGTACATGAACTGAGAGGCGAGGTAGATCCGGTCCATCGTCGCGCCGCCCCCGACCGGATCGGCGGCCACGAGCTCATTGCGTATGTCCCAAAGGGAGCTTGACCAGACCGTGCCAACGCAGTGGGGATCGGGGATATGTCGAAAGCCGACGAGCACCCTCGGGCACCGGGCCTGGGCCTTCCCGAGCGTCCGACCGCTGTCGGCACGACGACCGCAGCGCCGGCCAATCGAATACGGCGCCACCGGCGGAAAGACCCGGCCGTACGTGGTCGCGTCCCAGTCGAAGATGCAGACGTCGTCCTCGTTCGCCGTCCCCGGCGAGCGCGACGACATGGCTGCGGCCCAGTAGTCGGCCGATCCCTCCTGAAGCGCCAGCGCCTCGCTGCCGAAACTCTCCAGGAACGCGGGCGACTGCGAGTACTGCATCGCGTGGCCGTACTCGTGGAGGATCACGTCAGCGTCCTCCGCGTCGTCGACACCGCCGGCCCCGTATTTGATGGGACGCCCCGGCTCGAAGAACGAGTTGTCCCTGCGAAAGGCGTCCGCGACCACACGCTGGGGGCGATCGTCGATGCCATTGCCGGTCGCGTTGCTGAACCCGAGATCGTGGATGTACTGCTGCGCGCGGTTGATGTGGTAATAGGCCATCAGGGCATCGAAGACGGCGTCCGAGCGCTTCACTCGCCACCAGGTCAGGGTTCCCTTGCAGACCTCGTGACCCCCGTGGCGACCGAGCTTTGCCCGCACCCATCTCCCCCGCAGGCAGCTCTGGCCACTCCGTATGTACCTGAGATCGACCGCCCGGCGCAGCCTCGTGAGGAGGCTCGTATTGCGACCGTGATGGTCCGATCTCAGGCCTCTGAAGCCTCCATTCTCGACAACGGGATTCGGGTCATAGAGCTTCGCGTGGCCGGTGCGAAAGCGTCGGATGAGGCTCTGCGCTCGAAGCACCTCGCCCGAGGCGGCGTCGACGAGCACCTCGAACTTTCCGCGCGGGTGGACGCCGGGAACGACGACGCGCCAGACCAGACTGCCGCCCTGGCCGGGCTGGATCGCCAGGTCGGACGACACCGGAGCCCGCAGCCCCCTCGCCCCCACCTTCCGCGAGGCGATCGCCACCGCTCGCCGCCGTCCGATTCGAGGCCTCGGCGGCGCCGCGATGCTCGGCGCGGTCGAGTCGGCGACAACCCGCGGCGGTGCCCCGGGGGCGTCGTCGATCACGGTCTCGCCTCCAAGCACGTCCACCGCGCCGATCTCCTGCTGGAACCGGTAGAGCGTCGCCCCGCCCGGCAGCGGGACCGTCCGGATTCGCGTCAGCTCGCGGGTGGGCGCCGTTGCCGCTTCGAGCTCGCGCGCGACCTTCGAGGGCACGGCGGACGCCGCCGCCGGAACCACCAGGGCACCGATCGCCGCGGCGGCGAAGACCGCGCCACGACCGGGGAGGTGGGTGGTCACTCTCAGACCTCGACAACAACCGGCAGGACGAGCGGACGGCGGCGCAGACGCTCGTACACAAACTCCGCGATGTCGTCGTGGAGGTCCTGCTGAAGGAGCGTGGTCTCGCGCTCCTGGTGGCGGGCGGCATCCGCAAGAGAGCTAGCGACGACCTCGCGGAGCTCCTCGACGAGCCCGTCCGCCTCTTCGACGAACGGCACTCCGCGGAAGATGATCTCGGGCGGCGCCACCTGCGCACCGTCGTCGGAGGAGACCGTCGCGACGACGATGAACACCCCGTCGGCCGACAGCGTGCGGCGATCGCGCAGGGCGACGTCGTCGGGGTCGCCGATGTCCACCCCGTCGACGAAGATCATGCCGGCGGGCACCTCGGCTCCAAAGCGGGCGCCCGACCCGTCGATCTCGAGTGCCAGCCCGTTGCGGCCCTTGAAGATCCGGTCCGGGTCCACGCCCACGGATTCCGCGAGCTGGGCATGGAGGCGCATGCGCTTGTGGTCGCCGTGGAACGGCATCACGTACCGCGGGCGGGTGAGATTCAGCATCAGCTTCAGCTCCTCCTGCCAGCCGTGGCCGGAGGCGTGGATCGGCGCGTCGGCTGCCGTCACGACCTGGGCGCCGATCTCGAAGATCCGGTCGATGGTCTCGTTGACGGAGCGCTCGTTGCCGGGCACGGGGGTCGCCGAGAAGATCACCGTGTCGCCTGAGTGCAGCTCGACGTCGGGATGATCCGCGTGGGCCATGCGCCGCAGCGCCGAGAGGGGCTCCCCCTGGCTTCCGGTGGAGATCACGACCACCTTGTGGTCCGGAAACGACTCGATCTCGCGTGCGGGGATCAGCATCCCGTCCGGGATGCTCACGATCCCGAGGTTGGAGGCGATGTTGAAGTTCTTGCGCATCGAGCGGCCGACCAGCGCCACCCGCCGATCCAGCCGGGCGGCGGCGTCGATCACCTGCTGTACGCGGTGGACGTTGGAGGCAAACGAGGTGACGATGATGCGGCCCTCGCAGCGCGCAAACAGCTCCAGCAGCGCCGGGCCGACGCTCGACTCCGACGGTGCTACGCCCGGGCGATCGGCGTTGGTCGAGTCGCCGCACAGGCACAGCAACCCCTCCGCCCCCAGCTCGGCGAGGCGCGACACGTCGGCGGGAATACCGTCTACGGGCGTTTGGTCGAACTTGTAGTCGCCCGTTACCAGCACCGGGCCGAGCTCGGTGCGCAGTACCACGGCCCGCGAGTGAGGGATGGAATGCGCCATGTGCACCATCTCCAGCTCCAGCGGCCCGAGCGGCACGCGGCGGCCCGGCTCCAGCACCTGGAGCGGCGCGTCGCGGAGCCGATGCTCCTCGAGCTTCGAGCGCACGAGGCCGATCGTCAGCGCCCCGCCGTAGATCGCCGGCGGCATCCCGATCTCGCGCAGCACGAACGGCAGCGCCCCGACGTGGTCCTCGTGCCCGTGGGTGAGGACGATCGCCTCGATGTCGGCGGCGCGGTCACGCAGGTAGGAAAAGTCCGGAAGCACGAGGTCGATCCCGAGCATCTCGGTGGTCGGGAACATCAACCCCGTGTCCACCACGACGATGCGGTCCGCGTACTCGACGACGGTCATGTTCTTGCCGATCTCGCCGAGTCCGCCGAGCGGCAGGATGCGGAGGGGTGCCGTCATCAGACGGCGATTGGGCGCCGGTCGTGGTTCCGCATCTAGCCTGTGCCGCCTGCGACCAGCAGGCCGTGCTGCTCGAGCGCCGCGCGGATGGCCGCCCGCTCCTCCTGGCTCGCGGAGACCATGGGCAGGCGCATCCCGCCCCCGATGACCCCGAGCATCTCGAGCGCCGCCTTGACCGGGATCGGGTTGGTCGCGACGGTCATCGCCCGGTAGATCGGCTCCAAGGTGGCGTCGAGCTCCCCGGCCCGCGCCCAGTCGCCGGCCATGGCCGCCTCGTAGATGGCGCGCATCTCGGCGGTCACCAGGTGCGAGGCGACGAGTATGCCCCCCGTCCCCCCGAGCTCCAGGCAGCGGAGGAAGATCTCGTCGTTCCCCGCCAGCACGTCGAGGCCGTCGATGGGGCCGAGCTCGTCGTTGTTCGCCTGCTTCACGGCGACCACGTTGTCGATCTCGGCGGCGAGCTCCGCCATGAACTCGGGCGAGAGGTTGATCACCACCCGCGAGGGGATGTTGTACAGGACGACCGGCGTCTCGCCGGCCGCCTCGGCGACCGCCTGGAAGTGCGCTCGAAGACCGCGCTCGTTTGGCTTGTTGTAGTACGGAGTGACAGCGAGGACCGCATCTGCACCGGCCTCGCACGCCCTCGCGGTCAGCTCCACGGAATGGCGGGTGTCGTTGGTCCCGGTGCCGCAGATCACCGTGGCGCGATCCCCGACCTCGTCGAGCACGGCGCGCAGAAGCTCGAGCTTCTCCTCGTCCGAGAGCGTCGGGGCTTCGCCGGTCGTCGGCGAGACGACGAGGCCATGCGAGCCGTCGTCGACGAGCCGCCGCCCGAGAGACCGCGCGCCGTCGAAGTCGACGGCGCCGTCCTCGTCGAAAGGCGTCACCATCGCGGTGATCACGCCTGAGATCGTCCCCGTCGTCATTCGTCGTAAGTATCGCGGAACGGGCGGCGGGCGGCGGGCGAATCGCGCTAGGGAGGTCCCCCGATGTCCGGCGGAGGGCTCATCGCCTGGCGCGTGAGGCGGTCGCGGATTCGTGCCGGGAGCATGCCTGCGAGCCTGGCCTTCGCGTATTCCCGCAACGGGAAGGCGAGCCTCTCGCGCCGCTCGAGCGTCGCCATGTAGATCCTCTCGGCGGCGTCGCGCGGCGGAATCGAGTAGGTGTGCCTGAACGCGTTGGCTTGGAACATGGGCGTGTCGACGAAGCCGGGGAAGATCTCGGTGAAGGTGATCCCACTCGGCTCCAGCTCGGCTCGAGCCGATTGCGCGATGGCCGCGAGAGCCGCCTTGCTGCCGCTGTAGGGGGCCTCGTAGGGCATTCCAACGATCCCCGCCAGGCTGACGATCGCGGTCACATGACCCCCGCCCCGCTCGCTCATCGCGGGGGTCAGGTGCGAGAGCAACACCAGGTTGGCGAGCGCGTTGACGGCGAAGTCGTCACGCGCCTGGCGCCAGTCGAAGGCGAGGAGGGACTGGGCGCGGTCCAGGCCGGCGCCGGCAATCACGAGGTCGATGTCCGGATGGGCGCGAACCAGCTTGGCCGCCGCGGTGTCCAGGGCATCGAGGTCGGCGAAGTCGACGTGAACGCTCGCGGCCGCAGGGCCGTTGCCGAGCTCCGACGCGAGCGTCTTGAGCCCTTCCTCATCGCGATCCAGCATCACGAGCTTGGAGCCGTCCTCCGCGGCAAGCCGGCAGAGCTCCGTTCCCAGCCCTCCCGCGGCGCCCGTCACCACGGCCTTTCGGAAGCGGCCCGCCGCACGCAACCGGGCCGGGGTCCTGCCCACGAACGGCGCGAGCCGCGGGGTGCGCCTTGGCCTGAACCCCATTGGCTTCTCGTACCAGGGATCGACGTGGAGGAGCTCGACGCTGAATCCCTGCTCGTCATTCACGTACACGACGGACCAGGGGCCGAGCCGCAGCGGCGGGCCGTTACCTCGAAGGCCAGCCTCCACGCAACGCTCGTACGCGGCCTCGAACTCCGAGCGGCGGTGAAAGCCGAAGGCGACGTTGAGGAGCCCCTGATCCGAGATCCGGTACCCGGGCGGCCAGGGCCTGCCGGGCGGCTCGGCGTACTCCGTCAGCTCGACCGCGATGTCATCCGCCCACAGGGTGAGCGCCTCGCGCTTCGCGCCGTCGAGACCCCACAGCGCCTCGTGTTCAGGCCGGTGCAACGCCCCACCCGGCTCGAGCCCCAAGACGTCGCCGCAGAACCGGCGCGCGCGCTCCAGATCCGTTACGGAGAGCGTGATCGCCCGGGCCACGGAGGGGATCTGCAATCGCGGGCGCTCGCGTTCCGTTTGCCCACGGGGGTCGTCCTCCATCAGCTCGATCAGGACGCCCTCGGGGTCACGTACGCAGACTCGACGCTCGCCGGGCTCTCCTATCGGCTCGGTCAGGGCGGACGTGCCCGCGTCAGTGGCACGCGCCATCGTGCCCTCGAGATCCGAGACCGAGAACGAGATCGTCGTATAGCCGACGTCGCAGGGCCGCCAACCGACGGGAAGGCGACGCACGAGCGGGCTGCGAAACTCGAACAACTCCACCTGGAAGAAGCCCTGACGGTCGACGAGCCACCAGCAGGTCGACGCGGAGCGCGGAACCCCCTGGACCAAAGAGGCCAGGGGGCCGGCGAACAGGTTCGTTCCGCCGGCGGGCTCGAGCCCGAGCACGTCTCGGTACCAGCGCTGCGTCCGGCGAAGGTCGGTGACGCTGGCCGCGATCTGGCAGAGGCGCACGGAGGCATGGACTCTACTGGCGGCAAGACGCTTGGCGACCACTAGCATCGAGCGGAACCACACCATCCACTTGTGACGACACGTCGGCTCAAGTGGATGGGTGGGGGCACAGGCTTCCAGTGAGACCGCGCAAAGGAGCAGTGACCTTGGGGGGCGCGTTCGGCGTGCTCGCGCTCGTCGTCAGCGCAGCGCAGGCCCGCCCGCATGTCGGCATCCCGTACATCCAGGCCCACCGCGGTGGCTCCCTCGTCAACGGCGCGCCGACCTACCCCGAGAACACGATGCCCGCCTTTCGCTGGAGCGGGTGACCGGCTGCAAGGGTCAGATCGACTCCAGGACCCTCGCCGAGCTGCATTCCTGTCCCGTGGACATCCTGGGTACCGAGGGCGACTCGGTGAAGCTGGGGCGCAACGACCCGCGCCGCACGCGAATTCCCACGCTGAAGCGGGTCATGGCGTTGTTGAAGCGCACTGGATCCACGGCAAGCATTGAGATCAAGAACATCCCCACCGACCCGGACTTCGATCCGACCGACGCATTCGCCACGACGGTCGCCGATGCGATCAAGAGGAGTCGGATTCCGCAGTCCCAGCTCATCGTCCAGAGCTTCTGGCCGCCGAACCTGGACGTGGCCCAGCAGATCCTTCCCGACGCCGAGCTCTCCCTGCTCACGATTCCTGAGCTCAACGACGGCGGACCCGCCTACGCCCAGTCGCACGGGTATGAGTGGGTGTCTCCGCAGTGGCCTGTCGATCCCGGCTACGAGGAGCAAGCTCACGGACAGGGGAGGCAGATCGTGCCGTTTACGATCGACGCTCCCGGCAAGCTGCGGGCCGCCGCCGATGCCGGCGCCGACGCTGTGATCACGAACGACCCGCTCCGCGCCAGGCGTGTCTTGACGCGGGACGCCCCCCGAGCGCCCAAGCCCCCGCCACCGCCCAGCGCACGGGAATGCCGGGGCACCGTCGCGCATCGCCACATGGCGCCGATCAGGAGCCTCGACCCCCAGCCAGGTGCGCCGCGCATCTTCGCGATGCAGTTCAAGCAGGAGCTCGACAACGTCACCTCGTACCGAAGCTTCCGCGCCAAGATCGAATGCATGATCCGCCGCTACGTGGTGCCCCACCTCGCAAGGCACCGGCCAAACGTGGTGGCATTCAACGAGGACATCGGGCTGATGACCCTGGGCACCGGCGCACGCGGGGCCGCGGCGCGCGAGATCTTCGGCAATCCTGAGGCGGCGCCGGGCTGTGAGGGCCAGGGAGCCCCCTGCGGGGCGGCCGCAGCGCTGGGCTTGGTGACGGCGGCGTACTCGCCGCAGGTCGCCGCCTACCAGACCGAATTCCCCGACATGGGACCCGTAGCCCAGACCTTCGTCGCGGCCACGGATACCTCCGCGATCCGGATCTCCCGGAGCCGAGGTCGGTGTACGTGGCCACCGGCGGCCAGGTCTACAACGAGGCCTTCGTGTGGGCCCCGCGCGACGTCCGTCACGAGGGACCGCGCCCGATGCGAAACGTCGTCCTCCAGAACCGCAAGGTGCCGCTGACATCCTTCGAAGAGCAGCTCGGCTTCACCAGCGGCCCCGCGTCCGGTCCCGACGCCCGGGCGAACCTGCGCCCGTACCGCCTGCCGCATACCCGGGCGCGGATCGGCATCGCAACCAGCCTCCCGGCGTTCAGATTCGGCAGCGACTTCGGTAAGCCGCCCCGGGGGGTAGGGCACCCATGCGCGGACGTGACGGTCTACTACATGCGTTGCCTCGATCGGCTCGGCACCAACGTCGTGCTTCAGGACGAGGCAAACGACGGCCGCTGGTCCGAGCGGGGCGGGGAGGGAGCCTGGCAGCCGCTCGAGTGGATGGGCTCAACCTGGCGCACAGTCGCCGATTCGACCG
>WNFV01018408.1_pt1 | contig 13544 bp, 10 predicted proteins | sample 5400101 | NCBI WGS metagenome assembly WNFV01 (sample SAMN13153361, study PRJNA577476) | soil metagenome | isolation source: 115 cm soil or saprolite under grassland replicate 1 | place: USA:California | collected 2016-06-15
GCGCGCGCGCGCGAGCCGCTGATCCTGGACGGCGAAATCAACGACAAACGCTTTCGTTCTTTGTGGCCTCATCCGGAAATTCGTTCCGCGATTTCCATCCCCATGCAGGCGGCGAACAAGCTGGTCGGGACGATCAACATCAATGCGCTGAGCCGCCCGCGTCCTTTCACGCTGGGTCAACTGAAAGCGCTGACCATTCTCGCGAGCACTGCGGCGGCGGCGCTGGAGAGCGCCTCGCTTTTCACGCAGGTGCGGCGAGCCGAAGCGAACTACCGGTCGCTTTTTGAAAATGCAATTGAGGGAATCTTTCAAACCACCGCCGAAGGACGATTCATTACCGCTAACCCGGCCATGGCGCGCATCCTGGGATACGACTCGCCCGAAGAAGTGATCGAGAAGATCACCGATGTAGCCCATCAACTCTACGTCGACCCTAAAGCTCGTGATGAGGCGGCCCGTCTTGAACAAAGAGAAGGAATCCTGCGAGGGTTTGAGTTCGAGGCTTACCGCAAAGACGGCGAGAAAGTCTGGCTATCCGCAAACAGGCGCGCCATTCGCGATGAAAACGGTGATGAGATTTACCGCGAGGGCACGATCGAAGACATCACCGAGCGCAAACGAGCGGAGCAAGCGCTCGCTAAAAGCGAGGAACGCTATCGTGCCCTGGTGGAGTCTCTGCCGGCGATGATTTATTACGTCCAGGCAGACCCTCCTTATTCACCCCTGTATCTCAACTCAAACATCGAGGCGCTCGGTTACTCGACCGATGAATGGTACAGCAAACCTGATTTGTGGGTGAGCTTGCTGCATCCCGAGGATCGCGAGCGGGTGCTGCGCGAGACTGAAGCCGCGAAGATAGCGGGTGCGGAAACCGAATACGAGTACCGCGTGGTGGCGAAAGACGGATCGATTCGATGGTTACACGACCGGGGCCGGTTTTTCACTGATTCCACTGGTACGCGCACCTGGCAGGGCGTCATTCTCGATATCACCGAGCGCAAAAATGCAGAGGACGCCCTGCGCGAATCCGAGGAACGCTATCGGGACCTGGTCGAAAACAGTCATGAAATAATCTGTACGCACGATCTCGAGGGAAACATTCTTTCCGTGAATCGCGCAACTTTAGAACTATTGGGCTATGAACCAAGCGACTTCGTTAATAAGAAAACCATTAAAGACATCTTGGCCCCTGAGGTTCGTGATCAGTTTGACGATTACATGAAAGACATTCTCGAAAAGCGCGCGACCACCAATGTAATGCTGGTGCAGACTCGTTCGGGTGAGCGACGAATATTGGAATACTACAACTCTCTGCGAACCGAGGGAGTGGCAAAACCCATCGTTCGGGCGATTGCTCGGGACATCACCGAGCGGCGACAAGCGGAAAAGGCCCTGCGCGAAAGCGAAGAACGCTATCGCGATCTGGTCGAGAACGCGCACGACATCATTTTCTCTCACGACTTAAGCGGAAATTACAGATCGGTGAATCGAGCGGCCGAACGGATCACCGGGTACACCCACGAAGAGTGTCTAAGGTTGAATATTACCGACACAATCGCGCCGGAACACGTGAATAAGGCGCGCGAGATGATGGGCCGGAAGCTCGCGGGCGAGAAGGTAACCGCCTATGAAGTTGACATCCTGGCTAAGGATGGCAAACGGGTCGCTGTTGAGGTCAATACCAAACTTATCCTGCAGGATGGCGTTCCCGTTGGGGTACAGGGCATTGCTCGTGACGTGACCGAGCGCAAGCAACTCGAAGATCAGTTGCGCCAGTCGCAGAAGATGGAAGCGATTGGTCAACTGGCTGGCGGCGTGGCGCATGACTTCAATAACTTATTGACGGCGATCAACGGCTACAGCAGTCTCGCGCTGCAACGAATGAATGGAAACGACCCAATCAGGGGGTATCTGGAAGAGATCAAGAAGGCCGGCGATCGCGCTGCGAATTTGACTCGCCAATTGCTGGCCTTCACAGATCCTGGTCAACCTCGTCGTTAACGCGCGAGACGCGATGCCGCAGGGCGGCAACCTAACCATCGAAACGGCGAGTGTCGAACTCCAGGAGGAATACGCCAGCAAACATCTCGGAGTCTTGCCGGGAAATTACGCGATGCTGGCTATCAGCGATACGGGCACCGGCATGAGCGAAGAAACGCAAGCGCGAATCTTCGATCCTTTCTTCACTACGAAAGAGAAAGGCAAAGGAACCGGGCTCGGCCTCTCCACCGTCTACGGCATTGTCAAACAGAGCGGTGGAAACATCTGGGTTTACAGCGAGCCGGGTCATGGAACGACGTTCAAGATTTACCTGCCGCAACTCGAATCGCCCGCGACTCAAAGTGAGATCGAGGCGAAGGAAGAGACCGCTCCGCGCGGATCCGAGACCATTCTACTGGTCGAAGATGAAGACGTCGTCCGTGACCTGGCCCGCCAAATTCTGGAGCAGGCCGGATACAACATTTTGGAGGCCAGGGGCGGCGAAGAAGCTGTGCATTTGACTACGGAGCATTCCGGCACGATCGATCTCTTGCTTACGGACGTGGTCATGCCTAAGGCAAGCGGAAAAGAGATCGCCGACCTGATAGCGTCAATTCGTCCCGACACGCGCGTGCTGTTTATGTCGGGATACACCGACGAAGCAATTGTGCACCATGGCGTTTTGGATTCAGGTGTCGAGTTCATTCAAAAACCATTTACGCCGGCCTCGCTGGCCCGAAAGGTGCGCGAGGTCCTGGAGTCAGAACCCCCTGCGGTAGCGGGTGGTTGATCTTTGGTTCTTATGGAAACGGACAAAATATCAATCCTGATCATTGACGACGATGAGCAAATTCGAAATCTGCTCAAAGAGTTGTTAAGCGGCAGGTTCGATTGCGTGGATGTCGGCTCGGCCGAAGAAGCGCTCTCGGTGCTGGGGGCCATGCGCTTCAATCTGGTAATCAGTGACATCCAGATGGGCGAACTCAGCGGACTGGATCTGGTTCCGCGAATTCGGGAGCTCGCGCCGGAGACCGTCGTAGTGATGATCAGCGGACATCAAACGATCGAATCGGCCATCGAAGCCATGCGGGCGGGCGCCTTCGATTACATTACCAAGCCGCTCGATCTTCGCCACGTCGAGGCAGCCGTCGGTCGCGCGCTCGAACATCAACGACTGCTTCATGAGAAACGAAAAGACGAAAACCAATTGGAAGAATTGGTCCGCGAACGCACCGCTCGGATCGAGCATCTAGCCGTTTATGACGCGCTCACCGATTTGCCCAACCAGGCGCTGCTGAGCGACCGCTTTTCGCAAGCCCTGGTCGGCGCTGGTCGCAGCCGGCGAAACGTTGCCCTGATTCTAATTGCCGTTGATCGATTTAAGAAGATCCACGAGACGCTAGGGCACCCCATCGGCGATCTGCTGTTGAAACAAGTAGCCGCGCGGCTGCAAACCTGTGTGAAGAACGGTGATACTCTGGCGCGATCGGGCGATGACGAATTCGCTCTGTTGTTGACTCGCGTCAAAGGGACCGAAGAGCTTGCCGACCTTTCGCAAGCCATCGTCGAAGTTCTCAAACCGCCATTCTCGGTCAAAGGAAACCAAATTTATGTGACCAGCAGCCGCGGCGTCAGCCTGTTCCCGAACGATGGCCAGGACACTGAGGCGATCATGAAGAATGCGGCGGCGGCGTTGTTCCGCGCGAAAGAGTTGGGCGGCGCCTGTCATCAATTCTACACGGCGGACATGAACGCACGGGCCATGGAGCATCTGGCCCTCGAGAACAGTCTGCGCGGGGCCATCGAAAACAGACAATTAATAAACTACTATCAGCCTATCCTTGATTTGGCTTCGGCCAAGGTCGCGAGCATGGAAGCGTTGGCGCGTTGGCAGCATCCTGAATTTGGCGTGCTGGAGCCGGCCGAGTTTATTCATCTGGCCGAAGACACCGGGCTCATTCTGGAGATCGCCGACCTGGTGATGTGTAATGCTTGCGCACAAGCGCGACGCTGGCGAGACAATGGCTATCGTGATCTGCGCATCGCAGCGAACATCTCGGCGCGACAGTTTCAGGATCAGAACTTCCCGGAAAAGATCGTGAGGATACTGGGACAGACGCGTCTCGATCCGCAGAGCCTGGAATTGGAAATAACTGAAACGTCGATCATGGAAAATGCCGACTCGAGTGTGAGGGTCCTGAGTGCGATCAGAAGATTAGGCGTGAGAATCGCGATCGATGACTTTGGCACAGGTTACTCTTCATTGAGTTATCTGAAGCGCCTGCCCATCGATACCGTGAAGCTGGATCAATCGTTCGTGAGAGGTGCGACCAGCGATCCTAACGACGCGGCGCTGGTGATGGCCATTATCACCCTGGCGCACAACCTGAGACTCAAAGTGATCGCCGAGGGCGTCGAGACTGAAGAGCAACGCGAGTTTCTGCGTCTGCTGCGATGCGATGAAGGGCAGGGTTATCTGTTCGGGAGGCCCGCGCCGGCCGAGGCTTTCGAATCGATATTGCGTGCCGGCCCGCAGCGTAAGCAGGACAGGCTTTTGGCTTCTCCGCGCCGCGATTTGAATATCGCGAGGAGGGCGGTCAACGAATAGAGGGTAAGTAGCACAGACTTCAGTCTACGGAGCAGGAACATGACAGACTGAAGTCTGTGCCACAAGTTGAAACAATGAGCACGAACTTCCATGCGTTAGTGATTGATGACGAGCCGCAGGTGCGTGAATTTGTATCGGCAGTGCTAGATAACGAGGGGTGGGTGGTGGCAAATTGCGCATCGGCGGAAGACGCATTCGCCAGACTCGACGAATCAAACTGGTCAGTGGTTTTTTGCGACGTTATGCTCGGCGGCGCTGACGGCTTCGCGGTGCTTCGTCGATTCAAAGAGGTGTTGCCGGAAACCAAAGTGGTATTGATGACCGGACATGGGAGTGCCGTCGGCGCTCTGGATGCGACAGCTTTTGGCGCGTATGACTATCTATTGAAACCATTCGGTCCGGAGGAACTGCAATCCCTCTCGCGAGCATTGCGCGAGCGATTAATCAACCGGCCACAACGGCTGTCATCACGAGGCGGCAGCAAGCGCGATTCGGATATCGATTTGGTTGGCCGCAGTCATGCGTTCATCGAAGTCATGAAACAGGTAGGGCGAGTGGCCGCGACGAACTTGCCAGTGTTACTGACAGGTGAATCAGGGACCGGCAAAGAATTGGTGGCCGCCGCGCTTCATCAACACAGCGGCCGGGCCCACAAAACCTTCGTCGCTGTTAATTGTGGCGCGATACCGGCGGAACTGATCGAATCTGAGCTTTTCGGTCACACAAAAGGATCGTTCACCGGCGCCGATCGCGACCGGCGTGGATTATGGGAAGAAGCCGATGGCGGCACCGTGTTCTTAGACGAAATCAGCGAGACCACCTTATCGTTTCAGGTAAAGTTGCTGCGCGTCTTGCAGGAGCGGGAGATTCGCCGCGTCGGGTCCAATCAGACGCGCCGGGTCGACGTGCGCGTAATCGCCGCCAGCAACCGTGACGTGGAAGCCGAAGTTAGCGCCGGGCGATTTCGCAACGATCTCTTTTATCGTTTGAACGCAGTCTCGATCGCGCTGCCGCCTTTGCGGGAACGCCGCGAAGACATTCCGCCACTGGCGCAGGCGTTTGCCGATCGCGTGTACTCGTTGAATCCCGCCGTTCGATTCTCGCCCGAGGCGGTTGCCTCGCTTGAACGATATCCGTGGCCTGGAAACATACGCGAGTTGGAGAACGCCGTGGTGCGCGCTGCCGCGATGTGCGACGGCATAATCCGGATTCAGGATTTGCCGGAACGAATTCGCGACTATCGCGAGGAAGCGCAGGAGAATTTGGAGTCAATTGCCGTTATCCCGGAAAGAGAATGGCCGCCCTTGTCGGAAATCGAAGGGCGTTATGTCGCCCGCGTGTTGCAGCATACCGAGGGAAACAAACAAGCAGCGTCTCGCCTGCTCGGGGTAGATCGAAAGACTCTCGATCGTATGATCAAGCGGCATCATATCGACGTCCGACGCCGAGGCGACGTGGTTCAGCCGGTTCGGTCGCATTCAGCAGCCTAGGTTTGCCAAGCAAGCACTCTGTCGATAAGAACACGGGTGTTTCGCCGCGGCTGAATGCCACAACTCCCATTTCGTCTTCTGATTAATACCTGAACTCGCGCCGCTGTCCGAAACACCCGGTTACCGCGAAGTGTTTATAGCGCACACGCAACTCCTCCGTTGCTTGCCGAAACTGGCGGCAAATGCTCAGCGTTTCGGCCGATTTTTGATAAGCGCAGAAGCGAAAACAACACTCTCGTCGATAAATTGTCTGGTGCATACGTCACTCATTTCAAGCGAGGCCTTGCTGCGCGGGGCCGGCGATCTGGAAGGCACATCAATTGCTCCGTTGCTTGCAGACAAAGGCCGCGATCCCTCTGACGCGGTTGTCGACCTGCTAGTGTCCTGCTTTTGCCTTCGAGATTCTGTTCTTCTGGTAACTCCCACTTGCTCCTCTTCTTCAAGGATCCAACCATGTCATCTCATTCCGATCAAAACACCTTCGCCAAAACGAGAAATCTCGTAACACCCGACACAATTTTGCAGAGCCGCTATCGCATCGTGCGCCACCTCGGCCAAGGCGGTATGGGTGCGGTTTATCAAGCTGTCGACTTGCGGCTTGGCCACACGGTGGCGCTGAAGCAAACACTTACAGCGGACGAGGAGCTATGGAAGCACTTTGAGCAGGCTTCGTTATGCAGTTTGTTGACGGCTTGGATCTGGCGGAGATCATCGCGCAACAGCCCGGGCCATTTCCGCGTAATGCAGTGGTCGCGTGGGCCGATCAACTGCTCGATGCGCTCATTTACTTACATTCGCACGAGCGACAGATCATTCATCGGGATATCAAGCCGCACAATCTGAAAGTCACTCGAAACGGATCAATTGCGTTACTCGATTGTGGATTGGCAAAGTCGGGTGGTTTGAATTCTCATGTCGAATCTTGCAGCAGCGTTTTCGGATACACGCCGCGTTATGCGCCGCTCGAACAGATTCAGGACCTTGGTACAAGTCCGCGCAGCGATATCTATGCCTTGGGCGCCACGCTTTATCATCTGCTCACCGGCGTCAAACCGCCCGACGCTCTGGCCAGGGCTGCAGCCTTGATAAGCGCGAAACCGAATCCGCTCAAGCCGGCAAATGAAATTAATAGCGCGGTTGGACCGGAGCTGGCCGCTATTCTGAGTAAAGCGATGGCCCAGAATCCTCATGAGCGCTACGCGAGCGCCCTTGAGTTTCGCGAGGCGCTTCGCCGCGTTGGCCGAGTCGATTCTCCGAGGATCGATTACCTAATTCGCAATCTTCCAGTTGAGTCGACAGTTGTGGAAACCGGCGAGACGACCATCGTAAGAAGGGCGCCGCTGAGCGCGACTAGAAGACTCGGCAAACACTCGATCGCCGCCTTGTTCATCGTCCTCCTGACGGCTTTCAGCGTTTTCTGCCGCTATTATCCGTGGAAGCTGCCACCGAGGGCGATGCAGGAATCAGCGCGCCAGGACTCTGCCGCCGGCAATCCGAAAGGCAAATGAAAAATGTCAAATTATGTCAAATGATGAATGATAAGTGGATTGGAATCGGCACGACTCGAATCTGTGACCTCTGATTTTTTTCAAACCTTCCTGAAACGCTCGCGCGTCTAGTTGTGAATGACGATACCAGCGCCGAGTCGGATGTTTTGTTGCCTGCTGCCGAAGAGCCAGGTCGGATTGTAGTCAGCCTGTATTGCTCGAACATCGAAGCGGCGACTGATCCGGATGTCTAAGCCGCCGCCAAAGGCGCCGGCAAAACCCGTATCAGTGCCTCCGGACGGGCAATTCTGAACGCCTGGATCGGGACTACAAAAATCGAAGAGTTCATCGAGAAATCCAAGATCTCTGGTCAGGAGGCTAATCTTATTGCGTGCATGCGCAATCCCAATCAACGCGTGCCCAAAAGGCTTGAAGCGACTGTCTGTAGCGTTGTTTTTGATTTGCACCCCGCCGAGAAAGTTGAAAACCGACGTGGTGACGTATGCTCGATTACCAAGGAACTCAAAGAAAGCCTGCTTTCCGAAATGCCCGGCAACGTCAAACTTCAGTCCCACATAACGGCGGATGTTGCGGGTGAGTGAGGCGTTGAATCCGTCAAAACCTTCGTGCCCCTTTGTCTGGTGGTTGTGAGAATAGCCGCCATAGATCTCGAACTTATGGTAATCAGGCGACTGTGTAAACCCTGCCGACGCGCACGCGGCGCTAAAAACCAGGAGAAAGATTATTTTAGCCACGACTATTCCTTATCGCCTTGAGATTTGTGGTGCACCCGGCACGACTCGAACGTGCGACCCCCTGATTCGTAGTCAGGTACTCTATCCAGCTGAGCTACGGGTGCGGAAAGATGAAGGCAGTTTAAGGTTTCAAGTTTGAAGTTTCAATTTGTTCGATGGAGAGCGGCCGAAAACCAACTCAACGCGCGTAGTATCCCGGTTTGGTGCTGGCGACTAAATCGGCGCGGGCCACTTCAACGCGGATTTCACGCCATTTGCCGTCGCGCGCGCCCGGGTTTGTTGGCTGATAGGCAATGCTATAAAGCGTGCGCAAGTCGGCAGCCACTTCGGCGTACAGTTTGGCCATATCGTCCAGACGATGAATCTCGTGCAGCCGTCCGCCCGTGCGGTGTGCCAACAAGCTCAGACGCGTACGCGCCGCTGCGTACATGGCAGTGATTAAGGGATCAGGTAGCGGCAGACGCTTCGGATCGCCGGACGGCAGTGCCAGCGGAAACACTGAAACGCCTAAACGATCGGCATTCGTGAGGACCGAGCTAAGCTGCGCATTGATTTCGGGTTTGATGGCCGTTTCCAAATCTGAACCTGAAACCTTCGAGATGACGGCGCGATCTCCGTTACGTGCTTCGGTGTCAATTCCATCCGTCAAAACTACGATTGCTTTGCGCCGCTTCTCTTCATGGGCCAGTTCCTTCAGCGAGTATCTCAATGCCTCGTACAAATAGGTTTCGCCTGCGCCACTGGCAATCGAAATAGCGTATGCCACTCGGCGGCGATCGGTGCTGAACCCCTGCAGCGATTTCACTCCCTTGCCGTTAAATTCCACCACTGCAATTCGATCTTCTGGGGCCAACGCTTCTATGAAGCGCAACGCGGCCGTCTGGATTTGTTGGCGAAACGTCGCGGTTGAACCGGACATGTCCAGCAGAATCACCAGGCTGAAGGGAGCTTCGGTCGATTCGAAATGTTGAATTGGCCGCCGCACGCCATCCTCGTAAACAGTGAAGTCCGTCTGAGACAGCGTAGTAATCGCATGACCTTGCCGATCGACGACGCCAACGTTAAGTTGGACCAACGATGTATTGGTAGTGATGACGTCTTCCGGCTGTTGCGCCTTGACCGCTGACGCGTTAGGGAACCAAAGCGCTAACAGGCAAATAAACAAAATTGGGCGCGCCGGTCGATTGCGCAGTACTCGAACAAGAGAGAATGATGTGACCATGGCCTACCGACGAATCTCAGATGTTTGCTGGGGTTACTGAGTATGCCTGCGGCTCGCTGAACTTTGCAACCGCGCCTTTCTCGCCCTGACCTTGTGAAACGCCGCAGTGTCAGAACGGCGAGCGCCCGATCATTTTCTCATTTTTCGGTTTGAAATACTTCCGAACTAGCAATGCTAACGTAGCAGCAAACTACGCCAAATAGCGAATGAACAGTAGAAACGACAGATCCGCTTGATTCGATGCTATTTCTCCGAGAGACAATTGCATATAATCCCACACCTTAAGACGGGAGTTCCTCCCACGATGCACCATCCTAACTTCTGCGCTGAATGTGGGACTCAGCTAAAACGAAAAGGCTGGCGGGTCTGGCAAAACCGCAACTTCTGCGACAACTGCGCCCGCCGACTGGGAAAGAGGGGAGTGGTCCGCTTGTTAATGGCCGTTGCGGTGATCGCGATTTTCGCGTTCGCGCTGGGCCGATATCTACGCCCTGCCCCGCCCCCTCTAATCATTGAGCGGCCGTCGAATTCGCCGTTGGCGGATTTGCCGGTGAACCTGGACGAGTTTGCACGCAAATCCAACCACGAAGACAATTCAACCAAAGATCCATCTCGCGTCACGCAGTCTGAAAACGATCCGGAGTATATTTGCGGCGCTCGCACGAAGAAAGGCACGCCGTGTCGCCGACACGTACATTTCGCCGGCGAACGCTGCTTTCAACACAAGGGAATGCCGGCGATGTTGCCAGTCGATAAACTCATCGTAAAAGACGCCGGCTCATCAAAACAATGAACTGATTGGCATTATCAGTCTGGGCGGTTAGTCCTTGAGGCAGTGCAATTGCGATGTTACGATGGGCTGGGAAATAGAGGTCAGATCATGCAAGTCCTGGAAAGAACAACTGATGTTAACTTTTCCCCATTGCTCCGACGCTACACACTCGAAGAGTTTTGGGCGCTTCCAGATCCCGGGAATCGCTCACATTATGATTTGATTGGAGGTCAACTCTACATGGTCCCACCGCCCGATCCACCGCATGGGAGCGTCGATTCACGTCTCACGAAATCATTAGTCAAGTTTTTGACGGCCAATAATATTGGAGGCGAAGTTCTGCATCCCCGCGAAGGAATCTATGGGGACGTTACGGCAGCAACTTATCTTGAGCCGGACATGATGTATGTGTCGGAAGAATTGATTCAGAACATGGGAAAGAAGCGCACCTCGGCGGATATCGTGTTTGAATATTCGTCGAAGAGCACGGCCAGTTACGATCAAACCACAAAGGCGGACACGTATCTGGCTCTGGGGGTGCGAGAACTTTGGCTGATTGATTCTGAGAACGGTTTGATCGAGGTGCGTAACGCGAAAACTAACGGCACTCAACCCGTCTGGGAAATTCGTCTTTACGGAAAGGGCGAGTTGGCGGAATCGAAAGTTCTGAAGGGTTGGCGGGTTTCGGTTGACGAGTTATTTGCTGGACTTATCTGAACCTCGTCGATACCCGCCTCTGCGCGGTCGTTGTTCTTGTTGTTCCGATATCCGCGCGATTTCTCGATTGAGCTTTCCACCCTCAGTCAGCAATGGCAGCAGTCGTTTGTCGGGCATCAGGAACGCGGCGCGCAGTGGCACTGGCCGTGCCCCTGGACGAGTGACGACGCCACAACGTACCCCACGGACTTCCGCAATCCACGGAGCGAACTCTTCAGCATTTCCAATGGTGGCCGACAGCAAGAGCATGCGAATGCGCGGCGGGGTAAGGATGATCGCTTCTTCCCACACATGTCCGCGATCTTCATCGGCCAGATAATGAGCTTCGTCGAAGACCACGAGATCAGCGCGCACCTCCTCGCCGCCGCGCAGCGCGTCGAATAATTGATTGCGAAAAATCTCGGTGGTGCCGACGATTAGCGGCGCGTTTGAATTCTCTTTGCGATCGCCGGTGAGGATGCCTACGCGCTCTGGTCCAAACTCATCGCTGAACTCTGCATACTTTGAATTTGTCAGAGCTTTGAGTGGCGTCGTGTACCACGCTCGCTTGCCCGCGTCGAGCAAGCGCCGAATTTCCTCACGCGCGATCCAGGTTTTGCCGCTGCCGGTAGGGGCGGTAACTAAGACATCTTCAAATTCAAGCGCCGTCAGAGCTTCCAACTGAAAAGGATCGGGTTTGAACGGCGCCGGTTTCGGCGAACCAATACCGGAAAGCAATTCGCGCAACTCGCGTCCGTAGTTTCCGGTGGACGGCGGCAGCCTCTCGAGCGAACTTGATTTTTGCGCTCGCGTTGAATCCACATCGCGCCGCTTTGATTTGTTCCGAGTCTTCGTTTGGTCGCGAGTTGCGCCTTTCTGCTTCCCATCGTGATGACGATGTCCGCGTGACCGTATCATACCGGTATTGTATGCCAAGCTCCCCGGCGCACGACATGTTTGGAGGCAGTGCGCCAAGCTAACTCCTCTCCCTTTGGGAGTGGGCCGGGGCTGAGGGCCTAGCGACGTAACCCAAAACACTTCTTTCTCCTTCCTTATCGGAGCGGACAGGGAAAGGATGGAAGGAAAGTTTGCTCTTCTTGTTACTCAGCTATGCCCTCACCCCAATCCTCTCCCAAAGGGAGAGGGAAGTTACCTACAAATCTTGGCACACTGTCTTTGAGGGCTTCGGTTGCGACTGACTTCGTGGTGTCTTAGTATCTTCAAGTATCCAGATTACTAAATAAGAAAGGCTGAAGTTCGCAACGCAACACGGATACGCGGCGTCTAAATTGGTCGTTTGTTTCTATGAAGGCAATGCTGAATTTTACTGATACAGGGGGGCTCTTTGACAACTTTGAGGTCAATCGCGAGCCTATTTGGCCGAAGATGAAATGGCTGCTGGCGCAGTCGGTCGCCTGGCACTTACTCTTGGTTGCATGCGTGTTATTAATTCCGCCGGTTCGCAACGCCTTAAGTATCGCGATGATTCTTTCTGGTGGACGTTTTGTCGACAAGGCCTACGCCAAGACTGAGATCGGCGACGAAATTGACTTTACCGAATTGACCGCGGAGAAATTCCGTTATCCGGAAGGTTATTTCGCGATGGACCAACAGGGCATGCCGAATCGGGCGGCTCAATTTGTCGGCTCCTCATTCACGCCGCGCAGCTTTAAGCCGTTGCCCGTCCAAAGTCCTTCTCCAACGCCGGTGGCTTCGCCGACGGCGACTCCTTCGCCGGCTATTGCTGCCAACAAACCGCCCGATGCCACGGCGAAACCATCGTTGACGCCAAAAGCTCCCGATGACAAAGTGGTGGAAAAGGCGCAGCAACGATTGGAGTCGGCGTCCAAGGCAACCGGAATTGAATTGCCCCAGGAAGGCGAGATCAACAAACAACCATTCAAGGATCTGGCCGCGTATGCAACTGACTTAAGGAATCAGGGGAAGCTCGACTTTGAGAAGCCGTTCGAAATTTCTATCGATACTGAGCTTAACAAGGAAGGGAAGCTGGTAAATCCGCAAGTGACGAAGAAGACGGGCGATCCAAACCTGACCGAACTCGGCAAGAAGCTGGTCGAAGCCTTGAATGACAGCGGCATCTTGTTCTATTTGAAAAAAATTAATGAAGACAAGCCCGGAACGAAGGTCACCTTCACCATCAAGCAGGATGGCAAAGAAGTAACGGCAACGGTTGAGTCCGAAGTCGCTTCGGTGGTAAGTGCTCGCCAACTCTCAAACGCTTTCGGCTTGATGCTCGGCTTGGGCGCTGATACGCGCAAGGGCAAAGACGAAGAGATTCTCCTCAGAAGCACAACCGTGTCCCCTGACGGCAAGAAAGTTATTTTCAAACTTAACATGGCCCACCAGGACGTCGTCGACATAGTCAAACGCGGAATGGAGCCGTCGCCCACCGCTTCGCCGTAATTTGGAGCGCAGCGGCCACGACGCCGCTTTTGGATCGCAATCAATGATCGCCCATTACTGAAATGAGGTAACCATGCAAAGAAGATTCGCTTCGTTTGCATTTTCATTCT
>WNFV01016204.1_pt1 | contig 13543 bp, 10 predicted proteins | sample 5400101 | NCBI WGS metagenome assembly WNFV01 (sample SAMN13153361, study PRJNA577476) | soil metagenome | isolation source: 115 cm soil or saprolite under grassland replicate 1 | place: USA:California | collected 2016-06-15
CTGTTCACCGGCTGGATGCTGCTGTCGTATCGGAAGCCGGTGACCGCGTCGTCGGTGCTCGACAGTTTCCCGGCGAGCCGAGTCACCGACGAAAATCCGCGTACGTTCTGGGTGGCGAAGCAGAATCGACCGGGCGAATGGCTCACAGTCGATCTTGGCGGGACCTACGACGTGAAGGCGATTCAGGTGAACTACGCCGACTACAGGTCGGGCGTCTACGGCACCGACTCGACCGTGGTCACGCGGTTCCATCTGCAGGCGTCACTGGACGGCCGCGTGTGGGCCGTCGTAGCTGATCTGGCGGACGAGACGCGCGATCGTCCCAACGCGTACATCGAAATGCGGAGACCGGTGCGCGCGCGCTTTGTCCGCTACGAACACATTCACGTCGGTGCCGCGAACCTCGCGATCAGCGATATCCGCGTGTTCGGCCATCAGTGGGGTGTGCAGTCGCGGCCGGCAACACCCAAGGGTCTGACCGCGCGGCGCGATCGCGACGCGCGCAATGCCGTCATCGCGTGGCGGCCTGTGCCGGGCGCGGTTGGCTACAACGTGCGCTGGGGGATTGCACCGGCGAAGTTGTACGAGACCTACCAGCGCTTCGCCGACGAGGGGACGACGCTCGAGCTGCGCGCGTTGACGGTAGGGCAGGGGTATTGGGTCGCGATCGAGAGCTTCGATGAGAACGGCGTGTCCACGCTGAGTCCGGCCGTGCAAATCAGGTAGGGGCCGATCTTCACTACGAGGTTTTGATGCCATTCATCATCCCCAGCTGGGCGCTCGGGGCGGCAGTCATCCTCATCGCTATTCAGATCGGGCGCGCGATCTCGGGGAGGTACGGCGGCGGCCGCGGCCGTCATCGCGGATTGCCGGCGTCCGATGACGAGATCAGCGAGCTGCGGCAGAACCTCGACGCGATGCAGCATCGCGTTGCGGAGTTGGAGGAGCGCGTCGACTTCGCCGAGCGGTTGCTGGCGAAGCACCGCGAGTCCGACCGGTTGGGGCAGGGATGAGAGCGCTGACGCTGGCGGCGCTGCTTGCAACGGCCGCCTGCGCGCCCACGATTCAGTCGAGTGGGTTGCAGCCCGTCGTGACGGAGCGCCTCTACTTCGGCCGCAACGTCGCGCAGACCCTCGGCGTCACCGACTCCGCCTGGGCGGTGTTCGTGACCGATGTGGTCAGCGCGCGCCTACCCAGTGGATTTACGTTCTGGGCCGCCGAGGGAGAGTGGCGCGGGGCGGACGGCCGGCGTGTTCGGGAGCCGAGTTACGTAGTCGAGGTCGTGCATCCGGCGCGGTCGGCCGCAGTGGAGGCCGCGATCGTCGCCATCATCGCCGAGTACAAGCGCCGGTTCGGGCAGGAGTCAGTGCTGCGCGTCGTCAGCAGCGGCCGAGCGAGCTACTGAGGATCTGCGCTCCAGCGCCTGTTATGACGTTTGGCGCGCATCCCCTTGCAGGCTTCGTATCCGCCGGTGTATCTCCGATCGCAATGCAGCTTCTGGATGCCAACGGAGAGATCAAGCGCCTCCGGCGTAGCGTCGCCGCGTTCGAACAGCGCACGTTCCGGACACCACTGGACCGCCTGCCGGACTTCGTCGACTGTCTGTTGACGAGCGATCCGCCGCTCGCCTGCGCCTCGGCGATCGTGGAGCAGGTGGTCTTCACCCCGAAGCATCTCGACGCCCTCCTGACGAGCCATCATCTGGTTCCGGAGTATCATGTGGGTCGCACAATCGTCGCCGCCGATGGGGCGGAGTCGAGTGCACTGCTCGAGGCGTTGCTCGCCGACTGGCTGGACTTTTTTTTCGAGCCAAGTCCGGCGGGATTTGTGCTCTTCGCGGATCACGAGGAGTACACGACGCTGTTTGCCGGGGCCGGCACCCTTCGACGACGGGCGGGAGCGCTGAAACAAAAGGGGTTCGTCGAAGTGTCCAACTACGTGCGTCAACTGTAGGAGGATCAGCGCATGAGGTTCAGACTCTTCAGATAATCCGCGACAACGTAGGCCGGCACCGCAAAGATGATCTTCCCCTGCGACTCCCGCTCACCGCCATACAGCATCGCGATCACTTTCCCGTCGCGATCGAAGATCGGGCTCCCGGACGATCCCGGCGCTCCGTACGCATCCACCTGAATGACCGCGGTGAGCGCCTTGCTCACCGTGCCCACCGTGAGCGTCGGCTCGGCGATCGGCTCTCCACCCTGCGATTCCATCGGGAGATCGAACCCCAGCGGATAGCCGAGGATCGCGACGGGATCGCCGCGCTCGAGACCGTCGCGCGTGCGCGCGAGTCCAGCGACTCGCGGCGTTCCCCCTGTGATCGACACGCGGAACACGCCGATGTCCGACTCCGGCGACACCCCGACCATCTCGGCGCGCCAGAACTGCGTACTCCCGGAGAAGATCACGCCCAGCCGGCGCGGCGTCTTGGTGCCGTCGTCGCCCACCAGGATGTGCTTGTTCGTCAGCATGGTGCCCGTCGAGTCCAACGCGAACGCGGTGCCGCTGAACCGCTCGCCGTCGGTGTACTCGACCAGCACGATGGCGACGGCGTCCTGGTTGCGGTGCGAGATCGCCCGATAATCGACGCCGCCCAACGCGCGTCGCCGCCGCTCAACCGCGGCCAACTCTGCGCGCAGGCGCGCCACGGCGGCCGAGTCACCGCCCGAGGTCTCCAGCGCCCGCCGCAGGCGAGCGGTTTCTTGCTGGGCGGCCTGCAGGGCATCGCGAACCCCCTGCAGCTCGGTCTGGAAGTGCTGCGTCATCGTCTGCGATTCGCGCGCCCGCCGCCGGCCATCGATTTGAATCCAGGTGAAGCCGGTGCCCACGATCAGCAGGAGCGCAATGAGCACCTTGGTCGTGCGGCGCAGCTGCGCCGTCTGCCGTGCGACCTCGGCCCTGATGCGCACGCCGGTACTCGCCCGCGGCGCCGTCGGCCGTTGTGCCGCCGGAATCACTTCTCGCGGCGACGATGCGCGCTCCGCGACACCCTCCGCGCCGGCAGTCGCCGGAAGGTCGGCATCGATCTCGATCACTCCGAACTCGAGCGCCGGTCCGTTTGCGCCGAACCCAATGACGTCGCCGTCGCGCAGCAGCGTGTCACCGTTGACCCGTTGGCCGTTCACGAACGTGCCGTTACGGCTTCCCAGATCCTGGAGGACGAACCCTTCGGTCTTGCGCACGATCGCCGCATGCCGTGACGAGACGTCGAGGTCACGCTCGGCGTCGAAGCGCACGTCCGACAACGGGTGGCGGCCAAGACCGATGTAACCCTTGCGGAAGGCTTCGATCTGCCCCGCGCGGGCTCCGGAGAGAAACTTGAACTGTGCTTTCACTGATTCCGGGTGAAGTACCAGACGAGCAGGGCGGCGACGGCGATCAATACGAGGACCATCGTCCGCGTTTGCTTGCGAGCTTCCTTGTTGGGCACCGGCGGCCGGCTGCCCTTGTAGACCGGGACCGGCTCCGTGCTGATCTCGGTGTCGATCAGGGGGTACACCTGGTGGCCGACCTCCTCCTGCTTGGCGCCGTCCGACACGCGCAAGCCGTCGCCGTCGAAGCGCGCTACGACCACGGTGATGTTGTCGGGCCCGCCGCGCTCGTTCGCCAGCGCGATCAACTGGTCGCAGACCGCGCTCAGGTCTGGGGTCTTCCTCACGATCTCGGCGATCTCTTCCTTCTTTACCTGGCCCGACAGGCCATCGGAGCAGAGCACCAGCACGTCGCCGCGCCGCACCTCCTGGTGCGTGAGATCGACCTTGACCTTCGGATCGGGGCCGAGCGCCTGGAGGATGATGTTGCGGCGCTCGCTCTGTGCGGCTTCTTCTTCCGTCAGCTCGCCCGCTTCCACCAGGCGCTGCATCAGCGACTGGTCCTTGGTGATCTGATGCGCCTCGCCGCCGCGAATCAGGTACGCGCGACTGTCGCCCACCTGTGTGAGATAGAGGTGATCGTTCAGGACCCCCGCGGCCGTCGTGGTCGTGCCCATGCCGCGCACTTCTGGGTGCGCCTTGGCGTGGGCGTGAATGCTCGCGTTGGCGACTTCGACCGATTCCTTGAGCCGGTACGCAAAGCGCTGCGGTGTCACCTCGTCCTCGGCATTCCACGTCTTGAGGAGGTGCGCGTAGATCGTATCGGTGGCCATCTCGCTCGCGAGCTCACCGGCCGCCGCGCCACCCATGCCGTCGGCGACGACCAGCAGCGTGCCGCGCGGCCCGATGTCATGCTGCCGCACATCGGGCTGCAGCGAGGCCGCCTTGCGCGTCAGATCGGCGACGAGAAAACGATCCTCGTTGTGGTCGCGCGTGCGTCCCAGATCGGTCTTTCCGAAGACCGCAATGCGGATCGGCTTGGATCGTCCGAACATTGGCGTCACGATCCGCAGGCTTGATCGCGTTTGAACTTCAAATACACCTCGTTTTGGGGCTTCAGGTGGAGAGCCCGCGCGTTCCAAGCGCACGCTTGATCGGTGCGTAACTCCACAAAGAATGCCTGGGCCACCATGAAGGCAGCTTGCGCGCGCAACGTTGCGGGAGCCCGCTCGTCGTCATAAACCGCCGTCGCTTGAATGCGTCCGGTCCCCGCAGTCTTTTGGTCGAGTACGAGTTCCAGCACATCGTCTAGTCGCTTGCTGTACGTGGCGCTGTCCGGCGCGCGTGAGGCAGCCGCTGGCGGCGTGGCGGGCAGCGCACCACCAACCTGCCGCACCGCCTGTCCACCATTCTGTGCAGTCGTATTTGGGCCCGCCGTGTCGTGCGGCACGGCGTGGGAGGTATCCGTCGGATTCGGATTTGCCTTGCTACCGCCGTTGAGCGCCACCCAGGCACCGCCCCCGGCGAGGACCACCACGACGCCGGCGACGATGGGGATGAGCGACCGCTTCTTCGGTGCCGCTGCCGGCGCCGCCTTCTTCGCCGAAATGCGCTGCGTGGCTCCGGCGGTCAGATCGAGCAGCTGCGTCTTCTCTTGGGTAACCGGAACGGCGCCGGCGGCGGGCCGGCCGGTGACGGCGGCGACGTCCGCCGCGAACTTCGCGACGCTCTGGTAGCGCTCCATCGGCGTACGAGCGAGCGCGGTATCGAGGACCGGCTGTAACCCGCCCGGGAACGACAAATCGGGCCGCGCCTCGGCGAGCGTCGTGGGCTGGTCCGTCAGCCGCTTGATCATCGTCTCCTGCACGCTGGTCGCCTCGAATGGCAGCTTGCCGATCAGCATGCGATAAAACACCAGGGCGAGGGAATAGAGGTCGCTGCGGCCGTCGAGGGTGTCGCCCGACAACTGCTCGGGACTCATGAACTCGGGCGTCCCCACGACCAGACCGGTCTTGGTGACCTTCTGGCCGGCCTGGTCACCGCCCACGGCCTTGGCGATTCCGAAATCCACCACCTTCACGGTCTCGCCGCCGTCCTTCCGCCTGCTCAACATGATGTTGTCCGGCTTCAAATCGCGATGCACGATGCCCAGATCGTGCGCGGCCTGGAGCGCGTCGGCAGTTTGCAGGAAGATCGCGGTTGCGCGCGGCACTGAGATCGCGCCCTCGCGCTCGAGCAGATCGGTGAGCGGCTCGCCTTCGATGAACTCCATCGCGAGATAGATCAAGCCGTCGGGTGTCTCACCGAAGTCGTAAATCGCGCAGACGTTGGGATGGGTGATGCGGCTGGCGTTCGACGCCTCGCGATTGAAGCGCGCCACGGCGTCGGGATCGTGAACCATCGACGGATTCATCACCTTGATGGCGCTCCGCCGGCCCATCTTCACGTGTTCGGCGAGGTAGACCTGGCCCATGCCGCCCTCACCGAGCTTCTTCACGACGTGGTAGCGGTCGGCGACGACCTGCCCCACGAGATCGCTCGCCGGCGCGGCGGATCGCAGCGTCTGCCCGTCGTTGGGGCAGAACTTCACGTCATCGGCATATTCGGTGGAGCAGACCGGGCAGATCTTCATTCCGGAAGCGGCCCTCCGCCTCCCGCGTCGCCGCCGGGCAGCTCGACGCGCAGCAGCTTGTCGCCGACCATGATGCGCGAGCCGTGCCGGAGCGCCATGGCGCCGCGGGCGGCGACCGCGACGCCGTTGCGGCTGTGATCGTCCACCAGCACGAAGTCCGCGTCCTCAGAGCGCACGGTCGCGTGCTGCGCGCTCATCGAAGGGTCATAGGGGAAAATCCAGTCGCCGCGCTCGCGTCCGATATGCACGTCGCGTCCCGGCGAGAGCTGGATGACGTCCCGGGAGCTGCCGTCCGTGCGGAGCTGCGTGAGGCTGGCGATATCGGCGCTCGGCGTCATGCTGCCCAAAGACCCAGGTGCCGTTGCGGCTCCCGAGATCGCGCACGTCGAGCCGCCCGTCTTCCCACGAGAGCTTGGCATGCAGAGGCGAGAGGAACTGATCTTCGGAGAACCGGATATCTCCCTCGGTCCGGCCGATGGTCGTGAACATGTGTTTGCGCTCGAACCGCGCCACCTCAGTGGCCATCTCGGAAACCAGAACCAATGTCAGGGAGTGTTCGGAGCGTCTATCGGGGATCAGGCGTCGGTCGAGTACCCCCCCGCCCCCGCCGGTCCCCCCGCCCGCAGTGCCTTGCGAGGTCACCATCGCTCCGCACAGCGGGCAGGGAGCATCCGCCGGCGCACCGCCCGGCGATGGAGGCCCGCTCGTGCGGGAGACGACACCGCCGCCACCACCGCCTGCCGCCACCGCGGCCCGCGCGGCTGCGGCTTGGGTCAGCGGCTTTCCGCAGTCGGAGCAGAATTGCGCGCCCGCTTCGTTTTGCCGGCCGCAATACTGGCAAGCGCTCAGTGCCATAAAGTAAGGTGGCCCAATCTATTGCTCGCCGCTAGCTTGCGCCACATGCGACTCATCGGTGCGGCGCTCCTCGTCGCTGCGACGGGGGCGGCGGGGGCGGCGGGGGCCGGCTGCGCGTCATCCGCCACGCGTCATCCCGCCTCCGTCTCAGCTTCACGCGAGCCACTTCACATCACGATCGTCTATCCCGACACCGCCGACCCGATTCAGGCGCAAGATTCGTCGTTCCTGTTCGGCAGTGTCGGCCGGGGGCGCGGCGATGTCGCGTTGTCGGTCAACGGACTCCCCGTCCGCGTGTCTGCGGCTGGCACGTGGCTCGCATGGATCCCGCTGCCGAGCGACTCACTGGCGCGATTTCAGATCGTGGCGCGCGCCGGTGCCGGCCCCGAGCAGCAGGAGACCACCTTCGTCGCGCGCATCGCGCAACCGTACCGCCCGCCGGCGGGCGCCACCGTGTGGATCGACACGACGAGCTTCACACCGACCGACACGCTCGCGTTTCCCGCAGGGGAGGGAATTCGCCTCTCGGTTCGTGCCACGCCTGGTGCGCAGGTGCGGCTCCGCATGGAAGGGAAACGCACGCAGGTGTGGTTCGTGCCCGACACGCTGCCAGGAGAGCCGGCATGGGGGATCCGCGCGTTCGGCACCGATACCGCCACCTACCGCCTTCCTTCCGCCGCTGACCGTTATGTCGCATGGCTGCCCGCCGAGCCGCTGTGTGATGGAATCCTCGAGGTGATCGTCGGGACGGATACCGCCCGTGCCGTCTGGCCGCTCGTGCTGGACACGCTGGATCGTGCGCACCCCGCGGTAATCGTGCTGAACGATGACACAGCGCATACCGGGAAGAGCGACAGCCTGACGGTGGGAAAGGCCGTGCCCTACGGCACCTACAACTGGTTTTTCCCGCTGGGCACGATCTCGGTAGCCACGGCCCGCTGGGGGAGCCAAACACGTCTGCAGCTGTCGCGTGGCGGCGTGGCGTGGGTGAACAACGCGGATGTGGTGCCGCTCGCGCCGGGGACGCCGCCGCCCGGCGGCATCGTGGAGTCGGTCCGCCTGGTGCCCGGCCCACGCTCGCTCATGCTACGCGTGCCGCTGCCGACGCACGTGCCCTTCAAGGTGGAAGAAGAGGAAAGGAGCCTCACGCTACGGCTGTACGGCGTGGCCTCCGATGTGAATTGGATGCAGTACGGCGGCACCGATCCGTACGTGACCCGCATGAGCTACGCGCAGCCTGCGGCGGACGAGGTGACGCTCACGCTTGCCCTGGCGGGGCCGGTGTGGGGGTATCGCACGCGCTGGAGCGGGCGCGACCTGCTGCTCGAGATTCGCCGGCCACCGGTGATCGATCCGCGGCGCCCGCTCGCCGGGCGGACGATCGTGCTGGACCCTGGCCATCCACCGGTCGGGGCGCACGGGCCATCCGGCTTGTGGGAGCCCGTCGCGACCCTCGCTGTGGCACAGCAGGCCAAGGCGTTGCTCGAGCGGGCGGGCGCGACGGTGTTGTTAACGCGCACCGACTCGAATCCGGTGGACTTGTTCCCGCGTACGCGGTTCGCCGAGGAGCACGATGCCGACGTCCTCGTCTCGATCCACGCGAACGCGCTGCCCGACGGTGTGAATCCGTTCACCAATAACGGCACGAGCGTCTACTACTTCCATCCGCGGAGCGCCGCCCTGGCGCGTGCCCTCGATCGCGCGCTGGTTGGCGAGCTAGGGGTTAGGGATTTGGGAATGGGGCGCGGTGATTACGCACTCGTGCGCGATCCGTGGTTCCCCTCCGCGCTCACGGAGGGATTGTTCATGATGATCCCGGAGCAGGAGGCGATGCTGGCTAGCCCGGCGGGCCGGATGAAGTACGCCCGCGGAGTCGCGCGCGGTATTGAAGACTTCTTGCGCGAGATGGCACGGTGATCAGCACGCACCACGCACCACGCACGCTGTTGTTGCTAGCGCTCCTTTTCCTTCCAAGCATCGCCTCAGCGCAAGTCGATCCGTCAGGCAGCTGGCGCACCATCCACACCAAGCATTTCCGCATCCACTTCCGTCCCAGCCTGCGGGCGCGTGCGACACTGGCGGCAGCAGAGGCCGAGCGAGCGTACACCCTCCTCTCGAGCGAGCTGCATCCGCCGCGCGGCATCATCGACCTCACGCTGTCGGACGACGTCGACACACCCAACGGCTTCACCACCGTCTTTCCATCCAACCGCTTCACGATTCTGCTCGTCCCGCCGGTGACGGATCCGGCGCTGCAGACGTACGACAGCTGGGAACGGCTCGTGATCGTACACGAGCTGACGCACGTCTTTCATCTCGATCGCTCGCGTGGCCTGTGGAAGACACTGCAGTCGGTGTTTGGCCGCGTGCCCGGTCTGTTTCCCAACCAGTACCAGCCGACCTGGGTCACCGAGGGCCTCGCGACGTACTACGAGTCACGGTTTACGACCGGGGGCCGCGCGGACGGGAGCTTTCACCGCGAGATCGTGGGCGCCGACGCCGCGTTCGGGCGCGCCCGGGCTCCCTGGGACGCGCTGCCGTTCACCCGGTGGCCCGATGGGCTCGCGCCCTACGCGTACGGCAGCCGCTTCTGGGAATTCCTGTCGCGCGATGTGAATGACTCGATCGTCCCGCGCTTCGTCGAGAAGACGGCCGGTCAGTTCATTCCGTTCCGCGTGGGCCGTCCGCTGCGGCATGCGGGGGTGCCGCGGCCGCTGGCCGACGCGTGGTCGCGCGCGATCGCGACGGCCGTGCCCGACACGCAACCCGGAGTACGAAGTCAGCTGGTTGTGGGCGGCCTGCGGGCCGAGCCGGTGCCGCGCCTGTCGCCCGACCACCGCCGTCTGGCGTACGTCTACGATGACGGCCGCGGCGCCCGGCGGTTGCGCGTCGTGGATCCGCAGAGCGGCGCCGCGCTTCGCTCGCATCGCGTGAACGGCGGGGTGAGCTACGATTGGCTGGGCGATACGCTGATCGTCGCACAGCTCGAGTTCCGCACCCGCTGGAAGATTCGCAGCGACCTGTGGCGCTGGCTCCCGAACGGCGCGTGGAAGCGCATGACGACGGACGCGCGCCTGATCGAGCCGCGCGCGGGTGGCGGCACGCTATCGGCGCTCAAGCTGGGCGGCGGCGGTGACACGCCGACAATTCCGGCTGGCGCAATCGACGGGACGTGGGGACCGATCGTGCCGTCGCCGGACGGACGGTGGGTCGTCGCGGCACGCAATCAGGACGGTCACTGGGCGCTGGTGCGCTGGCCGGCCGGTCAGCCGGAGTCGACTACCGTGCTGGCACAGGCCCCGGGCGCATCCGCGATCGCCGATCCCGTTTGGGCTGACGATGGTGAGAGCGTGCTGTTCGTGACCGACGCGGCCGGGTTTCCGCAGATTCATCGGTGGCGCGAAAGCGACGGCATCGTCCAGTTGACCGCCGAGCCGCTGGGCGCGCGCTCGCCGGCGCCGCTGCCTGACGGCCGTATTCTTTTTACGACGTTGGGAAATGGCGGCTGGGAGCTGCGCCGCGCGGCGCCGCGGCCGATCCCGCTGCCGCCGGCGCCACTGCTGGCCGTCTCGTTCGATTCCGCCCCGCGGGTCGTGCTGCGGGAGACCGGATACGCAGGGTGGGGATCGCTGCGGCCGCATTTCTGGATTCCATTGGGCATCAACGCCGGCCGGGCAGGCCACTTCTTTGGCGCCGCGACGGCCGGTGCCGATGCGGTCGGACGCTATACCTATTTCGCCGAGGCTCAAGTCTCGCCCTCGCCGGCCCGGCTGCAGGGATCTTTCTTCCTTCTTAGTCAGGCGCTCGGCAATCCCACCCTCGATTTCTACGTCTTCAACCGCTGGTCCCTGGTTGGGATCGACAGCACCGGTCACATCGTGTCGCAGAGCCGTCCCGAGGGCTCCATCGGGGCCACCCTGGTGGCTCAGCGCTGGCGCAGCTTCATCACGCTGCGCCTCGCGGCGGAATATGAAGGAAGGAGATTCGTCTCGATCCCCGATACGAACCTCGCCGCCGTCTGCACGGGTTGCATCGACCGCGATCGGATCGGCGGATCGGCGATCCTCTCGCTCGGCTCGGTGGTCTCGGCGCCGCTGACCGTGTCGCGGCAGGATGGCGCCACGGCGTCGTTGTTGTACCGGCGCAAGCAAGAGCAGGGCACCGCGCGCTTCCTCAACGAACTCCGCGCCCGTGGCAACGTGTACCTGCGCCTCGGACCGCGCGTCGGATTCGCGTATCCGGTCCTCGCGCTGCGCGGGGCGATTGGTACGCTCGGTGGGCCGATCACCGATCGCTTTGGGATCGGCGGTGTGTCCTCTGGCGGCGTCGAATTCCTGTTTGGGCAGACCGTTGGTGCGTTCCGCACATTCCCCGTGCGGGGCTACGCCGCGGGAATCCTCAATGGCCGCCGCGCCGCGACGCTCACGGCCGAGTATCGCATGCCGCTCGCGCTGGTCGGACGCGCGCTCGGACACCTGCCGATCGGCGCCGACAAGCTCGCGCTCGCGGTCTTCGGCGATGTGGGCGACGCGTGGGACGTCGGCGAGCGCGCGCGGTTGCATCGGCTCCGCTCGGCCGGCGCCGAGCTCGTCGCCGACGTGACCGTGACCTACGATGTCCCGCTGCGCCTGCGTTTTGGCGTCGCGCAGCCTGCCACCGGACACGCGCAGTTGTACGGTGCATTCGGCGCGGATTTCTGAAATCTGTTGACCGGCTTCGGGGCGAACCCTAAGTTAGCCCGGACCCCTCGGAGACCGAATTGTATTGCTCCCGCTGTGGCACTCAGAATAAGGACACCGCGAAGTTCTGCGATTCTTGCGGCCTCGACCTGACCGCGATGACGCCGACGGGCGTGCGCACCGAGGCGCAGGACATCACGGAAATCGACATGGTGCGCCAGGAGCTCAACGAGGAATACGAAATCGTCGAAGAGCTCGGTCGTGGGGGCATGGCGATCGTCTTCAAAGCGAAGGAAAAACAGCTCGACCGCGAAGTCGCGATCAAGGTGCTGCCGTTCTCCCTCGCGTTCGACAAGGAATTCGTCGAGCGCTTCCAGCGCGAAGCCCGCACCTCCGCCCGGCTCGAGCATCCCAACATCATCCCGATTTACCGCGTCGGAAAATCGGGCCGGATCATCTACTTCGTCATGAAGTTTCTGCGGGGCAAGCCGCTCTCCAGCGTTCTGACGGCGCGCGGCAGCCTCCCTCCCGGCGAGATCAAGAAGATCCTCGCTGAAGTCGGCCGCGCGCTCGCGTACGCCCATAAGAAGGAAATCGTCCACCGCGACATCAAACCCGACAACATCATGTTCGACGAGCACGGGCACGCGGTGGTCACCGACTTCGGCATCGCCAAGGCGGCATCGGGCGGCAAGCTCACGGGCACCGGCATGTCCATCGGCACGCCGCACTACATGAGCCCCGAGCAGGCCAAGGCGCAGCCGCTGGACGGCCGGAGCGACCTCTACTCGCTTGGCGTCGTCGCCTATCAGTGTCTCACGGGCAGCGTCCCCTACGACGGCGAAGACTCCTTCTCCATCGGCTACAAGCACATCATGGAGGAGATCCCCACACCGCCGCTCGACACTCCCGAGAAGCGGCAGCTCTTCGAGATCGTCCGAAAAATGATGGCGAAGACACCGGGGCAGCGCTTCCAGAACGCCGACGAGCTGGTCAACGTACTCGAGAGCGGCCGGTCGGTCACGTTCACGACCGACGCGACGATGGCGATGCCGTCGCTGACCGGCGCGCGACTCGCCTCCGCGCCGACGACGCCGCTGCCGCGCGCGACCGGGACACGGCCACCCGCGACGGCCGAGGAGGCGCCGCGCCGCTCGGTGCTGTCCGGCCTGTTACTGTGGCTCGTCATTGTCGGGGCAGTGTTCGGTGGCGGCGGGTTCTACGCGTACAAGAAAGGACTGATCTTCGCGAAGACTCCCGGCGGCGCGGGAGGCGATTCGACCGTGGCGCGGGATACCAGCGCGCGAGACACAACGCGGCTCGCCGCCGCCGACTCGAGCCGGGACTCGGCGCAGGTGAGAACCACACCGCCCGCTCCACCGGCCATGGGCACGCCGGGTCGCCTCGTCCTGCAGAACGTGCCGACCGGTGCCCGCATCAGCATCGAAGGGCAGCCGGTGCGGGGGACTCAGGTCGACCTGGCGCCCGGCGTCCACCGCCTGACGGTCCGGGCCGCCGGATATCAGACCTACGATCGCCAGGTCATCATCACGCCTGGCGAGACCTACAACGTCCGCCTGGACATGCAGACCAGCGAGGACGACGCCGGACCCTGCGACCGGTTCGGCCCCGCCTACAATCAGGACAACATCTGCTTCGATACGCGACCGGTACCGCTGTCATCCACAATCATTCCGGTGGCACAGGATGCCCCGGTATTCCCCCGCCAGGCGATTCTGCTCATCCGCGTCTCGCGCAATGGGACCACGATGGAGGCACGCGTGTTCGTGCCCTCGAATGTCGATACTTTCAACAATGAGGCCCTCGACATGGCGAGGAACCTGCGCTGGAATCCGGCTCAGAAGAACGGTGAGCCGACCGAGGCGTGGGTGCAGTGGCCATTCCAGCCGGCTCGGCAGTAGTCCACACGCCCAAAATCCATTCCACGGCGTTCATCGCGCCGACAGCAGTCGTGATGGGCGACGTGACGCTGGGGCCGCGCTCGAGCGTCTGGTATCAGGCCGTGCTGCGTGGCGACATGGCACCCATCGTGATCGGGGAAGCGA
>WNFV01012010.1_pt1 | contig 13542 bp, 11 predicted proteins | sample 5400101 | NCBI WGS metagenome assembly WNFV01 (sample SAMN13153361, study PRJNA577476) | soil metagenome | isolation source: 115 cm soil or saprolite under grassland replicate 1 | place: USA:California | collected 2016-06-15
CTTATGGTCGGCGCCAGCGGACGGCTTCCCCAGAAGGAGCCGAACAGGAAGGCGGCGATGTCGTAGATGAAGGTCAGCCCGAGGACGGCGAGCATCAGGGCTCGGCCTGACTGCGACTGGGCCAGGATGACCAAAATGAACCCCGCCAGGAAGGGAACGTACAGCACGCCCAGCAGAGTCGAGCCGATGTGCGCCAGGGCCCCTTCCCGAGCTTTCGGCACCGCGGCCATGTACCACAGGAACGCGAGCATCAGTCCGAGAACCACGAAGAAGGCCATGGCCTGCTCGCCCTTCAGATAAGCACCGGCCAGCGTGAAGCCTCCGATGACCAGGCCCAGAGCCGTTGCCGGCTGGTGGCCCTTGCGCTGCATGGTGGCGTACAGCTCGGCCTGCCCCAGCAGGACGACCCCGCCGGCCACCACCGCGAACGCTGCTTTGGCGGCCGCCAGGGAGACCAAAGCCACCGCCGCAAGGACGGCCGCGGTGAGAACGGCCGCCGGCAGGTTCCTGGCTGGCTCCGGAGGTGCTGCCTGGTCCGCCATGAGGGGGCGAGACGTGGGCTCCTCCCACGTGGGGCCCGTCATGGGTTCCGCTTCGCCGACCCGGACGGTTCTGGGACCCTCGGGCTCCTCCATGTCGGCGAGGAGTTCCTCCGCGACCTGGCCCGGCCCGGGCGACCTCTCGAAGGACGCAGCGAGATTGTCGGCCGCCGCCTCCACATCGGCCATGTCGGGCTCATCCCAGTAGGGCTCCTCCGGCGAGGGCGCCTCGGACGCTTGCCCCTCATCGGCTTCCGCCCGGGCTCGCACCCCTTCCTCCTCGCCCACGGGCTCCGCTAGCTCTTCGGGTCCTTCCTCCTCGTCGGATCGCGGGAGGTCCCGATACTCGGGAGGAGCCTTCTTGAGATCCTCCAGGCTGAGCTCGGGCCGACCCTCCCGGTCCTCCCCGGTATCCAAGGCAACCGCTTCGCCCAGCTCCTCGTCCCCTTCGAAGCCGAAGAGCTCCTCTTCGGTCTCGTCGACGGACCGCTCGCCCGCGAACCCGGGCTGGGCGACCTGCTCCTCATCCTCGGCCTGCTTCCCCTCGTCGCCCAGGGCGTCTCGCAGCCTGGCCCAGTCCTCGCCCGCCATCTCACCGGGTTGCTCGACCTTCCTCCGGTCGGTGGGGGGCTCGGCCTCATCGTCGCCAACTCCCGCGGGGGCCTCATCTCCCGGGGGTGGGTGGGGGTCGGCGCCCGGATCCGATCCGAGGTCGAGACCCTCGATGTCCGGCTCCCAACCAGGAGGGAGAAGCTCCTCCGCGGGCTCTTCTTCGTTGGCCTCACTGGCTCCGGAACCGCGGCGGCCCGGCCCCGGATTTCCCTGAGCGAAGAACTTGTCAAGGTCCTCGAAGAGGTCCTCGAACTTTCCGCCCCGCTCCTCGCCTTCCGGAACCATCTAGACCTCCCCCAGCTCCTTCTCTTTCTGCTCGAGGACATGGTCGATCTCGGCCACGTAGTGGTCGGTGAGGCGCTGAAGCTCTTTCTCCGCCCTCCGCAGGTCGTCCTCGGAGATCGTGTGGTCGCGCTCCTCTCGTTCCAGATGCTCCTTCGCGTGGCGGCGGACGTTCCGTACGGACACCCGGCCTTCCTCACCGCGGTCGCGAGCCATCTTGATCAGGTCCTTCCGGCGTTCCTCCGTGAGCGGCGGGAAGGCCAGGCGGATGACATTGCCGTCGTTCGAAGGTGTGAGGCCGAGGTCGGAAGACATGATGGCCTTCTCCATCGCCGACATCGCGTTCCGGTCGAAGGGCTGGATGACCAGCAGGCGCGGCTCGGGCACGGAGAACGATGCGAGCTGATTGAGAGGCACCTGTGTACCGTAGTAGTCGACCGTCACACGGTCCAGCAGCTTCGGGTTGGCCCGGCCGGTGCGCAGCGAGGAGAGCTCCTCCTGGGTGAAGGACACCGCACCGCGCATCTTCTGCTCGGCGTCGTGAAGGGTCTCCTCAGTGGTCATGTCCCCGATGTCCCCCGGCTTCGCGACAACCTGCGAGCTTCCCGCGAAGCCTACTCACTCCCCCGGCTTCTGTCCCGGGTAGGGCTACCCTGCCGCGTGCACAAGGGTACCGATGGGCTCCCCCAAGAGGGCCCTTTTCACGTTGCCCTCCTTGCGGAAGTCGAACACGAGGATCGGGAGGCGGTTCTCCATGCACAGGGATATGGCTGTGGCGTCCATGACCGTCAGGCCGAGCTTGAGCACGTCGATGTATTCGAGGCTCTCGAATTTCTTGGCCTCGGGGTTCAGGTTGGGGTCGGAGTCGTACACACCGTCCACCTTGGTGCCCTTGAGGATGGCTTCCGCCTTGATCTCCAGAGCGCGCTGGGCCGCGGTGGTGTCGGTGGAGAAGAACGGGACGCCCATTCCGGCGGCGAAGATCACCACCCGTCCTTTCTCGAGATGGCGGATGGCCCGCAGAGGGATGTACGGCTCGGCGATCTGGGCCATCTGGATGGCCGTCTGCACACGCGTGTGGACTCCGACCTGTTCCAGACCGTCCTGGAGAGCGAGGGCGTTCATCACGGTTGCCAGCATCCCGATGTAGTCGGCCCGGGCCCGGTCCATCCGCGGGGCCTGCCGACCTCGCCAGATGTTCCCACCACCCACCACCACGGCGACCTGCACCCCGAGAGAGACGATCTCTCGCAACTGCGTCGCCATCAGGGCGATGGACTCCGCCGAGATGCCCAGCTCGCCACCCGGCGGGGCGAAGGCATCGCCGGAGAGCTTGAGGAGAACCCGCCGGTACAGCGGTGGGGGTTGCTCCACCGGGTGGTTAGGCCTCCTCGCCCACTTTGAATCGTGCGAACCTGCGGACCAGGACGTTTTCCTGAACTTTCGCGGCAACCTCTTCGACCAGGTCGCTCACCTTCTTGGAGTCCTCCCGGATGTACTCCTGGTCGAGCAGGACGGTCTCCTTGTAGAAGGTCTCCAGCTTCCCGTTGACGATCTTCGAGATGATATGGTCGGGCTTGCCCGAAGCCCGGGCTTGTTCCTCGTAGATCTTCCGCTCCCCCTCGACGACTTCGCTCGGAACGTCGTCCCTGGACACCCACCTGGGATCGCGCGCGGCCACCTGCATCGCCACTTCCCTCGCCAGCTCACGGAACTCCGGGGTCCGAGCGACGAAGTCGGTCTCGCAGCTGATCTCGATCAAAGCCCCAACTGTGCCCTCGCCGTGGATGTAGGCGTGGACGAGTCCCTCACGGGCTTGCCGACCCAGCCTCTTCGGTATCCCTGCCTTGCCGCGTTCGCGGAGGATCTGCCTGGCCCGGTCGAGGTCGCCGCCGGACTCCACCAGAGCCTTCTTGCAGTCCATCATCCCCGCACCCGTCTCGTCGCGGAGTCGCTTGACCACATCGGCGGGGATCCGGTCGGGCTCGCTCATCGTCGTCCTCCCGCGTTCCTTGGCTTCGCTTGGCAGGCGGGGCTCAGGCCCCGTGGCCGGCCCGGTCGGGCTCGCCGGATCCCTCGTTCCCGGCGCTCTGTTGCTCAGGCTCCGTCACGGAATCCATCTCATCCTCGAGGACTTCGCTCTCGGCGGCCTCGGCTCCTGCGGGATCGGGGTGGGTCTGAGCTTCTGTCTCGGACGGCGCCGCGGGAGCCGCCCACGTGGCGGACGTATCCGCTGCCGCCGGTTGCTCTTCTGTGGCCTCCGACTCCCCGGTCGATTCGGATTCCACAGCGCCCAGGTACGCCTGCTCTTCCTTGGACAGTTGCACCGCCCGACGCTCCTCAACGGGCGCGGCGGAGGCGAGGGCTGGCTCCTTCTCGAACTCCGGCTCGAACGTCTTTCCCGCCATCCCTTGGTACGCCAAGTACTGACCTTCCTGGATGGCGTCGGCCGCGACCTTGGTGATCAGGGCGCACGCCCGGATGGCGTCGTCGTTGCCGGGAATGACGTAGTCGACCTCGTCCGGGTCGCAGTTCGTGTCGACGATGGCGATCACGGGGATCCCGAGCTTCCGCGCTTCCTTCACCGCGATGTGCTCACGCTTGGTGTCGATGACGAAGATGGTGTCCGGCAGCCGCTCCATGTCCTGGAGGCCGGACAGGTTCCGGTCCAGCTTCTCCTTCTCATGGCGGAGCTTGAGGACCTCCTTCTTGGGGAGGAACTCGAAGGCCCCGGAGCGTTCCATCTCCCGAAGCTCCTTGAGCCGCTTCAGGCGTGTGTGCATGGTCTGGAAGTTCGTGAGCATGCCGCCCAGCCAGCGGGTGGTGACGTGGGGCATGTGCACCCGGCCGGCGTGTTCGAGGATGGTCTCCTGGGCCTGCTTCTTCGTGCCCACGAACAGGACAACGCCATTCCGCCGGCCAACGTCCATGAGGAACTCGTAGGAACGTTGGAGTCCAACCAGGGTCTTCTCCAGGTCGATGATGTAGATCCCGGAGCGTTCCCCGAAGATGTACCGGCGCATCTTCGGGTTCCATCGCCTGGTTTGATGGCCGAAGTGCACACCGGCCTCGAGGAGCTCCCGCCGGGTTGCGACGGGCATCGTGAATTCCCTCCTTCCGGTTATGACCTCGCCGGTCCGCGTCCTCTGCTTCCCGCGCCCTTCGTCGGCAGCAGCAAGCGCGTGTTCCCGGATAAGGAGCCACCGGTACACGAACGCCCCAAGCACAGCCACGTGGAGGAATCCCACGAAGAGCGCGAACGCCCACACCGGGACGGAGGGCGTCGCCGCGGCAACCCGGCTCCCCGGCGTCACTATCGCTATGAACAAGGTGAGCGCGAGATACGTCGTGATGAGAAGCATGTGCTGCGGACCGGGCACCCGGGCGGCCCTGATCGACAGCTGAGCCGCTCGGACAGTTCCCACCTGTTCGGCCACGACGATCACCGGGGCAAAGGAGAAGAAGTACAGGCCTGCCACCAGCGCGGCGATGACGCCGAGGGTTCCCAGAAAGCCCGTGACGAGGAAGATGGCGATGGTGGCGAGTATCAGGAACCCGAGCTCGATGCCGGTCATTGGGACGACGCTGCGGATGGCCCGGCGAAGGGACGAGCGAGTATCCGGAGCAGAGGAGCCCGTTCGGAATGAGTCCAGGATCAGGCTGGCCCACAGTGACATGAGGACGGCTCTGAGGAGCACCAGTCCAACAGAGAAAGCCAGGACCTCGCCGGCAGCGACCGTCCGCCCTCTGGCCAGGAACTCGATGTCGAGGAGCGTGTGGATGGGCGGAAGCGAGATCAAGAGAACCATGGCCTGGGGAGCGGCGGACGTCACCGTGCCGTAGCCGGAGAAGCCCAGCCACAGCCCGAGGGCCGCGAGAAAGGTGATGACGAGCAGCAGGGGAGAACGCCCGACGACGGACACACCACGGGCGAGTGAGACGGCGACCGGCGGCTGGAGCGAGGGCGGTCGTTTGCCGCCTGGGGCACGCTTGCCGAAGAGCGAGCCCCACGGTGATGGCTGGGACGCTTGGGATGACACCCTCTGCCGGGCCACCGTCCGTGCCGGGACCGACGAGCGACGGGCGGTCGTGGAACGGGCCCTGGCTCGCACGGGTCTGGAACCAGATGAGACCTCGCCGCCATCTGTCCGATAGCCCGCGGGTCGCCTGCGCTTCCTCTTCTTGGCCATGGGTCTGCCTTCAGTCAGTGGTTGGGCGGGTCGTCTCCTCATCCACCTCGGGATGGAGCGTGTCAGGGGTGCCGACATGGGATTCGGCGTCGGAGTCAGATAGATCGCCCTCTCCCCAGGTCGATCCGGGCAGGTCGCCGGCCTCCATCGTGAGACGGGGCGGGATCACCAGCTGGAACAGGAGGGTCAACAATCCCAGGACCAGCACGAAGCTCCCCGCGAAGTTGAGGAGTGCCACGGGCAGGTCGAGCTCCGTCGGCGAGGGGTCATCGATGAGGATGCCGGACGGATCGTGCCGAAAGGCGACGAGCGCTCCACGGGAGGAGTTGCTCGTGGCGAGAAGCAGGTTCCCTGCGGGAACGAACGCGCCGATCGGGCCGGTCATCAGGCGTGTCTTCCAGACGAGGTGACCGGAGGAGACCTCGATCGCGGCCACGGTTCCGTCGTCCATCCCGACATAGGTGGTCGAGCCCTCGACGAGAGGAGAGGACCAGGACACATACGAGGGGAACTGGAAGTCCCACCGCAACTCACCGGTTTCCCCATCGAGGCGATACACCCCTCCGTTCTCGTCCATCGCATAGACGTCACCACCCGAGTACGCGAGCGAAGAGTGGAAGCTGAAGAAGCCGCGGACAGGCGCCGACCACATCAGCTTCCCCGTCGTCGCATCGAACGCCCTCACCTGAGCGTCGCCAAACCCGACGAAGACCATCCCCGCTGCCACGGTTGGCGAGGACACACCGATGGCCACGCCCTTCGGCGAATAGCTCCAGACGGTCTTCCCGCTCGCTGCGTCGAGCGCGTAGAGACGAGTGTTCGCTTTCGCTCCGTTCTCACTCACTGCGTAGACCCGTCCCTCGGACACGGCCGGGGCCACCTCGACAGCGGACTCCAGCCGCCTCTTCCAGCGGAGAGTCCCCTGTTCGGCATCGATCGCGTAGACGAACCGGCCGCGCGAGCCCACGAAGACGGTTCCGTTGGCGATCGTCGGCCCACCGCGCGAAATGTCTTCGATCGCAAACCGCCACCGCTCCTCTCGCGAGGTGCGGTCGACGGCCACCACCGCGCTCTTGCCCCGGCCGCTCCCTTCCGTGAACGCGACTACGTTCGAGACCGGATCGATCGCCGGGGGCGCCAGCGGGCCTTCCAGGCGCTCGACGTCGTTCCACAACACCCTTCCGTTCCTTGGATCGAATCCGAACAGCCTCGTGGCACCGGTGGCCACCGCTAGCCCCGGCACCAGGATGGCGCTCGACATCCTCGCGTCACCGTCGGGGCGGCCCCGCCAGGCGAGCTCGAGTGGAGGGCCCAGGCCATCCCGAGGGGCCGCGCCGTGGTGGGCCGGCCCTCCTTGCAGAGTCGGCCATGACCCTTCCGTCTGCGGAGTTTGCGCCAGGGCCTGCATCACCGGCCAGCAGGAGCTCCCAACAACCCAGGCGACGGCGATTCTCTTCACCCAATTCAATCGCGTGCATGAGCACCGGCGGGCACGGCGTGGGGTCGAATCTCGACGACTCAAGACCGCTCATTCTAGGTTGCGCTGCCCGACCGGAGGACCCCGGATGACCACGCGCAGATCCCTGGGACCGGAACCGGTCAACGCCGGGAGACGGCCAGCATCGATGGCCACGAAGGGCGGGCAGGCTCCATGCCGCCCCGCTCGAGTATCGAGTCCTGGGCCAGAGGCGCCAGATGGATCAGATCCGACACATCGGCTCCTTCCAGAAGCAGCATGGGGTCGATGTAGTCCGAGCCCACCCTGGCCCCGAAATGAAGGTGCGGCTCGGGAAGCTCGGGGTGCCCGTGACCGCTTCGCCCGATCAGCTCTTCACGGGCAACCGACTGGCCCTTGTACACCAGCACCTCCGACAGCCAGGAATACGTGGTGCGCACGCCGTCGGCATGGTCGATCGAGATGAACAGGTCGCCCGCCACCCATCCAGCGAAGGCGACGGTCCCTTCGCGGGAGGCAACCACATTGCTTCCGAACGGCGCGGCGATGTCAATGCCCCGATGTCCGGCCTCGTACGGGCTGGGAGGGGGCTCGAATCCTCGGATGACCCGTCCCCGGAGAGGCCACGAGTACGAACCGTAATCCGGCACCTGCTCGGATACGACCCCCACGCGACGTAGGACGGCCGGCACACGACCGGCGGGTGAGCCCATGAGCACTCCGAAGAGCGCCACCAGGGTAGCGACGTAGATGCGAACGGGCGTCATCCTCCACTCTCCTGACGCCCGGAGGTCAGCAGGACGAAGTTAAGCGAAAGGAGCCCCGGCCCGCCATGAAAAAGCTCACAAGTACGGGCATTCCTTCGCCAAACCTGCAGAGGTGAGGGGGGCGCCCACGTCCGTGTCCCGGGGAGGCCCCGCGCTCAGATCCCTTCCTGCTCCTTGAGGTTGTTCCGAAGCAGTCCCACCGCCTTCGTGTGGATCTGGCAGACGCGAGACTCCGTGACGCCCAGGACCTCCCCGATCTCGGCGAGGGTGAGGCCCTCGAAGTAGTAGAGGGTGATGACGATCTTCTCCCGCTCGGACAGCGAGTTGATCGCCGCCGACAGCATCGCGCGCGTCTCGTTCCCTTCGATGCCCGAGGAAGGATCGATCGCGGCCATGTCGGCCAAGGTATCCAGCAACGAGAGCGACTCACCTCGATCAGCACCGGTCGAAACGACCTCTTCGAGTGCCGTCACGGTCACGAACGAGATCTGAGTCACGATCTCGTGAAGCTCGGGGAGGCTCACTCCGAGATGCTCGGCGACCTCGGCGTCAGAGGGAGCATGCTTCAGCTTGGCCTCCAGCTCTGTGTGGGCCTTCTCCACTTCGCGGGCCTTGAACCGAACCGAGCGCGGCACCCAGTCGAGCGAGCGGAGCTCGTCGATGATGGCGCCCCGGATCCTCGGAATCGCGTAGGTCTCGAACTTGATCTCGCGAGAGCGGTCGAATTTCTCCAGCGCGTCGATGAGCCCGAAGATTCCGTAGGAAACGAGGTCGGCCTGTTCGACGTTCGCAGGCAGTCCCGTTGCCACCCGGCTGGCGACGTACTTCACCAGCGGCGCGTAGTGGACGATGAGCTGTTCTCGAGCGGGCAGCGAACGCGTCTCCTTGAACCGCTCCCAGAGCTCTTCGAGGGAGGTGCCCTGCTTGACCAGCCCCCCACCGGTGACCCGGCTGGAGGATGAAGCGCGAGAGGAGGAGCGACTCGGCATCAGGCTCTAGGGTGACTTTGTCGGTATGCCTCGAACAGCCTACCCCTTGAAACGTGGGTGTACCTCTGTGTGGTGGCCAGACTCGAGTGCCCGAGCAGGTCCTGCACGGTCCGGATGTCGGCTCCTCCCTCGAGCAGATGCGTGGCGAAGGAGTGCCGGAGAGTGTGCGGACTAACCTTTCGACCCCCCAGGACGGCCTGCACGTACCGGTCCACCAGTGCCCGGGCATCGCGGGGGCCCATGCGCTTCCGGCGACGATTGAAGAAGAGCGCGGAACGGTCCGCATCGCCGGAACGCGATCCCCTCTTCTCCTCGTCGGCCGAAGGCATAGAGGAAGCCCTTCCCGCTCGGAGATACTCCGCGACAGCCTTGGCCGCGAAATCGCCCATGGGCACCACCCGCTCCTTTCCGCCCTTCCCCATCACCCGTACCCACTGCCCGTCGACATCGACGTCCTCCACGTTCAACCCGCACAGCTCGGCGACCCTGAGGCCGCACCCGTACAGGACCTCGAGCACGGCCCGGTCCCGCAGCAGCCGCGTCTCGGATGTCTCGGCCTTGCCTGTTGTTTCGGCACCATCGGTCCGGGCACGCTGAGGATGGGAAGCCAGGGAACCGCTGCCGGGATCGAGAGCGCCTTCCTTCCCCACGGCCGGTCCGCTCAGCGCCGGGGCACTAGCCAGGAGTCCCGCCTCGAACGGCTTGAGCACGGCCGGGAGGCGGGAAGCCGGAGAAGGGCCGGAGAGCAGGGTCGCGGGATTGGTAGCCACGATCCCGCGCCTGGTCGCCCAGGCATAGAAGGTTCGGACGGCGGCGGCCTTACGATGCAAGCTTGTTCGGGCATACCCGCGGGTGCGGAGGTGGGACAGCCAGCGGCGGAGCGCGGCATGATCCGAGTCGATGAGGCCGCGCCCCCCGCGCGCAAGAAAGATCGAGAGCGACGTGACGTCATTCCGGTAGGCGTGCACGGTGTGGGTGGAGAGGCCGCGCTCGAGATGGAGGTGGTCCACGAACGCTTCGATCGCCCTGGCATCCGCGGGCACGACGACTGCTGCGCTGGAGCTCGTTTCCGTCCTCCCGTTGGTGGAATCGGCTCTTGACTTGTAGCACAACCGAATCGAGCGTCAAGAGCTTCCCCTCTTCTGAGCTCGGCGTTCGTATCTCCCGCCAAGGTGCCGGACGAGGCTTCGCATCTCCAGCCCCACCAGCGCGGAAACGACTTCGGGGAGCGCGAGACCGGTACGCCGTGCCAACGAGTCCGGAGGCGAGGCCGCCGTCAGGGCCTCCCAGACCTGGCGCTCGGCTCCGGCCAGGCCGGCGGCTGTGGGGTGGCCTTCCGCACACCACGCCTCCGCGTCGGCCGCCTCCAGGCCGAGGTCCACCAGAAGATCCTCCGGACCTCGGATCAGGGTCGCCCCATCGCGGATGAGGGTGTGAGGCGCCCACGACAGGGGGCTGGTCACCGCGGAGGGGACGGCGAACACATCGCGCCCGACGTCCAGGGCGTGATCGGACGTGATCATCGATCCGCTGCCTGCCGCTCCCTCCACCACGACCACGGCCTTCGCCAGAGCGGCCACGATGCGATTCCTGGCGGGGAACCGGAACGGCTCCGCCCGAACGCCGGGCGGATACTCGCTCACCAACGCACCCGACTCGACGATGCGCTCCAGGAGCCGCTTGTTCTGGCTCGGGTAGGCGACATCGATCCCGCACCCGAGGACACCCACACTCGCCCCACCCTCGTCGAGCGCTCCCCTATGCGCGGCCGCGTCGATGCCCCGGGCACCGCCGCTCACCACGCATACACGAGCCCGAGCCAACGCGGCCCCGAGCAGCGACGCGATCTCTCCGCCTCCCGGCGAGCAATTCCTGGCGCCCACGATGGCCACGCGAGGTTGAAGCCGTCCCAACGGCAGACCCCGAACGAACAACCCCGCCGGCGGGTCAAAGAGATCCAGCAGCTCGCCGGGATATTCGCCCTCGTGCACGGCCACGAGACGGGCGCCGGTTGACGAAAGCTTGGCGAGCATGGCGGCGCCGTCCAGCTTCTGCGAGTACGCGCGGTCCCCGTCACTGCCGAGCCGCCCGGCCCTCACAGCACGCAGACACGCGGAGGCAGAGCCTCGCCCTCGAGCCGCCTCCAGGAGGCGACGGGGGGTGAGAGAGACGAGGCTCAGGAGCACCGCAAGCGCCTCCCGATCTCCCGGTGCTGAGGCGAACGCCTTGGGCCAGCCCCTGGCCGGCAACTCTGGGGCGAGCCAGCGATCCTCGCTCCGGGCTTCGCGATCCCCTATCCCACCTGCGCCACCTCCCAGGAGGGGGAGGCCGCTCGGTAGCTGAGCGCTTCGGCAATGTGCTCTGCTTCGACCCGCTCGCGCCCGGCGAGGTCGGCGATCGTTCGCGCAACCTTCAGCGCCCGGTCGAAGGACCGGCCGGTCAACGTCAGGCTTTCCACCGCCGCGGACAGAAGGGCTTCTGCCCGATCGGTCAGTCGGGCCTCGCGGCGAGCCATCGCACCCGGCATGTGGGCATTGCACCTCCACGAGGAACTGGCCATCCTTGCTCGCTGTCGATCCCGGGCGTCCTCCACGCGGGCCCTGATGATCGACGAGGCTTCCCCAGGATCGGATCCAAGGAGCTCGGCCCGGGTCAGGCGGGGAACCGGGAGTTGGATGTCAACCCGGTCCAGCATGGGGCCGGACAGTCGCTGACGATAGGCGTCGAGGCGGTTGGGGAGGCAGCGGCAATTCCGCCGAAGGTCGCCGTCGAACCCGCACGGGCACGGGTTCGACGCGGCGACCAGGGCGAACCGCGCCGGGAACTCGACCGCGCCAGACGCCCGGGCCACCACGATCCGGCCATCCTCCAAGGGCTGCCGCAGCCCCTCCACGGCGTCCCGGCGAAACTCCGTGAACTCGTCCAAGAAGAGCACCCCCTGGTGGGCCAAGGAGGCCTCACCGGGCCTGAGGAAACCCGACCCGCCACCGAGAAGCCCCGCGGGTGAGATGGTGTGATGCGGGGCCCGAAACGGCCGCGAGTCGACCAGCCCTCCGCCGGCGAGGATGCCGGCCACCGAGTGCAGCCTGGTCACCTCGAGCGCCTCCTGCCTGGTCATGGTGGGAAGGATTGAGGGGAGGCGCCTGGCCAGCATGGTCTTTCCTGCTCCGGGCGGACCGATCAGCAATGCGTTGTGTCCTCCCGCCGCGGCGATCTCCAGAGCCCGGCGGGCCACTCCCTGGCCCCGTACCTCCGAGAAGTCCACGGTCGAGGATCGATCGTCCGGCGGCGCGAGCGGAGCCCGGGACGGCTCGGGGACCCACTCTCCCCGGAGAAAGTCCACCACAGCCGCCAGTGACGGGGCCGCCACCACCTGGAGCCCTTCCACCAGCTCCGCCTCGGCGAGGTTCGCCTCCGGGACGACTACCCCCTGGAGCCCGCCCTGGGCCGCCGCTATGGCGACCGCAAGGATCCCGGCCGTCGCCACCAGCTCACCCTTGAGCGAGAGCTCTCCGGCGAAGGCGTAGCGGGAAAGGTGCCGGCCCGGGACCTGGCCGGACGCGGCAACCACGCCGAGAGCGATCGGGAGGTCGAACCCCGGACCGTCCTTGCGGACGCCGGCCGGCGACAGGTTGACCACGACTCGGCGAAGCGGCCACTCCAAACCGGAGCTCTCCACCGCCGGCCGCACTCGTTCCCGGGCATCCTGCACCCCAGCCCCCGGCAGCCCAGAGAGCGTGAGCGCGGGCAGACCTCTCCCCACGTGGGCTTCGACGTTGATGAGGCAGCCGTGGACCCCCACGACAGCCACCCCGAAGACTCGCCCGTACACGACTCGGAGGGTAGGTTCACCCACCGACACCCCCTGCCGGGATCCCTGCTGACCTGGGCAGCGGACAAACCGAAGTGTCCTCCAGCCTCGCTGGGACGAGCTCCCGTATCCCGGTCAGAACGCGTCCTCGAAGACGAAGACGAATGGTTTTCCACGGGCGTCCGCAGTCACGCTCGCTACGTCGAACCTGATCCCCGAGGGTTCCTGGCCGGACGCCTCGAGGAAGGCTTCGGCCAGCACCCTGAGCTTTCGACGCTTCTTCCAGTTCACCGCCTCGTAAGGGCCGGCCAACCCCACGCCACGCCTGGATTTGACCTCGCAGAAGACCAGCATGGAACCCTTGGCCACGACGAGGTCAAGCTCACCGAGCGGACACCTCCAGTTCCGAGCCACCACGCGATAGCCGGCGCGGCGGTAGTGGGTGAGGGCCGCGGCCTCACCGGCCCTGCCGACTTCGCTGCGCGAAGGTGGGGTGCTCACGAACCCGATTGTGAACAGTGGCAACGACAGAAGGCCCAGCGCTATCGTCGGGGTAGGGAGACCGAGCGCGGGACACGCTGCGACCGCTACTCGAGCGGGTCGCCGCGTTCGCGGGTGACTCGGAGCGCGTCGTCGGGGGCGATCTCCTTGTGGGAAAGTTCCTCGACGTTCACGTCCCTCGTAGTGACCACATTCACACGGCTGACGAACCGGGCCGGACGATACATGTCCCATACCCAGGCATCGGTCAACTCCACTTCGAACCACACTCCGCCGGACCCCTCATGCCTCTGGAGGTCGACGTGGTTGGCGAGGTAGAACCGGCGCTCCGTCTCCACGACGTAGGAGAACATCGGCACGACGTCCCGGTACTCCCGCCACAGCCGGATCTCCAG
>WNFV01006712.1_pt1 | contig 13539 bp, 11 predicted proteins | sample 5400101 | NCBI WGS metagenome assembly WNFV01 (sample SAMN13153361, study PRJNA577476) | soil metagenome | isolation source: 115 cm soil or saprolite under grassland replicate 1 | place: USA:California | collected 2016-06-15
CGAGAACCCGGACCTGTTCTGGGCGATCCGCGGCGGCAGCGGCAACTTCGGCGTGGTCACGTCGTTCGAGTTCGGCCTCCACCCGGTCGGGCCGACGATCACCGGCGGCGGCGTCTTCCATCCGCTCGAGCAGGCGCCCGAGGTGCTGCGCTTCTACCGCGACTTCGCCGCCTCTGCGCCGGACGAGATCACCACCTACTGCGGGTTCCTGCCCGGGCCGCACGGCCCCGTGATCGCGATAGCGGCCGCGCACTGCGGCTCGCTGGAGGACGGCGAGCGCGCGCTCGCGCCGCTCAAGGCCTTCGGCTCGCCGGTGCACGACGCGGTCGGGCCGATCCCGTATGTCGGCCAGCAGACCCTGCTGGACAACCTGCTGCCGACCGGTGTCCACAACTACTGGAAGGCCGACTACGTCGACGGTGTGAGCGACGGCGTGATCGAGGCCACCTGCGAGGCGTACGCACGCGTTCCCTCGCCACGGTCGATCGTCCTCTTCATCCCGGTCAACGGAGCCGCGAGCCGCGTCCCCCCGGACGCGACGGCGTTCCCGCACCGGGACCCGAGCCTCGTCGGCATCGGCATCTACTCGCTCTGGAGCGAGCCGGCGGAGGCCGATGCGAACATTGCCTGGACGCGCGAAACCTGGGATGCGCTCCAGCCCTTCGCCACCGGCGGCGTCTATGTCAACGACCTCTCTGAAGACGAGGGCGAGGACCGCGTCCGGACCGCCTATGGATCGAACTACGACCGGCTGGCGCGGATCAAGGCCGAGTACGACCCGGACAACGTCTTCCGCCTGAACGCGAACGTGAGGCCGGCGGCCCGGTAGCAGCCGGCGATTCAGGCGAACGTCGAAGGCGTTCGCGGGGTCGGCAGCCAACCGTCGCGCGCCGGCTGGCCGAGCCTGTTTCGCAGCACGCCGATGCCTTCGATCTCGAGCTCGACGACGTCTCCCGGCTCGAGCTTGCGGTCGAGCTCGATGCCGCAGCCGCCGCCCACCGTGCCCGATCCGAGCAGCGTCCCGGCGGCCAACGGCTCGCCCGCCGAGGCCCACGCAACAAGCTCCGCGATCGACCACTCAGCGTCCCGGTCGAGCCCTCGGACCAGACCTCGCCGTTGACCCGCGCCGCCATCTCCAGCGCGCCGGGCAGCGCGTCCAACGTGACGATCCGCGGCCCGAGGGCCGAGGCGAAGTGCTTGCCCTTGGAGGGGCCGAGCCCGGCTGCCATCTCGCGCAGCTGGATGTCGCGCGCGGTGAAGTCGTTGAAGACGCTCAGGCCGAGAACGTGGCCGAGCGCGTCCTCCGGCGGGATGCTCCGTCCCGCGGTGCCGATCACGATCCCGAGCTCGAGCTCGAGCTCGTAGTCCATGTGGTCGGTGTAGTGAGGCCACGGGATCTCCTCGTCCGGGCCGAGCACCGCGTGTGCGTTGCCGAAGTAGGACACGGGCAGCTCGTGCAGGACGGGCGGGGGTGGCGTGCCGCGGAGCTTCTGCGTCGCGGTCACGAAGTGCTGCTCGAAGGCCATGAAGTCGCGGTACGCGACGGGGTCGAGCGGGGCCAGCACCCTCGCAGAGGGCGGCGCGAGCACCTTCTCGTCCTCGCAGGCGGCCGCCGCCGAAGCCGCCCCCAGGAACGCCGGGCCGGCCTCGAGCGCTGCGCTCAGCTGCCCGGGGCAACGGGCCGCGGCGAGGCGCCGCGCCCCTGCGCTCGTCGCGCCCGCACGCTCGAGCCGCAGCCGCTCGGCGGCGCGCACGTCGATCCACCGCTCGGGTGCCGAGTCGGCGGCGACGACGATCCGCGCCTCAGGCCCGTCGAGGGTCTCGATCTCCACCCGACCGAAGTGCACGTGCGCTCAGCCCCGGGCGGCGAGTGCGCCTTCGGCCTGGCCGAGATAGCTCGACACCAAGAGCTTGCGATCGTGGCGGAGCGTCGACGCTTCACGCTCGACAAGAATGTCGCCGTGGGAGAGGGCGATGCCGCGATCGGCGACCTCGAGCGCCAGCTCCACGTGCTGCTCGACGAGCAGGACGCCCGCCCCGGTCTCCGTTGCGTACCGGCGGACGACCGGGAGCATCCGCTCGACAATGATCGGGGCAAGCCCGAGGCTGAGCTCGTCGACGAGCAGGAGCTTCGGGCGGCGCGCCAGCGCGTAGGCCAGGGCGAGCATCTGTTGCTCCCCTCCCGAGAGCAGGCCGACGCGGCGGTCTCGAAGATCGCGCAGCGCCGGGAAGTACTCGTAGGCATGCTCCTGGTCCAGGCGCTCGCCGCGGCGGCCAAGCCGGAAGTGCTCGGCCACGGTGAGGCCGAAGAAGACGCTGCGCCCCTCCGCCACGTGGGCGACGCCGCGGCGGGCGATGCGGTAGGGCGACAGCCTCGAGGCGTCGGCGCCGAGCACCTTGACCGATCCGGCCAGCGGCCGCACAAGCCCCGAGACCGTTCGCAGGATCGTCGTCTTCCCGGCTCCGTTCGGGCCGAGCAGGGCGACGATCTCGCCGCCCGCGACCCGCATGTCGATCCCGCGCACGACCGGAGCGCCGTCGTAGCCCGCGGTGACCTGGGAGAGCTCTAGCCGCAGGTCGGTCATACCGGCGCCGAGACCTCTTCCGCGGCGCGCCCCAGGTACGCCTCAATCACCACGTGGCTCTGGCGGATCTCATCGGGCACGCCGGTGGCGATCACCCTGCCGAAGTCGAGCACGACGACCTGGTCGCACACCGAGAGGACGAGACCCATGTCGTGGTCGACCAGGATCATCGCCATGCCCCGGTCGGCGACGGCTCGCAGCCGCTTGCCAAGCTCGCGGCTCTCTTCGCTGTCGAGCCCAGCGGCCGGCTCGTCGAGGCAGACCGCCCGCGGGCCGGAGGCGAGCGCCCGGGCGACGCCGACCAGCTTGCGCTGACCCTGCGTGAGCTCGCCGGCGCCGCGGTCGGCGAGCCGCTCCAGTCCCACCTCCGCGAGCGCCTGATCGACGAGCTCGCTCTCCGCAGTCTGCCCGGTTAGTACCTCGCGCAGCGTCGAGCCCCAGGCTCCGGCTCCTGCGGCCACGAGCAGGTTCTCTCGGACGGAGAGGTCGTCGAACAAGTCGCCCGACTGCCACGTCCGGGCGAGGCCGCGCCGCGCCCGGCGATGGGGCGGCAGGCGCGAGATGTCCTCCCCGCGCAGGATCACGTTGCCGCTGCAGGAGGCGAAGCCGCCGACGGCGTCGATGAAGGTGGTCTTGCCGGCGCCGTTCGGGCCGATCAGCCCGACGAGCTGACCCTCGCTCACGGCGAGGTCGACGTCGACGAGTGCCTGGACCCCGCCGTAGCGTACGGACAACCGCTCGGTGCGCAGCACTTCCGTCACGGCCGTGAGGCCTGGATCGTGTCGAGCCCGGCCTTCGCCACGAGCGGGCTGCGAGGTGGATGCAGGCGCCGGTGCAGCACGGCCGTCACGGCGCCGGCGACGCCCAGCGGGTTGAACATGATCGTCGCGATCAGGGCGAGCCCGGCGACGAACAGCTGGTAGTCGACCGGCACGCCGAACCATTCGATGACGGCGTGGAAGACGAGCCCCCCGGAGACGAGCAGGCCCCCGACCGCCGCCCCCGAGACGGTCGTGATCCCGCCGAGGTACGCGAAGGCGACGAAGCCGAGCGCGGTGACGATCCCGAACCGTCCGGCGGTGACGGAGCCGAAGTTGTAGGCGTACAACGCCCCCGCGATCCCGGCGATCGCGGACGAGATCGCGAAGGCAATCAGCTTGACCGCGCGCACGTCGACACCGGCCGCCGCTGCAGCCCGCTCATTCGAGCGCACCGCGAGCATCCGCTGGCCGAGCCCACTGCGGCGGATGCCGGCCACGAGCATGCCGAGCAGGACGACCACGACGACACAGACCAGCCCGAAGATCGGGCTCGGCAGGGTGTCGTTGTTGATCGGGAAGCTCCCCTTCGGGCTCAGGTCGAGCCCGAAGAGGTGCGGCGGCGGCACCGGCGCACCCGACTGGCCGCCGCCCACCGTCGGGTTGGCGAAGACGAACCGCTCCAGCGCCACACCCGCGGCCAGGGTGACGATCGCGAGGTTGACACCCCGAACGCGGAGCGCCGACACCGCAGTGAGGAGCCCGACGGCCGTCGCCGCGGCGGCGGCGATCACGGGGCCGATCGGAAAGCCGATGCCGGCGTGCACGGCCAACTTGGAGACGACGAACCCGGCGATCCCGGCGAGGCCGACCTGCACGATCGAGATCTGGCCGACGAAGCCGGTGGTGACGACGAACGAGAGACAGACGGCGATCCCGATCAGCGAGTTGATCGATGCCTGGCGGAAGTCGAACGGGAGGACGAGGAAGGCCGCGCCTCCGATCGCGGCCAGTACGAGCGCCGGCGCGAGCACCCGCTCGGCGCGCGGCGCGGCCGGCAGCGCGGCCTCCGCGAGCATGCCGCGCTCGGGCAGCTTCCCTCCGCGCAGGAACATGGCCACGACGATGAGGACGAAGTACAGGAGCTCCGTCACCCCGGGAATCGGCACTCCAGCCGAGGTCGGGAACCACGGCTTGCTCGAATAGAAAGTGACCAGCGAGTCGATGATCCCCATGCCGAGACCCGCGGCGACCACGATCCCGAAGGACGTGAAGCGCGCGAATAGCGCGGCGCCGAGCGCGGGCACGACGGCCAGCGCGATCACCGTCGGGTCCAGCTGCGACATCGGCGCGACGAGAACGCCGAGGGCGCCGGCCAGCGTGAAGGCGAGGACGTTGTTCACGAGCGAGAGCTCGTTGGGTGGTACGCCCGCGAGCATCGCCTTGGTCTCGTCCTCGGCAGCGGCCCGTGTCGCGACCCCGAACCGCGTGTAGCGGTAGACGGCCCACAGGACGCCGGCGGCGACGATCACGAGACCGGCCAGGAAGAAGCGATCGGCCGGGATGTACTGGCCGAACACATGGACCGAGCGGCTGGAAAGGCCGGGGAACACCGGGGGCGCGAACTGGCCGCTCGTGCCGAAGCGAAACACGGCGATCGCCTGCACGGTGACCAGCAGGCCGACCGACGCCAGGAGCTTCGCGAGCGGCGAGGCGCCACGCAGTCTCCGGAGCACGACGATGTCGAACAGTGCCCCCGTCAGCGCGCACACGAGCAGCGCGGCGACGAGCGCGGGGACCGTCGACCACTGGCCGCCCAGACCGATCGCGTGCGGTGCGAACGGGATCGGGGGCAGGAACAGCTTGCCGGCCGTCTTCAGGTCGTAGAAGACATAAGCCCCAAGCATCGCGACGGCGCCGACGGCCAGGTTGATCACGCCGGAACCGCGATAGGAGAGGACGATCCCGAGACCGAGGCCCGAGATCAGAGCGCCGAGGCCGAGCCCCAGCAGTACGAAGAGGAAGAACTGGGACACCGGGTCACCGGACGGCGAGCTGCGTCGCAGGGGGCCGGACGGCCCCCTGCGACGCGCGGCTCGTGGCTAGGGCAGCACCCACTTTCCGCCGGTCTCGTCTACCCACTTCCCGCTTCCGTTGTAGGTGTACAGCCGGGTCTGCATGCTCGGGATCGCCGGCAGGCCGGGCACCGAGCCGTACTTAACGTTGGGCGGCATCATCGGCGTCGGTCCCTTCCACGCCTTCAGCACTGCCGCGATCTTGGCCGAGGTCGCTGCGACCCCGCCGCCGAGGTTGTGGGCCCGCACGGCCGCCAGGATGGAGACGAAGCTGAAGGACGAAAAGCCGCCCACGTTCGCCTTTGCCCCAGCGTAGTTTTTCATCACCTGCACGTAAGCATCGGTCGGCGGATCGCCGGGGATGCTCGGATTCGTGCTCAGGGCGATGTAGGTCATCTTCGGGTAGTCGCCCAGCGCTTGCCGCACGGGCTCGGCGATGCACGCGCTCAGACCGACGGTCGGCTTCGTGACGTTCGCCTGCTGCAGGGCCTTCGCGCCCGCGATGCAGCTCGGCGGGCTCGGGAACAGCGTGATCGTCACGTCGGTCTTGCCCGCCCCGGAGGCGATCACGCTCGGGAGCATGTCGGGCGCCGAGAACTTGTACCCGACGTCGGTCACCTCGATCCCGCCGTGCGTGAGGGCGTCCTTGATGTTCTTGGCCGCCAGCTGACCGGTCGGGTCGTCGCCCGGGAAGAGCAGCGACGCCGTCTTGGCCTTCTTGAGCTTGGCGAAGGCGGCGGCGCCCGGGATCACGCCGAACACGCCGGAGCCCATCGCGTACGCGTTCTTCGCAGTTGCGTCGGCCGGCGAGATCGGCACAGCGATGACCACGGGCCGCTTGCCGGCGAGGGTCTGGTGGAACGCCTGTGAGCCGACCACCTGCTGGGCCTCGACGATCACCTTGACCCGCCTGTCGCCGAGGAACTTCTGGGCGCAGCCCTGGCCTTGCTCCTCGTTGCCGGCGACCAGGCAGACTTTGAGCTGGATCGGATGGCCGTTGACGCCGCCGAGCTTCTCGTTCACGAATCTCGCTGCGACTCTCGCCGCTGCCGTGCCTTCCGGGAAGCTCGGGATGCCGCCCTCGTCGTTGACGTATCCGATCACCACCGGAGAGAGCGCCGCATTCGCCTTAGCGCGCTTCCCGTGGCTGAACTTGCCGTAGATCGCGATCGCCTTGCTCAGATCCGGCGACGAGCTCCTGCTCGCACTTCCGCTCGTCGCCGCCAAGCCGAAGGTGAGCCCCACGGCTCCCGCTACGACCAGCGAACGGTAGCGCTGTCCGTTCGTCATCGACTCTCCTCCCTCCGATCGATACGTTCTGTCGTTATCGACATGAGGATAAAGTGTATACATTTAGGTTAAGAGAATCAACTACGCATCGTTTGACCTCGCTGGCATACTTTGTGTGCAGATGGCAGCTCCGACGAAGACAGCGACCCGCGACGGCCAGAGCGTCGCCGCCATCCACGAGCGGCTGCGGGCGGCCATCCTCCGCGGGGAGATCCCCGCCGGGGAGGTGACCTCGCAGGCGACGCTGGCCCGGGAGCTCGACGCCGGCCGGACGCCGCTGCGCGAGGCGATGCGAATGCTCCAGCGCGAGGGCCTGGTGATCTCCGAGCCGAACCGCAGAGTGCGGATCGCCTCGCTCTCGGGGGATGACGCGGAGGAGCTCTACATCATGCGGATCTCACTCGAGGCGGTCGCGATCCGGATCACCGTCCCCACACTGACCTCAGACGACTTCGCCGCGCTCGAGGGGTACATGGCCCAGATGGAGCATTACACAGCGGTCGGCGACCAGCCCGGGATGCGAGCGCCGCACCGCGCCTTCCACCATCTCTTCGTCGCCGCAGCCGGGCCCCGGGTCAGCGACGAGATCGCCGAGCTGTTCGACCACTCGGAGCGCTACCGCCTCCAGTTCGGCGCGGCCGGCTCCTGGGAGGAGCGTCGCGCCGAGCACCGCGGCATCGTCGACGCAGCAGCGGCAGGCAACGCCGATCTCGCCGCCGAGCGCCTCGCGGCCCACTACGCACACACGGCGGCGCTGGTGTTCCGTGTGCTCGACCCAGACCGCGACCTCGTCCGGCTGCGCACGACGATCGAGACCGTCGCCCCCGGCGCCGTCACAGCCCTCACGGCCGGGTGACGAGCCGCGGGACGAGCGCCCCCGCGTTCCCCCCGTCCACCCGCGACCGGTCCGCGCCGAGCGCTTCCAGCCCGGGCGCAGGGTCCCCGGTCGGGGGCAGCGCGGCGTACGGCCAGTCGGTTCCGAACACGATCCGGTCGAGGGGCGCGACCTGCAGCGTGGCCTCGACCTGCGCGGCGTCGTTCGAGAGGCCGGTGTCGTAGTAGAGCCGGGCCAGCGCGGGGCGTGCCCCCTGCGGCGCGAGCTTCGCGCGCTCCGGCTCGCGCGCCGCCAGCGAGGCGATACGTTCGGCCAGGAAGGGCGCGGCGCCGCCGAGATGGGCGACCTGCAGCCGCACGGAGGGCGAGCGCTCGAGCGTGCCTGAATAGACCAGGTTGACGATCGCGCGCGTCGTGTCGAACGGATACTCGTAGAGCCAGACCGGGTGGTGCGGGAGCGGCGGGGGATTCGGCGGCGCCGACGGATGGAGCATCGCGTACGCGCCGCGGCGCTCGAGCTCCGCCCAGAGCGGATCCCAGGCCGGATCTCCGTGGTAGATGCCGTCGACGTTCGAGAGCAGGGCGACCCCGTCGAGCTCGAGCGCGTCGAGCGCGTAGATTACCTCGTCGAGCGCCGCTTCGAGCGCCGGCAGGGGCAGCACCGCGAGGCCCGCGAAGCGCGAGGGATTCGACCGAACCAGCTCGGCGGTGCGCTCGTTGACCATACGGGCGAGCTCGACGGCGAGCGCCTCGTCGCCGAACCACACCCCAGGCGGGGACAGTGACAGCACCGCGGCGTCGATCTCGTGGCGCGCCATCAGCTCGTCCAGCAAACCCGGCGACCAGGGGGGCAGGGGGAACGGCAGCAGCGAGCGCCGGTCGAGCTCGGCGCGGTACTCCTCCGGCAAGAGGTGCACATGGGCGTCGATCCGGAGGCTCATCGCACCCGCTCCGGCGTCGGCAAAGCCGGCACCTCCGCTCCGCACCCGCTCCGCCGTCGGCAAAGCCGCCGCCTTCGCTCCTGGCTGGCTCCGTCGAGCCTACGCCAGCGCCAGCCTCCGTCAAGCCTACGGCTCATCAGTCGTCGAAGATCGCGACCACGCGCGGGCGCCGCGCTGGCCCCGACCGCGCGCAGCGGCAGGCAGGACACCGTGAACCCGTCGGGCGGGAGCTCGCCGAGGTTGACGAGCCGCTCGATCTGCGAGTAGGCAAGTCGGCCTGATGCGCCTCCCAGAAGATGCCCGGCGCGTCCTGCGCCAGCGCGTCCGCGGCCTCCAGGCGTAGCGGCCGGTCCCAGCCCCACGCGTCGATCCCCATGACGCGCACGCCCTGGTCGTACAGCCAGCGCGTTGCCTCCGCCGTCACGCCCGGGCCGCGATCGAGGTAGTCCGGCTGCCCGTAGAAGGGGTCGCGGCCGCACCGGCGGCGTGATCGATGTACTCGACCTCGGTGCGCTGGAAGTCGGGGGGTATCGGGAGAGCTGGGCTGGATCGGCGCCGAGAGATCGACGATCCGCGTCACGCCGGGGTGTTCAGGAACTCGTCGACGCCGGCCATCTGGGCCGGCAGCTCCTCGCGCATGTGCTCGAACACGTGCTCGATGTTCTCGTGCGTAACCTGCATCTCGGCGTCGAGGATGCCGCGCGAGACGTCCTGGACGAACCGAGCCCGCGGATAGCGGCGGTCGCTGAACGCCTGCAGCGACTCGGCGAGCGGACGGGCGGCGCTCAGCTCCTCGGCGAGCACGACCGCGTCCTCGAGCGCCATCGCCGCGCCCTGGGTGATGTGCGGGCAGCAAGCGTGGGCGGCGTCGCCGCAGACGACCAGCCGGCCCTGGAACCACGGCGAGGGCAGGAACACCTCGCTCAGCGGGCTGTAGACGACGTCGTCCCCTTCCTGCAGCGCGTCACGGATCTCGCCGACGACGCCCTCGAACGGCGCCAGCCGTTCGCGGAGCATCTCGACGAACTGCGCCTTGTCGTAGCGGACGTGCGCCGGCTCGGGCGTGACGAGGAAGAGGTACATCTCGTCCTTGCTCAGCGGGATCAAGCCGCCCTTGGCGCCGACCGCCTGGTACACCGCCCCGTAGTCGTGCTCGGCCGGCCGCGGGATGGTGACGCGCCACACCGCGAAGCCGGTGTAGACCGGGTCGTGGTCCTCGCCGAAGGCCCGCTTCCGCTGAGGCGAGTTGATCCCGTCGAAGGCGATGACGAGGTCGTACTCGCCCTCCCGGCCGTCGGCGAACGTCACCTGCGCGCGGCCGTTGTCGGTCAGCTCCGAGACGGTCGTGCCGTACTCGACGCGGGCCCCGGCGCGATCGGCCGCGCCGATCAGGATCGTGTGCAGGTCGCGCCTGGTCAGGCCCATGTTCGGAGGAATCCCTCCACCGCCCAGCTTGGAGGGCACGTTGACCACGAGCTCGCCGCGGTGATCGTGGAAGCGCCAGGCGTCGAACCGGAAGCCGACGTCGCAGACCTGGTCGAGGACCCCGATCGTCTCGAGCGCGCGTAGCGAGTTGCCCGGCTGGTTGATCCCGACGCCGTAGACGTTCGGCTCGGGCTTGATCTCGACGATCTCGACGTCAAGCCCGCGCCGCGCGAGGGCCGCGCCCGCGCCGAGGCCGCCGATCCCGGCGCCGACGATCAGGACGTTCACGGAATGCTCGCTGGCGTCCAGTCCTTGGCCGTCTCTTGCTCGGCGGCCGCCTCCGCCGGGGGGAAGGCTTCGAACAGCGACTCAGGGATCTCGAGGTTCTTGTAGAAGACGGTCGGGCCCTGGGAGGGCACCCACCGCTTCGTCTCCCAGTCCGGCGTGTACAGGCGATAGCCGCCGGTGTTCACCTCGACCCGCAGGCCGCCCGGCTCGCGCACGTACAGGTAATCCTGCTCGCCCATCCCGTGGCGGCCGGGCCCGAACTCGATCGGGACGCCGGCGTTCAGCAGCGTGTCGGCGGCGCGCAGGAGGTCGGCACGGGTGTCGACCCACCAGGCGAAGTGGTGGATGCGCCCCGGGGCCGGCGACCGGTCGAGGATCAGGCCGAGGTCGTGCGACTTCTCGTTGTTGGTGACCATGGCGAAGAGGGTGACGTCCGACTCCTCGTCGACGACGATGTACTCCGTGAACCGGAAGCCGAGGGTGTCGCGGAACCACTCGGCGTCGCCGTAGGGGTCGGCGGCCATCACCGTCACGTGGTCGATCTGCCTCGGCGCGACCCCGCGCGGCACGTACCGCTGCGGGCGGTTCGGATACGGCGACTCCATGCCGGGGGGAGGAACGTAGCGATCCTCCTCCCAGAAGAGCTCGTGCAACTGGCCGCCTGGAGAGCGGCAGCGGAAGGCCGGCCCATGGCCGACCGAGCTCTCGAGCCAGCCCTCGCCGGCGTCGCGCTCCTCGAGCCGGGCGACGGCGACGTCGAGGTCCTCGGGGCTCCCGGCTCGCCACCCGATGTGAGCCAGGCCCGGCTGCGGGCCCTCGGTCAGCTTCAGGCTGTGGTGCGACCACTCGCCCCACGCACGGAGGTACACCGACTGCCCGTCGCGCTCCGTTTCCTCGAGGCCTAGCACGTCCGTGTAGAAGCGAAGCGACTCGTCGGGTTTCGGCGTGAACACCTCGAGATGGGCGAGGTGCGCGATCAGGCGGTTCGACATGGCGCGGCTCGAAGGCTAACCCCGCTTCGTATCCTATGTCAAGTCTAGTATCTGATTATTATGATTGACGCTGTAACTCAGAAGTGGATATACTTCCTGAATGAGCCGCCCGTTCGCGCTCGGCACCTTCGAGTCGCCCTCGCAGGAGGTACTTGCGGGATTGGTCCTCGACGGCAAGGTCTTCGACCTCGGGCGGCATCTCGGCTCGGGTGTCTCGATCCGGCGCCTGCTCGAGGACTGGGACCACAGCTTGGAGCGGCTCCAGGGGCTCGCGGACACGTTCGTCCACGCCGAGGCGGACGCCGACCTGCACACCCTGCGACCTCTGCCTCCGATCCTCCCTCCCGGGCAGATCTTCCAGGCGGGCGCGAACTACCGCCAGCACGTCCTCGACCTGATCGCCGGGGCGGAGCGGCGAGGCGACGCATCTGACGGCCTGCGCTCCGGCGACCGCGACGCCGCGCGGGAGGAGCTTGACCGGCGGTTGACGAGCGGCCGACCGTTCGTCTTCCTCGGATCGGCGCACACGATGACGGGCGCGCTCGACGACGTCGTGCTCCCGTTCGACTCCGACCAGCACGACTGGGAGCTCGAGCTCGCCGCCGTGATCGGGCGGCCGGCGAGGCGCGTTCCGCGAGACCGCGCGCTCGACGTCGTCGCCGGCTACACGATCTGCAACGACCTGACGACGCGCGACGCGCTGATCCGCGACGACGCCCGAGGTCTGGGCCTCGACTGGCTCGCGGGCAAGAACGCGCCGACGTTCCTCCCCACCGGCCCGCTCTTCGTACCGGTCGCGCATGTCCCGAGCCCGATGGATCTGCGGATCAGGCTCGAGGTCAACGGTCGCGTGATGCAGGACGAGTCGACCGCCGACATGGTCTTCGACGTCGCCTCGCTGATCGAGCACATCTCGACGATTGCGGAGCTGCGGCCGGCGGACATCGTCCTCACGGGCTCGCCCGCCGGGAACGGCGCCGCCCACGGCGTCTTCCTCCAGCCCGGAGACGTGATCGAGGCGACGATCACCGGCCTCGGAACGCAGCGCAACCGCTGCGTGGCCGAGAGCCGGGTCGAGCTCGAGACGACGCAGGCCGTCGCCTAGGAGTCGGCCAGGAAGCGCTCGACCAGGGCGTTGAAGGGCCGGGTCTGCTCGATCATCACCCAGTGGCCGCACTGACCGAACGCGTGCAGGCGCACGTCGGAGAGGAGATCCATGAGCGCGAGCGAGCTGGTCGGGGGGACGACGCGGTCGTTCCAACCGTGGACGAGCAGCACGGGCTGCTCGATCGCCTCGAGCTCGTCTCGGCCCAGCGCCAGGTCGTCGAGCCAGCGCTGCCGCGGTGCGGGGAACATCGACGAGAACGCCTCCTGGATGCCCGGCGCGATCGAGGCGTCGTAGCGGAGCTTGACCAGCTCGTCGGTGACGATCGACTGGTCGAACGCGAAGAGCTGGATCAGCCGGCGCATGCTCTCGATGCTGGGCTCGTAGCCCCAAACCTCGTCGAGCCCCGGCGGGAGCTCGGCGGCGATGCCCATCGTCCCCATCGCGACGACGCGCCCGATCCGCTGCGGCTCTGCCGCTGCCATCGAGAAGGCGATCGCGCCCCCCATCGAGTTACCGACGACGTCGTAGGACTCGATCTCGAGCGCCTCCATCAGCCGGAGCGCGTGGTTCGTCCACGGCTCGCGCCCGTAGAACACACCTTCGGGCGGGCGCGTCTGGTTGAAGCCGATCTGGTCGGGCGCGATCACACGGAAGTGCGCGGCCAGCTCCGGGATGACCAGGCGCCAGTTTGCCCACGCGGACACGCCGGGCCCGGAGCCATGAAGGAGCAGCACGGGCCGGCCGGAGCCGGCATCGTGGTAGTGCGTCGCAATCCCGTCGACGTCGATCGTGTGGCCGGCCTGGACCGGATCGGTCATGTCGTCTCCTCTCTCGTCAGGTACCTCCAGATGCGCTCGAGGATCTCGGGCGCGACCTCGACCCAGGCCGCGAGCTCCTCCGGGTCGAGCGGGCGAGGCTCGGCCGCCGCGAGGTTGATGCGCGCCGAAGCCTCGAGCACCCACATGCGGGCGACCGCCTCCCCCACCGTCGTCCCGACCGTGACCGCGCCGTTCCCCCGTAAGAGCACCGCGCTGCCGGCGCCGAGGCGGTCGGCGACCCGGACGCCCAGCTCGCGCGAACGGACGAGCCGCGCGTCCTCGTGGACGGACACCTCCTCGCCGAGAAACGCGCCTTGGCCGTGCAGCGCCCGGATCGGCGTCCCGGCGACGCTGCAGACGGTCGCGGTCGCCGGCTGTGCGCGGCAGACGGCGTTCACGTCCGGGCGGGCCCGGTAGATCGCCCA
>WNFV01006892.1_pt1 | contig 13539 bp, 14 predicted proteins | sample 5400101 | NCBI WGS metagenome assembly WNFV01 (sample SAMN13153361, study PRJNA577476) | soil metagenome | isolation source: 115 cm soil or saprolite under grassland replicate 1 | place: USA:California | collected 2016-06-15
AGCGCGTCCCGGACGACGGCGGTCTTGTGCGCGTAGGTGGCGTCGTCGATGCCGGTGCCGCGGCCGGTCACCTCGTCCGCCGTCGCGCCGGTGAAGGTGGCGATCAGCGCGGCGCTCGCGGTGGTGTTGGCGATGCCCATGTCGCCGGTCAGCAGGCAGCGGTAGCCGTCCCGGACCAGCTCGTCGGCCAGCTCCAGGCCGGTCAGCACCGCGGCCTCGACCTCGGCCGCGGTCAGCGCCGGCTCGACGCTCAGGTCACGGGTTCCCGGGCGGACCTTGCGGTGCAGCACGTCGAAGGCGGACACGTCCGCGACCACGCCCACGTCGACGACCTTCACGTCGACGCCGTTGTTCGCGGCGAAGGTGTTCACCGCGGCGCCGCCGGCGGCGAAGTTCGCGACCATCGCGCCGGTCACCTCCTGCGGCCAGGGCGTCACACCCTGGGCGTGCACGCCGTGGTCGCCGGCGAACACCGCCACCACCGCGGGCGACGGCAGTTCCGGCGGGCACCGGCGCGCGATCCCGGCGACCCGGACCGACAGGTCCTCCAGCACGCCGAGCGAGCCGGCCGGCTTGGTCAGCACCTGCTGCCGTTGCGCGGCAGCCGCCGCGGCGGCCTCGTCGGCAGGCTGGATCCGCGCCAGGTAGTCGTCGATCGTCGTCATTCGGGCGTCCCTTCGGATGTGTCATCGCGGCTGCGACACCGATCTTCCCACTCACCGACGCGTACGACGGCCCGCGGGCTTGTAATGTCGCCAGCACCACACAACGGCTGGAGGAATCACGGCATGTCCCTGGAACGTCCACCCGCACCCGACCCCTACGAGCTGATGCCGCGAGCCGGCTCGTTCACGCTGACCAGCCTCGACGTCCGCGACGGCGAGCTGATGGGCGAGGCGCACGCGTATGCCGCCGGCAACACGTCGCCGCACCTGCGCTGGGAGGGCTTCCCGCCCGAGACCAAGGGATTCGTGGTCACCTGCTTCGACCCGGACGCGCCGATCCCGGCCGGGTTCTGGCACTGGTGCCTGGTGAACCTGCCGGTCACCACGACCGAACTGCCCGCGGGCGCGGGCGCGGGGGGTGCGGAGCTGCCCGGCGGCGCGTTCCACGTCCGCAACGACTTCGGCCCGAAGGCGTTCGCGGGCGCCGCGCCGCCGGCCGGCGACATCCCGCACCGCTACTACTTCGTCGTGCACGCGATCGACGTCGAGGCCCTCGACGTCGACTCCGACACGAGCCCGACCGTGGTCGGCTTCAACCTCGCCTTCCACACCCTGGCCCGCGCCATCCTCACCCCGACGTACCAGCAGACCTGAATCCCCCAACCACCCGGCGATCATTCGTCGCATCTCGTGGTCCCTGTGGACAACCGGCACGGTGCACGCCGGCGGTTAGGTGACCGCGTTGTCCACAGGGACCACGAGATGCGACGAATGATCGCTTAGGGGGTGGATCAGCAGGTGAAGGTGGCCGCCGGACCCGCCAGCCAGCCGCTGAACGACGGGTCGCCCTGCCACTGGAAGTACGCGACGCTGCGAACGGTGAACCTGTACCCGTTCGCGCACGACACCAGCGGTCCGTGCGCGTCGTCGCGCACCGCGTGCCAGCCGTCGTAGTCGGTGCCGGTCGAGTTGGACACGACCCGCCAGCCCGAGCTCGTCCAGACCTGCAGGTGGACACGGCTCACCGCGACGTTGTAGTTCCGGCCGCCGTCCACGTCGGCGACCCAGGCGTAGGCCCGCAGCCGGTTGTAGGTCGAGTCGTGGTTGAACCACAGGCAACGCTTCACCTGCGTACCCGCGCAGCCGTAGCCGCGGGTGTAGACGGCCGCGTTCGCCGGCTGGACGAACAACGCGCCGAGCAGTGCGGCGAGGACCGCAACGATGGCACCCCGCAAGGCAAAACCGCGAATTCCGTTCCGCATGACATTCCCCTCTATAAGCCGGTCATCGACAATGGCGTGACGCCCCACAGCGGCTTCGAGAACGGCGCAGGCGAATCGGGCAAGCGCGCATCACAAACAAAGAATTCAACCACGGCTCCCCCGAGACCAACCCCCGGATCCCCCAATCTGCAAAGCAACAGCCGCCACCAATTTTTCGGCGTGAGGAATTGACGGTCAAGGGGTCACCGATGGCCGGATAGTGCATATGCAGGTTGGTGCCAGTAACGCAACGCCGTCAGGCGAAGGTCTCCCCGGACTCGGCCTTCTTCACGAGCAGTTCCGGCGGCTCGAAGCGCGAGCCGTACTTCGCCGCCAGCTCGCGGGTCCGGGCGACGAACCCGGGCAGACCGCCGTCGTACCCGTTGATGTACTGCAACGCGCCGCCGTACAGGGGTGGGAAGCCGATCCCGAAGATCGAGCCGATGTTGGCGTCCGGGACCGAGCGCAGCACACCCTCCTGGACGCACTTCACCGTCTCCAGCGACATCGCGAACGCCATCCGCTCGCCCAGGTCCTCGAACGGAACCTCCACCTCGGACCGGACGAAGTGCTCCCACAGGCCCGGCCACAGGTCCTTCGGCCCGTCGGCCGGGTAGTCGTAGAACCCGGCCCCCGCGGCCTTGCCCTTGCGGTCGAGCTCGACCAGCTTCTCGACCACGGCCATACCCGGGTGGTCGTCGAACGCGCCACCGCTCTCCCCCGCGGCGCGCGCGGCGTCGCGGATCTTCAGCGGCAGCGTCAGCGTGACCTCGTCGACCATCGCCAGCGGCGGCGCCGGGAAGCCGGTCTGCGTGGCGGCCCGCTCGATCGTCACCGGGTTGATGCCCTCGGCAACCATCGCGACGCCCTCCATCACCAGGGTGCCGAACACCCGGGAGGTGAAGAAGCCACGGCTGTCGTTCACCACGATCGGTGTCTTGCGGATCTGCCGGACGACGTCGTACGCCTTCGCCAGCGCCTCGTCCGACGTCTTCCTCCCGACGATCAGCTCGACCAGCGGCATCTTGTCGACCGGCGAGAAGAAGTGCATCCCGACGAAGTCCTCCGGCCGGTCCACGCCGTCGGCGAGACCGGTGATCGGCAGCGTCGACGTGTTCGAGCACAGCAGCGCGTCCGGCTCCACCACCGCGGCGATCTCCGCGAACACCTTGTTCTTCAGTGCCGGGTCCTCGAACACCGCCTCGATCACCAGGTCGCACCCGGCCAGGTCCTCGGCCTTGTCCGTCGGCAGGATCCGCGCCAGGTGCGCGTCCACCTTCTCCTGCGTCGTACGCCCCTTCGCCAGCGCCTTGCCGAGCAGCTTCTCCGAGTACGACTTGCCCTTTTCGGCCGCCTCGACGGTGACGTCCTTGAGTACGACGTCCATTCCCGCCCGAGCGCATTCGTACGCGATGCCCGCGCCCATCATCCCGGCGCCGAGCACGCCCACCTTGCGAGCCTTGTACGACGGCACCCCGGCGGGACGGGACGCGCCGTTGTTGATCGCCTGCAGGTCGAAGAAGAACGCGTTGATCATGTTCTTCGCGATCTGCCCGGTGGCGAGCTCGACGAAGTACCGGCTCTCGATCCGGCTCGCGGTCTCGAAGTCGACCTGGGCGCCCTCGACGGCGGCGCTCATGATCGCCCGCGGAGCGGGGTACGGCGCACCCTTCAGTTGCTTGCGCAGGTTCGCCGGGAACGCCGGCAGGAACGCGGCCAGCTTCGGCGACGACGGCGTGCCGCCGGGCAGCTTGTAGCCGTCGCGGTCCCAGGGCTGCTTCGGCTCGCCCTCGAACCCGCGGACCCAGGCGTACGCGGCATCCAGCAGCTGATCGGTGGGCACCACCTCGTCGATGATCCCGACCGACCTGGCGTGCGCGGGCCTCATCCGCTGGCCCTGCAGCAGCACCTTCATCAGCGCGTCCTGCAGGCCGAGCATCCGCACCGCCCGGGTCACACCGCCGCCACCCGGCAGCAGGCCGAGGGTCACCTCGGGCACGCCGATCTCGTACGAGCCCTCGGCGGCGATCCGGTGGTGGCAGGCCAGCGCGATCTCCAGGCCGCCGCCGAGCGCCGCACCGTTGATCGCGGCGACGACCGGCACGCCCAGCGTCTCCAGGACGCGCAGCTGGCACTTGATCTCCTCCAGCATGTCGAAGACCTGCTGAGCGTGCTCCGGCCGCACCTGCCGGAGCAGCTCGAGGTTGCCGCCGGCGAAGAAGGTGTCCTTCGCGCTGGTGATCACGACGCCGGTGATCGAGTCCTTCTCGGCGACCAGCCGCTCGACGGTCGCGCCCATCGCCGTGACGTAGGCGTCGTTCATCGTGTTGGCGCCGGCATCCGGGTCGTCCATGGTGAGCGTGACAGTTTTGCCAGCGCCGCCGTCGTGCTCAGTCCACTCGATCATGCCGCCAGCCTCTCGATGATGGTTGCCACGCCCATGCCGCCGCCGACGCACAGCGTCGCCAGCCCGTACCGCAGCTCGCGCCGCTCCAGCTCGTCCAGCAGGGTGCCGATCAGCATCGCGCCGGTGGCGCCGAGCGGGTGGCCGAGCGCGATCGCGCCACCGTTGACGTTGACCTTCTCGTGCGGGACACCGAGGTCCTTCATGAAGTGCATGACCGCCGCGGCGAACGCCTCGTTCATCTCGAACAGGTCGATGTCGCGCACCTCGAGGCCGGCCTTGGCGAGCGCCTTGCGGGCCGCCGGCGCCGGGCCGGTCAGCATGATCGTCGGCTCTGAGCCGCTGACCGCGGTCGCGACCACCCGGCCGCGCGGGGCCTTGCCGAGCGCCTCGCCGGCCCTCTCGGTGCCGATCGCGACGATCGCCGCGCCGTCGACGATGCCGGACGAGTTGCCGGCGTGGTGCACGTGGTCGATCTTCTCGACCGCGACGTACTTCTCCAGCGCGACCGAGTCGAACCCGCCGCGCTCACCGATCGCCGCGAACGACGGCGGCAGCCCGGCCAGCGTCTCCACGGTGGTGCCCGGCCGGACCAGCTCGTCGTGGTCCAGCACCGGCAGGCCGTTGCGGTCCTTCACCGGCACCACCGAGCGGGCGAAGTACCCGTTCGCCCAGGCCTTGGCGGCACGGGCGTGCGACTCGGCGGCGTACGCGTCGACGTCGCCGCGGGAGAACCCGTCGATGGTGGCGATCAGGTCGGCGCTGATGCCCTGCGGGATGAAGCTCGTGTTCAGCGCGGTCTCCGGGTCCATCGCCCAGGCGCCGCCGTCGGAGCCCATCGGGACCCGCGACATCGACTCGACCCCGCCGGCGAGGATGAAGTCCTCCCAGCCGGACCGGACCCGCTGCGCGGCCTGGTTCACGGCCTCCAGCCCGGAGGCGCAGAACCTGCTGAGCTGGACGCCACCAGTGGTGTCCGGATAACCCGCCGCCAGCACCGCCGTACGGGCGATGTCCATGCCCTGGTCGCCGATCGGCGTCACCACACCGAGGACGACGTCCTCGATCGCGGCCGGGTCCAGCTCGGGGTTCCGGTCCCGGAACTCGGTCAGCATGCCGGTGATGAGCGTGATCGGCTTCACCTCGTGCAGCGCGCCGGTGTTCTTGCCCTTGCCGCGTGGTGTCCGGATGGCGTCGTAGATGAACGCCTCGCTACTGGTCATACGCTCGATTCTGACAGCATCACTGTCACGGTCAAGCGCGCACAACTATGATCTGCGCCATGTCAGTCGAGAGGTCAGCTGAGCTCGAGCCGCCGGACGGCCTGCTCACCGTCGACGAGCTGTCCAGCCGCGTCGGGATGACCGTGCGCACGCTGCGGTTCTACGCGAGCCGCGGGCTGATGCCGCCGCCGGTGCGCCGCGGCCGGGTCGGCTACTACGGCGCCGAGCACGTCGCCCGGCTCGACCTGGTCCGCGAACTGCAGGCGCACGGGTTCACGCTGTCCGCGATCGAGGGCTACCTGGAGCGGATCCCGGCCGACGCCACCCCGCAGGACATCGCCCTGCACCGCACCCTGCTGACCCCGTGGATGCGCGACCTGCCGGAGACCCTGACCCGCTCGCAGCTCGTACGACGGGTCGGGCGTGACCTGTCCGACGACGACATCGAGATGCTGGTGGCGCTGGGTGTCGTCGAGCCGACGCCGGACGAGGACGTGTTCAACGTCGCGACGGCGCACCTCAACCTCGGCGTCGACCTGATCGACCTCGAGCTGCCGCTGGAGGCGGTCCGGGCCGCGGGCCGGATCTTCGCCGAGCACGGTCGGGCGATGGCCGACGAGCTCACCGAGGTGTTCCGCAGCACGGTCTGGCCGCACTACCGGGAGGCGGGCGGCCCGCCGGAGCGGATCCAGGAGCTGGTCGAGCGGTTCAAGCCCGTCACCATCCAGGGCCTGGTGATCGCCTACGAGCGCGCCGTCAACGAGGCCCAGCGCGACTCCGTCCGGCGCACCACCCACAAGCCCCGCCGGACCTGAGCGTCACGGCGTCGCCAGCCGCAGGTACGTCAGGCCGCGCAGGTCCAGCACGGTCTCGCCGGGCCTGATCACCACCCGGAGCAGGACGGCGTCGCAGCCCGCGCAGCGGGCGACCATTCCCGGCGCCTGGGTGTACAGGTGCGCCGCGGCGAACACGTCGATCCGGCCACAGCCGGCGCACCGCCCGACGGCGGCCGTCACGTCGACCGCGAACACCTCGCGCAGCGCGCCGGCTGCCGCGTTGCCGTCCAGGTACGAAGGGGCATCTGCGCTCATCGGGAGCCTCCCGGTCCGAAGCGTTCGGTCCTGATCGACGCCGGGTCGTGCCCGGCGCCGACGAGCAGGTCGGCCACCGTCTCGACGAACGGCGTCGGCCCGCACACGTAGCTGGTCGGCGACGCCGCCGGCGGCCAGGTGGCCGCGGCGACGAGCCCGGCGTCGACCCGTCCGGGCGGCCGGGCCGCGCCCGGCGGCGCCTGCCTGGTGTACGCCAGCCTGAGCTCGACCCCGCCCTCCGCCGCGCGCCGCTCGAGCTCAGCGGCATAGATCACCGACGCCGGACGTCGTACCGAGTAGAGCAGCCGGACCGGCACGTCGGCGCCCGCCGCGGTGTGTGTCCGCAGCATCGCCATCAGCGGTACGACGCCGGAGCCGCCGGCGACGAGCTGCACCGGGCCCGGCTGCTCCGGCCGCCAGACGAACCAGCCGCCGACCGGACCGCGGAGCTCCAGCGGGTCGCCGGCCGCGAGCACCCCCGCCAGGTACGGCGACACCTCGCCGTCCGGCAGCTGCTCGACGGTCAGCTCGACCCGGTCACCTCCGGGCGCGGACGCGATCGAGTACGACCGGGTCGCGCGGTACCCGTCCGGCGCGGTCAGCCGCACGTCGACGTGCTGCCCCGCGAGGTGACCCGGCCAGTCCGGGACGTCGAGCACGAGGGTCCTGGCGGTCGCGGTCTCGTCGCGGACGGCGGCGACGGTGGCGACCTGCCAGGTCAGTCGCCGGCGTACCGCTGCTCGCGCCACGGGTCGCCGTACTCGTGGTAGCCCGCGGTCTCCCAGAATCCGGGCTCGTCGGTGTCGGACAGCGCGATCCCGCGCACCCACTTCGCGCTCTTCCACAGGTAGAGGTGCGGCACCAGCAGCCGCGCCGGCCCGCCGTGCTCGGGTGCGAGAGGCTCACCCTCGTACAGGTACGCGACCCACGCGCGGCCGTCGAGCAGGTCGTCCAGCGGCAGGTTCGTCGTGTAGCCGCCGTAGCTGCTGACCAGCGCGAAGTCCGCGCCGGTGTCCACGTCGGCGAGCAGCGTGTCGAGCGAGACGCCCTCCCAGCTGGTGCCGAGCTTGGACCAGCGGGTCACGCAGTGCAGGTCCTGGGTGATCTGCTCGCTCGGCAGCGCCTGGAACGCGTCCCAGTCCCAGCGGTGCACCGCACCGGTCTCGGTGGTGACGGTGAACTCCCAGTGCTCCGGCAGGACGTGCGGCGTCGGTCCGGCCGACAGCACGGGGAAGTCGTCGACCAGGTACTGGCCCGGCGGCAGGTCCGCCCCGGACCGCCGTCTCCCGGAGAACCCGGGCGAGATGATCCCCACCCAAGTCAGGGTAGACCTAGAGCCCCATCGTGCGGCTGATGATCTCCTTCATGATCTCGGTGGTGCCGCCGTAGATGGTCTGGATCCGGGTGTCCAGGTAGGCCTTGGCGATCGGGTACTCGGTCATGTAGCCGTAGCCGCCGTACAGCTGCAGGCACTTGTCGACGACCTTCTTCTGCAGCTCGGTCGTCCACCACTTCGCCATCGCGGCCTCGGACACGCTGAGGGTGCCGGCGTTGAGCTCCTCGATGCAGCGGTCCACGAAGACCCGGGCGATCTGGGTCTCGGTGGCCAGCTCGGCGAGCACGAAGCGGGTGTTCTGGAACGACCCGATCGGGCGGCCGAACGCGGTGCGCTCCTTGACGTACTCCAGCGTCGACGCGATCACGGTCTCGCACGCGGCCGCGGCGAGGACAGCGATCGTGAGCCGCTCCTGCGGGAGCTTCTCCATCAGGTAGACGAAGCCCTTGCCCTCCTCGCCGAGCAGGTTCGCCGCCGGCACCCGGACGTTGTCGAAGAACAGCTCCGCGGTGTCCTGCGCCTTCAGGCCGATCTTGTCCAGGTTGCGGCCGCGCTCGAAACCCGCCATGCCGCGCTCGACGACCAGCAGCGAGATGCCCTGGTACCCGGCGGACGGGTCCGTCTTCGCGACCACGATCACCAGGTCGGCCAGGATCCCGTTGGAGATGAACGTCTTCTGGCCGTTCAGCACGTAGTGGTCGCCGTCGCGGATCGCGGTGGTCTGGATGCCCTGCAGGTCGCTGCCGGCGCCGGGCTCGGTCATCGCGATCGCGGTGATCGTCTCGCCGCTGCAGAAGCCGGGCAGCCAGCGCGCCTTCTGCTCGTCGTTCGCGCAGTCGAGCAGGTACGCCGAGTTGATGTCGGTGTGGATCGTGAACCCGACCCCGCCGGCGTGGCACCTGGCGATCTCCTCGATCAGCACCGCGTTGAAGCGGAAGTCGCGCACCCCGCCACCGCCGTACTCCTCGGGCATCATGAAGCCGAGCAGACCCTGCGCGCCGGCCGCGGCCCACAGCTCGCGCGGCACGATGCCGGCCTCCTCCCAGGCGGCGTGGTGCGGCACGATCTCCTTGTCGCAGAAGGCCCGCACGGTCTCGCGGAAGGCGTCGTGGTCGGCGTCGAAGAGGTGTCGTTCCACCGCGGTCTCCTCAGTTGGTGAAGCTCAGTTGGTGAAGCGGGATCAGTCCTGGACGGCGACGCCGGAGTCGAGCAGCGCGTCGACGTCGTCGATGCCCCAGTCGGTCAGCGCCTCGCGGGTGTGCTCGCCGGGCCGTGACGGCGGCGTGCTGAGGCCGGTCGGGGTGCGTGAGAACCTCGGCGCGGGCGCCGGCTGCCGGACCCCGTGGTGCTCGACGAACACCCCGCGCGCGTCCAGGTGCGGATGCGACGCGCCCAGCGGGAGGACCGCCGCGACACAGGCGTCGGTGCCGTCGAACACCTCGGTCCACTCGGCCTGGGTCCTGGTCGCGAACGTCTCGGTCAGCACCTTGCGCAGCTCGGGCCAGTTCCGCGGGTCGTACCGGTCCGGCGCGGTCTCCGCGATCCCCAGCAGCCTGACGAGCTCGTCGTAGAAGGCCGGCTCCAGCGACCCGACCGCCATGAACTCCCCGTCGGAGGTCTCGTACACGTCGTAGAACGGCGCGCCCGAGTCGAGCAGGTTCACCCCGCGCTCGTTGCGCCAGGTCCCCGCGGCGAGCCCGCCGAGCAGCATCGTGGTCAGGTGCGCGGTGCCGTCCACGATGGCCGCGTCCACCACCTGGCCGCGGCCGCTCGCCTTCGCCTCGTGCAGCGCGGCGAGCACGCCGATCACCAGATACAGCGAGCCGCCGGCGAAGTCACCCAGCAGGTTCGCCGGGAAGTGCGGCGGCCCGCCGGCCCGTCCGGTCGCGTGCAGCGCCCCCGACAGCGCGAGGTAGGCGATGTCGTGCCCCGCCGCCTGCGCCAGCGGCCCGTCCTGCCCCCACCCGGTCATCCGCCCGTACACGAGCCGCGGATTCACCGCCCAGCAGTCCTCCGGCCCCAGCCCGAGCCGCTCCGCCACCCCCGGCCGGTATCCCTCCAGCAGCACGTCCGCCCGCGCCACCAACCGCCGTACGACGTCCAGCCCGGCGGGTTGCTTCAGGTCCAGCGCCACCGAGCGCCGCCCGCGCGTCAGGAGCTCGAACTCAGGAGCCCCCAGCGTCAGCCCCCCACCGGGCCGCTCAACGCGGATCACGTCCGCGCCGAGCTCGGCCAGCAGCATAGCCGCGAACGGCCCCGGCCCGATCCCCGCCAGCTCGACGACCTTCACACCCGCCAGAGGTCCCGGATTCACAGCGCCATTGTGACAGTACAACTGTCACAATCGTCAACCCCGCGCCTCCAACTCTGTGATCATTCGTCGCTTTTCGTGGCTCCTGTGGAAAACCGGTCAGGTGCACGCCGGCGGTCAGGTAACCGCGTTTTCCACAGGAGCCACGAAAAGCGACGAATGATCACCTAAGGGATGGGCGGAGCGCCGGGCGGGACGAACGGGAGCCGGGCGGGCGGGCCTTGCTCGATGAGGCGGAGGATCGCGGCTGTGTCCAGCTGTTCCTCGACGGCATCCGCGAGGCGGTCGAGGCGGGCTTCGCGCTGGGCGGCGAACGACGTCGTGCCGTCCGGGGTCGGGCGGCCGGTGAGCGCGGCGACGTCGGTGAGGAACGCGTGCCGCCGGGCGTCGCCGTCCAGCAGGCCGTGCCAGATCGTCCCCCAGGTCGCACCCACCCGGCAGCCGCCGGGGAACTCCTCGGCGTCCCCGGTCACGACCGCGACCCCGTGGTGGATCTCGTACGACGTCGGCCCGGGACGCGCGAGCGTCTTCTCCGCCGCGAACCTCGTTGCCACTGGCAACAACCCGAGCCCGTCCGCCGATCCGCCGCCCTCGACACCGGCGGGATCCTCGATCCGCTCCCCCAGCATCTGGTAGCCGCCGCAGATCCCGATCACCGGCCGCCCCGCCGCCGCCCGCGCGGTCACCGCGTCCGCCAGCCCGGTCGACCGCAGCCAGGCGAGATCCGCGAGCGTCGCCCGCGAGCCCGGCAGCACCACCAGGTCGGCGTCGCGTACGTCGGCCGGGTCCGCGGTGAAGAACACGCTGGTGGTCGGCTCCACCGCGAGCGCGTCCACGTCGGTGAAGTTGCTGATCCGCGGGAACCGCACCACCGCCACCGACAACCCACCGCCTCCCGCGGCGCGCCGGCCGGGCACGTCGAGCGCGTCCTCGGAGTCCAGCCACACATCCGGCAGCCACGGCAGGACGCCGAGAACCCCACGCCCGCAGGCGCTCTCCAGCATCCGCAGCCCGGGCCGGAGCAGCTCCACGTCGCCGCGGAACTTGTTCACCACGAAGCCGCTGATCAGCGCCTGGTCCGCCGCCTCCAGCAGCGCGACGGTGCCGAACATCGCCGCGAACACGCCGCCGCGGTCGATGTCGCCGACCACCAGCACCGGCGCGCCGATGTGCCGGGCCAGTCCCAGGTTCACGTAGTCCGAGGCGCGCAGGTTGATCTCGGCCGGACTGCCCGCGCCTTCGCAGACCACCACGTCGTACCGCGAGGCCAGGTCGTCGTACGCCGCATACGCCGCCTTCGCCAGCTCGGTCCGGCGGGTGGTGAAGTCCCGTGCCGCCAGCTCACCCCAGGGCTGTCCCATCAGTACGACGTGGCTGCGGCGGTCGCTACCCGGCTTGAGCAGCACCGGGTTCATCGCCGCCTCGGGTTCCACGCCGGCGGCGACCGCCTGGATCCACTGCGCGCGGCCGATCTCGGCGCCGTCGGCGCAGACCATCGAGTTGTTCGACATGTTCTGCGCCTTGTACGGCGCGACCCGCACGCCCTGGCGGGACAGCCACCGGCACAGGCCTGTCACCAGGGTGGTCTTGCCGGCGTCGGACGTCGTACCGGCGATCATCAGCGGTCTGGCAGTCACCGGCCGATCCTACGTAGGCTCGAAACCATGAAGTACATGCTCCTGATCTACGGCAACCAGCAGACCTGGGACCTGCTCGACAAGATCGGGTTCGACGACCTGATGAAGCGCCACGCCGCGCTCGGCGAGGAGCTCGCGGCGTCCGGCGAGTTCGTGGGCAGCAGCGGACTGACCGTCGAGGGCGCACGGACGGTCCGGGTCCGTGACGGCGGCGCGACCGTGACCGACGGCCCGTACGCGGAGGCGAAAGAGGTGCTGGCGGGGTACTACCTGGTCGAGTGCGACAGCCTGGAGCGCGCGACCGACATCGCCCGGCAGATCCCGGAGGCCGAGCTGAACCTGGTCGAGATCCGCGAGCTGATGGACCCGCGCACCCAGTACGGCCCGCGAGGCTGAGAAGCCCCGCGCCCGCCCCGGAAGATCCCTCCTCCTCCACGTGGGCGCGGGGACGCCCAGCTGTGGCTGAATGCCACGACTACAACGCTCAGCCTGCTCGCAACCGAACGGCCACGCTCCCTGACCCAGCGTGTCGCCTCCATGACTCCGCAGCCTTCCAGGGTGCCGCCTAAGGTGGGCGGCATGAGCGATATCGAGATCGTCGACGCGCCGGACCAGAGCAGGTACGAGGCACGCTCCGCGGACGGCGCCCTGATGGGTTTCGCCGAGTACCGCCGCTCCCCCGGCCGGATCGCCTTCGTGCACACCGTCACGCTGCCCGAGTTCCGCGGCCACGGCGTCGCCGGCACGCTGGCGTCGACCACGCTCGACCAGGCGCGCGAGGAGGGACTGCGGGTGCGGACCATCTGCCCGTTCTACGCGCGCTACGTCTCCGAGCACCCCGAGTACGCCGACCTGGTGGACCACCATGAGTGAGCTCGACTGGCAGCCGGCCGCCGACCACCCCGGCCTGCTCGCCGAACCGGTCCGCGCCGTCATCGGCACCGTCGACGCGCGGGTCGCGCCGATCGACCCCGAGCTCGCCGACACCGCCGCCTTCTGCGCCGAGTACGACGTGCCGCTGGGCGCGTCCGCGAACTGCGTGGTGGTGCTGGGCCGTCGGGGCGGCGAGGAGACCTACGCGGCCGTGATGGTGCTGGCCACGGGTCGCGCCGACGTGAACGGCGTCGTACGACGCCACCTCGGGGTGCGGAAGATCTCCTTCGCGGGCATGGACGACGCGGTCGGGCGGACCGGGATGGAGTACGGCGGGATCACCCCGCTCGGGCTGCCCGCGGACTGGCCGGTGCTGGTCGACAGCGCGGTCGCCGCGGCTGGGCCGGTGGTGATCGGCAGCGGCATCCGCGGCTCCAAGCTGCTGGTCGACGGCGCCGAGCTGGCCAAGTTGCCGGCGGCAACGGTCCTCGATCTCCCGGGCAGCCGGAACGGCGCGACCGGTCTGCCACGCATGACTGGCCGGCCCCACGTGACTGGCCGGCCCCACGTGACTGGCCAGCCGAGTACGCCGAGCTGATCGCCGCCGACCAGCGTGCGCCGCTGCCGCCCGCGGAGCTGGAGCGGCTCGCGGTGGCGGCGTTCGTGCTCGGCCGCGACGACGAGGTGACCGTGCTGCGGGAGCGTGCGCACGACGGTTACCTGGCCGGCGGCGAGCT
>WNFV01009930.1_pt1 | contig 13534 bp, 12 predicted proteins | sample 5400101 | NCBI WGS metagenome assembly WNFV01 (sample SAMN13153361, study PRJNA577476) | soil metagenome | isolation source: 115 cm soil or saprolite under grassland replicate 1 | place: USA:California | collected 2016-06-15
GATCCATCCCGTTCGTCGGCTCGTCGAGGATGAGGAGGTCGGGATCCTTGACGAGCGCGGCGGCGATTCCCAGCCGCTGCTTCATGCCCAGCGAGTACGTCTGGAACCGATCGCCGGCGCGGGCGGTGAGCTCGACCTCCAGGACGTAGCTTTCAAGCTCGTGCGCGTTCGCGCGCGCCTTCTTGTCGCAGTCGATGCGCTTGCACCCGTACTCGCGGTGTAGGTTCTCGCCACCGCCCGCGAGCTTCCGCCGCGTCGAGTTGGGAGCCATCCGCTTGCCGCACCCCGCGCACCGCACGGCCGCGACACCGACTCCGACAAGCTCACCGCACTGGAGATCGAAGCGGAGGAGGCTCGCAAGCGCATGGCTGCATTCGTTGCGGTCGTAGACCCAACAGACGCAGGCTTCGCGGAGCGTGTGGCGGAGTTGCGCGCAACGGTGCAGGCAGCCGAGGCCGCGGTGGCTGACGAGCGGGAGCGCACACGCGTCATCGTCTCTCCCGAAGAGATGCGCGCGGCGTTCGAGGACACGGACCTTCCGGGCAAGCGGACGCTCGTGCGCGAGATGCTCAACGGCGTCACCGTCACCGGCAACAAGTCGGACGGGCCGCTCACCGAGCGGACGGAGATCGACTACCGCGTACTCGTCTTCGCGGCCGCCTGAGTCCCGCGCCGTTGCGTCTGAGCCCGCCCCGGCGGCTCAGCTAATCCACATGAAACAGACGATGCACGACGCCAAGGGCGGAGCCGCCCTGCAAGATCGAGATCTCCGCCTCGCTTGGCTGGTTCGCGCAAATGCTCGGTCCGGCCCTCTGAGACGGGCTCGAATCGTCTGCTAGGAGTCATGCCGCGGCTGCTTCCTGTTACCCGCGCGCGCATGGCTACGCAACCCTCCGTTGAAACCGTCGGTTGGCGCAAGCATTGTCGCCTTCTGGTGGAAACGCGACAGGTGAAGGGGGCTGTTAGGGGTCGTTCTCGCTGGTCTGTGGGAGCTTGCCGGCGGCGAGCTCGGCCCGCCAGCGCTCGGACGTCTCAGGGTCGGCCGTTATGGAGATCACGGACTTGACGGTGGCCTGCGGCGAGTCGTCGCGAGCGGCGGGAGACCACGTCCCGATTATTTCGCTGTTCCCGTCGGGGGATACGTAGGAGAAGACGCGAGAGTCCGGGACCGCCTGCTCGGCGTCCGTTGTCCTAAAGCTCTCGACGGTAGGCTCGCGGTCTGCGGCTTCGCGGGCATCCTCGAGATGCTGGGCAACGAGCCTAGCCTGGACAGCACCGGAGCGGCGTCAAGGGAGCTCGCCGGGGAAGCCACGAGGTCGGGTCGCGCGTCTTAGCTCTCGCGAGGGATTGTTCACCCGGCGTCGAAGCGACCGAGACCTTGTGGCGCTGGCCCTGCCTGCTTGCGGTCGTCTGGATGGTCGCGGGGGCGACCGTGTCATCTGCTGCGGTGCGGCCACAGGTGGCGGGCCTTCAGGTCGCGCTTCGCGCCCACGGCTTGTACCTCGGGCCGATCGACGGGATCTACGGGCCGATGTCGGCGCGAGGTCTACGGCAGTTCCAACGGAGAGCCGGCTTGGATGTTGACGGCCGACTCGGCCCTGCGACGCGGCACGCCCTCGGGCCGCTTGGACGACCAGGGTTCGGCAGTCGAACGGTGCGGCGAGGGAGTCTCGGCTTGGATGTCTCCGTGACTCAGTTCCTGCTTGCGAAGAGCGGGCCTGCTTTAGTCATCAACGGCTACTTCGGACCTCGCACCGAGCGGGCGGTCAGGCGGTTCCAGCGCGCTCACCGACTGGGCGTCGATGGCATCGCAGGACCAAGAACTCTGAGGGCACTTCGCACCGCGCGATCGTGCCATGGCGTCCATCTGTCCGACACGCCCGTCGGCCTCGTGCGCTCACTGCTCGACTACTGGGCGGCCTACTACGCCGTCGACCGCTCTCTTATACGAGCACTGGCCTGGATGGAATCCGGCTACCAGGCAGATGTGACTTCACCTGCAGGAGCCTGGGGCGTTCTGCAGATCCTCCCCTTGACCTGGACATACGTGGAGACGGTTCTAATCGGCCGAAGCCTCCCGCGCACGGTCTCGGGCAACATTCGAGTCGGCGTTGCCTTCATGCTGGAACTGCTAGGAGAGTTCAACGGCGATCAACGCGCGGCGCTTGCTGCCTGGTACCAAGGGCCAGCGTCTGTACGCAAGCGCGGGCCGTTCCGGGAGACCCGGCGATTTGTCGCCAACGTCATCGCCCTAAAGCAACGCTCCCTCTAAAGCCGCGGAGATCCGCGCGGTCAGAAGAACCGAGCTGCGAGAGGCCGAGAGTTCCGTGCGCGGCCGCTGGCCCCGAACGAGCGGAAGGTGGAGCGGCGCGGCATGGGCTACTGGTGAACGCCGACTTGTGGCGCAAGGTCGTGGCGAGGCTCTCGCCCGAGTTCCGCGCATCGCGCTCGAGCTGCCGCTCGGCTCGCACACGCTCCCAGGCGGCCGGTTTCTCTCTAGGTCAGAGCTGGTCAGAGTTCAGCCGGCGACACGCACGGCGGCGCCTTCGCAAGGTTTAGACGGCGTGCAGCGGGTTGGTCGAGGCGGGACTGAGCTATGGGGCCAGCGCGGCGGGGGAACACAGGTTCCCCCGCCGATCGCCTTCGTATCCCTTACGCGCAGAGGACTTCTACGGTGAAATCGCGGGCCGTGGCGACATCAGAGGCGCCTCTCGCCCGCCAGCCAACCGGCGTTCCCTTCTCCATCAGCGGCCTGCTGTAGACGGTGGTCAGCTCCTCTCCGTCCTTGTCACTGTCCCAGCTCGTGCCGCCCGAGATTGCGCGCTCGCCCGGGTGGCATCTGATCTGGATCACCCGCGTCACGTAGAGGCCGTTCCCGGCTACGGGCCCTGCCGGCACGGTGATCGAGCCTTGGCGCAGCGTCATGTCACCCACCAGGCCGGGCAGATCGCTCTTTTTGAAGTCCCACCTCCGCAGCGAAAAGTCCCGGACCTTGTTCGAGGTGACTGCGTCCATTTTCAGCTGCGACGTCCCCACAGAGTCCACTGGCAGCAGCTGCGAGACGGTCGCATAGCTCGCCGGTGCCAGCGCGACCGTCAGGGCGATGCAGGCGATGACCATCGCAGCAGACGGCCGACGCAGACGCACATGAGGCATTTTCATTGCACATACCCCCTTAGTGTTGGACTGGGCGGAAGACCGATTCTTCGTCGAGAACGTCAGAAGCCCTCTTTCGGCTCGGCCGGACGCAGCGCGACGCGCGCCGGCCTCACGGTCTTGGAGCCGGCCATCCTCCTCGCCGTGTGGGGTACCAAAATTCAGTTCGCCGCTCACACCATGCCGCTTTGCAGGCGGAACCGAATACATGTACAGCGCTACTCGGGCTCGTCGGCTTCGAGCGCGGAGGCTCGTCGTTGAGCAGCCAGCTCTTCTCACGGTCGTCATCGAGCTCGTCAGCCCGTTCGTCCGTGAGGTCCTTGCCCCATTCGTGCTCTTTGTAGGTCGTACCCATCGCCGATTGGAAACTCGACGATCATCGTCTGGTTGAGGTTGCGCGGGTCCGCAATGACGAGGTGGAAGTCGCCGTCGTCCTCGTGCTTCGTTCCGATCAGGGCGGCTCGGACGCGGTAGGTGGTTGTCTCGACCCCGTGGATGCGCGGCGAATTGGCGACGTCGGCGGGCGGACGGAGACGACGAAGCGCGCGGACGGTGGCCGGCCGCGGTTTCAGCCTGACGAGGCGCGCTCTTGGGTCGGTCAGCGTCTTGACGGGCCAGCGCTCGACCCCGCACAACGCGGCAACGGCGGCTGTCGGTGAACTCGATGCGCGGCCGGTCGCGAGCGCGGTGAGGGCGGCGACGAGGACGAGGAGGACAGGGCGGCGGTGCACGACGCGCGGATTCTTCCAGCGGGATCGCACTCAGCCGCTCGGGGCCGGTTGGGGCGACGCTCACTGCGGCAGGGCGCCGCCGTCCTGAGTTGCCGCAGGGAGAGAACACAGCGAACCCAGGTCCTGGGCACACTCGTCGGTTCGAACCGGCCTCCGCATGTCCTTCGGCCCCCCACGTCCTTCAGTCCCCCCAATCCGTGCGGTGCGGCTCTGCTTCGGCGAACCGTGGTCGCGTTTCCGCCAAAACGCGACAGCGGAGCGCGTCCCCGCCCAGCTGAGCCGAAGGGCGACGTCCCGTTCGGGCCGCGCGAGCGACGCGGTTCAGACCAAGGCGTCGCCGGGGCCGTTAAGGTCCGTGCAGGATCCAACGCCCACACATACAGCGCTAGACGTGTTCGCATCGAGGACGCTCAGGCTGCGAGCCGCCCGGTGGTGGGTGTCAGTCGTGAGGCGACGGCCAGGACCGGTGTTGCTGTAATCCTCATCGAGCGTGCGGCCAGCTGTAGTGCGAGTTCGTGGAAGGTGCTCCAGCGCAGTCCGTATTGGTCTCGGAGCCGCGGCGGCAGCAGGCCAGCCGTCGAGAGTCGGTGCGCGGGCACAAACACCCGCAAGGGTGTGGGGAGGCGCGCCTCCAGGATCACCGCCGCTACCTCCTTCGCTGGCGCGGTGACTGCGATCGTCTCCCCGCTGATCTGGGCGGCGAAGTACTCGCGAAAATCAGCGAGCGAGCGCGGGATCACGCAGGCGGGCGTCCCGAACAGACGGGCGACCAGCGCCATTTCTTGGTAGTAGCGCTCCCGATCTTCGCGCGACAGCGGATGGACGAACCGCTCGTAGGCCGCCAGCGACGCCTGAACGAGCGTCGCATGAACCCAAAGCATCAGCTCGGGATCGGAGGCGGAGTACGGGGTTCCGGGCGGGAAGCGACCGAGCTGCGTCCGTGTGGCGCCGTGCACGCGGGTGTGCACGGTCTGCACCACCTCGGCCACCCGCTCGGCCTCCTCCTTTGTCCCGAAGGCGATCAGGTAGAGCGCGCGCAGTGTGTGCACGAGGCGCCGCCAGAGATCACGTCGAACGTCACTGTGATCGAAGACGCCGGCAGCCACGAGTGGATGGGCCACCTGCAGGAGCACCGCCGGTCCGCCCCCCAAAAACGGGACAAGTGGCGTGTTGCCGAGTCTCCTGATCACGCTTTCCGGCGCGAAGTAGCCATCCCGGCTTTTCAGTCGTTGCGCATGCGTAGTCGCGCGCGAATCTCCTGTGCTTGCCCAACTCTCAGCCATCCGCACAGAATGCCCAAGACTCGCACGCGCGCGGGCCTTTACTTGCTCTGGTGCGTTACACGGCGGAACGGTAGATCTCGGTCCGCTCCCATGCGAGCCGCCGGTCGCGAGTGAGGCGCGCGGTCACGAACGTGCCGGCACCAAGTACGCGCTCGTCGAAGAGCTTGAGGCGACGCGGTCTGAAGACGTAGAAGCCGTAGGCGCTGAGATCGGTCTGGGTGAAGTCGGGAAAGCGCTTCGTGTAGAGCGTCTCCGCCTGTTTGTCGTTCTCGCCTCGGACCTCACGCGCCGAGCCGAAGAGCTGGATACCCCGGTCCGGCTTGCCCCACGTCTGGGTCGAGTCGTAGACGGCGATCGCGGCCGAGCTGTTCACGCGGAGGTTGCGCGAGTGTCTGGCGCGCGGCTCGGACAGCCAGACAATGTGAAAGTCGCGGCTCCAGGCGAAGTAGGCGCTGTTGACGTGAGCGCTGCCGTCGGCGGTGACCGTTGCGATCGCGCAAAGCGTCGATGCATCGAGAAGCCGCCGTGCGGTCGCCGCTATCCGCGCCGCGGCTACAGGACGCTTTGATCGCTCGATCGCCACCAGTTGACGCCGATTGAACCCGATTCATCGCCGCGGCGGCGTAGAAGCGATACTCGCCTCGGCCACAGACTCACTGTTGCCGCCCTTCTTGGAAGCACAAAGTGGATCACTGTCGCGTCTTGGCGGAAGGACGACACGCTTGAGGCGTGTGGATCTATCGCGGACGGCCGCGTAACCACCCGGACAGCTACAACCTAGTGCAGTCTAGGTCCTCTCATTCAGGTTCCGGCACAGTGACATCGGGCTCCTCGGGAAGCGTGTCCGGCTCCGGCGGCGTCACACCCTCTTCCTCCGGCATGGTCCCCGGCTCCCCCGGCTCTGGCTCCGGTGGCTCACGCACTTGATCCGGCTCAAGAATCGACATCGCAACCTCCCTCGACTTCGAAGTAAGCGCCCCTTACCCGCGCGTTCGCTTCGAAGAACGCGGCTCCGCTTCGCGAACGCTTCGGAAGCGACGACGCGACGACCGCCGTCCGCGATAGACCCACAGCCATCGAGCGTGTCGCGGTTCCGCCAAAACGCGACGGCTGCGCGCTCGTCTCTAACGTTCGGGCAAGCGAGTTGTCGCGGTCGCTTACCTGTTGCCTGCAAAGACAACACGGCGGACTCTCAGGTAACGTTGGTTGGCGTTGGATCGGGCCAACGGTTCGTCGCTAGTTCAAGCCGTTTTTGCGCCTTCGCCGATCCGAACGTTTTGCGGCCGGTTGCGCCAGAGATCGCGCTCGCGCCGCCCCTGGCGGTTCTTTAGTGCGCTCAAGATTCCCGTTATTGCAGTCTGCGACGCCGACAAGCCTGCGGCTTACGACGGCGTCGTGGCGGAAAACCCCGACGCCGCAGTCCGTTGGACCAACCACGCCTTTGCCGACCCGCTGCAGAACCGACTTTGCGGTCGAGAACGAGCAGACCGGCTGCGACAACGCACCAGCCTGCGCGTGCCGGAAATTCGGTTTCGCCATCCCGGGGGTGAGGTGAGCTTGATCCCAAGGGTTCGCCCCGTGGGGCCCCAATTAACCGGTTCACTCCCTCGGCTCCCGTATTTGGGCCCACAGCCCGACGCGCTGAGCCGGTGACGGTCAAGTTTCTGCGCAGGCTCGCCGACGAGTTACGAGAGAGGTCTTATCGGCGCGCAAGCGCTAAGAAGAGGAGTTCGTCGCGTGATGACCCCCGAGGTTGACTGCATCGGAGTGCCCCCGCATCCCGAGGCGCTCGAGGACGTGCGCTGCTGGCGCTACGACTACGCGCGCCGTCTGGGCTTCGACGGGCCGGAGGCGGCGCTGATCGCTCATCGCGCCGACATCGACACCCACCTTCTCGAGCGGCTGATCCAGCGCGGCTGCTCGCCCTATCTGGCCCTGGAGATCGTTCGCTGAGCGGCGCGCGCCCGCTCGCGATCATCTGGCGTTTAGCCGATCGACCTGCCGGCTCCGAACGGCTGACGGTTCACATACTCGTCCTGCCGGTTTATCCGCCGCGATTCGCAGCGGCATCGAATTAGAGAACCTACCCGCGACGCAACGCTGACTCCGCGCGCGGGCCCGTGGGATCCAACCACAGTCTCGCCGGATCCGCTTTCGTGACCCCGGCGGCGACCTGCGCGCCGGTTCACTGAGACTCAGACGCGCGACCAGGCCGGGCGACCGCTGGTCTCGAGCTCGCCGGTCGCCATCTGCTCCTCCGTGAAGGCGAAGCCAAAGTCGAAGTTGAAGTCGCTCCCAAACGACGAGACATAGGGGAACTGCCACCCCATCCGCTGCTTGTACGCCTGCAGCTTCTCGAGCGGCGCCCGACGTACCCACCGCAGCTCGCTTCGCTGCTTCGCCAGCTCCTCGTCGAGATTGCCGAGCTCCTGCTCGCGCTCGTGCAGTTCCTTCCGGGCCGCCTCCCACTCTTCGCGCGTCCCTACCTTGTGCTCCGTCATCTCGTCGGCCTCCTTCCTGGCTTCGCTACCTCTTAGACGGGCCGCCGGGTGAAAACTCATCGCCGCCAGACGGCGACCCTGGGCGCCGTCGCCAATAATCGCTGGCGATGACGCCCTTCTTGACGATGACCGCGATACGCGGTGGTTTCTGGCTCGCGGCGATCGTGGCCCTCCTCTGGACGCCGCTGCACGACAACATCGCCCATTTCCCGGCGGACGGTCCACACCTCAGCCTCGTCTTCAACACGTTCGCGCAATGGGATTCGGGATGGTTCATCCGCATCGCGGATCATGGGTACGACGTCAAGCAGAGCTCTGCGTTCTTCCCGCTCTACCCAGTGGTGGTGCGGGGCGTTGCGGAGGTGGTGCGCTCGACGGTGATCGCCGGAGTTCTGGTCTCCGTCGCTGCTGCAGGTGTCGCGGCAATAGCCATCTTCAGAATCGCACGGCGTTTCGTGGGCGAGGCGGTGGCCTCCGACAGCGTGCTTCTTCTCGCGCTCTTCCCTTTCGCGTTCGTCTTCACGGCTGTCTACTCGGACGCGCTGTTTCTTGCTCTGGCCAGCTGGTCGTTCTTGGCTGCCCTACGTCGCCAAGTCGTTCTGTCGTCCCTCCTCGGAGGGCTCGCGGTGGCGACACGGCCGATGGGCCTGGCTCTGCTGCCGGCGCTTCTCGTGTTGCTGTGGCCGAAGGAGCGATCGCTTCGCGCAACGCTTCAACCTCTGACCCTCGCGTTGCTTCCGGCTGCGCTCGGTGCTTACGCTCTCTACCTTCATTACCACTTCCACGACGCGGGGGCGTTCTACCATTCCCAGAGCGTCTTCTGGCTGCGTGAGACCCCTCGATTGGGACCTTTGCACGGGGCGTGGGATGCTCTCCGCACGGCCGAGCAAGGGGCGGCAGAACTCGTTCGACACTTGCCCGGCGAGGCCGGTTATCCCGGCGGTTTCGAGGAGGCTCAACAGCGAAGCGCATGGAACGTACTGCAACTGCTGCTTCTCCTCTGCGCCACGGGCCTGACCTGGGTGGCGTGGAAGCGGTTAGGAGTCGCGTTCGGCCTCTACTCGATCGGGGTCATCGCGATCATCCTGACCACCCCCGCCGCAGTGGTGCCGCTCGTCAGCGCACCCCGTCTCTTGTTGGCGGACTTTCCCTTGTTCATCGCGCTGGCTGCGCTCGCGGCGACGCGCCCGAGGCTGCGGCTCGGAGTCATCATCGGGTTCGCTGCTATTGGGGGGATAGCCGCAGTCGCATTTTCCCGAGGTGCCTGGATCGCTTGACCCAACTTGCCGAGTGCTTCACCTCAGCCCGTCGAAGCCTGTATCGGATTGGAGGCGCGCCCCGGCTTGCCGCTGAGGTTGTAGGGGATGACGCGGTACCAACCGCCCTTCGCGCCTGAGCTGTCGTCGACGTAGCCGGCATCGCTATCGGTGACGCACCGCCTGCAGACGGTCGTCCAGAGCCCGGCCGCCGCGGTCGCCCGCTGGACGCTGTAGGCCTTCGCCCCCGCGGAGCCCTGCCAATAGATCCTGGCGCCGAGTTGCTCGGTGGAGCTCGTGGGCCCGTACACAGCGGAGGTGACGATCGGCGCCGGCGGGATCGCGTGCGCCGGCAGCCGAACGCCGCGCATGGCGTAGTTGTGCCGGCGCAGCACTTGCGCGCGCGTGCGCATGTCCGCGGCGGTGTTCACCAGCGTCTGGATGCCGGTGTAGTACAGGGCCCACCACTGTCCGGTCTCGACGCGGGGCGCGGTCACCGGATCGGTGATGTCTGCCGGGATGGGCATCCAACCGTGGCCGTCGTTGTGAGCCTGCAGCGCCCAGAACGCGTCACCGACAATCTCTGGAGCGTTCTCGAGCGACCTCAGGAAGACACGCAGGCCGCGAAGCGTCGGAAAGTTCGTGCGGTCCCACCCGTACTCGTAGGCGGCGAAGGGCTTGCCCGCCGCCTTGCAGGCTGCGATGCCAGGCTTCACGGAAGCAAGTGGCTGGGACCAATGTGGATAGACGAAGCCCACACACAGGTCGACTCCGCGAATCGCCGCGTTCACGGACCCGGAGAGGATGAGGTGGTGGCGATCGAGGCTGCGAACGTACTGCACGATGCGCCGTGTCCAGGAGGGAGGACTGCCGCCCCCGTTCAGAAGATCCCAGCCGAGAATTGTCGGGTCGTTCTTGTAGGCGACGTGGGTGTAGACGTTGACGTGATCGAGGACCTTCTCGATGTGCTCCTTCACGTCCTCCAGCACCCTCTGGTCGGTCCAGAACTGGGGCATGTTGATGAGGGAACAGCCGGGGACGGAGATGCTGCGCCAGCGGAGGTAGACGCAGCCCGTCCCGCCTCCGCGCGCGTCGTCGCCGATGATCGTCGAGATGATCTTGATACCCCGCGCGCGCGCCGACTTGAGCGCGTAGTCGACCCGTTCGAACGCGGCGGGGTTGAAATGCCCGAGCGTGGGCTCGAGGCACTGATCGCATCCGACCGAGTCCCCCATCGTCTGACTGCGGACCACAGTAACCCCCATTTCCCGGGCGGTGGCCATTGCGTCGTCGACCTCGTAATTACTCGGGAAGTGCGGGCCATTAGGATCAAACGGCCCATAACCGGCCAGACCCAGCCATTCGATGTTCGCGCCGCCGAAGCGGAACGGGCGGCCGGCGACAGAGAGGCGCGGCCCGGATCGGATGACGAACGAGTGAGAAAACTGCCGCGAACTGGGCGGCGGCGGAGGCGGCGTGGAAGGCTGGAGCCGTCCGGTCGCCGAAGAGGCCGAGCTCCCGCTCGGTCCCGGAATCACGATGACGAGAGGAAGAACGACCAGCAGCGACGCTCGGATCGGACGGACTCGGATCGAGCGTGGAGCGAACCTCATCGCACCTTCCATCCTTTCCTCAGATCTGCAAACGTGCCGCAGGTGCCGTCGGCTGCTCAGACATGATCCGGCATCTCATGGATGACGAGGTCACGACGAATTGACCGCGCATCTTTGGTCACGCCGCCCCTCGCGTCCACTTCGGTCGCTCGTCACGGCGGCGGCAGTCGCCGCCGTGCTCGCCGGGGCTGGTGCGCATGGCGCTGCGAGCGGGGCTGCGAAGCGATTTCCCGGAATCAGATTCGACGACCGGATACCAGGTCGCCTCGTGATCACGGCGCCCGCCTACCGGCTCACCCTCGACAAACGCAACGGGAGGATCGTCGATCTCATCGACAGGACGAGTGGAGCGCGCGTCATTCTGGGTTCGACCGGCTGTCTCTGGCGCACGTCACAAACGGAACCCTCGCTGCTGGGGGGATGCGCATACGCGCCACGAGGCGCACGCCGGTTCTCCTATCGATGGGATCCGGCGTCGGCGACGCTCCGGCTCGAATACCGTGCATCCCTCATTGGCTCGGGCCTCGTCACATTGCGCGCCCAGGCGGAGTTCTTCGATCTGCGTCTGAGGATCGAGAACCACGGTGGGCTGGTGAGCAAGATCTCCTTCCCGGACGACCTGCTCGCCGATGTGCGCACCGTCGGCGCGGGATACGCCCCGAACGTCCTGCCCGGAGTACTGCTGCGGCCCGGCTTCTTTGCACGGACGGGAAACAATCTCGAGATCTATCCGTCTCGCTGGGCTTTCGCCGACTATCTCGGACTCGACGTGGGAGGCGGGCACCTGGCTCTCTACTCCGTCGAGTCCGGCCCCATTCACCCGCTCCTGCTCGGCTTCCTGCGCCAGGAACCACCGGGCCGCTGCTCGGGCGTTTCGTTTTGCATCGTGCACCGGTTTCAGACTTGGATCGCCGAAGGCGAGGCGTGGACGAGCCCGGTCGTCCGCATTCGAACCGGCGAGACGGCGCAGCAATCGATGCTCGCCTACCGACACGACAACGGCATCGACGCCTACCCGTCGGTGCAGAAGAAGCTCGGCGAACGACTGAGCACGCTCGCGCAGGCGCCACTGATCAAGGCCGACCTGACCAAGCTGAAGCCGTTCCGAGACTGGCTCGCGGACCTGCCGCGGCTCCCGTCGCCGGCGCTCCTGCACCCGGTTGCTTTCCAGCTCGGCGGACACGACAAGAGCGATCCCGACTTCCTGCCGCCGGACCCGTACCAGGGCACGAGCGCGGATTTCACCTCCCTCATCGAGGCGGCGCACTCGCTTGGACAGCTCGTGATGCCGTACCTGAACGTCAGTTGGTGGTCCGACGATTCTCCGACGATGCGGTCGCTCCCTCCGCCGCTTCAACCGAGGGACATCGCCGTCCTCGATGAAAGCGGCAAGCCCGTCGTCGGCACCTACGGCGTGCATTCCGGCCTCGTCGTCTCGCCCTCCGTCCCGTTCGTGCGCGAGCGGGTGGCGCGGCTGATGCAGGAATGGCGCACGGAGGTGCCTGCCGACTGCCTTTTCTTCGACCAGGTGGGCGCACGTCCGTGGATCCGCGACTTCAATCCGGCGTCGCCGAATCCGGACGCCTACTACGACGGCTGGCTCGCCGTGATGGCGCCGTATTCGGATCGCTGTCTCATGGCCGAGGACGGCTGGGATCGCCTGGCACGCGATTTCTCGGGCTTCCACGGAAGCATGCTCATGATGGCGCGCGAGCACGACCTTCCGAACTCGTTGTTCGGCGAGGCGAACTGGGAGCCGTATCCGCTCGCCGACTGGCTCTTCCACGACAAGGTCCTGCTCTACCAGCACGACCTCTACCCCGGCACGATGGCCAGCGACGTCGAAGTCGTGACGTGGAACATGGCGTTCGGCCTGATCAGCTCGTACAACTGGGAGGAGGCGCTGGACTCACTCGACAGCCCGTGGCTCGACCTCGTGGGACGCCTTCAGCGCACCGTCGGCCCGCACTACGCCGGAGTACGCCTGTCGAGCTACCGCAGACTTGCGCGGGAAGTGACCGAGAGTACGTTCGGCGATCTCGTCGTCGTTGCGAACTGGGATTCGGCCGGCGGCTACGCGACCGGTGGCTACGGGATCGCGCCCGACGGCTTCCTCGCTCGCACCGCGGACGATCGTCTTCTGGCAGGGGCGTTCGAGGAGACCTTCGGCGGCCTTGCGTTATCAGCCGGAACGCATTACCTGATCGTCGAGCGCGACGAGTCGAACGTGACCGTGCGGCAGCCTCTCGGTGCCGACACCAACGTCGCCGTCGAGCCGCCTCCCTCGTCGAGGTCCGGCCGAACGCTCCAGGCGACGGCGATTGCTCCCGACGGGAAGACGGTTGGGGCGGCGGGCGGCGAGCTTCGAAACGGCCGCTTCGTGCTCCCTTACGCCCGAGAGTTGAACGGTCACCCTGTCGCCGCGTATCGCATCAGCGTCGGCGCGTAGCGGCGTCCTTAGCGCTCTCACGAGGAAGTGGCTGGCGTCACCCGCGCATGCCGCATGCCCCGACCCTCGCCGAGGACGATCGCGGTGTTGACGAGCGCGAGGTGGCCGAAGTCCGCTGCTGGCTCGCCGAAGAGCGGATCGCCCAGACGATCGTCTGGATCGGTGAGCAGCCTCTTGCCGTATCGGCTTACGCGGCAGCCGCAGCGCACGGCCCTGGCGCACAGCCATCTACATGCCGTGTGTAACCACCGACAACCGGGTGACGGCGTCGCGAGGTTGGTTGCGTTTCGCCGATACTCGCTGCGCGTGCAACCACTGTTGTCGCGGTTTGTTGGAACCGCGACGCGCTTCTCCTCTCCTGCAAACGTCGTGGCCCGCCGATCCGCGCCTCGGTCTCGACGATCGCGCAGCGAACGGGAACGGACGCGATCGCGCGTCGACCGCGTCTCGGTCAGGCGCGAGGGAGGACGTAGAACGCGACCGCAGCGAACTGGCAGCCGGCGGCGCCGAGCGTGAACACGTGGAACAGCTCGTGGTAGCCGAAC
>WNFV01006717.1_pt1 | contig 13533 bp, 12 predicted proteins | sample 5400101 | NCBI WGS metagenome assembly WNFV01 (sample SAMN13153361, study PRJNA577476) | soil metagenome | isolation source: 115 cm soil or saprolite under grassland replicate 1 | place: USA:California | collected 2016-06-15
ATATCATAATCAGGGCCTCTCGCTGCCCGTCGGATTTGAACTGGTTCGAAAAACCAAACGCTACAGTGACCCGAGAACGGGCCACGTTAGGTGAGTGCTTAACACGCGCCAGCGTAGAACAAAGAAAAATTAAGAGGTTTGTCTATGACGGTATTTGTTGGGTTGGACATAGGCGGAACAAAAATCATGGTTGCGGCAGCGGACCGCGAGGGAAACATTTTGCGACGGGCGCGAGCAGACACATCTACCAGTTTGGAAACAGACCTGGCAAATATCAACCATATGATAGCCGAAGTCGCGGCAGAAGAGGAAATCATAGGAATGGGCGCGGCGATAGGCGGGCCACTGGATTGGGAACAGGGCATCGTCTCTCCGCTGCACCAGCCTGCCTGGCGGAATGTGCCCCTCAAAGCGATGATGGAATCTAAATGGGGATGTGCATTCCGCGTTGATGTAGACACTAATGTCGCTGCTGTGGGCGAGTATCGTTGGGGCGGTATCTTGGCAAAGCGCTTTCTCTACCTCACGCTCAGCACTGGAATGGGTGGCGGATTTTTAGTCGATGGCCAGATCTATCGGGGGCAAGATGGCGCTCATCCTGAGGTAGGGCATCAGTCCATTAATTTTCGCTCCTCGAACCTACGCGCTGTTCAATGCGAATGCGGCGCGCCTGATTGTTTAGAGGCGCTGGTTTCAGGCAACGCCATCCGCCGCATTTATGGCAAGCCAGCTGAAGCACTAACCTCACTGGAATGGGACGAAGTCGCTTATAACCTAGGGCAGGGATTGCGCAACATGGCCGCTCTCTATGCCCCGGATCTCATCCGTATCGGCGGTGGAGTGGCAGTGGGCGGAGGAGAAAATTTCGTCCACGCAGCCAAAAGTGTGATGGAAGAACACCTGAAACTGGTGCCGGCTCCTCAGGTGGAATTGAGTCGTTTGGGGTATGACACGGCCCTGCGAGGCGCCATAGCAATGGCACTGCCTGGGCAGGAAATTTGAATGGATTCTCCTGCTAGAACGCCCATATTTCCTTTTGCTTAATTTAATAACTTGAGTAATAAGGCTCTGATTCTTTCCAGATCCTGTCGCCCTCGTTCGATATCTGCGCGGTTGCCGTGCCTTGCTCCCCACACCACTGAAGATCCAACATCCATGGCATTGTAGACTTCCTGCCGAAACTGCATGGCTGGACTTTTTTCCAACATTCCATAGCCTTTATGGAATGCTACTATTCGATCCTGCCATTCCTCTTCTCCGTTCCGTATGGAAAGACAGAACATGATCCAATCCGCTAGTGGATCGCCCCACCATGCTCGCTCGGTATCCAAGACACCGGTAATGATGGGTCCTCCATTTTTGTGTGTGACAAGCAAATTGAAAGTCCACAGATCGCCGTGCAATAGACTAGGTCTGTAAACCTCATTGAATATCGATGGAGTCGAATTCACAAGGTCGACAATGGTAGCAAAGGATGGGAGGTCAGCATCATAGTCTTTCAGACTCTCAGCGATCCGGGAAAAGCGATCCAGAATCACATCATGCCAGTTTGCAAATTGCCTTCCCGGGTATGGATATCCAAACTGCTCCCCCGTTGTTGCATGAATCCGTTTAACGATTTCTCCGCATTGCTTCCATAAATCTACATTTTCTTCTTCAGCCAATTCATCTTCAATGTCGCTCCATCGCTCTCCTTCCAGGAATGTCTGAAGAACATAATCGCGACCAACGATCTGGTGTGTGAAATCCACTAGGATTGTTCTTGGAGTAAGCGTGGCAATGGATGCAAAAAAGGGAACGATAGTGTGCTCGCGGCGCATAAGCCCAACATCATCCCAATAGATGTCAGGCGCGGGTGGCGACGCAACTCGGAGAACGACTTTCTCTTTTTCAGAGACCTCAATTACGTAAGCCTCGTTAAATGTACCTCCTCCAATTTCTTGGATACTCAACGAGCAAGCACCGGACCCAAAACACCGCTTGAGGATGGCCGCGATTTGATCATCAGTTAGTTTTGTTGGATTTCCGTCCAAAATATCATTCTCCTGATGTGAATGAATTTTATGTTTGCGATCGTCTAATGACTGCTGACATAATTGCCCGTATGTTCAGCGACAGAGCCGCCGTGCTTGCTCATAGGCTGCTTGCAACTCTAGAAATTTATCATGATTGCCTCCTCCATCCGGATGAGCACTCTTGACCAACTTTCGGTAAGCCTCCTGTACATCTGTCACCGTGCAAGGCCAGGAGAGATGGAGCACCTTTAGACATGCAGGCACTTGGTTTTCCTGCCACACATAGCGCTCAGAAATAAAGAAAACTGGTTCTTCGTGATCGGCCAGGGCCGCGGTCGCAGGTATGAATGCATACCCTTGTTGCTCCAAGGTCTGACGATCTAGTCGATAGGTAGGTTGCTCGCCATCCAGCCAGCTTCCTGTCAAATCTTCACGAGAGGAGGGACGCTGCTCAACGTAAATATATTTGCTTGTTCTGTTAACGATACGATGGGGCATGGACATCCATTGCTTGTTCCCGGCGTCGTAGATATCCCGATATAAATACTCATGCAAAACGGGAACATCAGGCGATTCCACGTTGCGAGCACGATTTCCTGTCGGCGTTCTGCCTGCTTTGGTATTTTGATAATATGCCTTGGCATATTTGCCTGCGATCCATGTAGCAAATCTTCCTGCTACATCTAATGCTTTTTCAACGGCATCCGCTTTTGTTTCTTCGACGCCTTCAGCAATATGAGATATGGGATTCGTGAGGGTCTGCAGATCACTCAGCGAGGGCCAGACAACCCAATACCAACGGTTTTTGCCAAGAGAAGCAATGGCGAAGAACCTTCTATTTCCCTTGCCAGTTTCGTTTGCACTCATCATCTTCTTTCTCGTTATTTTAACTGGGCATTATGGCATCGCTTATAGCACAGCAGCTTTCATTTCTTCCGTGACCTCATGCGTGCTTGCATTGGGGCGAAAGACCTCGACCTTAAATCCGAGCCTACGCAGCCGGAGTAGATTGTCCTCAAAATAAAGACCTGCGCGCGCGGGATCCGCTTGGTCCACGGCCAGCAGCATCCGCGTAGAACTTGCACTAACGGATAATCCTTTTTGGTCAACCCCGCCGTCATCATATTCCTAGGGCTCAAATGGCGAGCCCATGCCCAGGGATGCAAAAAATCGGAACACGCCAGGATTCTGTGTCATCAACCACAAACCCATTACACAGCCCATCGAATGCCCGATCAAGGACAACTTGGTTCCATCGATTGGATAACTAACGAAGGTTACCTCGATCAAGTCGTGGATTGCCTTGGCGTCGCGAGCAAAGGACCAGCAATAGCCGTCTCCGCATGGACGCGTAGCTTGCGGGGCGCGGAGAAACGTGGCACGCTCCTCTGCCTCGGTACCGAACATGGCTAAGGCTTTCTCCGCATTGGCATAGGCGCCATAATTTCTTGAGACCGAACGATTTATCTTTTGGTAACATTTTATTTGACGGAACGCGCCCTCTTGCCGATTTTCACTAAGGGAATTATAGTTGATATTGACGGCAAGGTCCTCGAACAAGAATCAAAATCGCCTTTTTCGTATTTTCGCTCTTTGGTGCTAAATTTATCTACCCCCGGAAGCGGGGATGGTAGTTCGGAACATGTCCGCTTAGGGGTACTCTATCAAACGTCAATACTTCTTCTCCTCGCTTCCTCTTTCAATTAAAGATCGAAACAGAGAGGCCGTTGGCCCACAGTTCATCTTGTCACGCCAAAGGCTCTTGGGATAAAAAGGGAATCCACGTTGCAATCCAACCACTCAAACAAGCCACGTCTATCCCAAGCGTTCCGCGCCACCTTTGAGCATCTCTTCTTCCGAGAGAAAGATTCTTTCTACATTTATCTGATCCTTGGGGGTATCACGCTGATCGGGTTGGTCTTACGGTTAATGGATATCAACCAATACATTGCCTATGATGAGGCTTATACCTTTATTCATTTCGCCTCACGGGCATTCAAGCATATCCTGGCAGACTATAGCGCTCCAAACAATCACATCTTTCATACTATCCTGGTTGGCATTGCCTATCGCCTATTTGGTGGACAACCCTGGGTCTTGAGACTGCCAGCTTTCACGGCTGGCATTTTGATGATACCGGCTATGTACATCACTGCTCGCAGGTTCTTTTCAAGCAGTCAGGCTCTGGCAGCCTCCGCGCTGATTGCAGTTACTCCCTCATTTATTAATTATTCAGTCAACGCGCGCGGCTATACAATGTTATTTTTATTCGCCCTGTTGCTAACTAACTTCGCAGGGATCCTAGTGATCAAGCAAAGTAAAGCGGCTCTTATCGCTTTTACTCTCACTGCAGCGCTTGGGTTCTATACAATTCCCATTTTTCTTTATCCAATGGCTGGAATTTCCTTATGGGTGTTTGTAACGTACTTAGCGACCAAGGAACCATGGCAAATCAAGTTTCATAAGATGGCAGTATTTCTCGGCATTTGTATATTGTCCGTTTTATTGACAATCATCCTGTATTCGCCAGTGATCATTTTTGGCAGCGGACTTTCTTCGCTCGTTAGCAATGAGATCGTGAAGCCACTAAATTGGTCAACATTTTTAGAAAACCTTGACCCTCGTATGATCAAGGCTTGGAACAAATGGATGATGGGCGTCGGCTCCACCACTGAAAATCTTCTTTCAGGTGGCTTTTTATTGTCGGTGTTGCTTTACCGCAAGGTTTCTAATCAAAAATTGCCGCTGCAGGTCTTTTTGGCTTTGGGCGCTGCGATACTCGTAGTTCTACAACGTGTCACGCCCTTGCCGAGAATATGGCTTTATTTGGAGTTATTCTATTTGATGTTTGCAGCAGCTGGTTTGGTCTGGCTGGTAGAGTTTTTCCTTAATCGAATTGTCAGCCCAACACATACTGCAAAAATCCTTTCGACGGCAGTCTTGCTGCTCTTTATTGGCGTATTTGCGAATTCTCTCATTACTCGCCAACAAAATCCAGTGTTTCAGGATCGAGACCTTTTGCCAGAAGCTTATGCAGCAGACTACTTGGCAGAGCATCTAACACCGGAAGATACCATTGTGGCGATGGGCCCTGTTGACATCCAAACAGCTTATTATTTGAGTCTTCATAATATTCCCTTTGAACGTTTTTATCAAAGAGATCATCCGGTGAAAATCCAGAATGCGCTGGTGATGTTACGACAAAATTCGAAATACAAAACGCCCGAGAGTGTGGTGAATTTTTTTAACCTGGATCCAGCGCTGGATTTGAGCGCCTCTGAACTGGTCTATGAATATGCGAGTGTTCAAATCTACTCGATCCCTGCTAGGTAAGTACATAAGTATCCACAAGGCGGGATTTGTTTTCGATGACGAAGTACCGTATCATTTGCTTAAATTGAATATTAATTTCGACATAAATCCATAGAGAGTGCCTAATGCCGAGGATAAAGGATCCATGTCACCCTGAGTGCAACGAAGGGTCTCCTGTGGATTTGAGCCGAATGGCTCAAATCCACAGGGATTCTTCGCTCGCTGTCGCTCACTCAGAATGACATGGTATTTTCGACGGTAGGCACTCCCAATCCATAAGAAGTTTCCTGATTGATGAGACAAGCGGTAGAATCTTGGCGTGTCCATTCGATTCTCAAGAGTTATTTTCACTATTTTGATTCTCTTGTATACTGGCTGTAGTTCCAAGTGGAGGGAAGAAACAATATCAACTCCTACGCTTCTTATTATCACTTCGACTCTGCCGGTGACTCAAACTCCTGCCCTGTCAGAGACAGCGACTCTGCTTCCTGCCCAGCCGACCACGGCTCCCGTTGAAGGAATGACATCCACCCAGATCAATGTGCGCGCCGAACCATCAACCTCCAGCAATGTGCTGGGAATCATCCCTGCCAACACAAAGGTGGAAATCACCGGAAAGGATCCAGGCGAAAACTGGTGGCAGATCCATTACCCTCAAGGAGTAGATGGAAAGGGCTGGGTCACGGCGGAATATATTACAACGACAACCACACCCGACGTCCCACGCATTAGCGGTGATGAGACCGATCCAAATCATGGAAATGTTGCCATCGTCCAGCAGCAGATCAACGTCCGCAGTGGACCCGGGACAGATTTCAATTCGCTTGGCACGCTGAATCCACAGGATGTTGTCGGGCTCAGTGGCAAAGATGCAAACGGGGTCTGGCTGCAGATCGATTTCCCATCGGGACCTGAGGGCAAGGGCTGGGTCAACGCGGCTTTTGTTCAGACACAGGGTGTGGAGAATCTGCCTATCATAACGGAGACAGGCTTGATCGTTGGAACAGGAACCTCGACAGGCATCCCATTTACACCCACTCCAACCGTCATGCCTGCCTGGGATGATCATGATTCCCCTGCTAGTCCTATTGCGAGTGTGATCTTCGAAGCATCCGGCACGCAAACGTTGATTTACAATGGAGATCTCTCCTCTCCTCAAGGCGACTCAGAGGATTGGCTCGCATTCAAACCTTATAGCTCATCTGTGTTTGCGAGCCTGGAATGCACAGGAGGCAACCCACTTGAAGTCAATATAACAGAGGATAATTTGCCTGCAAGCCTACATCTTGGATGCGGCGATCAAATGAAACAAATTCCTGTAAAAGCTGGTTCCAACTATGTGATCCATTTGCAAATCCCGCTATCCACTGAAAATCTTCAATACACAAATTACGTTCTTACAATAAAAACGAGATCATCATGAAACTCTATTCATCTGAACTAACTGCTGACCGTGCAGACGTGCAGCGTTCGAAATATGTCTATGGCATCTGGTTTGGGGTAGCTGTCGGTCTCAGTTTTTCCATCTTTGCCTGGGGTATAGATGCTTATCGGCTCGATCAAATCAACGGAATGTACCCCTGGCTGAAATTCCTGGTTGGGCTGCTGCCTTGTATGGTGGCGGGTGGATTCGCCGGCTGGCTTTTTGCGAGGATCGGTAAGCCGCTTTGGGCACTGTTTCTCTGGATCATCGCTGCCTCGGTCTTTGCATGGCTTTCGGTCAATCTGCCTTTGCGGATTACACCTCGCATATTAAATCTTATAGAACCAGGTATTAAGGATTTCCTTCATTATACGTATTACGAGCAATTCTCATTTAAATTCGGGGTAGCCTTTTTCTGGCTTGCCATCTTGACAGCGCTGACGGGACTGCTGCAAATCCCTTTGAGCGATTCAGCCGTATTTTCCACATCTGTTTTTGGAAAAATCTCCCCCATGCTGGTCACAATGGTTTTGATGGCGATTAGCGGAAACACCATGGACAATTTGAACAATGAATTGCTTCGTTCCCCCATCGATGCCATTAATTCAACAACCCAATTTTTCATCGATCACAAGGGGGAGCACATCGAACCTGCTCAAACTCGACAAATGCATCTTGCTTCACTTCGTACAGTACAGGATGTAGTGACTCCTGAGCGCAAATTCATGATTAGCGGCTATGATGAAGATTTCGGAGATGTGCAAGTGCTTGCCCGATTTCAAAACGCCTGGGTCGAGTGTGAAATATTTTATAACCAGCCACTTTCATGCGAGGAGATTAGTAATCCGCCCTAGCCATTCCCTTCATACATGACTTGTGCCTATTTGTACAAAATTTCCTTTTATGGTAGAGTTAATGTAGAATTTCACATTAACGAGGGTGAATCTCCATGAATGCTGACAAAATCCCTGACATCATCATTGGCCGCCTGCCGGTTTACTTACGCGCCTTACAACAATTATCCGAGAAAGGCATCCTTACCACCTCCTCACAGGAATTGGGCGAGATTATCGGTATCTCCGCAGCGCAGATCCGCAAGGATATCTCTCAATTCGGTGAATTCGGAAAACAAGGCACCGGCTATTCCATCCCATTCCTCATTGAACGACTACGCGACATTCTAAAAGTGGACCGCGTTTGGGAAGTGGTAATTGTGGGTATGGGCGATATCGGACACGCTTTGGCTCGTTATAACGGTTTTGCCAATCGTGGTTTCCATATCAACATGGTCTTTGATAACGACCCAAAAAAGATTGGTCAAAAGGTGGGCGAGTACGAAATATTTGATACCGCTTCATTAGTGGAAAAATTGAAACAGAACAAAATCAAAATCGCCATGCTCACTGTCCCCGCGACCTCTGCACGGGAAACGGCTGATCTACTTGTCAAGGCTGGGATAAAGGCAATCCTCAACTACGCACCCATCAGCTTGAATGTACCGCGGGGTGTGCACGTTCAATACATTGACCCCGTAACCCACCTGCAACGAATGACATACTATCTTGATTGATTATCATCAAGAATTCAAAAGGCGTGGCGCCAATAGCGCCACGCCTTTTCTTTTCGGTTTATACCTGCGGCAAGCTGCGTCGCAGGATGTTGTACATGGGAAGAGCTTTCACCGCTCCTTCCACAACACAAGTAGAGGGATTATCCACAAGATAGGCGGGGATACCCAGCGATTTCGTGAGCAATTTATCCACGCCGCGTAGTAACGCGCCACCTCCGCATAGGGCTACACCGCGATCAATGATGTCTGCTACAAGTTCAGGGGGTGTCTTCTCGAGCACACGCCGACCTGTTTCCACGATTGCCTTGAGCGGATCCTGTAAGGCCTCGACAATCTCGCCGGTTGTCAATGTAACCGGACGCGGCAGACCCGTGACTTGATCCTGCCCCTGCACTTCCATACTATTTTCGGTATCCTGCGGAACTGCGGCTCCAATTCGGACCTTGAGCTGTTCAGCGGTCACCTGACCAATCACAATCCCATATTTTCGGCGCACATAATTAACAATGGCTTCATCGAGATCCATTCCACCGGCACGCAAGGTTTCGGCAGAGACGATGCCATACATCGCCATGACCGCGGCTTCCGTGCATCCGCCTCCCAGACAAATCACCATATTTCCTGAAGGCGAATTGATTGGCAGATCCACACCCAATGCCGCCGCTAGAGGTTGCTGGATTAAATAGGCCTCGCGGCTCCCGGCTTCCAATACGGCTTCGTAGACCGCGCGGCGCTCCACGCTTGTGACTCCGTAGGGAACGGAGATCATCACGCGAGGACGGAAGATACGCATGGATCCGCTGACGCGTTGGAGCAGATAGGAAAGCAGCGTTTCCGTGATCTCGTAATCCGCGATCACCCCATTCTTCAGAGGACGTGCCACCTCAATACTTTCAGGGACACGACCGTACATATCGCGTGCCTCCTGTCCCACTGCCACCATCTTTTGATCGGCAACTTCAATTGCAACAATGGTCGGCTCTTCAGAAAGCACTTGCGTACTATCGGCGAGACGGGTGAACATCGTGCCCAGGTCTATGCCCAGGTCTTTCCGAAACATTGCCACAGTGCCTACAATTCTTAGAAATGATTTCTATTTTTGAATATCAGTTACATCGATGCATCTTGTTCAGAGAACGTATCTTTCACCTTGCGATAGCGTCGCGCAACATCCAGACGCAAATTGGAACGCCGCAAGGCAGCTTCCATCCTGAGATACGCATCATGGTCTTCGGGTTTAAGGTTCGCCAGTGCCTCTTCTGCACGCTTTTTGGCGGCCTTCGCTCGGGTAATATCAATATCTTCAACATTCTCTGCTGCATCTGCCAGGATCGTCACAATATCAGGTTGGACTTCAGCCATCCCGCCTGCTACGACGAACAATTCCTCTTTACCTTCGCGACGAACCTTGATCACGCCATACTTAAGAATAGCAAGTACGGGAGCATGATGCGGTAGAATGCCCATTTCGCCAGCCGCACCCGGCAGGACAACAATATCGACATCTCCCTGGAAGATAGTCCGATCTTGAGAAACGATTTCACATCGAATGGTCATAGTTTACATCCATGTCGTTGCGAGCGCACTTCCCTGGCACCGCACGCCAGGGCAGGTGTGCGAAGCAATCTCTTGATTTACAAGATAAATCTTATCACCGGGAGATTGCTTCGTCGCCTCAGGTTTCGACCGTTTGCGTCTCAACCATCGGCTCCTCGCAATGACATACTAGTTACGCACCCTTGGCAATTCTATCCGCCTTTTCACGCACATCTTCAATTGTACCCGCCATCATGAACGCCTGTTCAGGCAAATCATCACATTTCCCATCCAGGATTTCACGGAAGCCGCGCACAGTCTCTTTGAGTGGGACATAGCGTCCCTCAATTCCTGTGAAGCGTTCCGCTACAAAGAACGGCTGCGAGAAGAAACGCTCGATCTTTCGGGCACGCGCCACAACCAGTTTATCATCCTCACTTAACTCGTCAATACCGAGAATGGCGATGATGTCCTGTAAATCTTTGTAGCGTTGCAGAACGCGTTGGACTTCGCGCGCGGTTCGATAGTGTTCATCGCCCACGATATTGGGGTCAAGGATTCGGGAGGTGGAGCCGAGTGGATCAACAGCCGGGTAAATGCCTTTTTCCACAATGGAGCGCTCGAGCGCGATGGTCGCGTCGAGGTGAGTAAATGTCGCTACCGGCGCGGGATCGGAGTAATCATCCGCAGGGACATAAACCGCCTGCATGGATGTGATCGAGCCCGTACGGGTCGAGGTAATGCGTTCCTGTAACTCACCCATTTCTGTGGCAAGCGTTGGCTGATATCCCACCGCAGACGGCATACGCCCAAGCAACGCTGACACTTCAGAACCAGACATGGAGAAGCGGAAGATGTTATCCACGAAAAGCAAAACATCCTTGCCCTGATCGCGGAAGTATTCGGCCATCGCCAACGCCGTCAGAGCCACACGCAGGCGCACGCCAGAAGGCTCATTCATCTGACCATAAACCATCACGGTGTCTTTCATCACGCCTGACTCAAGCATTTCACGGTAAAGCTGCGTGCCTTCACGAGTACGTTCGCCCACGCCGGCAAACACCGAGTTGCCTTCATGCTCGGTAGCAACCGAGCGGATCAGTTCCATGATGATGACCGTCTTGCCAGTCCCCGCGCCGCCGAAGATGCCTGTCTTGCCACCTTTGGTAAACGGAGCGATCAAGTCAATAACTTTCACACCTGTTTCAAAAATGTCCACGCCGGTGGACTGTTCTGCAAAGGTCGGCGCTGGGCGATGGATCGGATAGTGAGTTGCGGCATTTACCACACCTTTTTCATCAACTGGCTTGCCAAGCACATTGAAAATACGACCGAGCGTGGCAGGGCCAACGGGAACCATAATCGGCGCGCCTGTGGCCTCAGCGGGAATGCCGCGCTGGAGACCATCTGTTGCATCCATTGCTACTGTGCGGACCCAGTTATCACCGATATGTTTTTGGACTTCCAAAATAAGCGGGTCTTTTCCAATACGTTCAACTTGAATCGCTTCGAAAAGCTCAGGGATGTCGCCCTCAGGGAATTCCACATCCACAACCCCACCCAGAATTTGCACTACACGGCCTGTTGCATTTGCCATGATTTTCCTCCAATTATTAAGCGGCGAGCGCTTCTGCGCCGCCCACAATGTCTAAGATATCGTTAGTGATCGTCTGCTGACGAACTTTGTTATATTCCAGCTGTAATGCTCCAACCAGTTCCTTGGCATTATCCGTTGCGTTCCGCATGGCAATCATGCGCGCTGCATGTTCACTGGCTTGTGATTCGAGGATTGCCTGATAAATCTGCAATGCTGTAAAACGCGGGATCATTTCATCCAGAATTTCCTTCTGGTCAGGCTCGAATTCATAGGCCGCGGCTGGACCCGCATGCGGCTGTTCATATGCCTGTACAAGCTGCCCCGCATTCTCAATTTCGAGTGGCAGAAGTTTCTTCATCGTTGTGACCTGGCGAGCCATGCTCACAAAATCAGTGTAGATCAAAAAGACTTCATCTACTTCACCTTTGATGAAGTCATCCACCACCAGCCTTCCGATTGCTGAGACTGAATTAAACTTCGGTGCAGAGGGAAGGTTGCTAAAATCCGCAAGCACAGGTTTTCGCATCCTCAGGAGCAAGTCACGTCCCTTGCGCCCCACCGTAATGTATTTAACGGGCAGACGATATTTGTCAAACTGCTGTAAGACATAACGAATGACATTCGTATTGTATGCACCTGCCAAACCGCGATCGGCCGTCATCACAATGACAAGGGCATTCTTCGGGTTGGCACGCGTCGTCAATAACGGATGCAGGTTTCCGGTCCCGGGTTGATTCGTGATGTGTCTCAACACCTGCCATGCTTTGGTCGCGTAGGAGCGGGTCGCGGTCAACGCCTGAATCGCTTTGCGGACTTTTGCCGCGCTGACTGCCTCCAGCGCACGGGTCACTTGGGATATATTCTTTACACTCTTGATGCGAAGCCGCATCTCACGCGCGGATGCCATTGCTTATGCCTGCCAGGAGTGACGGAAAGCATTCAGCGCTTTCGTCAGGTTGCCGCGGGTGCTATCTGTGATCATCTTCTTTTCAGTAATATCCCGTCCAATTTCCGGATAGGAAGATTCCATAAATTTGAGCAGGTCAGTTTGCCATCGTGCCATGCTTGTCACAGGGACCTCATCTGCGTAACCATTCGTTCCGGCAAACATGATAAGTACTTGATCGGGGAGTGACATGGGCCGATATTGCGGCTGTTTAAGAATTTCCTGCATGCGTTGACCACGACCCAGCTGTTGCTGTGTGGCTTTGTCAAGATCAGATGCCATCAACGCGAACGCAGCCAGCTCACGATAAGCAGCCATATCAAGGCGCAAGCGACCAGCTACTTGCTTCATCGCCTTCGTCTGTGCATCCCCGCCTACACGCGAGACCGAAATACCCACATTCACAGCCGGGCGAATACCGGCATTGAACAGGTTCGTCTCCAAATAGATTTGTCCGTCAGTGATGGAAATCACATTGGTGGGCACATAAGAGGAAACGTCCCCTAGCAATGTCTCGATGATTGGCAAGGCTGTAAGCGAACCACCCGTGCCTTTCACTTTGACTATCTTATATTCATCGGGGTTGCTCATTTGCTTGCGAGCCTCTTCCGCTTCGTCTTTCGAAATGGGTCCCGTGTAAACTCTATTGTTCACTGCGTCGCTTTCAGAAGCGAGTGATCCACTGAAATCCTTCTTTACGATCACATATTTATTGGCGAGACGGGCAGCGCGCTCCAGCAAGCGAGAATGGAGATAGAAAACATCCCCAGGATAGGCTTCACGGCCGGGCGGACGGCGCAGGAGCAAGGAGACCTGGCGGTATGCCCAGGCATGTTTGGAAAGGTCATCATAAATGATGAGGGCATCGCGGCCCGTTTCCATGAACTCTTCACCGATGGCACAACCAGAATAAGGTGCGATGTATTGCAACGCCGCCGATTCGTCTGCCGCGGCAACTACAACAATGGTATGCTCCATCGCGCCATCTCGTTCCAGAATACCGACCGTACGAGCGATGGCGGACTTTTTTAGTCCAATCGCTACATAGATGCAGATGAGATCTTGTCCTTTTTGATTGATGATCGTATCAATCGCAATGGCTGTTTTGCCTGTTTGACGGTCACCAATGATCAG
>WNFV01007600.1_pt1 | contig 13523 bp, 9 predicted proteins | sample 5400101 | NCBI WGS metagenome assembly WNFV01 (sample SAMN13153361, study PRJNA577476) | soil metagenome | isolation source: 115 cm soil or saprolite under grassland replicate 1 | place: USA:California | collected 2016-06-15
GGTGTCGTCGTTTGCCAGACGGTTGTCCGCGTAGTGGGAACGGAACTGTGCGAACGCAGACTGGAGCAGCGTGCGCGGCGCCAGAAAGCACGTCGTGCCTTTCGGAAACCGGTCGAACTCTGCGAGGCCGAAGCTCGTCGTGCGGGGATTGTCGAAGTAGTCGCGCCAGGCAAGCTCTGCCAGCAGGCGCCAGAAGTCGCCCAGCGCGTTGTCCGCGTCGACGTAGACGTGACCGTTCCACACGGGCTCTGATTGCAGCCTGCCGTGCACGAACCCGAGCGCATTGGGTACGAGCCGCACCCGTGAGTCGAGAAACAAGACGCTGTCGGCACTCGCCTCGGATAGGCCGGCGCGACGCGCCTCGAAACGTCCACTGTTCGTCTGCGAAAGGACGCGCACTGGAATGCGTCCGTCCGCGTTCGAGCGAGCGACATCGGCACTTCCATCCGTCGACCCGTCGTCGACGACGATGAGCTCGGCGTCGAAGCCGCTGCCGTCGAGCGCCGCTATCAGCGCGTCAATCGTCGCCGCGAGCTGCCCCGCCTCGTCGCGCACTGGAATGACGACGCTCAGCGAAGGTGCGGCCACCGCTCAACCGTAACCGCTGCCCGCCGGAGTTAGGGTCTGGGAATGGAGCAGCTGGAGGCGCTGCTGCGGTGCCCCGCGTGCGGTTCGGAGGTCGAGCTCGACGAGCTCGCGGTCTGCGCCGGCGCCGGACACCGGTACCCGATCGTGGAAGGGATTCCGGTCTTCCTCGACGACGAGACGGTCGCGAGCAGCCCGCAATACGCCGGCCAGCGCGCGTACTTCGACTCCGAGTTCAGAGACTACGAGCGCTATTCGCTCGAGAACTGGCGCGTCGGCTACCTGGACCGGGTACGCGCAGCGGGCGTGCTCGAAGGCTCGGGCGGCCCGCTCGTGGACGTCGGCGTCGGCGGCTCCGGCTACACGGTGATCGAGGCAGCGCGCGCAGGACGTCAGGCGATCGGCTGTGATCTCTCTCTCGAGGGGCTCCTGGTCGCCCGCAGGTTCGCCGCGGCCGAAGGCGTCGCCGAGCGGACTCTCTGGGTTTGTTGCTCTGCCGAGAGGCTCCCCCTCGCCTCCAGCTCCGTCGGCTCGGCGCTCGCGATCGCGGTGCTCGAGCACGTCCCGGACGATCAGGCCGCCCTGCGGGAGCTCGCCCGCGTGCTGCAGCCCGGCGGACGGGCCTGGGTGACCGTCCCGCACGACCTCCGGAACATTTCGCCCGTCTTTCGGCTTGCCAACCGGCGGCACGACCGCCGGCTCGGCCACCTGCGGCGCTACGAAGCGGAGACGCTCATCCAGGCAGCGCGAGCAAGCGGGCTCGAGCCGGTGGAGGTCCAGTTCACCGGCCACGCAGTCAAGGTCCTCCAATTTGCTGCGCAGAGGCTCGGCGACCGGCTCTGGTGGTGGTGCGAAAGGCGCGACAGGCAGCGCCGGAACGTGCGCCGGGGCAGCATGCAGCTGAGCGTGGTCTTCGCACGTGCCTAGATGTTGACGCGCTACTGGTGGGCGGTGGTCCGGCGGCTCGACCGCCCGGGGCGGCGTGGCCTGCTGACGCTGCCTGGGTCGCTCTGGGTCAGTTTCACGTACCGATCGCCGTGTCTCGTCTACTGGCGCGACGGCGCTTGGATTCACCACTATCGCGGCGCCAAGATTCCGCACGCCGAGCTCGGACGCGCGGCACCGCCCAGTGTGTTCACGGCGTTTGCCCGGGAGATCTCTCTTTACGAGTACACACCTCAGGCCGGTGACGTGGTCTTCGACATCGGCGCAGGCGTCGGCGCGGAGACGCTCCTCTTTTCGCGCCTGGTCGGCCCCTCCGGCCGGGTCGTCTCGGTCGAAGCGCATCCGCGCACCTACAGGCGCATGGTCGACCTCTGCGACGTGAACGGGCTCGGAAACGTCACGGCGCTCCAGGTCGCGGTCTCCGATACCGACGGCGTCATCGAGATCTCGGATCTCGGGTCACATCTGCAGAACACAATTATCGGACAGGGCGGCAACGGCATCGAAGTCCCGGCCCGTCGAATCGACAGGCTTGCGGCAGAACTGGGGATCAACCACATCGACCTGCTGAAGATGAACATCGAGGGAGCGGAAAGGCAGGCAATCCGAGGTATGGGAACGGCGCTCGCGCGCACTCGGCACGTGTGCATCAGCTGCCATGACTTTCTCGCCGACGACAGCGGACAAGAGGAGCTTCGCACCAAAGCCTTCGTGCGTGAATTTCTCACGGAGCGCGGCTTTCGGATAACCACACGTGACGACGCGCCGGATCCGTGGACACGGGATTACGTTTACGCGGTCAACACGTTCTTCGTCACGGGTGTGTAACTTCGGTCAGGATCCTGCCACCGTAGTGAAACGACCCACACCGAAGTTCGACCCTCTGAGCATCGTCGGCCACATCGTGCGTCGGCTCGGCCTTCCTTACGAGGACGGGCTTCTGTCCCGACACAACCGCGACTTCCTCGAGGACCCTGATTTCATCCGCGCATACACGCGCGGCATCGAGGCCTCAGGCGACCTGGGCTGGCGCTGGCGTGTTCACATCGGGCTCTGGGCTGCCTCGACCGCAAGCCGGCTCCCCGGCGATTTCGTCGAGTGCGGTGTCAACCACGGCTTCCTCAGCACGGCGATCATGGAGTACCTCGACTGGGACCGGGTCGGCAAGCAGTTCTGGCTGCTCGATACGTTCGAGGGAATCGACCTGTCCCAGCTCGAAGGAGACGAGCTCGCGGCAGCACGAGAGCGAAACGCGCGAATGAACCTGGCCGACGCTGATTCGGTCCGAGCCTGGTTCTCCCAATGGCAGAACGTCAACATCATCGAGGGCTCGGTTCCGACGACGCTCCCGTTGGTGCAGGCGGACGAGCTTGCATACCTGCATCTCGACATGAACTCGTCTGCACCGGAAGTGGCCGCGCTGGAGTATTTCTGGGAGCGTCTCGTTCCCGGCGCTTTCGTGCTGCTCGACGACTACGGCTTCCGGGGCTACGAGGCGCAGAGGGTCGCCTTGGACGCGCTCGCCCGCCGGCGAGACGTGCGGATCGCGTCGCTGCCGACCGGGCAGGGCCTTCTGATCCGCACCGCCTGAAACTGCCGTGAAGGTCGCGATCGTCTCGAACGGGTTCGCGGACGGTCCCGCGCAGGCGCTGCGCGACTTCCTCGTCGCACGGCACGAGGACGTCGTGACGATCTTTCATCCGCTCACGCCGGAACAGGGGAGGCAGCATCGCCTGACGACGTTCATCGCCGGCGAGCAGGTCGGAGCGCGAACCGTGAAGTTGCCGCTTAGACCTCCCACATCCTTCGCGCTCGATCCATTCGTACCGCTGCTCGCGCCGAAGGTCGACGCCTGGTTCGGCTTCAATCCGCTCGCGTGCGCGCGCGGTCTTGCCGCGCGGGCCACCGGGCGCGCGCATCGCGTCTTCCTGTGGTCGGTCGACTTCGTGCCCGACCGGTTCGGACCTGGGACGCTGCCGACACGCATCTACGACCGGCTCGACGCCCTTTGTTGCCGACGCGCCGATGCGCGGATCGAGCTCTCGGAGGCTGCGCGCGACGCGCGAAACCGGCGTCACAACGTCCGACCCGACTTCGCTGATGCTTACGTCGTGCCGATGGGCGCCTGGATCGATCGGGTCCCGACGACACCGCCGGACGGCTTCCGGCGGCACCGCGTCGTCTTCCTCGGGCATCTCGTCGCGCGCCAGGGAGTCGAAACGTTCCTCGACGCCCTGGCAATCCTGGGAGGCGTCGCAGGGGACGTGATCGGCACCGGGCCGTTGGAAGCCGAGCTGCGAGAGCACGCGAAGAGTGCCGACCTCGACATCACCTTCCACGGCTACGTCGCCGACCATCGCGAGGTCGAGCAGCTGCTCAGCCGCGCATCCGTCGCAGTCGCGCCGTACAGGCAGAGCGCCGAGACGTTCACGCGCTACGCCGACCCCGGGAAGTTGAAGGCGTACCTGGCCGCAGGGCTTCCGATCGTCTTGACCGACGTGCCACCGAACGCGCGTGAGCTCGCATCCGAAGCCGGTGCGGAGCTCGTCGCGGACGACGCCGCGGCGATCGCAGACGGCATCTCGAACGCGCTTGCATCCCCCGAGCGGTGGCGGGTCCGACGCGAGTCCGCGCTGGCCTATGCCCGGCGCTTCGACTGGAACGTGCTGCTCGGCGACTTGCTCGCGAAGCTCGACCTGAGCCCGAGCGCGAAGCCGACGAGATAGGCGGCCTGACTCGCGACGACGGCGGGCGGCTGGAGCGCTCCGACGACGAGCGAACGGAAACGTACGGCCGCATGGATTCCGCTGAGCACGAGTGCAGCAACGTACGCGAACATGAGAATGAGACCGATCGTCCTCAGCGTTCCCGCGCCTGCGAGCAAGACGGCACCGACGATCGCCGCAACCGCGGGCGCGAGCGACAACGCGGTTGCGCCACTCAGGCTGCGGCCGTGCGTGCGTCTCGCCGCCAGCCCCCTCGCCCGGGCGTGGCGCAGGACGCCGTCGACGTGCGGACGAACGAGCGGCGCCGGCGCAGCGGCGAGCGACGTGTCAGGCGTGTAGATCGTGCGCTTCCCGCGCGACGAGAGCCAGACCACGAGCTCTTCGTCGCCGACGTCCGAGTCGAGCGCGTCGAGGTAGTCCTTGCGCCGGACGACGATGCTCTCCGCCGGATGATCGAGGACGGTCCGCACATTGCCTGGAAAGAAGCTCGAGCGGCGCGAGCCTCCTCCGAGCCGGGACTCGAGCACCGCGGCAGCCACGCGTTCGCGAAGCGGTGCCCGCAGGGGCGCGAGTGTCGGCGTGACAACCGCGGCTACGTCGAGATCGGCGAAGAACGGCACAGCGGCGCTGACCCAGTTACCGGCGGGTCGGGCCCCGTCGGCCAGCACAGCCACCGCCTCGCCGCTCGCATCGCGAGCGGACGAGGCCAGCTCGAGCGGCGCGTAATCGAGCATTGCTGCCGCCTCATGGTCGCCGATCACACTGACGAGCGGAAGCTGTGCAGCGCGTTGCGTCCGCCCTCCAAGCAGGCGACGCTTCCGCTGGTACGTGCGAAGCACGCGGAGGCGGTAAAACACCGCCGCGGTGTCCCAGAGGGCGCGCAGCACCGCGATCGATCCGAGCGCGGAGCCCGTGAAGCGGTACTCGAGACGAACCGGGAGCTCCTTCACGCGGTCGAACCCGAGCGCAGCGGCCACGGCCAAGAGCTCGACGTCGAACGCGAACTGCTTCACGAGCAGGAGCGGCACGACCTCGTCTACGACTCGCCTGTGGAATACCTTCAGGCCGACCTGAGTGTCGCGCACGTCGAGACGAAAGAGCAGACGGTTCAGCTGCTGGTACCACCAGCTCGCGATGCGCCGCGACCGCGGATAGTGCACCACGGAGTCTGGATGGCGCTTCGACCCGATCGCGAAGTCGAGGTCCTCCCGCCGCGCAACCTCGAGATAGAGCGGCACGGACGCTGGATCGAGGTCGAGGTCGGCGTCGATCAGCGCGACCCATTCGCCCTGTGACGCAAGAGCCCCGGCCTTCACGGCGTAGCCTTTGCCCAGGTTGCGGTCGTAATGGATGACGCGGAAGCCCGCCTCACCGCGCGCGGCGAGAAGTTGCTCCGCCGTCTCGTCGATCGATCCGTCCGAGACGACGATCACCTCGACGTCCTCGCCGGGAAGCCCCTCGGCGAGCACGCGGCGGATCACGCCGACGTTCTCGACGATCTCTTCGCCCCCGTTGTAAACCGGCAGGACCGCCGTCAGCACCGGTTCGACTGTAACCCCCGCCGCGCCTAGCGATACGGTCCTGCCGTGACCGAACCAGCGCGATGGGGCCGTCGACGAAGCCTCCTCGATCTCCTCGACCGCCTGCACCTCGCACGCCCGGCGGTGCGCGCATACGAGCTGATGCTCGCTGCCCGTTCGCTCTTCCGCCGGGAGCCGAAGGCCGCGGACGGGCTGCCGCTACCGCCTGCTCGGCTGCGGGCGCAGGTCGGCCCGCTCCACGCGGACGCTGACTTCTTTCTGCGCAGCGGCAGACACAACGCGGATTTGATCCGGGACATCCTCCGCGAAGACGGCTCATCGATCGAGGAGTTGGACGCCCTGCTCGACTGGGGTTGCGGCTGCGGACGGGTCCTGCGTCACTGGTCTGACCTGCCACACACCCGCGTCCTGGGATGCGACATCACCCCGAAGATGGTCGAGTGGTGCAACGAGCACCTTCCGTTCGCCGAGGCCGCGGTGAACGAGTTGTCACCCCCGCTCCCGTACGGCGACGCCACCTTCGATCTCGTCTACGCATTCTCGGTCATGACGCACCTTTCCGAGGATCTGCAGCATGCCTGGATGCAGGAGTGTCGCCGCGTGCTCAAGCCGGGTGGGTACCTCCTGTTCTCGACGCTCGGCGAGTACTTCATCTCTCGCAACCGCTTGACCGAGGCTGAGCGAAGCTCCTTCGCCGGCGGGAACCTCGTCGTGCTGTACGAAGATTCTGCGGGCACGAGTCTTTGCAGCGCCTATCACCCGCCGGAGTACGTCGGTCGCGAGCTTGCCGGTGACCTCGAGGTCATCGGGTTCCGCGCGGCCGCCGACGACGGCCGGCACGACATTCACTTGTTCCGCAAGCCCGCCTCCGTCGCCGTCGGCTCTTGACGTCGTCGGTGGCGCGTGCGCTCGCCTGGCTGGAGCGGCTTGCCGCCCGACGCCTCGGAGCCGTCGTCCTGTTCGTGCTCGGTCTGGCGGTCTACGCCGTCCGTGCGGTCGGGTGGCCGCTCGTGGGCGGCCGCGATCTCGACGAATACCTCTACGACTACGTGCAGTTCTTCGACTGGCATCCGCTGCTGCCGTGGTCGATGCTGTTCCGCACGCCGGTGCCGGGAATCGTCGACGGCGCCGCGCTCGACTTCGCCGGCGGATTCTTCGCCGAGCCGCTGATGGCGGTGCTGTTTGCCGGCTCGGTCGTCGCGTGGAGCGTCGCGGCGCGTGCGTTCAGCGCGCGCGCGGCGCTGCTCGTCGCAGCGGCGCTGCTCGTCTATCCGGCGTACGGGTTGATGTTCCACGAGGTCTCGAGCGAGCCGGTCTTCGCAGCCGCGTTCTCGCTGTGGGCACTCCTGGTCGTACGCGCGGCTCAGTCTCCGTCCCGTGCACGGTTCGCACTCGCGGGAGCAGGCGTTGCGCTGCTGGCATTGATTCGCCCCGGGAACGCCGTCCTGCTCGCGTTCGCGGTCTTCCCGTTCGTGGTGCCGGGTGATCGCCGCGAACGAGTTACGCGCGCAGGTGCGTTTCTCCTGGCAGGGCTGCTGCCGCTCGTCGCCTGGGCCGTGCTCAACGGCGTGCGCTTCGGCGACTACGCGCTCGCGCGCGGCGGCAACGCCGTGATTCCCTTCTATCGCGCCTTCATCACCGACAAAATCGTCTCTCCGGACAATGGACCCGCTTCACGGCGTCTCGCGCAGGCAGTTCGAAGGCACCTCGTCACGCGCGACCCGTACAAGTCTTACGGGGTGACGGTCGGCGACGTCTTTCGGAGCGGCAGCTTCCGCATCCACGAGGACTTCTATCTCCTGTCCGACGAGGTCTTCGGCTGGGACACGAACTACTCCGTGCTGCGCAAGGCAGGGATCGAGGCGGTTCGCAGGCATCCCGGCCCATATGCCTCCGGCGTGCTCCAAACGGTCTGGCGGCAGCTGAGCGAGTCCTACTTCCGCACGCCACCCGCGAAGCGAGAGACTGCGACACCGGCGGTCGTCGACGTCAAGGGGCACGAGCTCCCGGCACCGACCGAAGGCCAACCGATCCCTCCCGGTCAGAGCGTCTGGATCTCACGACCGGACAACTGCATCCGTGAGGTCTGGACGTCCGGGACAAAACATGTCTTCACCTTCTGCAAGCGAGGCTACAAGCGCCGCTTCGACGAGATCGGACGAGAGCTGAACGATCTCTTCGGAGGTCTCCCCCACCGAACCGGCAACGCCGAGCTGGCCCTCCGTCTCAACCAGGCGTCTCGCTGGTATCCGCGCTCGATCCTCTGGATCGTGCTCGGGCTCTTCGCGCTTGCGATCCGCCGCCCTAACGGAGCACGAACGTTGATCGCGCTCGCGCTCACGGCGTTCGTGGTGATCTTGCTGAACGCACTTGGACTCTTCGCCGACCCCCGCTTCGCGCTTCCCGTCGCGCCCGCATTCGTCTTCTTCGGATCGTGCGCGCTGCTGGCGCGGCGAGACGAGCGTTGATTCGCCTGCTGCGCTGGCTGCCGGCGTTCGCGGGGGCAGCGTATCTCGCGACGGTGGCGGTACTCGGTTCCCAGATCGTCGGGGACGTCGGCTGGGACACGGACGCATCGGGTGCCTTCACGCTCGCGGAGCGTCTCCGCGGCAGCGGCCCGGTGTACCTCTCTCACCAAGGCGGGTGGACGTCGCTGTGGTGGATGCTCGCGACGCGCGGCGTCCCGTGGCACGCGGAGCTCTGGGAGGCGACCGGCTACCTCTTCGCGGTCATCGGGGCGTTGCTGCTCGCATGGGCGACGGCGCGCGTCGCCGGGCGCTGGGCCGGCGTGACGGCCGGCGCGATCGCTCTCGTGATCGCCGGGCCGTTCACGCTGCGTGCACTCGTCTCGGTCACCGCGCACGTCACGAATCCATTCGGCGCCGTCGTCCTGGGCGCCGGGCTCCTGCTCCTCACGCAGAAGGGATCATGGCCGCTCTTCGTGGGCGTCGGCTTCATTGCAGGTGCAACTGCGGCCTCGGATCCGTTGCTGTGGTTCGCGGGCGTCTTGCCGTTCGCGTTCGCGGCGGCCCTCCTCGCGCGGGCGACGAGACGCGGCGACGTCGCCGTTCGGGCAGGAGTCACTGTGGCGGTGACCGTCGTCTCGGCGGCCGTCACGGAGCTCGTGATGCGCGCGCTCGACTTTCACGTCGTCGGTCTCGACGCGGGGCTGGAGCCGTTGCGCGACCTGCCGTCCAACGTCGTCCACCTCGGCCGGATGATCGCGCTGTTCGGCGGGGCGAACTACGCGATTCCCGGCCCCTATCCGCAGGAACCGTTGCGAGCGATCCTTGCGCTGCTCGTGTTCGCAGCGGTCGCCGCGCCCGTCGTCGCAGCCGTCCTGCTGACCATCCGCCGAGCGGAGCCGACGACGTGGGCATACGCCTGCTACTGGGGAGCGGCTTCCAGTCTCCTGTGCGTCGTCTTCCTGGTCACTCCGAACGCCGCCGACCTCGGGCCCAAGAGCTCCAACTACCTGCTCACGCTCGCGCTCGCCGCAGGCGCCGGCCTCGCGTTACTCGCTTCGAGGTCGCGAGCGCGGCAACTCGCGGTCGGCGTTGCCGTTGCGACGATCGCCGCGCTCAATGTCGGCAGCATCGCCGACGGGCGTGCAGAGGTGACGGGACTCGCCGCGATCGAGACCTACGAGCGACCGTTGCTGCAATTGCTCGAGCGAGAGGGCGTGACGCGCGGCTACGCCGCCTATTGGGGCGCGCAGAATCTCAGCTGGCAGACGGGCATGCGCCTGCTCGTCGCACCGGTCCGAAACTGCGGCGAGCAGCTCTGTCCTTACAACGTCTTCACAATCCGCTCGTGGTACGAGCCGCACGGCGGGCCGACGTTTCTGCTCATCGATCCAACCGTCAACGCGATCCACGCGCCCCCGTTTACGGCTCGGGCAGCCGCTTCCCGTCGCTTCGGCCCGATGACGCTCTACCTGTTCGGCTACGACATCGCGCGGCACATTCGTCTCGCCGCCGGATAACCACCCGTCGGGGGGATAGAACGTCGGAAGCGTTTGCTACCTTCCGCGGCGACTTTCGATCCCCCGGGGAGGAAAAGAGGACATGAAACGATTTGCACTGATCGCTGGACTCGTCGCGCTGTTGGTCGGCCTTGTCGCCATGCCCGGATCCGCCGCGAGCTTCGACGACTCGAATCCCTGTCCCGCCAGCGGACCCCTGCTCGTCTGCCCGGCCGGCCAGGTCGGTCAGCCCTACTCGCTCCAGCTCCGCGCGCTGTTCGGTTGCGACCAGTACCGGTGGGAACTCGTGAACGGCGGGCTCCCTGCGGGTCTCAAGTTTTCCTCGAGTGGCCTCGTCAGCGGCACCCCGTCGAGCAGTGGAAAGACGGAGCCCTGGGTGGTCGTGCACGACCTGACCGCGGCGGAGGGCGGCTATCCATGGTGCGGCGGCGACAACCACTCCGAGCGCCAATTCGTGTTCACAGTCACCCCGGGGCTCAGCATCCAGCAGCAGTCGGTCCCGGGCGGCACGGTCGGACAGGCGTACTCGCAGACGTTCACCGCTCTCTCGATCACGAACACGAACCCAGTGCAGGGTTCGCCCGCGTCGGCGACGTGGTCGATCCAGTCCGGGACGCTTCCCGCCGGCGTGACGCTCTCGTCCGCGGGCGTCCTCAGCGGAACGCCGACGACGGAGGGCTCGTACACGTTCGTGGTACGCGCCGTGGGCGGCGGCGGCGCGTCTGACACCGAGACCGAGACGCTGGTCGTCCGCCAGCCTGTCGTGGCCTCCTCGCCGTTCCTAGGAGCGCCGGTGCAGAAGGCCGAGGTCGGCGTGCCGTTCACCGCGGCGCAGACTGCGACCGGCGGCAACGGAACGTTCACCTGGGCGCTCGCGAGTGGCGCGCTCTCGGCAGGGCTCGCGCTCGCCCCAGACGGCACGATCTCGGGCACGCCCACCCTTCCAGGACGCTTCACCTTCGCCACGCGCGTTACCGACGGCGAAGGACGGGTGGCGACGGTCAACGGAACGCTCGTCGTCGCGGCGAAGCTCGCAATCACGACCCTGAAGCTGAAGCCGGCCAAGGTCGGCGCGGCCTACCGCACGAGAATCACAACGCTGGGAGGCGTTGCCCCGGTGGTTTGGAGCGTGCGCGGGAAGCTCCCCGCGGGTGTGACCTTCGGTAAGAAGCTGCACCTGTTCATCGGGACTCCGCGGAAGGCGGGCACGTACCGAGTGACCGTGCAGGCCGTCGACGCGCTCGGCGTGACGGCGCAGAAGAGGCTGACGCTCGTCGTCAAGTAGCTCGTTGTTGCTGCGCGGGGACGAGCTCCCCGCGCAGCAACAACAAACATCCGAGCAGTCCCAGGGCAACGAGCGCGGTCGTGACTGCGCCGCCGGGCGACTTCACGCCGTGTAAACCGTAGAGCGGCATGGGGCGGTCGAACCACATCTGCTGGTGCTGACAGCGGTTCCACTTCTCGACGCCGCCCCGCCACGGCGCATCGCAGGGAGGATCCTGTTGCCGGAAGAAGGCGCCGGTGGCGTTCGGCCGCCACATCGTGCCGATGTTCGGCAGCGTGAACGCGAGCACGACGGCGAGCACGACGAGCAGCCGCCAGGGAGATCCGAGCAGACGCGCAACGTACGGGCGAAGGACGTCGCCGTACGCAGCGAGCGCGAGCAGCACCAGCGGCAGCCCCCATGGCAGGGCGAGGCGCGGGCCGATCGCCGACCAGCCGAAGGGCGTCCACCACGAGGCGAACCCCAGCGTCAGGCCGAGGATCACGAGCACCAGCACGAGCGCCGGCCGCACGTCCACGTCCCGGCGCCTTCGCAGCGCGACGGCGCACGCGGCGAGGACGAGCACGCTCGCCGCCGGCCAGAAGACGAACATCCCGCCGCTCGGCGAGACCAGCACGCCGGCCGCGTACTCGAGCTTGCGCCCGATGCCGGGCGTGTGCAGCTTGGCCTCGAAGAAGTTCGGGCTGATCACCTTGCCGTAGCGCACCTCGTTGAACAGCGACGCCGTGAGAATCCCGACGGCCAGGCCGACCGTCCCCCAGATCAGGTGCGGCCGGATGCGTATTCCGGTCCTGCGCGCCGCGAGCACGAGCCCGAGCACGCCGAGCGCGGCGAGGAAGGGGTACGACGTCTCCTTCGTCCACGCTGCGCCGACAGCGGCGAGACCCACGACGAATGGATGCGCGGGCAACACGGTCGCGGCGACGAAGCAGACGAGCAGCCCCGTTGCGAGCGCCTCGGCGGCAGTCGTCCTCGCGTACCAGACCAGGGGGCTGCTCAGTACGACGAGCATGAAGGCCCAGAACCACGCGCGCTGTCCCGCGCGCGAGAGCACAACCCACGCGAGCACGACCGAGGCGACGACGCCCGCGACGCTGAGCAGCTCCAGGATCCGCGCGCGCGCCGCGTGGCCGTCCGCACCGAGCCCGATCGAGATCAAGTCGGGGACGTGTTGCAGCAGCGGCCAGTCGCCGACCGGGGTCATCAAGCCCCAATAGTTGAGCTCGCCCGTGTAGCCGCACGCGGAGTAGTCGTGCTGCGAGAGGCACGTGAGGAATGCGTTGCTGCCGTCGAGGACAAACGGGGTGTCACCCGACGTCCACGGCAGCGTGATCCAGACGACGACGAGAAAGACAAACGCGGCGGCGACCGCCGCGATCGACGCCGGCTTCACTGGATCGCCGTCACGATCGCCGGGCCGTGCAAGCGCCCGCTCGATGCCGGCGGTGACATCCTCGAAGCGCTCGGCGCGGTAGAAAGCGTCCGACTCGAGCAGCGCCTTGTAGTGCTCGCCGCTGACGTTCTTCAACGCCCAGCTCTCGCCCGGAGGCGCGCCCTCGTCGTACAGCACGCACACCGCCGGTCTGTCGTTGACCAGCGCGTCGAGGAGAATCGTCCCCGCATTCGAGGTGACCACGTCGCCGTGCTGGAGCAACACGGCGAGGGTCTCCAGATCGGTGAAGCTCGGCTCTTGCACCGCGGCGTTCTCGCGGAAGAGCGCCGGTTTGAAGCGCTCGCGCCATTGCCGGTCGCGCGGATGTGGCCGAAAGAGCACCGAGAAGCGCCCGACGGCGCCGCTCTGTTCCCACCAGGACACGAGTCGCTCGACGAAGCGCGCCTCGTAGGGCGCATTCGTCGGCGTGTTCCCCATCACGAGCACGACCGGCCGCGACGGTTCGAGACCGAGCTCGCCCACGACGCGGTCGTACTCGTCACGGGGCCGCTTGCGGTGGAAGACGTCCGTCTGCGGCCAGCCGGTGACGACGACGCGCGCTGAATCGACATCGTGATAACGCACGAGGTCGTCTCGCATCACGTCGTTCTGAACGATGTAGCGGCGCAGGTCGGGCGGGACGATTCCTTTGCCGACGGTGTGGTCCCAGCTGGCGATCTGTCCCACGACCGGAAGGCCGACGCGATGCGCGCCAACGACAAACGGAACGATGGAATGCATCTGCGTGTTGGCGAGAGCGATAGCGGGACGCTCGCGCCGAAGCCGATCGAGCAGCGGGCGCGCGACGTGACGCAATCGGCCGTAGTGCCATTTCGTCATGGCGCGGTCGAGCATCTCCGACTTCGGCAACGGTCCTGCGCGCATCGGATCGAGAAACCAGTTCTGATGTCCCGGTTGCATCCGCTCGCGGTTGAACCCGTGGCGAAGGCTCTGCCTGACAGAAAGCGGGTAGAAGCCGATCTTCGCGTCCAGCCAGCGGTCGGCGCGACGACCGATCTTGTCC
>WNFV01007961.1_pt1 | contig 13523 bp, 13 predicted proteins | sample 5400101 | NCBI WGS metagenome assembly WNFV01 (sample SAMN13153361, study PRJNA577476) | soil metagenome | isolation source: 115 cm soil or saprolite under grassland replicate 1 | place: USA:California | collected 2016-06-15
CTGACGCGGCGAAGATTCTCGACAACGTGGTGGTGATCATCGATCCTCTGCAGAACCCCGACGGGCGCGAGCGCTACGTGCAGTGGTTCATCCGCTCGCGCGGCGCAACCGCCGATCCGAATCCCGAGTCGTTCGAGCACAGCGAGCCGTGGCCGGGCGGACGCTTCAATCACTACCTCATCGACATGAATCGCGACTGGAGCTGGGCGTCGCAGCAGGAGACGAAGGCTCGGGTCGCGGAGTATCGACGCTGGAACCCGCAGGTCTTCGTCGATTTTCATGAGATGGGCTCGAACTCGACGTACTTCTTCCCGCCGGACGCGAAACCGATCAACGCGAATCTGCCGAAAGACGTGGAGAAGTGGCTCGAGGTGTTCGGCCGCGCGAATGCCGCCGCGTTCACCGCGAAAGGATGGCCATTCTTCGTCGGCGAAGTCTTCGATCTCTTCTATCCTGGTTACGGCGACTCGTGGCCGGCGCTGCACGGCGCCATTGGCATGACCTACGAATTCGCGGGCGGCGGGAGGGGCGGGTCCGCGGTTCTGCGCGAAGACAACACCGTACTCACACTCGCCGATCGCATTCAACGTCACTACACGACCGGTATGACCACGCTGCGCACGACGTCGGAGCACGCCGCGGATTTGCTCCAGTACACCTACGACGCGATGCGCATGCAGGCGGCGAGCGGGCAGAACACGTTTCTCGTTCCGCCGACCTCGCCGAATTTTCAGCCGCTGCTCGATCTGCTGCAACGGCAGTCGATTCAGATCGGAATGCTCTCTGCGCCGGTCACGCTCCGCGCCACGCGAGTCGACGCCGAGACTGCTGCCTCGCAGACGTTCCCCGCCGGCACTGCGGTCATTTCAACAAAGCAGCCGCTCGGCGGTCTCGTCCAGACGCTGCTCGAGAAAAGCCCAACGTTCAGCAAAGGTTTCCTCGAAGCGCAGCGCCAGAGAACCGAGGCGGACGAGCCGAACGAGTTTTACGACCTCACTTCATGGTCGCTTCCGCTGGCGATGGATGTCGATGCATTCGTGACGGCCGGCGCAGTCGCCGCGGATGTCCGGCCGTTCCAGCGGCAAACTGCTCCATCGTTTCATCCTGCAGCGTACGGGTATCTGATCGACGGCAACGATCCGAACATCTATCGCGCCGCGGGACAGATGCTCGCGGACGCCGTGCGCTTCAACATCAGCGAAGATCCGGTCACGGTCGGCGATCGATCATTTGCGCGCGGCACCATCATCATTCTGAAGGGCAACAACAAAGCGGAAGCTGATGCCACGCTCGCGCGGATCGCACGTGACCTCAACATTACCGTGTTTCCGCTGGAGTCGGGATGGACCGGCGGCACGGCGTTCGGATCGGAGCGTATTCACTACATTCGCGATCCGAAGATCGCGCTGGTTGGCGGGCAGGGCGTCGGCGCGACATCGTACGGAATGCTGTGGCATACCCTCGACGTCGACACGCCGATCCCGCATTCGAACCTCACGCTCGATTCGTTGCGCAACGTCGACCTCTCGGCGGCACGATCGTGGCTGTGAAGGGCGCAAGCGCGTTCCTTCGAGACAAAGAGGTGGAGATCTCCAAACTGAGACCGTGGGAGCCGCCGAAGAAGAAGGATGACGACAAAACGCCCCTCGAAGAGCGCTACAACGACTACCGCATTCCGGGCGCCGCGTTCCGCACGACGATGAACGATCGCTCGTACCTGACGTTCGGCGTTCCGCATTCGCCGTTCGTGCTGATCGAAGCCACCCGCGCAGAGGCGTTGCTGCCGGTCGCGCACAAGGTTGACAACATCATCTCGATCACGAAGGACAACCCCCTGGTCTCGGGCGTCGCCTGGCCGGAATCGATCGAGCGCATGAAAGGCGCGGTCTACATGATCAGCGAGCCGTATGGAAAAGGTCAGGTGATCACGTTTGCCGATGAGCCGCACTTCCGGCTGTTCTGGCGGGGCACGCTCCCGCTGTTCATGAACGCGGTGCTCTATGCGCCGAGCTTTCCGCGCGATTGATCAATGAATCGTGAAGGTCACCTGCGTACTGAACGCTGTTCCCGGCTGGTGCCCGAGGACGGGACCTGTGCTGGACGCATAGGGCTGGTACTGATTGCCACCCGCGATCAGGATGAGATGGCAGTTGCCGTTGGAGACGCTCGTGAGGTTACCGAGCTCGGCGGCGCTGAAATCGGTGTTTGTGAAAACGATCCTCGCCGCCCCGGTGAACGCCCCGCCGGCCACGGTGAAGTCCTGACTCTTGCCCGTCGGGAATCCAAAGTTGACCAGATTCCCTGTTATTGCGTCCCTCCCCTGGAGGTGACAGTTGACTCTGACTTGAGTGACTAAGGAGTTCAGATGGCTCACTTGCACCGGCACGTTCAGCGTGAAGAGATCGGTGGCCGACGCCACGCCGGCAACGAGCACAATGGCGATTCCGATCGAGATTCGTCTCATTTCAATTCACTCCTGTCATTGTGAGGGTCGGAACGCTGACCGTCTTTGGTGTGAATGGAGCTTGCGAGGGCGCCGCCTCGACGCCCGCTTGCTTCGTTGGCGCCGCCTCGACGCCCGTCATTTCTAACGCCGGAGCCTTGACCTCTTTTGGCGCAAACGGCGCGCTCGTCGTTGGCGCGCTCGTCGTTGTCGCGCCCGTCGTTGTCGTGGACTCTCCAAGCCCGGTCATCGCCAGCCCCGGCACGTCGACGCTTTTCGGAAATCCTGGCGGCGGTGTTTGCGCCGTCGTCAGCAGGATCACCAGCGCCGCAGCCGCGAATCGAACCAGCCTCATCGTGCAACAGCATATCAAGGATTTAGACTGTCGCGATGACCACCCGCCCGCCCGCCGTCGCCGGTTCCTTTTATGAGGCTTCGCCCGACCGGCTGCGCGCGCAAGTACAGTCATGCTTCGCGGCAAACGAAAAGGTTGCCGCGAAGGAGCGCTTCATCAGTGCGGTCGTGCCGCACGCGGGGCTCATGTACAGCGGCCACGTCGCCGCGGCGTTCTACGCGCTCGCGGAGCTGCCGAGGCGCTTCATCATTCTTTGTCCGAATCACACAGGGATCGGTCACTTTGCGGCGATCAATCGCGAAGGCGAGTGGCGCACGCCGCTCGGGAACGTCCCGATCGACACTCCGCTCGCCGATGCGCTCATGGCAAAGAGCAAGCTGCTCGCGGAGGATTGGAAAGCGCACACACGGGAGCACTCGCTCGAAGTCCAGCTCCCGTTCCTCCAGCAACTCCTCGGCAGCTTTACATTCGTTCCAATTTGTCTCGCTGCGCCGCGCTACGCGCTGTGTGAAGAGATCGGCAATGCGATCGCAGAGGCGGCGCGCGACGAGCCGATCGGCATTCTCGCGAGCTCCGATCGCAATCACTACGAGAAGCAGGAAGCCACGCTGCGAAAGGATCAGCGCGCGATCGATGCCGTCCTCGCGCTCGATCCCGAAGCCCTATGGCGCGTCGTTGATGAAGAGGACATCTCGATGTGCGGCTTCATCCCCACGACGACGATGCTGATCGCGGCGAAGAAGCTGGGCGCCGCAAATGCCAGGCTGATCAAGCACGCGACGTCAGGCGACATCAACGGCGATTATTCGCACGTTGTGGGCTATGCGGCGATTCTGATCTCATAGCAGCAGGCGCGCGGTGTCATGCTGAGCCGCGCAGACGGCGAAGCATCTCAGTTGCGACAGCGTTCGCATCTTGAGATCCTTCCCCTTCGCTGCGCTCAGTGTCAGGATGACACCGGCCGCATGAGAGTCGTATTCGCGACAGCCGAGGTTTCGCCGATTGCCAAGACCGGCGGGTTGGGCGACGTCTGCGGGTCGCTGCCGAAAGCGCTGGCCAAACTCGGTCACGACATCACGATTTTCATGCCGCTGCATCGCCAGGCGCGCGAGTGGTTCGAAACCACAGGTGCGCCGCTGGAGCAAGCAGTGCCGACGACGCAGATTCTGTGGGCCAATTGGGCAGCGGAGGCGTCGTACTTTCGCGCGGAGCTGCCTGGAACCGACATCCCGCTTTACCTGATTGCCAACGATCACTTCTTCAGCCGCGAACAGATCTACGCGCCTCGCGCAGATGGTTACGACGACGGCGTCGAGCGCTTTGCCTTCTTCTGCCGCGCCGTGGTGCACGGCTGCGAACTTCTCGACATCGCTCCCGACATTCTTCACGCCCACGATTGGCACACCGCACTTCTGCCGCTCTACTTGCACTCGGGATTGCGCGGCACTTCGACTTTCTCCGCCACGCGATCGGTGTACACGATTCACAATCTCAATTACCAGGGCACCGGCCGCGCCGATCAATTCGCCGCTCTCGGAATGCACAGCCGTTACTGGTCCCCCGACGCGCTCGAGCATTTCGGCGAGGTGAATCTGATGAAGGGGGGCATCATCTTCGCCGATCAGGTCACGACCGTCTCTCCGAACTACGCGCGAGAGATCCAGGCCTCCGCGCATGGTGCCGGGCTCGATGGTGTGCTGCGCAGCCTATCGTTCAAACTCAGCGGAATTCTCAATGGCATCGATGTCGAAGAGTGGGATCCGGAGGACGACCCCAATCTTCCTTCGAACTACAGTGCGGAGAGGCTGAATGGAAAGGCCCTCTCCAAACGAGCTTTGCTCCGCGAAGCGAAGCTGCGCTATCGCGCGAAGACGCCGCTCATCTCATTCGTCTCCCGCCTCGTCGATCAGAAAGGTGTCGATCTGCTGATTCCCGCTCTGGCCCGCATTCTTCGCGCCGGCGCTCGAGCGGTCATCCTCGGCAGCGGCGAAGCGCGATACGAAAACGCGTTGATGCAGATCGGGGAACAGCAGAGCGAGCGTTGCCGCGTCTGGATCGGATTCGATGAATCGCTCGCGCACCGCATCTACGCAGGATCAGACATGCTTCTGATGCCTTCACTGTACGAACCATGCGGACTCAATCAGATGTATGCGCTGCGATATGGAACGTTGCCGGTGGTGCGGCTCACCGGCGGTCTCGTCGACACGGTCATCCCTTTCGACGGCACGAACGAGGGCCAGGCAGACGGGTTCGGGTTTGTGAGTCCATCGGCATACGATCTGTTCGTCGCCAGTTGGGTCGCTCTGCTGAACTATCGCGAGGCGAGCCTTTGGAAGCGCTTGCAAACGAATGGCATGGCTGTCGACTTTTCGTGGGACCGCTCGGCTGTGGAGTACGACGCGATTTATCGAAGGGCGCTCGTATCGTGACGTTGAAATCCGCTGCCTACGACCAGTGCTACGCCGCGATCGTTGCGCTCTGGCGCGACGAAGGTGGAGGCACGCTCGACGACATCGCGTTGATGTCGACGATCAACTCGGTCCTGGCGAATCGCTTTCCACATTTCTTCTGGACCGGCTTTTACCGCCTTTGCGGCGATCGGCTCGTTGTCGGTCCGTACATGGGCACCGTCGGATGTCTGCAGATTGAATTCGGTCAAGGCGTGTGTGGGACTGCGGCCCAGCGGCGGCAAACAGTCATCGTTCCCGATGTGAGTCAGTTTCCAGGGCACATCGCGTGTGATCCGAATTCGAAATCGGAGATCGTCGTGCCGGTCTTCGGGCCCGCTGAAGAACTGATCGCGGTGTTGGATGTCGATTCCGATCAGATCGACGCGTTTGATGAGGAGGATGCGCGCGGGCTGGAGCGCATTGTTCGACTGTTTCAGTCCTCCAGCATTTGAAGAATCGCGCGGAGCTCTTTCCGCACGTCCAGCAGCGCCTTGGTCAAATCCTTCTGCGCCGGCTGTGAAGCGGGAATCTCCCCGCCGCCCGTTTCCGTCTCGAGTTTCTTCTTCGCTCCGGCGATGGTGAAGCCTTCGGAGTAGAGGAGGTGCTTGATGCGCAGGATGGTGTCGATCTCCCGCTGCGCATAGAGCCGCTGTCCGCCGCCGCTCTTGTTCGGTGCGAGCGCGGGGAATTCGGTTTCCCAGTAGCGCAGCACGTACGGCTGCACGTCGGCGATCTTGCAGACTTCACCGATTTTGTAGAGACGGCCTTCGTCGGTCGCCATTTGTGGCGATTATAGGACTCGCACTTCGCTCGCTGCGACTTCCTGCAACAGGCCCACGGCGGCGAGGTACACCTCGTCCACGGAGATCTCCTTCATGCAGCGATGGTCTCGCAGCGGACATTCGCGTTCATAGCAGGGTCCGCACGAAACGTGTTTGCGCACGACGCGCGTCGCGCCGGGAATGACCGTCCGCGCCGGATCCGTGGGGCCGAAGATGGAGACCGAGGGGACCGCGAGCGCCGCCGCGAGATGCAACGGTCCGCTGTCATTGGTCACGATCACCGAGCAGTGCGAAATCGCAGCGGCGAGTTGCAGCACGTCACCGTCTCCACCGATGACTGCGATGTTGCCGCATTCTTCCGCAATCGCCTCCGCCTGGGCGCGTTCGCCGGGACTGGTGAGCAGGATCACCGAGTAGCCGGCATCGAGGAGCCGGTCGGCGAGCTCACGGTATCGTTCATCGCCCCAATGTTTCGCGCGTCCATACAGTCCGCCGGCATGCAAACCGAACAGCGGACGGTCGAGCCGCACGCCGACAGCGCGCATGCGTTTGCGAGCTTTCTCGCGAATGTGAACCGGCAGTTTCAGAGTGGGGATCTCATCGACGACGCGCGGAGCGTTGATCGCTGCGAGCAGCGCCGTATAGTCCTCCAGTTGATGTCCGCGTTCGCCGTTTCGCCGGATTCCATGGGTCAGCAGAAGTCCGCGCGCATCGGTGGAGTAGCCCCATCGTTCGCCGATCCCCGCCGCGTACGCGATCATCGCTGCGCGAAATGAGTTCGGCAGAATGATCGCGCGTCGGAAGCGCCCCGATTTCAGCACGCGAATGCGGTTGCGCGTCGTGCCGTTCCACGGCAGAACCTTGCGGAACAATCCCATCGACGCCAGCAGCGACGCAATGTGCTCCGGCGCGGCGACAGCGATGCCTCCCTCGTTGCGAAAACGATGATGCAAGGCTCGGTAGGTGGGAAGGGCCAGGACGTTGTCTCCGACCCAATTGAGGCCGATTACGACCGTTTCACTCGCCATTCGCTCCTTCGCTTTCCCCCGTCGCCGTTCCCTTCCAGCGATCGTGCATCCACAACCAAAGCTCCGGGTGGGCCGCGATCCGTTGCGAGATCACGTCATTGATTCGCCTCGTCAGCACCACAGGATCACACTCCGCCTCGGTCAGTCGATCGACAAAAATCGGATTCTCGAATTCTAGCCGATGCTCGGAACCGGTCGGTATGCAAAAAGCGAACACAATAGTAGATCCGCGGCGAACGGCCATTTTTGCCGGTATTGGCGTGGTCCAGGCGGGGCGGCCGAGGAATGAGACAAGGACCCCTTCGCGAGGAAGAACCGCCTGGTCGGGAAGCACCACCAGCACGGCGTTTTCGGAAAGCGCCTGCATCATCTCTCTCGCGGCCCGTTTTCGATCGAGGACGGCAGCTCCGGTTCGTGAGCGGAGGCGCTCCAGATCGCGTTCCAGAAACCGGTTGTCGAGCGGGCGAGTGATCGTGCGCACGTTCTTGACGGCGGACATCAACGCCAGCCCGCCGATCTCCCACGCGCCGTAGTGCGCGCTGATCAGGATGACGCCCTTGCCGCGCGCGATGGCTTCCTCGAGCAGATGTGCGTGGATGAGCGGACAGCGAGCTGCGATCTGATCGAGCGACATGTCCTGCATGCGGATGGAGAAGAGCGCCTGGCGACCGAAGTGGCGCCAGCAGGCTTCGAGCGTGACCCGCAGCTCGCCATCGCTCTTGTCATGGAACGTTTCGCGCAGATTGCGCATCGCCAGGCGGTCGCGCGAGCGGAGGATGCGTCGCGCGATGTTGCCGAAGCGATCGCCCCAGCGCAGCACACCCTCATCGGAGAGCCGGCGCGCGCACCAGGCCACGGCGCGATAGAAGGCATATTCGATTCGCTGCAGCGCGAGGCTTTTTCTCCGGCGGCTCATTTCAGGACCACCGCGACGATCCGATCGAGATCATCGATCATAAAATCAGCGCGGATGGCGATGATCTGAGGATCGCGGATCTTTACCGCATCCTTTTCCGTGGTGACGATTGCGTCCGCCTGCGCATCTCGCGCCGCCCGCTTGATCGCCTGAATGTTCGCGATGGAGTAGCGATGGTGATCGGGGAAAGACCACGTGCCGGCGAGATCGAGTCCTAACGAGTCGAAGAATTGGCGATTATCGGCGAGGCCGGCAAAGGCGAACACGCGTTTGTGGCGCAACGACTCGGGGATCGTGACTTTGATGTTGCGGGGGAGGATCACATCGGCATCGCGCAGCGCGGAACGCCCTTCGCGCAGGAAGTCGGCCGGCTGGTCGATGACCACGTCGAGATCGCGGTGAAGCTGCAGGTGCTGAAATCCGTCGTCGAGAACGAACACGTCCGAGTCATTTCGTATAGCATTATCGTATCTATTTCCACCCACAAGGACTTCGACTTGTGGCAGGCGTTTCTTGATCAGCACCGGCTCGTCGCCATAGCGGTCGGCATCGAGCTCCGTGATCACGCCCCCCGCTCCCACCCGCCCGTATCCCCGCGTGAGTACGCCGACGCGCAGGCCGCGCGCGATGAGCGCGCCGGCAATGGCGATCGTCGCCGGCGTTTTGCCGCTCCCGCCAGCGGCAATACCGCCGACCGAGATCACCGGCACCGGCAAGCGCTTCGGTTTGAAAACACCGGCGCGATACAGCGCGCGGCGTGCGCGATTGATGCCGCGGTACAGCAGCTCCGGGATCTTCCGCAGCAGCTTCACGCCAGCAACTCGACGATGCGCTCCGCCGTCCGCGCAGCCGCGCCGCGATTCTGCTCGACCGTTTTGCGCGCTCGCTCGCCGTATGCGAATCGCGCAGCCTCGTCTTCGAACATGCGCGTCGCGAATGCAATCAGCTCGGCCGGCGAGCGCACTTCCACGACCGCATCGTTCTGCAGAAATGTCGTGGCGATCTCGCGGAAATTCGTCATGTGCGGACCGAAGCAGACCGGCACTCCGGCCGCCGCGGGCTCGATCGGGTTGTGTCCGCCGGTCGGAACGAGGCTGCCGCCGACGAATGCGACCGTCGCATAGGGGTAGATGCGCGTCAGCTCGCCGACGGAATCGAGGAGAAGAACGGCCGGTGTGGCGCCGCGGCCCTCCGCGGCGGCCGCCGAGGGCGGCGGCCCTACAGTGATCGCCGTTCGGCGAACGAACGGAAGATTGCGAAGCAGACCCGCCACGACGTCGAAGCGCTCCGGTTTTCGTGGCGCGATGACCACGAACGCATTTTTCTCGATCATGAAGCGCTTGAGCTCCGGGAGGATGGCCTCCTCTTCGCCTTCGCGCGTGGAACCGAGGATCAGGACGCGGCGGCCGGAGATGAGGGAGTGGAGAGCGCCAGCGATCTCCAGCGGCTTCTCATCGGGCGCGTAGTCGAACTTTACGTTGCCTGTGACTTCGACCGCCGCGGACGGCGCGCCGATCTCGACGAAACGCCGCCGGTCGCCCTCATCGCGCACGAGCACGCGATCGTAATGACGGAGAATGCGCCGGACGATCGGGCGGAGCGCGCGATAACGCGGAAACGAGCGATCGGAAAGCCGCCCGTTTGCCAGGACCAGCCGCAGACCGCGCGCGCGAGACAGCCGCGTCACGTTCGGCCAGATCTCCGTCTCCATCGCCGCGAAAACGCTCGGCCGGTGATGGTCGAGAAATCGTGTGACCGAACTGGTGAAGTCGAAAGGAAAGTAGGTGACCGTCGCCTCGGGAAACAGCCGTTGCGCCTGGGCTTGGCCGGTGATCGTCGTGGTGGTGAACACGATGGAGGTTTCCGGACGTTTGCGGACGATTTCATCGACGACGGCGCGCGCCGCCAGCGTCTCGCCAACCGAGACCGCGTGGATCCAGAGGTCGTGCGCTGCGGCAGGCGTCCGGTAGAAGCCCATCCGCTGTGGAAAATTGCTCAGGTACTTTCCTCGCAGAAGGCCGGTGATCAGAAAAAACGGAAGCGCCAGGAGAAACACGAGGTACAACAGCACCTCGTACGCGACGAACATGCGGCGGATCATATCGGGTTCGCAGTTGGCCGTTGGCCGTTGGCCGTGGAGAGCGCTCGGCCAACGGCCAACGGCGATCGGCCAACCTCTTGTGCTGTTCCTCACGAATGTATTTGTGTTGTCCGCGATGCGGATTGTTTTCCTCATCGCCTTTCGCCCGCATGCCATCCCGAACCACGACCTCGCTCACGCCTTCTACCTCGGCCTCAAATTCGACGCGCGGCTGGCGGCGATCGTCAGCTTTCCGCTGTTTTTCTTTTCATCGGCAATTTACGTCGCGCTCGTCGAAGCGGCGCTGGCGATTGTCTACGCCGCCGATTTCGCTTCCTACGCGTACATCCACCAGCGGCTCAATGCCGAGCTGCTCGAGTTTTTGAGGAATCCGCTGATCTTGCTGCACATGGCCTGGGAGTCGTACCACGTCGTCTGGTTCGCGCTCGCGCTGATCGCATTTGTCGCGCTGCTGGTGGTGTTTGTTGCACGAGGAACGAAGAACGAAGAGCGAAGAACGAACCGTGTCGCGATCGCGATTTTTTTCCTCGCCTGCATCTACGGCAAGTTGTCCCGATATCCGCTGCGATGGAGCGATGCGTTCTTCTCCACCGATTCATTTGTCGGCGAGCTGGCACTCAATCCCGTGCAGTACCTGTTCGAGACGATGCGCGAAGAGCCGCCGCGATTCGACGTCGCCCGCGTCCGCCGCCTCTATCCGCTCATCGCCCGCTATCTTGCCGTCGATCATCCCGATCCCCGCGCGCTGACGCTCGTTCGCACGCCGCCGCTCTTCCCGCTCGCCGCCAAGGGCGGCGGGGCTACACCGAATGTTGTGCTGATCCAGCTCGAATCATTCGCGGCGTTCAAGAGCGGCGCCTTCGGGAATCGGATGAACGGCTGCCCGAATTTCGACGAGATTGCGCGGCGCGGGATTCTCTTCACGAACGCCTACTCGCCATCGGAGAAAACCGCGCGCGCCCTGTTCGCCGTCATCTTCGGAATCCCCGACGTGAGCCCGTGGCAGGCCTCGGCGCACAATCCGCTCACCGTCGATCAGGCGACGATCATCAACGCCTTCACCGGCTACGACAAGCTCTACTTCCTGGGCGGCAGCGCGAACTGGAGCAACATTCGCGGCATGCTGGCTCACAACATCGCCGGCCTTCGTATGTTCGAAGAAGGCTCGTACAACGCGAAGCCCGTCGATGTCTGGGGCATTGACGACGATGACCTGCTGCTCGCGGCGAACGACGTCTTTCGGTCCGAGCGAAGGCCATTCTTTGCCATCGTGCAGACTTCCGGCAATCATCGCCCGTACACGATTCCGAAGGACGCGCATGGATTTGTGGTTTCCCACGTGCCCGACACGGTGCTGCGGGCGAACGGCTTCGAAGACCACGCCGAGTACAACGGCTTTCGCCTGCTCGATCATGCGCTCGGCCTTTTTTTCGATCGCGCGCGGCGCGAGCCGTACTTCGCAAACACGGTCTTCGTGCTCTACGGCGACCACGGCACCCGAACGGGTGCGCCGTCGAGCGCACTGTCGCTCGGCGACATGGCGCTACTCGTGTATCACGTTCCCCTGGTGATCTACGCGCCAGGCTTCATCCGGCAACCGCGGCGGATCGACATCGCGGCGACCCCCGTCGACATCATGCCCACTCTCGCGAGCCTCTGCGGCCGTCCCTATCGCAATCAAACTCTGGGCATCGACCTGTTCGATCCCGCTCGGGCGAAGGATTCCGCGGGCTTCGTCTTCACCACATTTCATCAGCCGCCGATCCTCGGACTCGTGCAGGATGGTCGCTACACGATTGTGAGATCGGGGGAAACAGATGGACTTGCGGAGGCGTTCTATGAGTTTTCCCGTTGGTTGCTGTTTCACAATGCGCCAGGGACAGGAGTCATGTATCATTAATGTCCAACAATAAGGTGCCGGAAAAGGTCATCGCGGTCGGCGTAGTGCTCCCCGATCAAACGCGACGCGTCGCTGAAGAGCACATCGACGAGCTGGAGAAGCTGATCGAGAGCGCCGGTGGAACCGTGGTGGCGAAGGTTCTGGCAAAACGGAATGCGCCTGACGCAGCGACCTGGATCGGCAGTGGGAAGGCGGAGGAGATCAAACGCCTGGCCACGAACGCGCACGCCGCGCTGATCGTGTTCGACGACGACCTCTCGCCGGCGCAGACGCGCAACCTCGAGCGCATCACCGACGTGAAGGTGATCGATCGCAGTGCGCTGATCCTGGACATCTTCGCCCGCCGCGCCCGCAGCCGCGAGGCGCGCACGCAGGTGGAGCTCGCGCAGCTCGAGTACATGCTGCCGCGCCTCACCCGGCAGTGGTCACACCTCGAGCGGCAGGCCGGCGGCATCGGTACCCGTGGGGTCGGCGAGACGCAGTTGGAAATCGATCGCCGCATCGTGCGCAACCGCATCAGCCAGCTCAAAGGCGACTTGGAAAAGATCGAGCGGACGCGGGAGACGCAGCGGAAGTCGCGTGGCGCTGCGTTCACCGTGGCGCTGGTCGGATACACGAACGCCGGGAAATCGACTCTCTTCAACCGTCTCACCGGCGGAAACGCCCTGGCTGTGGACAAGCTTTTCGCCACGCTCGACGCCAAATCGCAGCGAACCTGCTTCGCGATGCCGCGTCAGACGGTGATCATCGATACCGTCGGATTCGTTCGAAAGCTGCCGCATCACCTGGTGGCCTCGTTCCGCTCGACGATGGAGGAGGCGGTGGCCGCCGATCTCGTTCTGCACGTCATCGATGGTAGCCATCCGCAGTACGAGGAGCAGCGCATCGTCGGCGAAGAGGTGCTTCGGCGCCTGGGGATCCCTGCGGAACGGGTGATTGACGTCTACAACAAGACTGACCTTGTTGACGGGTTTCGAGGTCTCGAAGTCTCGCGGTCTCGGGGTAGTGGAAACCGCGAGACCGCGCAACCACGAGGCCGCGCGACTGCGATCTCCGCCCTCAGCGGCCACGGTCTCGAGCGGCTCGTCGATGCCATTCGCGACCGCGAGCTGGCTGGCGGAGAGATTCTCGACCTCGAGATTCCGCACGAGCAGTCGCGCGTTTTGGCCAAGCTGCATGGCTTCGCGGAGGTCTACGAGGAACGTTCCGATGATCAAACCACGCGGGTCACGGCCTGGGTCCCGCGAAATGCCGTCCACCAATTCGAGAAATTTTCTGCTACGAATTTGCTGAAGCGCGCTAAAGTAAGTTGAAGCATGAAGTCGCTCGCATTTCGCCCAGGACCGTCACTGATTCGACTGCGGAAGATTCCCAGTCCGAGCCAGAAAGGAAGTGCGCCATCATGAGCTCTCTCCAGATCTCTGATGAAGAGCCGCAAATATCCGCCTCACCGTCCGAACCTTCCCGCAAAAATCATCTCGAAATCGCTCGTGCGAATCGTGCGCGCCTTTATCCGCGCGCGACCGACGCGCAGTGGAACGATTG
>WNFV01019348.1_pt1 | contig 13522 bp, 12 predicted proteins | sample 5400101 | NCBI WGS metagenome assembly WNFV01 (sample SAMN13153361, study PRJNA577476) | soil metagenome | isolation source: 115 cm soil or saprolite under grassland replicate 1 | place: USA:California | collected 2016-06-15
CTGGCGCGACTGCCGGTGGTCCAACGCCAGGTGGACCGGCTCCAGGCCAACCTGCGCCGCAGCGGTGAACGGGACTCCCGCTCGAACCGACTGCACCAACTCCCGGTCGCCATCGGGCTGCACAGCGCCTATGAGCTGGCCAGGCGCGACCTGGAGGCACTGATCGCACTGGAACGCGACCCGCCCGAGTACCTGGCGCGGGCGCTGGGCGCCGTTCCTGGGGTGGCGGAGGGCCGGGCGGCGTGGCGGGAGGCCGCTCGGCTGATCGAGCGGTATCGCGCCCAGCACGGGATCGAGGATCCACACGACGCGCTGGGACCTCGCCCCAGCGGTTACGCCGGCGGCCGTGCCCGCCAGGAGATTGCTGAGCTGCTCCAAGCGCTCCAGGTGGAACTCCATCGCGGCGTCGTGCTGGGCGGCCGCGACGCGCCTGGCGAGCTGCCCGGGATCGACCTCGGACCCATGTAGCCCCAGGGCGCCCCTCCACCCGCGCCGGCTCGGGCCTCACCAGGCGGCCGGCATGCAGCCCGCCAGCAAGTCGCCGGTGAGGTCCCCGTGGTTTGTCAGGGCCAAAGAGCAGGTCCCGGCCAACCGCATGGGGGACAGCCAGCATGGTCCAGTTCAGTCTCGTCACCCCACTTGGCATCCCGGTCCAGGAAGGCGACTTCGATAGCTCGCACCGCCAACTGGAGCGGGCCGGCGGCCTCAAGGACGTCAACCGTCCCGAGGTTCGGAAGGTGATCGACTCCCTGCTCCGCGACGCTCGCCTCCAGGCAAACGGTGGGCGCTGGACCCCTGGCCGGCCAGACCCTGACCAGTTCGTCCCGGGCGACATTGCCGCGATCCGTGCCGTGTCGTCCGACAGCATCGTCCATCGCGTCGGCGCCATCAGCTTGGAGCGAGCACGAACCCTGCATCTTCGCGCCATGCCATCCGGGGACCTGGACCTTGTCAGCGACCGAGAAGGGCTGTTGGTGCAGCTCGACCCCGACCGCCTGCTGGAGCAGCCCTTCGCGGCGTCGCTGCTGGTGGACCTGTATGGCGCGGTGCCCTACTTCATCCCGACCACCGCGGCGGCGGCGGTGCTGGCCAGCCGCCCACCCAGCTACACCCTCCAGCAGGAGCTGCGCGTCCCCTTCGAGCGGACACTGGTGCTGTTCGGCGCCGACCTGGAACTGGACCCGGATGGCTTTCCATGGCCCGAGCAGTTCCCCTACCAGGAGCTTGACCGCTTCGGGGTGGTCGGCGAGCTGATCGCCCGCGGTGGGCACCTGTCCGGGCTGGTGCTGCTGGCCGACGACCACGGCTACCTGCGGGACGACGTCATCTGGCTGGTCGCGGCCAACCCCCGCCCCCACGACCCCTGGCCCCGGACCTGCCCTCAGATCCCACCGCCCGCCAACTCCGCAAGGCCCTCAAGCACAACTCGGTCCGGGTGCGGGAGCGCCAAGGCGCGCTGGTCGGCGTCCGCACACTCGACCTGGCCCGCAACACCGCCCGCGCGGCCCGCGCCGACCGCGATGGGCCAGGCCTGCGGCGGGCCTCGCCGGTCCCGCACATGCGCTCCGGCCACTTCCGCAACGTCCGCGTCGGCCCCCGCAACGACTTCCACTACGAACCACGCTGGATCCCACCCACCTGGGTGCGGGGTGACCTCGACAGCGCCGACCAGCGCCTGGTCATCCGCCGCGTCCCCCAACCGGCCACCTGGGCCCTACGGGAGCCGACCGCCGCGGGCCGTCGTCTGGGGGGCGCGGACCCAGAACCCCGACCGCAGGCCGCAGGACCACCACCCCCCACCGCCGCTGGACCTCCAGCGCGCGACCCCACGCCCCCCGCCCTGCCCCACGACGATCCATTCGAGCCGGACCTGCCGTAGGAGGCCGGCGTTGGGGCAGCGTGTCCGCACGATCAGAGCCGCGATCGACGACCGTGAGGAGGGCTGGCGGCGGATCCAACGCGGTCAGCGGCAGCAGACGCTCCCGATACCCGCGCCGACCGCCGTGGCCACCGCGATCACCATCGTCGAGGTCAGAGCCGGCCTTCGAGCACCTCGCCAGCTGGAGCCAGTCTCGCACCACAGCCTCTGGCGCTTCTGGCCCCGCCTGCTCGACCCTCCAGACGACCGCGCGATCCCGATCGCTCCGCACCCTCTGGCCGTTACCGTCAGGGAGTTGAGCCCTGGACTGGTCGACGCCAACGTGGTGGTCGGCTTCGGCGGGCGCACCCATGCACTGGCGCTGCGCCTCGACGGCGCCCCCGGCTTCTGGCAGCTCATCGAGCTTGATTACCCGACCGGATGGAGTCCCTTGGAACCTCCAACTGACGTCGATCGATCGCCCACGGCGCCCGGACCCGAGGGCTATCCACTGCAAGCAGGCATCGCCAGACCCAGCCAGAGCTTCCCAGATCCCTCGCAGCAACTACCGCCACCTGCCCTCCACCCCAATCGCGAGCTGCACGAGGACCTCGGCATCGAGTTCGAATAGCCAACGACCGCGCAGCGCGCCGACACAACAGGCGGGGAACGCTACGGGCTCGGCTGGCATCCACTGGTGAGCCGGCGGGAAGCTCGCCGTGGAATCGTGATCCATCGCGCCGTCCCCACAAGCAGGATCGGGGGCTGCGCATTCTCAACATCGGCAAGCTCGTCCGCGACCAGGCCGACTACTACCTGGACGCCGTGGCGCGCAGCCAGGAGGAGTACTACACCGGCGCTGGGGAGGCACCCGGCTACTGGCTGGGCCGCGCAGCCGGCCAGCTGGGCCTGGCGGGGGAGGTCAGCGAGGAGGGGCTGCACCGCATGCTCAGCGGCGCCCATCCGCACACGGCTGAGCGGCTGGGCCGCCCACCCCGCGACAACCGCGTGGCTGCCTTTGACCTCACCTTCCGCGCGCCCAAGAGCGTGAGCCTGCTCTACGGGCTGGGCGGTTTCGAGGTTGCCGGTCAGGTCAGGGCGGCGCACGAGCGGGCGATCGCCGAGGCCCTGGACTATCTGGAGCGCCACGCCGCCCTGGTCAGCCGCGGCCACGCCCGCGCCCGGCAGGAACACGCCGACGGGCTGGTCGCGGCCGCCTACCAGCACCGGACCAGCCGCGCCGGCGACCCGCTGCTGCACACCCACGTCCTGGTCGCCAACCTGGCCCAGGGGGCGGATGGGCGCTGGACCGCGCTGTACGGCCAGCCGCTGTACTGGCACGCCAAGACCGCAGGCTACCTTTATCAGGCGGTGCTGCGGGCCGAGCTGACCCGCCGGCTGGGCGTGGCGTGGGGCCCGGTCCGCAACGGCGTCGCCGACCTCCGGGGCGTGCCGCGGCCGGTGATCGAAGCGTTCAGCCAGCGCCGCCAGCAGATCGGCCAGCGGCTGGCCCACCTTGGCCATCACAGCGCCCGCTCGGCGCAGGCCGCGGCGCTGGAAACACGCCCCACCAAACGCTCGGGGATCAGCCAGGCAACGCTGCGGGCCTCCTGGCATCGCCGCGCCGCGACCCTGGGCGTCACCCGACAGACCCTGGCCGCCCTGCTCGGGCAGGAGTCCCCCAGGCGGCCATCCAAAGCGGAGGTCCAAGAGGCCATCGCACACCTGGCCAGCCCCCACGGGCTCACCCTGCACACCAGCACCTTCACCCGGCGCCACGTCCTCCAGGGTCTGTGCGAGGCGCTCCCAGCAGGGGCCGACATCACCGTCGCCGACCTGGAACGGCTCGCCGACTGGTTCCTAGAGGGCGAGCTGGTCCGTCCGGTCACCCCCGAACCTGGACCAGGTCGCAACCGTCCCGACCGGCAGCGGCCCCTGCCCGCGAGTGGTGGGATAGCGGGGGAGTGGCGCTTCACCACGGAGGAGCTGCTCGACACTGAGCGGGCGGCGGTGACCGCGGCCGCCGCACGGCAGGGAGAAGGGGCCGGCATGGTCGCGCCGTGGGTGATCGAGCAGGTCGTGGCCGCACACACCCACACGGCAGCGGCCGACCCTTCCGCGCGGGAAGGGCCTGCGCTCAGCGACGAGCAGATCGCCATGGTCCGCGCGCTGGCGACCAGCCCCGACGGCGTCCAGGTGGTCAACGCCAAGGCCGGCAGCGGCAAGACCACCGTGCTGGCAGCCGCCCGCCAGGCATGGGAGGGCTCCGGGTACCGCGTGGTCGGCGCCGCCTTGGCGGCACGCGCGGCACGGGAGCTGCACCGCAGCTCCGGGATCGCCGCCGACACCATCGCCAAGCTCCTCAACGACCTCGACGACCCCACCACGCCCGGCATAACGCAGCACACCGTGCTGGTGATCGACGAGGCCGGCATGGTCGGCACCCGCCAGCTCGCACGTCTGCTGGCCCACGCCCACCGCGCCGGCGCCAAGGTGGTCGCGGTCGGCGACGTCGAGCAACTGCCCGAGATCGAGGCCGGCGGCCTGTTCCGAAGCCTGATCCAGCGGCTCGGCGCCGCCGAGCTCCAGACCAACCAGCGCCAACGCGAACCCTGGGAGCAGCAGGCCCTAGACCTGCTCCGCACCGGCAACGCCGTCGCCGCGATCGCCCGCTACGCCGAGCACCAGCGGGTCGTGGTCCGCAGCCGCGCCGGCCGGCTGCGCAACCGGCTGGTGCAGGACTGGTGGGCAGCCGCGCAACTCCCCGGCGAGCGGCCCCCGATCATGATCGCGCTGCGCCGGACCGACGTGGCCGACCTCAACGCCGCCGCCCGCCAGCTGCTCGCCGAGCACGGCCGGCTCGGCCCCCACGCCCTCACCATCGACGGACGCGACTTCGCCACCGGCGACCGCATCATCACCCTGCGCAACGCCCGCCGCCTGGGCGTCCTCAACGGCACCTTCGCCACCGTCGTCGGCATCGACCACGACCGCGGAGCGCTGCTGGTGCACACCGACGAGGGCCGTGAGCTGGTCCTGCCGCGCTGGTACCTGGACCGCCGAGGCCCCCTGGATCGCCGCCGCCGCGTCGACCACGCCTACGCCATCACCTGCCACAAAGCCCAGGGCATGACCACCGACCGCGCCTTCGTGCTGGGCAGCGACGACCTCTACAAGGAATGGGGATACGTGGCGATGAGCCGCGGACGGCTGGAGAACAAGCTCTACCTCGCCGTCGACCACAACCGCCTCGCCGAAGAACTCGACATCCCACCAGAGCCCGGGCGCGATGCCCTGCTCGATCTGACCGCCGCGCTGGAGCGGCCCCGTGGCCAATACCTCGCCCTCGACCAACTCGCCGCTCCCGCCGAAGGCGGCGGCCCGCCCGCATCCCAGATCGATACCGGCGGCCACGCGGACCCGACCACCCGACCCGCACTGGAAGCAACCTCCCCACCCGCCGACCTCGGGCAGGACCTCGCCTGGCTGCGGGCCCGCCATCACGCCTGCCTGATCGAACTCCTCCACGCTCACGAGCAACTGGCCGCCCACCGCCCCGGCTGGCGCCAGCGACACCTCCTGCGCAAGACCATCGCCAGCCACGAGCGCACGCTGGCCGACCTCCACCGCCAGATCGCACGGCTGGACGCGCCGCCACCCCAGACCATCATCGGCCACGACCGTCCAGCAACCCCAGCAGCCAGCAACCCGGACGCGATCCAACGCAACCCGCCGCCGTACCTGGTCGCCGAGCTTGGCGGATGGCCCCACACCCAGGCCGCCCAGACGGTCTGGCGGATCACCGCACGCCGAATCCGCGCCTACCGCGCCAGCGCCGACGTCAACGACCCCAACACCGCACTCGGCCCGCAGCCCGACGCCCCGGACCAGCGCTCGGAATACCACGCCATCGCCAAGCTCATCGAAGACGCGGCGGCAACCATCGACGCGCTCGAACAGCCGACGCTCCCAGACCCCAACCACGACCCGATCGTCCCGGAGCTGCCGTGACCCTGCCGCCCGCTGGGTGGCGCGACGGCCGCGAGCGGCGACCAGGATGCCTCGTCCCTTGGCGGGTATGGGATGATCTGGCGCGACGGCCGCTGGTCCGAAAGGGCAGCGTTGAGGCTGCCGGCAGGCGATGCCACGCCAACGACCCTATGCGCTGGAGCGATGCGACCGTGACACACAGTTCGTCCACCCCAGGCCAGCCGCCGCCCGAGCTCGACACCAGCGTGGCGCACTCGGCCCGCGTCTGGAACTACTTCCTGGGCGGCAAGGACTACTTCCCCGCCGACCAACAGGCCGCCGAGATCGCGCTGGCCACCATGCCGAGCCTGGTCGAGGCCGCCCGCGCCGGCACGCCACCTACGGCTCGTTGTTGTCCGACTGCATCGCGGTGACCGCCTCGCCCGCCGAACTGGTGTGGGTCGATGACGAATTCCTGTTGAAGCATGGGGTGCAGCAGTGGACGGAGATCCCGCTGTGGCGCACCCACGCAGGGACCTGGCTGGTCGCTGCCGACCGCGCCAGGGCTGCGGGCCTGCGGTGTCGCCCGCTCACCCAAACCGTCCAAGACACCTGGGACTGGCTGGTCGAGGGTGGTGAAGCGATCCTGCACGAACGGCAGGGCGAGCACGGCATCACGCCCGACAAGGAGACCCAGCTCCTGGCCGCCTGGCAGTCGCGCATCTGACGGCTGCTGCCAGTCGCGCGCCTCATCGACCGCCTGTGGGACTCCTATAACAGCGTGAGGCTGGACGGCCCGCTGGGAAGCATCCGGCCTGCTGCGTGGGCGGTGAAGTCCTCGATCTGCTCCTCAAGGCCGGCTGCCCAGGTGGAGACACCCGTCGGACTTGACATGCGCGGACGGGTTGAGGACAACTCAGGGCCGACCACCACGCTTGCAAACCTCAAGCCGCCCCACAGACCCGCCGCAAGGAGCATCCGATGGCGCGGCCACCCAAGCCGATCGACCCCGACCAGTCCGCACTGCACTGGCTCGGCCACGAGCTGCGCCGCTGGCGAACCCAGCGCGGCCTCAGCCAGAAGACCCTCGGCGGCCTGATCGGCTTCAGCCGCGTCTACATCAGCCTGGTGGAGACCGCCCAGGAACGACCCGCCCAGCCCTTCGTCGAGCGCTGCGACCACGCCCTGGAAACCGGTGGCCGCCTGCTGGCCATCTACGAGCACGTCACAGCCGAAGGAAGAAACAGACGACACCCCGGCAAGGGCGGTTACCGCAGGGATGCCATGGGCGGGTGGGTCAGACGGAGTGCCGGTGCTCGATGCCTTCGGCGGGACGACCACAGCGGTGCCACCAGGACCTGGAGCGCCGATTCTCCCAACGGTCGCAATAGCCGATGTTGCCGTCATCCGTGACGTGCTGGGTGCGCTCACCGCATCCGACCGCCAGTTCGGCGGGGCGCACGCTCGCGAGTACGCCACCGACTACCTTGGGAACCTCGTGCTGCCGCGCCTGCGTGCCCACGGTGATGAGCGTGTCGTGCGTGAGCTGTTCGCGGTGTCGACCGAGTTCGCCCTGCGGGTCGCGTCGATGCATCTGGACGCCGGCAACGCCCGGATGTCCCGTAAGCTGCTTGGGGCCGCGGGGAGCTTGGCGCAGGAGACCGACGACTTGACCTTGGCCGCTTGGGTGCTGGCCCGCCGTGGGGAGCAGGAGATCCACCAGCGGAACACCGACCGGGCGCTCGCCTACACTGGCGGCGCCGCGGCGATGGCCAGGCACGCAGCACCGGGCGCGCGGGCCTTCATCCTCACCAAGCATGCGCTGGCGCTGTCCATGACCGGCGAGCGCAAGGAGACCCAGCGTGTCCTGGAGGAGGTCTGGGATGCCTACGACAAGGTGGGGAGCGCTGCCGAACCCGAGTGGATGCGCGTGTACGGCTGGGGGCATCTTCGGCATGAGGAAGGCCGTTGCTATTACACGCTCGGGATGGGCGAGGAGGCCGCGCGAGCGGCGGAGGAGTCGATGCAGGTCCGCAGCCGTGACCGGTTCGCTCGGCCCCGGGCCTTCTCGTTGGGAGTCCAGGCGATTGGGTATGCCCAGGCCAAGGATATCGACAAGGCGTGCGCGGTCGGCCAGGAGCTGGTGGCGGTGTCCGGCCAGCTAGCATCCGACCGCGTCAGGATTCGACTCGTCGAAGTGTTCCATGCCCTGCGCCCGTATCGCAGCGTTGCCGCCGTTCAAGACCTTTACGAGGCGGCCCGGCCGGTCCTGCGCGGTACCACGGTGTGATGAGCGGGTAGGGTTGGCTTGTGGGGGACAACCTTCTCTATGGGACGGTGCATGCCATTCTGGCCGCGATCGGCCGGCGCATTGAGGTGCCGGTCCAGGACGCCAGGCTGCTGCGCCTGCACAGCAACGCGATCTTTGCGCTGCCCTCGGCCGGGCTGCTGGTCCGGATCGCCACCAATCCCGACGCCCTCACTGGCGTGAGGGCCGCTGTGGCGGTCACGCGATGGCTCGCCGCCCGTGGGTTCCCCTGCGTGGTGCCGGCCGACATCGACGAGCAGCCACTGGTGGAGCGCGATCGGGTCGTGTCCATCTGGCGCTACGTGCCGACCGTGCCCGGCCCTCCCGCGACCGGCAGCGATCTGGGACGGCTCCTGCGCGTCCTGCACGCCGAGCCGTTGCCGCCGCATCCCCCTGGCCAGCTCAACGATCCGTTCGACAGCGTCGCCAACGCGATCCAGGAAACCCCGCAGGCCATGTCCGACGCCCACCGCAGTTGGCTCAGCGACCGGATCGCCGAGCTGCGTGAGCTGTGGCCATCAATTGAGTTCCCACATCCCCAAGGGCTTATCCATGGTGACGCGCACCCCAACAACCTCATGCGGACGTCATTCGGCGGGATCATCTTGGGCGACTGGGACCATGTCGCTGTGGGACCGCGCGAGTGGGACCTGGTACAGATCCACTACACCCGCCGCCGGTTTGGCCGGCCCTCGGAGGAAGACATCGAGGGCTTCACAGAGGCATATGGATGGGATATCCGTGGCTGGCCCGGCCTGGACACCGTGATTGCCATACGGGAGATCACAGGGCTGAGCCCCTACATCCGCACGGCTCCCACCAAGGCCTTCGCCCGTCAGGAACTCGCCCACCGGCTGGACACCCTCCAGCATCAGGACGCCATGGCCCGCTGGGTCCCCCCGCCACCGGAGTGACCTACCGATCTCTGTGTCCGCTGAGGGTGGTCATTTCCTCGAAGACGATGGGCCGACAGCAAGATATTTCTTAGAAGCTTCTGGCCTTCCCTCCGCGGCTTTGCATGGCCTGGTGCTCTGCATGCCGATGAGGCCTTGTTCGTGCTGCGTGTTCCAGGTCGACTCCGATACCGGTGAGGGTCGAGCGTGCTTTCTCCACCTCGGTTTGTTTGTAAGCAGGTTTGTTAGCGCCGATTGATCTAGACACCCCCCCGAGCCGTCAAGTTGGATGCATTTGTCCCGGCCAGTACCGGCCGAATCGGCATGAACTCGAAACGACACGCATGAAGGATTGCTTGACTGACGTTGGGATCAACTCCATGGCGCACGACGCTCTCTTCGAGTCCGGCGATGCACCGACGGCGCAGAGACGGCTGGCACGCGGCGAGCTGCATCCCGCCGCCGAGTACGCAGACCTGGCGGCGGTGTGGAGTGGTCGTTGTGCTCGACATCGGGCAAATGACGTCGAGGTCCGGGAGGACCGGCCCGGCAGCCTCGGCGGGGCAGGAGGCTGGCGGCGAGGTGGGGACGAGTATCCCCCTCCGACCTTGCCGCCAGCCCGCCCCCACCCATCTCCATCATCCCCCGCAGGCGTCCGGGGCCGCCGTTCCCCTCCGGTAGCCGCGGGCGAGGAGTCGGCGGCAAGGCCGAGCGGCCAGAGAGGAATTGGCCCCAGCTCCGATAGGAACGGCCACCTCGCTTGCCGCCGGCCACGCCGCCCGCAACAGCGGAGCCCGACGTGTCTGAGGCGGATGCTCGCGCCGGTCCGCTCACCGGCAGGCGCCCAGGTAGCGGCGAACGCAAAGGAACAGGGGCGCACATGAGCAAGCAGCAGCAAGCCTCGACGGTGGCACCCGGCGAGCCAGGGCCGGCAACGCGGGTGGTCGCAGTGCAAGGAGGGCAGCTTGGACGAGCGGTCGAATCGGGGAGCGGCGAGCGGCCAGGACGCGTGCACAGCCGGGACCTGCCGAGCCGGCACACGGCCTACGACGGCTGGGCAGCGCAATGCCACCGTCCTGACCAGCGACACCGGTAGTGCCAGAGGCCGATGCGCGGGCTTCAGGTTGGAGATGGGACGAGTGGCCAGGCGGGTTTCAGGATTGGCCGCCTCTGCCATGGCGGGATCGGGAGGGATCGGCATTCCTTGCATGGCGTCCGCCGACTCCCTGCCGCTGGCAAGCCCGGTGGTGATCGGGGAGGAGTGAGACGGCCAATGAGTGTGAGCGCGTTGGAGCCGGCATCGCGGCTCCAGGCAGCCCTTGAGCTTGCCGGCCTGGGGATTCCTGTGGTGCCGGTCCACTATCCCGTGGCCGTGGCTGGCGCGAGGAGGACCGGCTGCTCGTGTGGACGTGGTGGCTGCGCGACGCCGGCACGGCATGTCGCGCTGGGAGCTGGTCCCGCGGACGCCACCACCTACCCGCGTCAGATCCGCCGGTGGTGGCAGGGCGAGGGGCCGTGGAACCTGGCCGCCGTGGCAGGGCGGTGCGTGGACGCGCTGGCGCTGAGCTGCCCTCGTCCGGCCGGTGAGGTTGCCGCGTGGCTTGCAGCCCACAAGGTGCAGCCAGGACCGGTCATCGACCTGGGTGGTCCAGTCCTGTTCTTGACCACGGTGCGCCGCGACCCGACCGGCCAGCGACGTCAGGCCGGGTCGGGGTGGCTGGAGCGGGTCTGCCATGGGGAGCTGGTCCTGCTGCCACCAAGCCGCCTGGTCGACAGCCGAAGTCCTGACTGGCTTGCGGGGCCGCACTTGCCGTTCGCGGACGAGGGGCTGCTGTGGCGCGTGCTCGCCGCGCTCCCGGAGGCCGGGGAGCTGGCGGCACTGGCCGTGGCCAACGAGCACCGCCAGGAGGGCAGCGCATGAGCCGAGCACGCCCGGCGCGGTTGGCGATCGGCGACACCGATCCCCAACCAAGCCGCGCGACCGCTGGTCGCGATGGAGGACGTCAGCAGCGAGACGGCGCTGTTGGCCTCGCCCTATCGGTTCCTTCAGGGCCTTGGACCCTCCGACGGGCTGCGGCGGCTTCCCAGCCTGCCGTGGTGGACGCCGTGGTCGCCGCATCCGCCCATCAAGACATCTGTGACCAGGAGAGCATTGTGCATCCCCAGCCTCACAACGCATGGAATCGGCCTGCGGTGACGATCGGCCAGGTTGCCGTGCTGCTGGACGCTGGACTTCCCGATCCTGGGACCAAGCCGTACCTGCGGACCAGCGAAGTCGCCAAGCTGCTCCACGCCGCACCCAAGACGATCAGCAACTGGGCCACGCAAGGCAAGCTGCCCTACGCGCGCACCCTGGGCGGCCATCGCCGCTATCCCACCAGCCAGATCCTGGAGCTGGTCTGCTCCCTCACCAGCACCCTGCTGCCCGCCCAGCCAACCCCGGCGCGTCATGGCAGTGCCGAGCGGACTACCCCATGACCCCACCCATCCACAACGCGGACGCCGCTGTGGGGATCGACACCACAGGGAGGCCGAGGAGGGGCGGGCAGCGGCTGCTCCGGCTGCCCCACTGGGGGTTGGCGGGCGGCAACGCGGGTCAGCGGCCAGGGCGCCGAGCGTCGCCCGCCGCCCTGGACCATCTGCGGCCCAGGTCGGCCACTGCTCCGGGCACGATTGGAGATCGCAGGGTGCGTAGGAGTCCTGATCGCATTCGTACGACCCAGCCGACCGGCGAGCTGGTGCTTCAAGCATCCCAGCCGCTGCGAGTGGCGCTGCTGGCCCCGCCGACCGCCACGGTGCCGCCGTCGGGTCTTGGCGGCCTGGACCAGGTCCGCTGGCTCGCCGAGGGCCTGGCAGCGCGGGGCCACCAGGTCACCCTGGTCGGCGCCGGCCTTGACTGGCTGGCCGCTGGTGTCTACGCGCTGATCGACACCGACCCGAGGGGCGGCCAGCGTGCCAGCGCGGAGATCGTGGAGCGGCTGCACGCCGAGCGAGCCGGCAAGGCCCTGGAGCGCCTGGGCCCGGTGGATGTGGTCAGCGACCACACCCGCACTGGCTGGCTACCAGCCGGCGGGCAGGGCCTACACGCACCCACGGTGCAGACCAGCTACCGGCCCGTGGTCGAGGTGTGGGAGCCGGCTCCACGGGTCGCCGGGCACCTCGGGTGGGTGGCGGTCTCCGAGCACCAGCGGCGCAACGCCCCCGACATGCCCTGGGTCGAGGTGATCCATCCGGCCATCCCGGTCGGGGAGCACCTGCTCAGCCCCAGGCACGGCGGGCCGTGCGTGTACCTGGGGCCGCTGCTGGACAGCCACGGCGCCGGACTGGCGCTGGCGGCTGCTCACAAGGCGGGACGCCCGATCGTGCTGGCCGGCACCCAACCCAGCCCCAAGGCGACCGCCTACACCGAGGTGGAGCTGCGCCCCCAGCTCGCCGACGGTGACGAGCTGCTGGAGGCGGTCTCGCTGCTTGAGCGGTGGAAGCTGCTGGCAGATGCGTCCTGCCTGGTCGCGCCGCTGCACCCACAGGTGCCCTTCAGCCTGGAGGTGGTGGAGGCGATGGCCTACGGCACCCCGGTGGTCACGATGGTCGACACGGTCGGCGCCGAGCTGGTCAGCCACGGCCTGTCGGGGCTGGTGATCAGCGACCCGGTGCTGCTGCCGGGGGCGATCGCCAAGGCCGAGCAGCTCGACCCGAGACGAGTCCGCTCGCACGCGGCCAACCAGTTCGACCTTGTGGGCATGGTCAGTGCCTACGAGTGGCTGCTCACCAAGCTCGGCACCGAAGCGCCCGCTGGTGGTGCCGTCGGTACGGCCACCCGAAGCGATCCCTTGGTCCCGCTGGCGACGCCGGCCCCGACCGAAGGGACCGGCTGAGGTCGGGGCAGCGAGTGCACCAGCCGCCGTCCGGCGAGGTCCTAGCCGACGCCCTATCGCCATGCGTGTTCCACCGGCTTGCGTTGTGGAGATCCGCTCGAACCAAGAATCGGAAGGAGAGCAACGGTGACCGTCCCCAACACCCTACCGGCAAGGCGCCACCATCGGCGCTGGTTCCTGCCCGCTGTCCTCGCGCTGGCGCTGGCTGCCGGCGCCTGCACCAGCGGCTCTGGCAGCGACACCAACCCCGCAGCGCCCGCCGCCAACGCCCAGGTCAGCCTGAAAGGCGTCTGTCCTGACCCGGTGGTGGTGCAGACGAGCTGGTACCCGCAGTCCGAGCACGGCGAGCTCTACCAGCTCCTCGGCCCCGGCTATCGGATCGACCCCGCGCACAAGCGGGTCACCGGCACCCTCACTGTCCGAGGCCAAAGCACGGGGGTGCGGCTGGAGCTACGCGCCGGGGGGCCGGCGGTCGGCAACCAGACCGCCCCCGCGCTGATGTACCAGGACCCCTCCATCACCTTGGGGATGCTCAACCCTGACCAGATCATCCAGCTCGCCAAGACCCAGCCGGTCATCGGGGTGGTCGCGCCGATGGAGCTGGACGCCCAGGTCATCT
>WNFV01013449.1_pt1 | contig 13516 bp, 14 predicted proteins | sample 5400101 | NCBI WGS metagenome assembly WNFV01 (sample SAMN13153361, study PRJNA577476) | soil metagenome | isolation source: 115 cm soil or saprolite under grassland replicate 1 | place: USA:California | collected 2016-06-15
CGCCCATTGTCCAAAATTCCCCACTGCTGCCTCCCGTAGGAGTCTGGGCCGTGTCTCAGTCCCAGTGTGGCTGGTCGTTCTCTCAAACCAGCTACGGATCGTCGCCTTGGTGGGCCGTTACCCCGCCAACAAGCTAATCCGGCATCGGCCGCTCCTATAGTGTGGGGCCTTGCGGTCCCCCACTTTCATCCGTGGATCGTATGCGGTATTAGCCTCGATTTCTCGAGGTTGTCCCCCGCTACAGGACGCGTTCCGATGTATTGCTCACCCGTTCGCCACTCTACTCGGGGTTGCCCCCTTTCGCGTTCGACTTGCATGTGTAAGGCATGCCGCCAGCGTTCAATCTGAGCCAGGATCAAACTCTTCAATTCAATCCTGATCAATCGCTATGCGATTGCGCAGAAAACCCGCTTTTTGCAAAGCGAGCATCCGCTACTCACTCAAAGTCATTGCAAAGGTAAATAAAAAACCTTGCTAGACCTGGTGTGAGCTTGGTTAAGCTTAGTGCGACACTTGCGTGTCACTGGCTTCACCCAGCGCCCACACCTATCGGCTGTTCAATTTGTTAAAGAGCGATCCCCGGGAGGGGTTGGTTGCGGGGATAGGATTTGAACCTATGACCTTCGGGTTATGAGCCCGACGAGCTGCCAGACTGCTCCACCCCGCGCCCGGTTTGTACAGCCTGGGGATTATAGCGGTTGGCGCGAGACACTGTCAAACGATTTTGCGCCGCAGCAATGCCGTCATCATGCCCTCTCGGTCTCGATGGTTCGCGGCTGCCAGACCATGAGGCGCTTTTCGGCCAGACCCACCGCCCAATCGAGAAGCAGTGCGAACGCGCTGAGCAACAGGATCCCTGCGACCACGGTATTCATATCGAAGAAGCCCTCCGCCTGATGGATGAGGTAGCCGACGCCTTTTGCCGAGCCCAGATATTCGCCGACCACTGCTCCGACGAACGCAAGCCCCACCGAGTTGTGCAAGCTCGCGAACACCCAGCTCATGGCGCTCGGCACATAAACGTAGCGCAGCAACTGGCGCGGGCTGGCTCCGAGCATGCGCGCGTTGGCCAGCACCACCGGGCTCACCTCGCGCACGCCCTGATAGACGTTGAAAAACACAATGAAGAAGACGAGCGTCACGCCCAGCGCCACTTTCGAGCCGATACCGAGCCCGAACCAGACGAAAAATATCGGCGCGAGAATCACGCGCGGCATCGCGTTGACGGCCTTGATGTATGGATCGAGGACCGCGGAGGCCGTCGGCGAGAGCGCGAGCCACAGGCCGATCGCAACGCCGGACACCGTGCCTATGAGAAATGCGAGCAGCGTCTCGACCAGCGTCACCCAGAGATGCTCGTAGATCTCTCCGGAAACAAACCACTGCCACAAGCGCGCGAACACCTTCACCGGCTCGCCGAAGAAGAACGCCGCCTGGTTGGCTTCGGCAAAGTAGATCGGCGGAAGCAGCGTCGGGCTCGTCAGCACGTACCAGATCACGAAGAGAAGGACGGCGAGCAGCACCTGGAAGGCACGCAACCGCAGGCGGCCGTTGCCCGCCCTATTGTCTTTGCTGCCGGGCATAGCCTTTGAGCACCTCTTCCTTCATCGCGCGCCAGATTTTCGTGTGAATTTCGATGAAGCGCGGCGTCAGGCGGATTTCGGCGACATCGCGCGGGCGCGGCAGGTCGATCGCGTAGTCTCCGATCGGATGCGACGCCGGGCCCGCGGACAGCACCACTACCCTGTCGGACAGCGAAATCGCCTCCTCGAGATCATGCGTGATGAATACCACCGACTTGCGGTCGGCGGACCACAGCTCGAGCAGCTCGTTCTCCATCAGCTGCCGCGTCTGAACGTCGAGCGCCGAAAACGGCTCGTCCATGAGCAGGATCTGCGGATTGAGGATCAGCATCTGCGCGAGCGCCACGCGCTTGCGCATTCCGCCGGAGAGTTGATGGGGGTAGCGCTTGCCGAATCCGCTGAGGCCCACGCGCTTCAGCCAGGCGTCGCCTCGCTCGAGAGCCTCTTCGCGCGCCACACCGCGAAATTCCAGGCCGGCGATGACATTCTCTATCGTATTTCGCCAAGGCATCAGCGCCTCGGTCTGGAACATGTAGCCTGCGTGTGAATTGATTCCGGCGAGCGGCGCTCCGAGCACGGTTACCGTGCCGCTCGAGGGTTGCAGCAGTCCCGCGGCAACATTGAGCAGGGTGGTCTTGCCGCAGCCGGTCGGGCCGACCACCGAGACGAACTCGCCTTCGCCGACGACGAACGTCGTGCCGCCGACGGCGGTATAGCGCTGCGAAGGATCGTTGCGCGAGACGAACGTGCAGCCGATGTCCTCGAGCGCGAGGGCGGGAGTCATCGTGTCCGCGTCATTCCCGCGCAAGCGGGAATCCAGGATTGAACGTCGCTGGATCCCCGCTTGCGCGGGGATGACCGCGCATCCTCGCGGTCACTTGTATTTCGCATTCGCCCTCTTGACGAACTCATTCGTATAAGTGAGCTCCAGCTTGATCTCCTTCGCTTTCACCTCGGGGTTGAAGGTCGGGATCACCTTGAGCGCGGTCTTGGCGCCGGCATCCGAAATCACCCCGTCCGGCGAGATCGCTTCCTTGACCTTGTTGAACGAGAACAGGTACAGGGCTTTGTCGCCCAACAGATAGGACTCGGGGACGGTGCGCAGCACTTCCTGGGGAGAGGCGGACTGGATCCATTTATCGGCTCGGACGATGGCATTGGTCAGCGCCTGGACCGTATTCGGATTGTTTCGGATGAAACCGACCGGCGCATACAGGCATCCCGCCGGCATCGGGCCGCCCAGGACTTGCTCCGTCCCCCTGAGGGTGCGGGTGTCGGCGATGATCTTGACTTCGCCATCCTGCTCGAGCTTGGTCATCACCGGATCGGTGTTGGAAACGGCGTCGATCTGACCGCTCTTCAGCGCACCGATGGCCGTTGCTCCGAGGCCGACGCCGATGACGGAAATATCGGAAGGCTTGAGGCCGCCGGCGGAGATGAAGTGGTTCAGGATCATGTGGGTGCTCGAGCCCGGCGCCGAAACGCCGACTTTCAGGCCCTTGAGATCCTTCGGCGATTTGTACGCATTGGCTTTGGCGGTTGCGATGCCGATCGCGATCTGCGGCGCCCGGCCCTGCTGCACGAAGCACTGGAGGTACTGGCCCTTGGGCTGCATGTTGAGCGTGTGCTCGTACGCCCCCGATACCACGTCGGCGCTCCCGCCTATCACCGCGCGCAGCGCCTGCGAGCCTCCGGCAAAGTCGCTGATCGTCACACTCAGGCCCTCCTCCTTGAAGTAGCCGAGCTGCTCGGCAATGGTGAGCGGCAAGTAGTAAAGCGAGGTTTTTCCGCCGACGGCGATATGCACGTCCTTCTTTTCGAGCGTGCCTTGCGCGCCGACGAAAACGGGCCAGGCGGCAATCAGCGCAGCCGACGCGAGATTATTGATAAAGCGCATGGGCATCCTCCTTTGACAATGTGATGTTACGTGTCTTCATCCCTTGTTCTAGACCAGCGGAAGGCGCGGATGATGGGCCTTGTCCATGGCCCTAGAACAAAGCTCCTTGCGGCCCTCCCGGCCGTCGGAATTTTGTGCCGTCCAGCCGGTCGCGCTTTTCCGCATTGAGGCCCAGCCGCCTGCAAGCGAGGGCGAAACGGTTGCGCAGCAGCTCGGCAAACTGCCCTTCCCCCTTCATGCGGCTGCCGAAGTTCGGATCGTTGTCGCGCCCGCCGCGCATGTCGCGAATGCGCGCCATGACGTGCTTGGCCTTGAGCGGATAGTGCCGCTCGAGCCAGCCCTTGAAAAGATCCTTCACTTCCCACGGAAGCCGCAGCACGGTGTAGCCGGCCATTCGCGCCCCGGCGTCCTGCGCGGCTTCCAGCACCGCCTCCATGTCCTTGTCGTTCAGAAACGGGATGATAGGCGCGACCAGCACGCCGCACGGCACACCGCTTGCGCTCAAGCGGCGGATCGTCTCGACGCGCCGGAACGGCGCCGCCGCGCGCGGCTCAAGGGTCCGGGCGATCTCGCCGTCGAGCGATCCGATGGAGACGAACACCTGCACCAGTCCTTCGAGCGCCATGGGTTCGAGCACATCGAGGTCTCGTTCGATCAGCGAGCCTTTGGTGACGATGCCGACCGGATTGCGGAACTCCCACAGCACTTCGAGGATGCCGCGCGTGATCCTGTGTTTTCGTTCGACCGGCTGATACGGATCGGTATTGGCTCCGAGCGCAATGAGCTCGCAGCGGTAATCGGGGTGGGACAATTCCTTGCGCAGCAGCTCGGCCGCGTTTTCCTTTGCGAAGATCCGCGTCTCGAAGTCCAGTCCGGGAGAGAGCCCCAGGTAGGCGTGGCTCGGCCTTGCGTAACAGTAGATGCAGCCGTGCTCGCATCCTTGATAAGGGTTGATCGACTGCGTGAAGGGAAGGTCGGGCGAATCGTTGCGCGCGATGATCGAGCGGGCTTGCTGCAGCGTGATCACCGTGTCGGGCTTGGACTGGGTTTCCGCTTCTCCATCGTCGCGGCTGCGCGCGCGTTTGTCGAAGCGCCCTTGCGGATTGTCCGCTGCACCGCGTCCTTTGATGGTGACGTGCGACTTGTCCATTGCGGGCGGCCTAAATGGCCTTGCGCCCCTTCAGCGCCGCGATCTTGGCCTCGCTGTAGCCGTGAGCGGCGAGCACGGCCGCAGTGTGCTCGCCCAGCTCCGGGCCGATCCATTCGATGTCCCCGGGGGTCGCCGAGAGCTTGGGGACGATTCCGGGAACCTTGAGCGGCGTGCCGTCCTCGAGCCGCGCCTCCCGGATCATGTCGCGCGCCAGATACTGCGCGTCGCGGGCGATATCGGCCATGCTGTAGATCTTGCCGTTCGGCACCTGGGCTTCGTTCAGGATCTTCACGACTTCGCCGGCGTCGCATCTCGCCGTCCACTCGCCGATCACGCGGTCGAGCTCATCGCCCCGCTTCGCGCGCCCGGCGTTGTCGGAGAGCGAAGGATCGTCGGCGAGATCTGCCCGTCCGATGACCTTCATCAGCCGCTTGAAGATGCTGTCGGCGTTGGCGCCGATCACGACGTGCTGGCCGTCGCGCGTGAGATAGGTGTTCGAGGGAACGATGCCGGTGAGGTTGCTCCCGGTGCGCTCGCGCACCTCCTTGAACAGATCGTACTCCGGCAGCGCCCCTTCCATCATATTGAATACCGCCTCATACAACGCCACGTCGATCACTTGTCCTTTGCCGCCGTTCGCGTCGCGGTGGTGCAGGGCGATCAGCACGCCGATGACTCCGTGCAGCGAGGCGAGCGCGTCGCCGATCGACAGGTTGGGGCGCACCGGCGGCCGGTCCGGGAAGCCCGTGACGTAACGCAGTCCCCCCATCGATTCGCCGATCGCCCCGAACCCGGCCCGGTCGCGGTACGGTCCGGTCTGGCCGAAACCGGAGAGGCGGAGCATGACGAGGCCGGGATTTTCCGCCGCGAGCCGGTCGTAGCCGAGCCCCCATTTCTCCAGGGTTCCGGGGCGAAAGTTCTCGATCGCGATATCGGCGTCCCGCAGGATCCTGCGAACCACTTCCTGCCCCTCGGGCAGACGCAGATCGACGGTCACCGATTTCTTGTTGCGGTTCTGCACGTACCACCACAGGGAAGTGCCGTGGTGGAGCTTGCGCCATTTGCGCAGCGGATCGCCCTCGGGAGGCTCGATCTTGATCACCTCCGCGCCGAACTCGGCGAAGCATTTCCCGGCGAAAGGTCCGGCGATCAGCTGTCCCAGCTCGATCACTTTCAGGCCTTCCAGGGGTTTTGTCACAGCGGCCGGCGCTCGACGAAGGCCTGCGCGAGCGTCCCCGTGTCGACGTATTCCAGCTCGCCGCCGACCGGAACGCCGCGCGCGATGCGGGTGACGCGCACGCCGCGCCCCTTGAGCATCTCGCTGATGTAGTGCGCGGTGGCCTCGCCTTCGTTGGTGAAATTGGTCGCGACGATGACTTCCTTCACCTCCCCGTCGGCGAGCCGCCGCTGCATGACGTCCAGGCCGATCTCCCGCGGCCCGATGCCGTCGAGCGGCGAAAGCCGCCCCATCAGCACGAAATACAGGCCGTGGTACGCGAGGGTCTGCTCCATCATGAGGAGATCCCCCGGCGTTTCGACCACGCACAGCTGGGAGGCGTCGCGCTTGGGCGAACCGCACAGCGTGCACAGCTCCGATTCGGTGAAGCTGTTGCACTTGGCGCAGCGGTGAATGGTCTGCAGCGCCGTGCCCAGCGACTCCGCGAGCCGCGCCGCGCCGGGCTTGTCGTACTGCAGCAGGTGATAAGCGATGCGCTGCGCCGATTTGGGTCCGACCCCAGGGAGGCAGCGCAGCGCCTCGATCAGTTCTTCGAGCGCGGTGGGCGACTTCATGTCGGAAAAGAGCTCAGAACGGCAGCTTCATCCCCGGAGGCAGGCCCAGACCGCCCGTCAGCCCGGCCATCTTCTCCTGCACCGCGGCCTCGACCTTGCGTACGGCGTCGTTGATCGCTGCCGCCACCAGGTCTTCGAGCATCTCCTTGTCGTCGGCAAGCAGGGACGGATCGATGCTGACCCGCTTGACGTCGCGCCTGCAGGTCATCGTCACCCTGACCATGCCCGCGCCCGATTGACCCTCGACCTCGATCGAGGCGAGCTGCTCCTGGAGCTTGCCCATGTTTTCCTGCATCTGCTGGGCCTGCCTCATCAGCCCCGCAAGTTGTTCCTTCATCGTCGCTCCCCCGTCACTGGACCGGCTTGATCGAAGACTCGACGATGGTCGCGTCGAAATTCTCGACGAGGTCGCGCACGAACGCGTCCTGGCTGATCGCGGAAGCCGCCCGGTCGCGGGCGCTGTTGCCGGTGGTTTCGCTTATCGTCACGGCCAGGCGCACGGGCTTGCCGAAGCGCTCCTGCAACGCCCCGCGAAGCTTGTCCTGGAAATTTTTTTCCGCCAGGTGCTTGGCCGACGGCGGCACGCGGAGCTCGAGCGTTTCGCCGTCGAAGGACTTCAGCTCGCTCACCTGGGCGAGCTGTTTCGCGATTCCTCCGAGATCGAGCGAATTGGCGAGCTTGGGCCAGTCGCCGTCGAACACCCCCTGGGCGGCCGCCTGCGGATCGCCCACCCGCTTTTCCGTCTCGGGGCGCTTGCTTCCCGCCGGGCCGCTTCGCCCCGGCTCGCCCGCGCCGCGCGTCCTCGGGGCGAAAGCGAGCATGCGCAGCAGCGCCATGGTGAAACCTGCGAACTCGTCCGGAGCAAGCGGAAGATCCTGCCGGCCGTGGATCGCGATCTGATAATAGAGCTGGACGTCCTCAGGATCGAGCGTCCTGGCAAGGGCCGCGAGCCGTTCGCCCAGACTTCCCTCCGATTTCACCGCGTCCGGCGCCGCCTGCGCGAGCGCGACCCGGTGCAGGAGCGCGCCGAGATCCTGGAGCGCGCCGTCGAACGCGACGCTGCGGGATCGCATGTCCTCCGCGATCGCGAGCACGGCGGCGGCATCGCCGCGCGCCAGCCCTTCGAGGATCGAGTACAGGTAGGTTTCGTCGATCGCTCCGAGCATCGCGCGCACCGCCTGCTCGGTCACCTTTCCGCCGCCGTAGGCGATCGCCTGATCGAGCAGCGACAAAGCGTCGCGCATGCTCCCGCGCGCGCAATCGGCGAGCAGCGCGAGCGCCGCCCGCTCGGCGGGCGTCTTCTCCTCCGCGAGGATCCTGCCGAGGTGATCCGCGATCGCGGGCGAAGGCATCTGCTTCAAGTTGAATTGCAGGCAGCGCGAGAGCACCGTCACCGGGATCTTCTGGGGATCGGTCGTCGCGAGGATGAACTTGATGTGCTCGGGCGGCTCCTCCAGCGTCTTCAGCATCGCGTTGAACGCCGAGGTGGAAAGCATGTGGACTTCGTCGATCACGTAAACCTTGAAGCGCCCGCGGGTCGGCGCGTACACCGAGTTCTCCAGAAGCTGCCGCATCTCGTCCACCTTGGTGTTGGTTGCGGCATCGACTTCGATCAGGTCGATGAAGCGGCCGGCATCGATCTCCACGCAGGCCGAGCACTTCCCGCACGGGCGGGAGCTGATGCCGGTCTCGCAGTTCAGCGACTTGGCGAGGATGCGGGCGAGCGTGGTCTTTCCCACCCCACGGGTTCCCGCGAACAGGTAGGCGTGATGCAGGCGCTTTTCGTCCAGCGCGTGGCGCAGCGCTCGGACGACGTGCTCCTGCCCGACCAGCGACTCGAACGTGCGCGGACGCCACTTGCGGGCGAGGACCTGGTACGACATGAGGGAATTTTAGCAGCAGGAGCGAAAGCAGGATTGAGGATCGAGCGAGCTTCTCAGGGAGCGCGTTTCGCGATCACCGTCGCGTCCTCGAGAATTTTGAGCGGACTCCCTCCCCAGAGAATCGACGCGTAGAACGGCTCCTCCAGCTTGACCTTGGTGAGAGCGCGCCATTGGTACTGGTTTGCCCGGATGATGTGCCCGGTCATCCCCATTTCGCCGATAACCGAAAATGCCGCTTCGAGCACGGGAAAGACGTCATAGGAGCCGACACAGCCGTCCAGAGTCCTCAGCGAGCACGCCAGGCGTTGACCCCGCGGTTTCATGCGTCCCCTTCCAGCCCTTTATGCGCGCGCTATTCTATCGCCTCCGCGCCGTTTCCGCGCCGTTCGGATCGCGCTATGATGGCGGCCAAATCCCGTCAGTGAAGGAGAAAAACATGGCTCGACCGGCAAGCCGTCATCGAGGCCGATTCCACGCGCTTCCCGGATTCACCGCAGGCGTATTGTGCGCCGCCTTCGCAGCCTTGCCCCTTCCGACCTCCGCCCAATCGGCCGAATCGTTTCCCAGCCGGCCCGTGAAGATCGTCGTACCGTACGCGCCGGGCGGCGCAACCGATATCATCGCCCGGATCGTCGCCGCCCGGCTGACCGAATCGCTTGGGCAGAGCGTGCTCGTGGAAAACCGGCCCGGCGCCTCCGGCAACCTTGCCCTCGAAGCCGTTGCGAAAGCGCCCGCCGACGGCTACACGCTGCTCATCGGCAACGTCTCGACCAACGCGATCAACGAGAACACGTTCGCCAGCGTGCTTCAGATCAAGCCGTCGCGCGACCTGGTCGGCATCGCGAAGCTGGTTGAAATCCCGCACATCATCGCCGCGACGGCGGATTTGCCAGTCAATTCGGTGGCTGATCTGATCGCGCTCGCGAAAAAGGATCCCGGCAAGATCAATTATGCGTCGGCGGGCCTGGGAAGCTACCCGCATCTCGACATGGAAAAGCTGCAGAAAGCGGCCGGAATCAAGCTCACTCATGTTCCATACAAGGGCGGCGCGGGGCAGATGATCCCGGCGATCATCTCCGGGGAAGCGCCTGTGGCGTTTCTCAACTTGTCCTCCGCGTTGCCGCACGTGCGCTCGGGAAGGATGAAGGCGCTCGCCACGACCGCGCCGGGCCGGCTCGCCGAGCTCCCGAACGTGCCGACGATGGCGGAACAGGGATTCCCGGGAATCGGCACCAATGCGTGGCAGGGAATGTTCGCGCCGTCGGCCACACCGAAGCCGATCATCGACAGGATGTACCGGGCTGTCGCTGCGGTCCTGTCGGACCCGGAGATGAAAGAGCGCCTGTCCAAGCAGATGCTCGAGGTCACGCTCTCGCCCTCGCCGGCGCAGTTCCAGCAGCTGGTGGAGCAGGAAACGCGCGCGTGGGGCGAGTTCCTGCGCGAGGCAAACATCAAGATCGAATAAGCCGCTTGGCGAACAAAGCAAGCGAGCGTGGCTCGCAGCCGCGTCACGACCTCGTCGTCGAGAAGGATCTCGACGTTCCCATGCGCGACGGCGCCAGGCTGCGTGCCGACGTGTTCCGTCCCAAATCATCCGGACGTTTTCCCGTCGTCATCAACCTCGGCTGCTACCAGAAGGACAAGCTCTGGTTGCCGCCACCTGACCTGGAGGAAAAGCCGAACGAGTACATGAACTGGGAGACGGTGAACCCGCTGTGGTGGGTGCCGCGCGGCTATTGCTGCTTGCGCGTCGACGGCCGCGGCTCGGGCAAGTCGCCCGGGCGCACCGATCCCTGGTCGCCTTCGGAAGCGCGCGACTTCTACGACGCGATCGAATGGGCGGGAAGACAGCCCTGGTGCAACGGCAGCGTCGGCACGCTCGGCATCTCCTACTACGCGATGACGCAGTGGCTGGTCGCGAGCCTCAAGCCGCCGTCGTTGAAAGCGATGATTCCGTGGGAAGGCGCGGCCGACATGTACCGCGACTTCGGCTATCACGGCGGCATCTTCTCCTTCGGCTTCGCCACCGGCTGGTGGAACAACCATATGGCGCATCACCTCCTCGGAAAGCCGCAGGCGACCACGACCGACGCGTTTTCCACGCCCTGGCTGTGGGAATACATGCGCTACAACCTGGACGGGGAATGGTGGCACGGCCGCCGTCCGATCTGGGGGAACATCGACATTCCGCTGTTCAGCGCCGGAAACTGGAGCGGCATGGGGCTGCACCTGCGCGGCAACACCGAAGGCTACGTGCGCGCCGCGTCGAAACACAAGAAGCTGCGCATTCACGCCGGCACGCATTACCACCCGTTCTACTCCGAGGAAGGCCGGCGCGACCAACTGCGTTTTTTCGATCACTGGCTGAAGGGCGAGGACAGCGGCGTCACGCGCGAGCCGCCGGTGAAGCTGCTCATCCGCAAGGGCGGTCATGGGAATTACGAATGGCGAGAGGAGAAAGAATGGCCGCTCGCGCGCACCCGCTGGACGAAGTTCTACCTCGAGCCGCGCGCGAGCGGGGGCGGCGGAGAGACGGAAGGCTCGCTTGTCACCGACGCGCCGAAACAATCCGGGTCGCTCTCCTATTCGGCGAGCGGCATGACCAAGGCGGGTGTCGCTTCGGCTTCATGGACTTCGACCGTGCTCGCCGGCGCCCTGCCGCAACTGGGCGTGTCCTTGGAGACCGAGCCGCTTGGTGAGGACACCGAAGTGACCGGACCGGTCGCGCTGGTGCTCTGGGTCGCGAGCACCACCGAAGACATGGATATTTTCGCGACCCTCCGCAACATCGATCCGGACGGCAAGGACCAGTTCGAGCAGGGTCAGCAGGGCCAGAGCGTGCCGGTGGCAAAAGGTTGGCTGCGCGCCTCGCACCGCCGGCAGGATCCCGCGCTCTCCCTGCCCTATCGGCCGTATCACGCACACCTGGAGCGCGAATGGCTGAAAGCCGGCGAGCCGGTGCAAGTCGAAGTGGAGATCTGGCCGACCTCGATGGTGTTCAAGAAAGGCCATCGCATCCGGCTCGACATCCAGCCGCGCGACGGCGTGGGCAGCGCGCCGTACACGCACTACGGCGCCGACTACAACACCGGAACGAACACCATTTTCACCGGCGGCGGCCGGGCGTCTTATCTCCTGCTGCCGGTCATCCCGAAGACATAGGCTCGTCTATTTCCCGAGCTCGTAAGCGTCGTGCTCCTCGGTATGCACGTGCACGCCGGTGCCCGCCGACTGCACGTCGCCGCTCACCATGTGCAGGCGGTTGCCGACCACCGCGCCCGCCAGTCCGTGGCGCGAAACGGGCATCGAGGGCAGCGTCGCCCAAGTGTTGCTGGCCGGGTCGTACGCTTCGAGCGCGCGAAAGGTGAACATCGTCACGTAATCCTGTCCCTCGCCGCCGGTGACGTAGATCTTCCCGCCCCAGGTGCCCGAGGACATCGCGCTGCGCGCGCTCGGCATGCGCGCGCGAGGCGCCCCCCATGCGTCCGTTGCCGGGTCGTATTCCTCGACGATGCCGACGTTGCTGCTCCCGCTCGATACGAAGGCGCCGCCGACGCGCCCGCCGATTACATAGACTTTTCCGCTCACCACGCCGGCCGTGGCGTGATTGCGGGGCGTCGGAATCGGCGCGCGCGCGCGCCAGGTGTTGGCGGCGGGATCGTATTCCTCGACCGCCCCGACCGAGTAATGAGGGCGCGCCGGGTGCACCGCGGTCGAGCCCGGAAGCGTGGACGCGCCGCCGATGACGTACATCTTGTCCCCGACCGTCACCGCGACGGGCGACCCGCGCTTCGTCGGCAGCGGCGCGAGAGCGCGCCAAGTGTCCGCGGCGGGGTTGTACTCCCAGGCATTGTCGATCGGAACCCAGGCGGGTGGACCCGACTGAGGAAGCACGAAGCCGCCGAAGGCGTAGATCTTGCCCTTGTACTCGGTAAACGAGACGTGATGCGAAGGAAGCGGCATCGGTTTTTTCTTCGTCCATTTGTCGGTCGCCGGATCGTATTCGTACACCATGCCGATCGGCTTCCATCCCGGCGCGAGCCCGCAGAAGACGTACATCTTTCCGTTTGCCGAGGCTCCGAGCAGCTCTTCCGCCGGCTCGAGGAACGCGGCCAGCTTCGTCCACTTCCCTTGAGCGAAAGCCCCGCTCGCCCCAATCAGGCAGGCGAGCGCGACCACCACAGTGCGTGTGAAAGTCATGGTCTCCTCCTAGCGTGGATACTGTACTACAAGCCCGCCCGGTTTTTGGTCTTCACGGCCCAGTTCACCACGTTTATGGGCCGCTCACCCGAAAGCACGCGGCGCACCTCGCCCGGAGCCCCGGCCTGAAGTCCCGAATGGACAGGCACCCAGTTTTATGGGAATATGGGTAAATGAAAACCACGCTGGAACTGCCCGACGAGCTGATGCGCCGCGTCAAGCTGCGCGCCGTTCACCGCAACCGCAGGCTGAAGGACGAGATCGCCCAGCTTCTCGAGGCAGGCATGGCGAGCGCCCCGGAGCCGAAGGCGCCGCGGAAGCCACCCACGCCCGTGCGCCTTCGCGGGCATCGCCCACTTACCCTCTCCGACATCGAGTCGGCGATCGCGGCGGGCCGGGAGTAAGCGGCGCCCGTGCATGGTCGTCGTCGACACGAACATACTCGCCTACCTGCTCATCAAGGGCGATCGCACTGCGGACGCGCAGGCGCTCTTCACGCGGGATGCCGAATGGCGCAGCGAAGGTTTCGTGTTGATCGAGTTCTCGAATATTCTCGCCACCTACCAGCGCTCGGGCGCCCTGAGCCGCAGCGCGGCCGAGACCATGCTCGCTACCGCAGAGCGAGTCGTGACCGGGTTCGTCAACTTGCCGCATGGACGCGCGCTCAAGCTCGCCGCAGAGTTTGGTGTGTCTGCTTACGATGCGCGCTTCCTTGGGGCCGCCCAAAACCTTGGAGCCAGGCTGGTCACCGAGGATGCAAGGCTGCGCATAGCGGCGCCCGCGCTCACGCGCTCGCTTGCGGAGGCACTTTCCGCATGAGCCGACCGCCCCGACCGAGGTGTGCGAGCGCCCCGGATGGATGGTCTACAAGCCCGCTCGATTTTTCGCTTTCACCGCCCGGTTCACCACGTTCAGCGGCCACTCCCCCGAAAGCACGCGGCGCACCTCGCCCGGAGCCCCGGCCTGAAGTCCCACCATCGCCTGCTCGCTGTACCAGGCGACGTGGGGATTG
>WNFV01006933.1_pt1 | contig 13512 bp, 12 predicted proteins | sample 5400101 | NCBI WGS metagenome assembly WNFV01 (sample SAMN13153361, study PRJNA577476) | soil metagenome | isolation source: 115 cm soil or saprolite under grassland replicate 1 | place: USA:California | collected 2016-06-15
GACGAGGCGGGACTGACCGGGATCGAGGCGGTGGTCGACAAGGACCTGACCGCGGCGCTGCTCGCCGAGGAGTTGCACGCCGACCTGCTGCTGATCGCGACCGACGTCGAGGCCGCCGTCGTGGACTGGGGTACGCCGAAGGCCCGGCCGCTCGGCACCGTGACGGCCGCCGAGCTGCGCAAGTACGCGGCCGAGGGCCACTTCGCGCCCGGCTCGATGGGCCCGAAGGTGGAGGCGGCCTGCCGCTTCGCCGAGCGGACCGGCCGCCCGGCGGTGATCACCGCGCTCACCTCGATCGCGGCGGCGGTCGGGGGTACGGCGGGCACCCGCGTCGAACCAGGGTTGAATGATCTTCCATAGTTCGACATAATCATTCACATGAAGGTGGCGATCGCAGGGGCAAGCGGCTACGCGGGTGGCGAGCTGCTGCGCCTGCTCGCCGTACATCCGGACGTCGAGATCGGTGCGTGGCCGAGACGACGGCCGAGGTGCTCGCCGGGCATGACGTGGTGTTCCTCGCGCTGCCGCACGGGCAGTCCGCCGAGTTCGCCGCGCAGCTCGGTGACGACACCGTGGTGATCGACTGCGGCGCGGACTTCCGGCTCACCGATCCCGACGCGTGGACCGAGTTCTACGGCGGCGAGCACGCCGGGTCGTGGCCTTACGGCCTGCCGGAGCTGCCCGGCCAGCGGGACAAGCTCGCGGGCGCGCACCGGGTCGCCGTGCCGGGGTGCTACCCGACGGTGTCGACACTGGCGCTGCTGCCCGCGGTGCGGGACGGGCTCGTCGACGCCGGGCAGCTCGTCGTGGTCGCGGTGAGCGGGACGTCCGGCGCGGGCAAGGCGCCGAAGCCGCACCTGCTGGGCGCGGAGGTGATGGGGTCGGCCACCGCGTACGGCGTGGGCGGCGTGCACCGGCACACCCCGGAGATCGAGCAGAACCTGTCGGCCGTGAGCGGCGCGGAGGTGTCGGTGTCGCTCACGCCCGTCCTCGCGCCGATGGCGAGGGGGATCCTCGCCACCTGCAGCGCCCCGGCGGCGCCGGGCGTGACGGTCGAGCAGTTGCGGTCGTCGTACCAGGAAGCCTTCGGCAACGAGCCGTTCGTGCACCTGCTGCCGGAGGGGCAGTGGCCGCAGACGCAGGCCACGCTCGGCGCGAACACCGTCCAGCTGCAGGTGACCCTCGACGAGCGTACGAACCGGGTCGTGGTCGTCGCCGCGATGGACAACCTGACGAAGGGCACCGCCGGTGGAGCGGTGCAGTGCATGAATCTCGCCCTCGGTCTCGACGAGACCACAGCCCTCCCACTCGTAGGAGTCGCCCCGTGACAACCGTGTCGTCCGTGACACCGGCACAGCAACCCGCCGCCACCGTCGTACCGGACCGCAGCGCCGGCGTGACCGCGCCGGCCGGGTTCCGTGCCGCCGGGATCGCGGCGGGGATCAAGCCGTCCGGTGTGCTCGACCTGACGGTCGTCGCGAACGACGGCCCGTCCGACGCGGCCGCGGGGGTATTCACCTCCAACAAGGTGAAGGCCGCGCCGGTGCTGTGGTCGCAGCAGGTGCTGAGCGCCGGCAAGGTCAAGGCCGTCGTGCTGAACTCCGGCGGCGCGAACGCCTGCACCGGGCCGCAGGGCTTCCAGAACACGCACGCGACCGCGGAGAAGCTGGCCGCGGTGCTCGGCGCCGGCGCGGCCGAGATCGCGGTCTGCTCGACCGGGCTGATCGGCGCCCAGCTCCCGATGGACAAGCTGTTGCCCGGGATCGACACGTGCGTCGCGGCGCTCGGTGCCGACGACGCGGCGGGGCTGGCGGCGGCGACTGCGGTGATGACGACGGACAACGTGCCGAAGCAGGCAGCGCTGCGGCACCCGGACGGCTGGTCGATCGGCGGCTTCGCCAAGGGCGCCGGGATGTGCGCGCCGAACATGGCGACCATGCTGTCGGTCATCACCACCGACGCCGCGCTCGACCAGGTGCAGCTCGACCACGCGCTGCGGGTCGCGGTCGGTACGACGTTCAACCGGCTGGACGTGGACGGCGGTACCTCGACCAACGACACCGTGCTGCTGCTCAGCTCGGGTGCCTCCGGCGTACAGGTGGCACCGGACGACTTCACGGCGGCGCTGACCACGCTCGCCGCGGACCTGGTCGCGCAGCTGCAGGCCGACGCCGAGGGCGTGACCAAGCACGTCAGCATCACCGTGACCGGCGCCGCGACCGAGGCGGAGGCGCTGGCCGCCGCGAAGGTCGTTGCCCAGGACAACCTCTGCAAGACGGCGTTCTTCGCCTCCGACCCGAACTGGGGCCGGATCGCGATGGCGGTCGGCAACGCGCCGACGGCGTTCGACCCGCAGCTGCTCGACATCACCCTGAACGGCGTGACAGTGTGCAGCGCCGGCGCCGTCGGAGCCGACCGGTCCGAGGCGGACCTGTCCGGCAAGGAGATCTCCGTCGTGATCGACCTGCACGCCGGTGACGCGGCGGCGACCGTCCTCACCACGGACCTGTCGCATGCATACGTCGAAGAGAACTCGGCGTACTCGTCATGACACCGACGCAGGCGGGTGCGGTGGAGAAGGCCGCGGTGCTCACCGAGGCGTTGCCGTGGATCGAGGCGTTCCACGGCAAGACCCTGGTGGTGAAGTACGGCGGCAACGCGATGATCGACGACGAGCTGCGGCAGGCGTTCGCCAGCGACATCGTGTTCCTGCGGCTGTGCGGGGTGCGGGTCGTGGTCGTGCACGGTGGCGGGCCGCAGATCAGCGAGATGCTCGGCCGGCTCGGCATCGACAGCGAGTTCCGCGGCGGCCTGCGGGTGACCACACCCGAGGCGATGGACGTGGTCCGGATGGTGCTGGTCGGCAAGGTCGGCCGGGAGCTGGTCGGCCTGCTGAACGCGCACGGCCCGTACGCGGTCGGGCTGTCCGGTGAGGACGCCGGGCTGTTCACCGCCGAGCGGCGCGGCACGCTGGTGGACGGCGAGCACGTCGACCTGGGCCTGGTCGGCGACGTCGTCGACGTCCGGCCCGAGGCGGTGCTCGACCTGATCGACGCCGGCCGGATCCCGGTGGTGTCCACCGTTGCACCGGACGAGGACGGCCAGGTGCACAACGTGAACGCGGACAGCGCCGCGGCCGCCCTGGCGAGTGCTCTCGGCGCGACGAAACTGGTGGTGCTCACCGACGTCGCCGGGTTGTACCGGCAGTGGCCTGATCATGGGGGGCCGGACAGCGACGAGATCATCACCCAGATCAGCACCGACGAGCTGTCGGGGCTGCTGCCATCGCTCGCCTCCGGCATGTTGCCGAAGATGGAGGCGTGCCTGCGGGCGGTGAAGTCCGGCGTGTCCCGGGCCACCGTGATCGACGGCCGGGTCCCGCACTCGCTGCTGCTCGAAGTCCTGACCGACGCCGGAATCGGAACCCAGGTGGTGCCGTCATGACCGACCTCCTCGAAACCGTCGCCAGCGGCAACGGAGCGGCCCTGTCCGAGCGTTATGGCGCCGCCCTGATGAACACCTTCGGCACCCCGAAGCGGGTGCTGGTGCGAGGCGAGGGCTGCTACCTGTGGGACGCCGACGGGCGGCGCTACCTCGACCTGCTCGGCGGGCTGGCGGTGAACTCACTCGGCCACGCGCACCCGTTCCTGACCGCCGCCGTGACCAGCCAGCTCGCCACGCTCGGCCACATCTCGAACTTCTTCGCCAGCCCGCCGCAGATCGCGCTCGCCGAACGGCTGCTCGACCTGCTCGACGCCTCCGGCACCGGAAGGGTGTTCTTCACCAACTCCGGCACCGAGGCGAACGAGGCGGCGTTCAAGCTCACCCGGCGCACCGGCCGGACCAAGATCGTGTCGACCATCGGCGCGTTCCACGGCCGGTCGATGGGATCGCTCGCGGTGACCTGGAAACCGGCCTACCGGGAGGCGTTCGCGCCGCTGCCGGGCGATGTCACCTTCGTCCCGTACGGCGATCCGGCCGCGCTGGCCGCCGCGGTCGACGACCAGACCGCGGCCGTGGTGATCGAGCCGGTCCAGGGCGAGAACGGCGTCGTCGTGCCACCCGACGGCTACCTCGCCGCCGCACGGCAGGTCACCTCGCAGCACGGCGCGCTGCTGTGGCTGGACGAGGTGCAGACCGGGATCGGCCGGACCGGCGACTGGTTCGCGCACACCGCGAGCGGTGTCAGGCCGGACGTGGTCACCGTTGCCAAGGGACTGGGCGGCGGGTTCCCGGTCGGCGCCTGCATCGGCATCGGTGCGGCGGCGGACCTGCTCGGCCCGGGCAGTCACGGCACGACCTTCGGCGGCAACCCGGTCGCGGCGATCGCCGGTCTCGCGGTCCTCACGGTCATCGAGCGCGACGGCCTGCTCGACAACGTCGTTGCTGTCGGCAACCATCTGCGCAAGGGTGTCGAGGCGCTCGGGCACCCGCTCGTGACGGGCGTCCGCGGCCGGGGCCTGCTGCTGGCGATCACGCTCACCAAGCCGGTCTCGCAGCAGCTTGCCGACGCAGCGCTGGCGGCCGGGTTCATCGTGAACAACGTGACGCCGGACGCGATCCGGCTCGCCCCGCCGCTGATCCTTACCACGGCCGACGCCGACACGTTCCTGGCGGCGCTGCCGTCGCTGCTCGACACCGCCGAGAAGGAGGCGAGCGCATGACCAGGCACTTCCTGCGGGACGACGATCTGAGTCCGGTGGAGCAGGCCGAGGTGCTCGACCTCGCGCAGGAGCTCAGCGCGGACCGGTTCGGGCGCAAGCCGCTGGCCGGGCCGCAGACGGTGGCGGTGATCTTCGACAAGACGTCGACCCGGACCCGGGTGTCGTTCGCGGTCGGGATCTCCGACCTCGGCGGCGTGCCGCTGATGATCGACGCGCAGACCTCCCAGCTCGGCCGCGGCGAGCCGATCGCCGACACCGCCCGGGTGCTCACCCGGCAGTGCGCCGCGATCGTCTGGCGGACCGCCGGCCAGCAGCGGATCGAGGAGATGGCCGCGGCCGCGACGGTGCCGGTGGTGAACGCGCTCACCGACGACTTCCACCCGTGCCAGATCCTCGCCGACCTGCTCACCGTGCGGCAGCACAAGGGCACGCTCGCCGGGCTGAAGCTCGTATACCTCGGCGACGGAGCAAACAACATGGCGCACTCCTACCTGCTCGGCTGCGCCACCGCGGGCATGCACGTGGTGGTCGCCTCACCCGCGTCGTACCAGCCGGACCCGGCGGTCCTCGCCACGGCGCAGCGGATCGCGGCCCAGACCGGTGGCTCGGCGGCGTGGACCGACGACGCGGTGAGCGCCGTCGACGGTGCGGACGTGCTGGCCACGGACACCTGGGTGTCGATGGGTCAGGAGGCCGAGGCCGCGGAACGCGAGGCGCCGTTCGTGCCCTTCGCGATCACCGAGCAGCTACTGGCCAAGGCGAAGCCGGACGCGGTCGTCCTGCACTGCCTTCCGGCGTACCGGGGCAAGGAGATCGAGGCGGCGGTGATCGACGGGCCGCAGTCCGTCGTCTGGGACGAGGCCGAGAACCGGCTGCACGCGCAGAAGGCTCTGCTGTGCTGGCTCCTCGCACAGGAGGACGAGCAGTCATGACGATCGCCGTTCCCCCCACCAAGACCGCGCGCCAGCAGCGCATCATCGAGCTGGTCGGCCGGCAGCCGGTGCGGTCCCAGACCGAGCTGGCCGAGCTGCTCGCCGAGTCCGGCCTGGTCGTCGGCCAGGCCACGCTGTCCCGGGACCTGGTCGAGATCGGCGCCGTCAAGGTACGGGACGCCTCCGGCCACCTGATGTACGCCGTACCGGGTGAGGGCGGGGACCGCTCGCCGCGCGCCGGTGAGGCGGCCGCGTTCGAGGCCCGGCTGGCCCGGGTCGCCGCCGAGTTGCTGGTGTCCGCCGAGGCCAGCGCCAACCTGGTGATCCTGCGAACCCCGCCGGGTGCGGCCCAGTACTTCGCGTCGGCCATCGACCACGCGCGCCTGGACGCCGTACTCGGCACCATCGCCGGCGACGACACCGTGATGGTGGTCTCGCGCGATCCCGCCGGGGGAGAGGCCCTGGCCCAGACCTTCCTGAACCTTGCGCACAAGGAGAACTCGAAATGACCGATCGGATCGTGCTCGCGTACTCCGGGGGCCTCGACACGTCGGTGGCCATCGGCTGGCTCGGTGAGGAGACCGGCGCCGAGGTGGTCGCTGTCGCCATCGACGTCGGCCAGGGCGGTGAGGACCTGGAGGTCGTCCGGCAGCGGGCGCTCGACTGCGGCGCCGTCGAGTCGGTCGTCGTGGAGGCCAAGGACGAGTTCGCCGAGGGCTACTGCCTGCCGGCGCTGAAGGCGAACGCGCTCTACATGGACCGCTACCCGCTGGTGTCAGCGCTGTCCCGGCCGCTGATCGTCAAGCACCTGGCCGAGGCCGCCACGATGCACGGCGCGACGATCGTCAGCCACGGCTGCACCGGCAAGGGCAACGACCAGGTCCGGTTCGAGGTCGGCATCGGCGCGCTCGCGCCGCACCTGAAGGTGATCGCCCCGGTCCGCGACTACGCCTGGACCCGGGAGAAGGCGATCGCGTACGCCGACGAGCGCGGCCTGCCGATCGACGTCAGCAAGAAGTCGCCGTACTCGATCGACCAGAACGTCTGGGGACGCGCGGTCGAGACCGGGTTCCTGGAGGACATCTGGAACGGGCCGATCGAGGACGTCTACTCGTACACGTCGGACCCGGCGGTGCCGCGGGAGGCCGACGAGGTGGTGATCACCTTCGAGGGTGGCGCGCCGGTCGCGATCGACGGCGAGAAGGTGACGATGCTGGAGGCGATCCAGCAGCTCAACCAGCGTGCCGGCGCCCAGGGCGTCGGGCGGCTGGACATGGTCGAGGACCGGCTGGTCGGCATCAAGAGCCGGGAGATCTACGAGGCGCCGGGCGCGATCGCGCTGATCACCGCGCACATGGAGCTCGAGAACGTCACCGTCGAGCGGGATCTGGCCCGGTTCAAGCGGTCGGTGGACCAGCGCTGGGGCGAGCTCGTGTACGACGGCCTGTGGTTCTCGCCGCTCAAGAACGCCCTCGACACCTTCATCGCCGAAGCCCAGCGCGCCGTCTCCGGAGACATCCGCCTCACCCTCCACGCCGGCCGCGCCGTCGTCACCGGCCGCCGCTCCGACCACAGCCTCTACGACTTCAACCTCGCCACGTACGACGAGGGCGACGCCTTCGACCAGTCCCTCGCCAAGGGTTTCGTGGATCTCTGGGGCCTCCCCAGCAAGATCGCCGCGAAGCGCGACGCGAACTTGTAGCCCGCGGCGCCAACCGGTAAGGGCGGCGTCGGCCGGCCGCGGCGCCAACCCCGTAGGGGCGGACGTCGGGTGTCTGCGGCGCCAACCCCGTGGGGCGGACGTCGGGTGGCTGCGGCGCCAACCGGGTAGGGGCGGCCTCAACCTTGGGCGCGGCATCAACCCCAGGGCGTTCATCGGTCGCTTTTTCCTCGACCTGTGGACAACCCGAGGCTGCCTGTCAGGTGACCGCCGGCGTGCAGGGGTTGTCCACAGGTCGAGGAAGAAGCGACCGATGAACGCTAGGCAAGACGTGTGCGCCCGGTGGATCCAGTCGGGCTGAGAGGATGCAAAGCGTGAGTCAGAACGACAGGACGCAGCTCTGGGGCGGGCGGTTTGCCTCGGGGCCCAGTGAGGCGCTGGCGAGGTTGAGTAAGTCGACGCAGTTCGACTGGCGGTTGGCGCCGTATGACATCGCCGGCTCGAAGGCGCACGCGGCCGTGCTGCACAAGGCGGGGCTGCTCGGGGACGACGAGCTGGCGCGGATGCTGGTCGGGCTCGACGAGCTGCTGGAGGACGTCGAGACCGGGCGGTTCGCGCCCGCGCCGGACGACGAGGACGTGCACACCGCGCTGGAACGCGGCCTGCTGGAGCGCCTCGGTCCGGACCTCGGCGGCCGGCTGCGGGCCGGGCGGTCGAGGAACGACCAGGTGGCGACGCTGTTCCGCGGCTACCTGCGGGACCACGCGAAGGTGATCGCGCGCCTGGTGCTCGACCTGGTCGACGCGCTGGCCGCGCAGGCCGAGCAGCACCTGGGGGTCGCGATGCCGGGCCGTACCCACCTGCAGCACGCCCAGCCGGTCCTGCTCAGCCACCACCTGCTCGCACACGCCTGGCCGCTCGTGCGCGATCTCCAGCGACTCCGCGACTGGGACGCACGCGTCGCGGTCGACTCGCCGTACGGGTCGGGTGCCCTGGCCGGCAGCTCGCTCGGCCTGGATCCGCGGTTCGTCGCCGAGCGGCTGGGGTTCAGCGACTCGTCGCCGAACTCGATCGACGGCACCGCGGCGCGCGACTTCGTCGCGGAGTTCGCGTTCGTCACCGCGATGATCGGCGTCGACGTGTCCCGGCAGGCCGAGGAGGTCATCCTCTGGGCGACCAAGGAGTTCGGCTTCGTCACCCTCGACGACGCGTACTCGACCGGGTCGAGCATCATGCCGCAGAAGAAGAACCCGGACATCGCCGAGCTGGCCCGCGGCAAGTCCGGCCGGCTGATCGGCAACCTGTCCGGCCTGCTCGCGACGCTGAAGGCACTGCCGCTGGCGTACAACCGTGACCTGCAGGAGGACAAGGAGCCGGTCTTCGACTCCGTCGACACCCTCGTCGTACTGCTGCCCGCGTTCACCGGCATGATCCGCACCCTCACCTTCGACACCGCGCGGCTCGAGGAACTCGCCCCGCAGGGGTTCTCGCTCGCGACCGACATCGCCGAGTGGCTGGTCCGCGAGGGCGTGCCGTTCCGGGTCGCGCACGAGCTGGCCGGCGCCTGCGTGCAGGAGTGCGAGAAGCGCGGCATCGAGCTGTGGGACCTCAGCGACGACGACCTGGCCGCGATCTCCCCGCACCTGACGCCCGGCGTCCGCGAGGTGCTGTCGGTCGAGGGATCCGTTGCCTCACGCAACGGTCGTGGCGGTACCGCACCCGATCGGGTGGCCGAGCAGCTCGCCGAGCTGCGGGACCGCACCGTGGAGCTCGCCACGTGGCTGTCGCAGTCCTGACCCGCGACCTGCTCGCGGGCCCCGTCCTCGACGTCGCCCCGCGCCTGCTCGGCACCGTCCTGCGCAGCACGACGCCCGAGGGAACCGTCGCGGTCCGGCTCACCGAGGTCGAGGCGTACGACGGCCCCAACGATCCCGGTTCGCACGCCTACCGCGGCCGCACTCCGCGCAACGAGGTGATGTTCGGCCCGCCCGGCCACCTGTACGTGTACTTCACCTACGGCATGCACTTCTGCATGAACATCGCCTGCGGCCGCGACGGCACCCCGTCCGCCGTCCTGCTCCGCGCCGGCGAGGTCGTCGAGGGCACGGATCTCGCCCGGGCCAGACGAGGCGCCAGGACGAGCGATCGCGAGCTCGCCCGCGGACCAGCCAGGATGTGCGTTGCGCTCGGCATCGACCGCGACGCCAACGGCGCCGACCTCTTCGACCCCACCGGACCCATTCAGCTGCGCGACGGCTCGTACGACGGCCCGGTCGGCACCGGCCCGCGCGTCGGCCTCCGCGACGCCTCTGACCACCCGTGGCGGTTCTGGGCCGAAGGCGATCGCACCGTCTCGCCGTACCGGCCGCACCAGCCGAAGCCGCACCAGTCAAAGAGGGGCGCTCAGCGCTGAGCGAGCCGCAGCACCTGGTCGACCTGGCCGCGCGCGATCTCGAGGTCGGGCGCCGGGAACAGCGCGATGTTCGTCGCGCCCGCCGCCTCGAGCGCGTCCAGGTGCCCGGCCGCGTCGTCGATGGTGCCGATCGGTCCGAGCTCGGCCCACCACTCCGGCGGCATGGTCACCAGGCCGTCCAGGCCGGACTTCTCGTGCAACGCGACCAGCTCGTCGAAGAACGGCACCTGCCGCAGCGAGACATGCGATTCGGCGAGCTGATCGGACAACCAGGGCGCCGCCCTCCGGTACGCCTCGGCACGATCGGCCGCCACGCACAGCGTCGCCAGCACCGCCACCCGGAAGCCGTCCGGAGACCCGGCCCGCTCGAGCGCCCAGCGCACGTACGCCGGCGAGACCGCGTCCGCGAGCACCACCCCGTCCGCGGCCTGTCCGGCCACCGCGAGCGACTTCGGCCCACGCACCCCCGCGTACACCGGCGGCGCCTCGGCCGGCGGCTGGTCCAATCGCACCTCGTCGAGCGTCACGTACTTCCCCCGGACGGTGACCCGCTCGCCCGCGAGCAGGCGTCGAACCGCCTCGAGAACCTCGCGCAGCGTCGTCAGCGGCGACGGCGTCCGCGCGCCCATCTGGCCCATCCAGGACTGCACCCCGTGCCCGATCCCCGGCAGCAGCCGCCCCGGCGCGAGCCCGCACAGCGTCGCGATCTCCATCGCCGTGATCGCCGGGTTCCGCGCCACCGCGGGCAGGATGCCGATCCCGACCCGGAGCCGCCCGGTCGCCGTCAGCGCCGCCGCGGCGAGGCTCACACCGGCGGTGTAGAAGCAGTCCTCGATCACCCACAGCTCGTCGGCGCCGCCGTCCTCCAGCCGCCGCGCGAACTCCGTCACCAGCGCCGGCGGGAAGGTCCGGTCGAAGCACATACCGATGGCCGCAGTCATGCCCGCGACACTAGTCGGGGGTGCCGACAAACGTCCGCTCCGTCGCGCCGATAGGTTTCGCACATGGCCCGCCCGCATTACGCGTCGCGACTCGAGGACCGGTGGAACGGCGTCCTCCAGGCAATGCTGCGGCGACGCGGCTGGCGCGAGCGGGTGATCCCGCACGTCGGCTACGGCACGCCCGAGTTCGTCCGCGTGCTCGCCCGCGTGGTGCTCAGCCGCGACCCGCGCAACCTGCCGCGCTACGAGGACGACCAGCCGGTGCGCGGCTGGCGGCAGTTCGTGGCCGCGCCCGCGATCGGTGTGCCGGTGACGGTGACGGTAGGGGAGGACAGCCACCGTACGACGACCGACCGCGGCGGGTTCATCGACGTCACCGTGCCCGCGGCACTCGAGCCCGGCTGGCACGAGGTCAGCCTCGGCGTGGCCGAGGACCGCAGCGCGCGGGCCCGGATCCACGTGGTCGACCCGGCGGCGACGTTCGGGCTGGTCAGCGACATCGACGACACCGTGATGCTGACGATGCTGCCGCGGCCGATGATCGCCGCCTGGAACACGTTCGTCCGCGACGAGCAGGCCCGCCGCGTCGTACCGGGGATGGCCGAGCTCTACCGCGAGCTGCTCGCCGAGCACCCGGGCGCGCCGATCTTCTACCTGTCCACCGGGGCCTGGAACACCGCGCCCACGCTGACCCGGTTCCTGGCCCGGCACGCGTACCCGGAGGGGCCGCTGCTGCTCACCGACTGGGGCCCGACCAACACCGGCTGGTTCCGCAGCGGCCGCGAGCACAAGGTGGCCGCGCTCGCCCGGCTCGCCGACGAGCTGCCGAACGTGCGCTGGGTGCTGGTCGGCGACGACGGGCAGCACGACCCGCAGATCTACGGCGACTTCGCGAGCACCCATGCGGACCACGTCCGGGCGGTCGCGATCCGCCAGCTCACCGCCACCGAGCAGGTGCTGTCGCACGGCCGCCCGGTGCCCAACCCCGACCCGGGCGCGAACGACCCGCACCGGCCGGTCGCGGCGACCGTGCACGCGCCCGACGGCCGCGGCCTGCTGCCGCTGCTGCGCACCGTGCTGTCCCGCGAGGGCGAACCACCCGCACCCTGAGACGCCGTACGACGATGGCGCGTCGACGATGGCGCGGCGTTTCACCGCCCGCGCCCGGTTGCCGTCGCGGCCCGGTGATGCGGCACCCTTGGGGTCATATCGACGTACGAGGAGATCTCACGTGACACAGAACGGCGCCCGTGTGCTGGACGACCTGGCCGGCCGCGGGCTGATCGCCCACTCCACCGACCTGGACGCGCTGCGCGCCGAGATGGCAGCCGGGCCGATCACGTCGTACGTCGGCTTCGACCCGACCGCGCCGAGCCTGCACATGGGCAACCTGCTGCAGCTGCTGACGCTGCGCCGGCTGCAGCTCGCCGGGCACAAGCCGCTCGGTCTCGTGGGTGGCGCCACCGGTCTGATCGGCGACCCGAAGGAGAGCTCCGAGCGGGTGCTGAACACCAAGGACGTGGTCGCCGAGTGGGTCGAGAAGGTGCGCGCCCAGGTCGAGCGGTTCGTCGACTTCTCCGGCTCGAACGCGGCCCAGGTGGTGAACAATTACGACTGGACCAAGGACCTGTCGGCGCTGGACTTCCTGCGCGACATCGGCAAGCACTTCCCGGTGAACCGGATGCTCGGCCGCGAGGTGGTGAAGGCGCGGCTCGAGCAGGGGATCAGCTACACCGAGTTCAGCTACGTGCTGCTGCAGTCGCTGGACTACCTGGAGCTGTACCGGCGCTACGGCTGCAAGCTGCAGACCGGCGGCAGCGACCAGTGGGGGAACATCACCGCCGGCGTCGAGCTGATCCGCCGGGTCGAGTCCGGCAAGGCGCACGCGCTCGCGACCCCGCTGGTGACCAAGGCCGACGGGACGAAGTTCGGGAAGACCGAGTCGGGGACGGTGTGGCTGGACCGGGAGCTGACGTCGCCGTACGCGTTCTACCAGTTCTGGTTCAACGCCGACGACCGGGACGTGATGGACCTGGTGCGGTTCTACACGTTCCGCACCGCCGAGGAGATCGGGGAGCTGGAGAAGGCGACCGCGGACCGGCCCCAGGCCCGGGAGGCGCAGCGGCTGCTCGCGGAGGACGTCACCACGCTTGTGCACGGTGCGGACGAGACCAGACGGGTGCAGGACGCCTCGAAGGCACTGTTCGGCCAGGGCGAGCTCGGCGCGCTCGACGAGGGCACGCTGACGGCCGCGCTGCGGGAGGCGCCGCACACGTCGGTGCGGCCGGGCGAGCCGTTGCCTTCGTACGTCGATCTGCTCGTGGCCACGGGTCTGGTGGCGAGCAAGTCCGCGGCGCGGCGGACGGTCGCGGAGGGTGGTGCGTACCTGAACAACGTGAAGGTGACCGACCCCGAGTACGTGCCGTCGGCCGAGGACCTGCTGGCCGGCGGGGTGCTCGTCCTGAGGCGGGGGAAGCGGTCGTTCGCGGGGGTCCTGCGGGGCTCCGGCGGGGCCTGAGGGAGCGAATTACAGCCGTGTGATCATGCCCACGTGACCTCGATTTGACTCGGTTCCGCCGGACTCCATAGTGTTCTACCCGTTGGGGCGAGCGCGGGACGCGAGAGCGGCCGGACGCCCCGAACCCCGGAAGGCTTCAGCAGCCGGATCACGCTCTCGAGCGGAGTCGGCCGATGAGGCGCGTGGGGAGCCGGGACGGGACGAGGCTGGTTTGACTAGCCCCCAGCGAACCGGTAAAGTTACTTAGGTTGCCCCGGAGATTGGCTGAGAGGCCGTTGATGGTGTGCGTCCGATTCTTGAGAACTCAACAGCGTGCCGAAAGTCAATGCCGAATTATGCATTAACCTCCGTCCACCATGCTCATGTTTGTGGGTTGTGGTGACG
>WNFV01007145.1_pt1 | contig 13512 bp, 14 predicted proteins | sample 5400101 | NCBI WGS metagenome assembly WNFV01 (sample SAMN13153361, study PRJNA577476) | soil metagenome | isolation source: 115 cm soil or saprolite under grassland replicate 1 | place: USA:California | collected 2016-06-15
AACCAGCGATGTCGCGGCCGCCGCCGGATCAGCGGGCGTCGTGAGGGGCTAGACATCCCACGGCTCCAAGTCGCCGAGGGGCTGGCCGTCGACGCGCTTGACGACGATCGTGGCGCTTGCCCCGGCACCCTGGCCAAGGGCGCGGTCTGCCAACTGTTGCGCCTGAACCGACTCGTAGCTGGAGGGCAAGAAGCTGGCCTGATCGGTGCTGACCTGGTCAGCCAAGCGGGGGCGCAAAGAATGAGCCGACGAGCAGCACGAGCCATGCCGCGATGACCTTCCATGGATTGAGGACGATAGCTCGCCCGAATTTAGTGAACATCGGGAAACCTCCGGTAATGAGTCGGCGCATTTCAAAGGCACGGGATTGAGTTTCCGCGCGTGCTGCCACGAACGCCCGCAGGGCATGGAAGCGTCAATCTCGGGCTCCATCCGGTCAGGAAGGCTCGCGGCTCGGCCTTTTCGACCATGCGCGATGATTCGATCGGCGAGCGAGCCACCGGGGTTGAAGGATTCGACCGCGGCGAGCAATATCGCTTCGATGCCGGCCGTCACGCTGCGTAGCCGTACGAACGGGTACTACCAATCATGTCGACGACGGTGTCGTCGAGATCTTGACTGCGCCCTCGGCTGTCCTCGCACGGCCAGGCACGGGCACGTACGCAGGGAGTGCAGGGCAACGGACGTTCCGGCCCACACCATCCGCTCGCGCAACAGGTCCGCGTGACCCATGTGGCGGGCGTACTCATGGATCATTCCGACCAGCACCTCGCGCAGCGACATCGGCCCTCCACCGCTGCCATGCTGATTCAAGGGATCATCGCCGGTGATGTCGAGATTGGGCGCCTCGGCCACGAACCGCGTCGCGAAGTCCACCTCCGCACGCCATGCGTCCCACGCCTCCGCAACCACTTGGGGGTCGGGAACAGCACCATCGAAATCACCGTCACGGTCGGTGTCGGAGCAGAACAGCCGGGGCACGTCCTGTCCCGCCATCATCTTCCGAAACGTCCCACGCTCTATCTCGGCCAGGTGTCGCACCAACCCCAGGAGCGACATCGTCGATGGCTCGACGGAACGCCGCGCCATAGCCTCCGCATCAAGCCCTGAGCATTTCATCTCCAATGTGAGGCGACAACAGCGCAGGACTTCGACCAGCGTCGTGCGCTCGTCGCCCAACGTTGGTCCGTTCTCACGCGGGTCGTCTTTGAGATCGATGAACATGTCGGCTCGTCGGGTCGTGGCCATGGCCGCAATCATCGGCGATGCGCAAGGCGGCCGACAATCGATTAAGAGCACGTCTCACGTGGTGAGTTCGAGGTAGCGGTTGTGGCAGGTCAGCGCGGCGGCGAGGGCGAGGAATGCGCGGCTCGGCCACCGCCCACAGCCCGTCGGGTGCCACTCGCGCACCAATCGTTCATCCACAGTGGACTGATCTACCACAGGTCAGCGCGTCACTACGCGAGACACGCTCTTAAGTCAGGCGATCTTCAATGTCGCACCGTCTGGAGTGGCGGTGCTCCTATGGTTGGTCGGGTGCAGCGCGAAGACAGCGGTTTCGTCGACCAGCTAATCGACCCCAGCCCTCTGGGTCCAGCTCAACCATTACGGAACAGCCCGCTGGCGTCGGGCACGTTACGTGGCTCGCGAGCGGCCAGTGGGTGTAGTTGGCGCCGCCAGGGACTCTAACCCCGAAGCCGCCCGTCCTTGCCTTGAAGAGTTGTTTCTCTGGTGGAGGCAAAGAACTTCACGGAGTCGATCTTCGCCGTGGTTTGAGTGTTGGGAGCAGCGCGGATCTGCCGATGAGTGCGCAGGGTCAGTCGTTGGGGCGGCGAGCCTGATTCACCTCGCGTGCAACTGCCCACGCGTCCGCCACCGGACCCAAGTGCCCGAGCTTGTCGGGGCTGATCACCGAGCGGATCGTCTGGATCCGCCCGCCGAGCACGTCGAGCGTCAACGTGCTGACCACCTTGCCGTCCCGATCGCGAAGGATCGCGCCAGGCTGGCCGTTCACCGCGCGTGGCTCCACTCTCACGTCGATCTTGGTGAGCACCGGGAAGATCGACGCGAGCACGCGGGCCACGTTGTCGGCGCCGATCACGCCCTTGGCGAACGCAGGCGCCTTGCCTCCCCCATCCCCGACCATCTGGACGTCTGCAGCAAGCAGCTCCCTCAGTCCGTCGACGTCGCCATCGCGGACCGCGTCGAAGAAGCGCGCCGCCAGCTCCTCGCGTTCCCGGCGGTCCGCCTCGAACCGAGGGCGCCCGTCGTCCATGTGGCGCCGCGCCCGGACCGCGAGCTGGCGGCAGGCCGCCTCGGATCTACCGACGGCCGATGCGATCTCGGGAAAGCCGAACCCGAACACGTCCCGCAACACGAATACCGCGCGTTCGAGCGGGCTGAGCCGCTCGAGCAGCAACAGCGCCGCCATCGACAACGAGTCGGCCAACTCGGCCGACCGCGCCGGATCCTCATAGGGGTCGGCGAGTAGCGGTTCGGGGAGCCACGGCCCGACGTACGTTTCCCGCCGGACTCGTGCCGATCGCAGCACGTCGATCGAGACCCGCGTGACCACGGCTGAGAGGAATGCCTTGACCGACGTGGGTTGTGCCGGGGAGGACTCGTAGCGCAGCCAAGTCTCCTGGACCGCGTCCTCTGCTTCGGCCACGCTGCCGAGGATCCGGTAGGCGATGGCGAACAGGAGCGGTCGCAGTTCCTCGAACTCCTCGCCCCGGGTCATGCGAGTTCTTCCTTGAAGCCCTGTCGCCACGACGGATAGCGCAGCTCCCAGCCGAGCTCCCGCTTGGCCTTGGCGTTGGAGAAGCCACGCCCCTCGGTCATCATCCCCACCATCATCTCGCCGGCCAGCAGCCGGGCCAGCCACTTGGGGACCCGCCGCGGCGGTTTGGCCCCGGCGCACTCCGCGAGATAGGGAAGCCACTCGCTGACCGGGGCCGGCTCGTCATCGACGATGTTGAACACGCCCTTCGCCTGCTGCTCCACAGCCAGGACGGTAGCGCTCGCCGCGTCGTCGACATGCACCCACGAGAAATAGCCGGTGCCACCCCCGACGAGCGGAAACAGCCGCTTGCGCACGAACTTGACCTGATCGTCGTTGGCGCCCGGCCCGTAGAACGCGCCGTATCGCAGGATCGCGCCGCCCGCCCTGACGACCACGTCCTCGAGGTGGTTGATCGCCTTCGTCCCCTCCGCGACTTCCAGCGGGTCCTCCTCGGTCTTCACCCATCCGCCCTTGCGGATTCCGTTCATGCTGGCGTGGCCCTGCGCGACGACGTGGGAGACGCCGGTCGCCTCGGCAGCGGCCAGCAGATGGTCCGTCCCCTCGCTGCGGAGCCGGTTGGTGGTGGCGAAGAAGCGGTCGGCCTGCCTCAGGTTGGGCTTGCCGGCGTGCGCCACGGAAAGGGCTGTCATCTGGTGCACGATCGCGTCCGGCCGGGCCGTTGCCACCGCTTCGCCCACCGACACCGCATCCAGCCCATCCATCACGATGCCCTCGGCCCCCAGCTGCTCCAACAGCCCCAACTTGCCCGCGCTCGTCGTCGTCGCGGTCACCTGGTGCCCACGGGCCACCAATTGCGGCACCAGACGCCGCCCGATGACCCCAGTCCCGCCTGCCATAAACACTCGCATAACGTCACCCTCCTCATCCGGTAATGGCTCTCGTCACCGAGACGAGACAGCCCGACAGCCCGTGACATGCGAAACGTCTCCGCGGACGTTGCCGCGTCGGAATATCATCGACTTAACGGGAAACGCACGAATCTGCCGCGAGGTGCGCGCCGACTCCACTGCGCCATATCCGTACGGTGAGTCACCAGACCTCGTCCCGACTCAGGCGCTTGCTGGCTCTTTGACGATTGCAGCGTTACCGCACAACACGATCCATCGGTGAGTATCGCCATGGGTTTGTGCACGTTCAGCCGGCATTAGGTGATCCCGGATGTCACGGGTGGTCATCCCACGCGCGTGCAGGCTCAAGATCGCCTCATCGAGCTGGCCGAGGGCCGACGGCGCTTGGGCACGATCTTCGGCTCGAAACTCGACGTCCGGTCTCGGGGCACCGCGATCCACACCGGGCCGACGGTGCACGATCGCGGACAGGACGAACCCGAGGACCAGCGCCCAGAGGAATTCCCAGGTCATCGCGGCGGCGATACCGAGCGCATGCCACAACCAGCCCACCCGATCACCTCCGTGGCCCGAGCGGCGGCGACGGCGTTGCCATCCGCTCATCACGCCACCGGCATGCGGGCTTGGCGACCCGGCTGGCCCCAGCGCTCGGTGCGCCGGGGCCAGCTGTGGGGTCGGGTCAGGCCGCCGCTGTTACGGCAGCGGGCCGGTGTAGCGGAACACGTAGAGGCCGTAGTCGCGGTCGGAGGCGAGTACGTACTTCTGGCCGGTGGAGTCGTGCCAGATCTCCACGCCCCAGAAGTCGTTGCCGCCTTCGTCGACGAACGCGCCGACCTCGTCCAGGCCGTTCTTGCCGTACGTGAGGACCCGGAACCCGGCCGCGTAGTACGACAGGTAGACCAGCTGTTTGTCGGGGTCGATCGCGACCTCATGGACGGACAATGCCCCGAAGCCGGTGGCGTACGCCGGATCCTGCGCCTCCGGTACGGCGAAGGTGTCGATCTGGCTGATCGAACCCGGCTTGCCCTTCTGACCGGGGATGTCGGTGCCGAACAGCCGTACGTAGCCCCAACCGTCGAACACCGACCTGATCGTGTTGTCGGCGGTCGCCGTACCCGCGGCTGGTGAGGCCTGGGTGCAGACGTCGCCGGACAGCGGCTGGTTGAGCAACCGGAGTCCGGTGTCGCGACTGACGAACACGAACGGGATGTCACCGGCGGCGAGCATGGTCACCAGCGAGGCGCAGTCCGGGCGTACCGCGTTGAACACGATCCCGGCGGTGTAGCCGGCGGCCTTGATGTTGTCCAGCTTCACCTGGAAGGTGCAGGTGCCCCGCTCGACCAGGGCGACCCCGGAACCGGCCGGCAGCGCACCGCAGGCGGTGCCGACGAACGTCGGCGCTCCGGTTACCTCGGTGCCCTCGGCGATCGGTGGGGTGGCGCTGGCCGAGTTCGCCCGGTACTGGTAGCCGGAGTACGGTCCGCTGCCGATCGTGCCGGTCACCGCGTACGGGTTGAAGTCCTCGTCGGTGGCCAGCAGGAACTTGTTGTTGCCCGACAGTTCGGACTGGTGGGCGTTGCCCTCCGGCGGCACGGTGTGGCCGAGTTTGGCCTGCTCCTCGTCGACGAGCGCGTAGTCGCTCTCGGCGATCAGGGTCACCTTGCCGGGCCGCGGGTCGGTGACGTCGAGCAGCACGTACCCGCCGTCCCAGTAGGACATGTTCATCACGTACCGCTGACCGACCTTCTTGACGTACATGTCGTGGGAGAAGATCGACCGCAGGTGCGCCGGCTGTGCCTGGCCGACGCCGAACAGCGCGTCCAGGTCCAGCGTGTCGTTGACCAGCACCGGGTGGTACGGGTCGGTGATGTCGAGGATGTCGGTGTCGGTCTCCTCCTCGTCGTCGACCAGGACCACGTACCAGCGGTTGTTGAACTCGTTGTGCCAGGCCCACATCGAGTGGGTCTGGTTCGGCGCCGGGTCGGTGCCGCCGGCCGGGTTGGTGAAGTCGCCCTGGTGCAGCGCGACCGGCTGCGGGTCGGTCGGGTCGCTGACGTTCCACATCGAGATCCCGCCCAGCTTGTCGGGCGATGCCGGGGGCGGCCCGGCGGGGCAGGTCTCGTTCTGGTGGATCAGCAGGTCACCGGTGAAGGCCGGGGTGTCGAGGTGTACGACCTGGATCCCCTCGCCGGCGAACGAGCCGACGCTGGTCGGGATGAACGCGTCGGTCAACTCCGCCGGGTGCGCCGGGTCGTGGATGTCCATCACGTGTACGCCCGCCTGCTCGCAGGTCGGACTGCGGAAAGCGGTCAGGTACGCGTAGTTCCCGTACGCCGTGACGTCGGCGACGCGGCCTTCCAGACCAGCCCCGCTCGGGTTGGTGACCTTCGCCTTGCCGACCAGTTCGACGTTGCGGTTGACCGGCGGCAGGTGCCCGCCCGTACCGCCGTGCTGGTGGTCGTCGCCGGCGACGCCTTCGCCGGGGAACATCTCGCTACCGGACCGTACGGGGTCGTCCGGGTGTGCCATCGCCGGCGCCGGTACGGCGAGCAACGCCGCGGCCGCGATGACGGGTATCAGCCGTTGTGATCTCATCGATGAGATCTCCTCCCACACTGGCCAGTGCCGATGCCTCCCCGGCACTGTCGATGGGGTCACCAGACCACCTGCCCGGCTGCCTGTCCATCGGTGATCCGGCCGGATCTCCAGCCGCCCCCATGACGCTCGTACGGGTATCCGGCCACCCTCGAAATCACCCTCGTCGTCGGCTTAAGCCCAACTGAAGGTGAACGTTTTCCCCGCGTGGTCTCACGTCTTGTCACCGCCCGCTCACCGCTGTGGGCCTTCCGGCGGCGGTGGACGCGTACTAACCTCCGCACCCATCTCGCAGAGTCGCGAGACCTTGGGGAGGTACGGAATGAAGCTTCGGTATTTCGCGATGCCGGCGGTCGCCGTCGCGGCCGTCCTGGCGTTCGCGACGACACCCGCGCAGGCCAACCACAGCTGGGGCAACTACCACTGGGCGCGCAGCGGTGCCGTCCAGCTGAACATCTACTCCAGCGTCACGTCGGACTGGAGCGGCAACCTGACCACGGCCAACAGTGACTGGAACCAGAGCCAGTACCTGCAGAACACGGTGGTCAACAGCGCCACGGACACCACCACCCGGTCGCAGTGCGCCATGCCGACCGGCGCGATCCGGGTGTGCAACTACACGTACGGCAACACCGGCTGGTCCGGCCTGGCCTCGATCAACACCGGCCGCGGCAAGAACCGCAGCCACATCACCGGGGCGACCACGAAGGTGAACGACACGTACCTCGCCGGTGCGGACCCGGCGATGCGGCAGGGTGTGATGTGCCAGGAGGTCGGCCACGACTTCGGGCTCGACCACCAGGACGAGAACTTCGACAACCCGAACCTCGGCACCTGCATGGACTACACCCGCGACTGGAGCACCAACCAGCACCCCAACCAGCACGACTACGACCAGCTGGCGTCGATCTACAGCCACAACGACAGCTCCACCACCACCGGTGGCCTCGCCGACCACAGCGTGATCCGTACCGGTGACACCGTCACGATGATCACGTGGGCGCAGTGATTCGACTGCTCCTTCTGGTGTCCGCCGCAGCCGTACTCCTTGCCGGCTGCGGCGGACAACCGCATGCGCATCCGAGCACGCCCGCCACTACCTCGACGACCGGCACGCTGGTCGTCAGCCAGCAGGGCGACGCCCCCGAGCACACCCTCTGGTACGTCAGGATCGAGAACCTCCACGCCGAGCCGTTGGTCGAGAAGTCCTTCCCGGCCGGCCCGATCCGGCTGACCAAGGCGCTACGAGCCGGCCGCTACCGGGTGATCAGCTGGTACCGGGAATGCTCCGGCACCTGCCCCACGACGGGGGAACACGGCCTCGGCCCGCTCGAACAGGTATGCGGTGCGGTGGCCGCCATCAAGGCCGGCGCCAAGGTCACGGCCAGGGTCACGATCGGCGACAAAGCCAATTGCTCGGTACGCATCTCGACCTGACGGACGTGGCCGGATTCACCCGCGCTGGATGACCGGCGTCATCGTCCTCAGCGCACTCGTGGCCGCCGCGCTTGCGCTGCTCGCCACCTCCACCGAGTGAAACCGCAGGGCCGGGCCAGCGCGCGCCGCCGGCCCGGCCCTGTTGCGGTTTGGTGTTACGGGCGGTCCAGCAGGTCCCGCATCTGTTTGATCTCGGCGGTCTGGCTGGTGGCGATGGACCTGGCGAGCTTCTTCACGGCCGGGTTCTTGCCGTCCTTCTGCTCGTCGCGGGCCATGTCGACCGCACCCTGGTGATGGCTGATCATCAGCTTCAGGAACAACCGGTCGAAATCCTTGCCGGAGGTGTCCTTCAGCGACGCCATGTCGTGCTCGCTCATCATGCCGGGCATCTGGCGGCCGCTCATGCTGCCGGGCGAGGGCACCGGCTGGTCCCAGTCCCGCAGCCATCCGGACATCAGCTCGATCTCCGGATCCTGTGCCTTCTCGATCTTCGCCGCCAATGCCTTCACCTCCGGGCTCTGCGCGCGATCCTCGGCGAGCGCGGCCATCTCCAGGGCCTGCTGGTGGTGCGGAATCATGGCCGTGGCGAACTCGACGTCCGCGGAGTTGTGGTCCCCCGCGGGCTGGTCGGACGCCGGCATGTCCATGCCGTCGTGGCCCATGTCGTTGTCGCCGCCGCCGCACCCGGCGAGCAGGACGGCCCCGGCGGCCGCCAGCGCGACAACCGCGAGCCGGCGATTTCTGGTACGGAACATCTGCTAACTCCTCGAAAACTGGCCGTACGTGGACGTGCGCGTACCACTGACGCGCTGGTGTGGGTGGTGAGGAGTCGGCCTATGTCCGCGAGATCGACAGCGCAGTGAGCGACGGTGGCCCACAGCCCGTCCCGTCAGCCGCGTCGACGGCGGCCGTCACGGTCAGCCGCCACAACGGCCCATCCGTGGGTACGGCAACCGCCTGCGACACCGGCGCGGCTATCCCGGTGCCGACGCTGACCGCCCCGGCCTGGCACACCGGACCGACGTGCCCGCCGTGGTCGCCGGGACAGGGAACGTCGGGAGCATCGCCGCGGACCTGACACCCGGCGCCGTGGCCCATGACGTGGCTCGCCCCACGGCTGACACCCGCCGTAGCCGGGGATGCCAGGCCGTGCATCGCGAGTATCCCGAACACGACGACCACCAGGACTGCCACGCGGGCACCGGTGCTCCCGTGCCGGGGTCGAGCGCCGGAGCGTGTCATGGCGATGGTCATCGCGCTCCATCGTATCCACGCACCCACCGCTCCGCGGCTACGGTGCGAGCGCCGGCCGCCGTTTGCGCTGTCCGTACGGGGTGAGCCCACGCGGCTTGTAGATGGCGAGGACCGCGGCGCAGAGCAGGACCAGCAGGCCGACGCCGGAGTGGACCACGTGGGTGGGATCCCGCAGCGCGGCGAGGTCGGCGGTCGACAGGCTTGTCTTGGCCGCTACGGCTGCGTACGAGTCGATCGCCTGCGTGTATCCGAGCAGGACGGTGGTGGCGAACAGGTTGAGTACGAGTTTGAACAGCACCCAGTAGTGCCGAAGCAGCCCCCATGCGGTGCCCAGGGACGAGACGAGTCCGGTGAGCAGCGAGGTCGCGCTCAGCGGGAGGATGGCGTACCAGACGATCAGGTCCATCGCGACGTAGGCGCCGCGTACCACCTGGGTGTTTTCGCTGGTCAGGACTGCGGCGGCGAGAGGCAGGTAGGCGACGACCGCGCCGAGCCAACCGACCGAGGCCGCGACATGCACGGTGAGCGCGGCCTTGCGTAGGCCGGGCGCCATCGTCACAGGAAGCCCTCCACGGGGGCGCCACCGGAAGACATGTGCCGCCCTGGGCCGTGCTTGCCTCCACTGAGCAGCATCATGAGCACCACCAGCAGGACGATGATCGCCAGCACGATCCCGAACACCTTCACCCAGCGTGGCGTGCCGGTGGTCGATCCGCTGTCGAGCCCCATCTCGGTGTCACCGTCGGACTCCCGGCGAATTGGATCGGGCATGGCATCTCCTCTTGGTGCGCTCGACGCCCACCAGTTTAGGAGACACAGTGTCTCTGTCAATACGCGGTGTCGTGCTTGAGTCGTCGCGTATCCTTGGGCCGTGCCGAGGTTGTGGAACGAGACGATCGAGGCGCACCGTCACGAGGTGCGGGAGGCGATCCTGGCCACCACCTGGGCGCTGGTGGCCAAGCGCGGCCTACGGGCGGTGACGATGTCGCAGATCGCTGAGCAGACCGGCATCGGCCGGGCAACCCTGTACAAGTACTTCCCCGATGTCGAGGCGATCCTGGTCGCCTGGCACCAGCGTCATGTCGCCGGCCACCTCGAACATCTCGCCGCACTACGAGACCGCGCCGACGAGCCCGGGCAGCGGCTGGAAGGGGTCCTCGAGGCCTACGCTCTCATCTCGTACCACCGTGGGCGCCATGGCCCAGAGCTCGGGCCACTCCTGCATCGAGATGAGACCGTCGCCCGCGCGCAGCGGCAGCTCCTGGATTTGATCCGAGACCTGCTGATCGATGTCGCGAAGACCGGCAGCCTCCGCGACGACGTCGCACCCGACGAGCTTGCCAACTTCTGCGTGCACGCCCTCACCGCCGCGGGCAACCTGCCATCGGAGGCCGCCGTCCGCCGACTCGTCACCGTCACGCTGGCAGGCCTGCGCCCGCCGCCGTACGGGGATCGCGGGCACGCAGGCGGTGGTCGGGGCGTTGCGGCCCCGACCACCGCGTGATCTTCAGCGCCATGAACAGCGCTGACGAGCGTGGTTCGGAACTGCTCGTAGCTGCGGCCGTTGACCTTCGCGACGCCCGGTACGGCAGCTGATCGCGTACACCTTGCCGGACCGGATCTGGTAACACCCTTCGGGTGAGATGAGCACCCACCGGCCGTCGGTGCGTTGGCTGTCGAGGATCGACACATACTGCTGACCGCCCGGTAGGCGGGGTCACCGTCGACGGTGCGCAACGTGACCGCCTGGGTGGCGACCCGGTCCACTCCATGCCGTCGAACACCGAGCTGTCGGTGTGATAGCCGACCTGCGGCACGTAGCGGATCGTGTTGTTGGACCAGTCTGTTCGTGGGAAATCTCTGGAACCAGGCGTGCTCCTGGCACGTCGGATAGACCAAGACGAAGGGTGGCTGCGATGCGTACGAGGCTTCTCGGAGCCCTGTTGTTGATCGGTCTGGTCGCCGGTTGCGGTAAGCCCGTCAGCCCGCCCGCCGACGGCGGAGACAGCGGCGACGACGCACAGCAACGCCAGGGCGGCGTGTACGCCGCCGTGCTGAGGCACCACTTGGAGAGCCGGGACAACGGGGCAGGCGGCGACCGCGCCTGGTCCGCGGTCTACGTCCTCGACCGAGCGGTGAAGAACGCCGCCGACCCGCAGCGGTCGATAACCGACGACAAGGGTGCTCCGATCAGCCGTGACGTGCAGCGCGAGATCACGAAGCGGCTGAGCGGTGTCGCGCCGGTGCGGTTCATCCACAGCCGCGACGACGTGGTCGGCGGCAAGCAGGACTGCCAGCTGAAACGGAAGGGCGCGATCCTGATCACGCTCGCGCCGGTCCCGGCGTCCGGCGACAAGGTGAAGGTCGGGGTCAACGGCTGGCAGGGCTGCCTGGCCGGGACCTGGCAGACGTACGTGGTCGTCGCCGACGGTGACGGCTGGAAGGTCACCGGCACCACCGGATCGAACAGCATCTCCTAGCGCATGAACCCTCCCCGGGTGCGGGCGGCCCAGTTGGTGTGACCGGGCCGCCCGCACCATTCTCAGGAGACAGTGATGGCGGTGTCGTCGATGACGAAGGACGTCTGCAACGACGAGTCCTCGGTGCCGGCGAACTTCAGGGTGACGGTCTGGCCGGCGTACCCGGAAAGGTTGAAGGTCTTCTGCACGTAGCCGGAAGCCCTGTTCAGATTCGAGTACGTGGCGAGCGTGGTCGTCCCGATCTGGACGGTGAGCTTGTCGTACGCGGTCGACGTGGTCGTCTCGGCGGTGTCGATGTGCAGCCAGAACGTCAGCGTGTACGACGAGCAACCGGCCGGCAGGGTCACCGACTGCGAGAGCGTGTCGGTGTGGCCGGAGCCGTACCCGTCGAGCCAGGCGTTCCAGGTGCCGGAGTGCGTCAGTTCACCCGAGGACCCCCACTGGCCGACCACGCCCGAGGTCGCCGTCCACGACGCGGCGCCGGACTCGAAGCCCGGGTTGCCGAGCTTCTGCCCCGGCGACGAGCAGCCACCGCCCCCGTTCACGGTCAGCGTGTACGTGGTGGTGTGGCTGGCCGATGTTCCGGTGCCCTTGATCGTCACGGAGTACGTCCCGGCCGGGGTCGACGCCGACGTGGCGATCGTCAGCGTGGACGAGCCGCCGGAGGTGACCGAGGTCGGGTTGAACGTGGCCGTGGCGCCGGACGGTAGGCCGGAGGCGGACAGGTTCACCGTCTGCGCCGAGCCCGAGGCGGTCGCGGTGGAGACCGTCGTGGTGGTAGAGCCGCCGGCGGTCACCGTACCCGAGGAGGGGCTGGCCGAAATCGAGAAGTCGTTCGCCGGCTGGTTGCCGAGGTTGGGCTTGAGCACGAACAGCCCGCCTTCGATGGTGAACACCGCGACGTTGCCGCTCGGGTAGTACGGGTAGTTGTTCCAGGTGCCGTGGAAAGCGGCGCTGTTCGACGACGGGTAGATGTCGAAGTACGCCGCCTCGCTCATCGACGCCGGGCTGGCCACGTTGGTCAGGTCCAGGATCCGCAGCCCGGCGGTGTAGTTGGACTGGTAGCTGTAGTTGCCCTTCACGTACTGGTTGTGGTCGATCGCGGCGGTCGGGCCGGTGAAATGGCCGAGCAGCACCGGGTTGGTCAGATCCGACACATCCCAGCTGTACGTGTACGTGTTGTGCCCGCTGCCGGTCTCGTCGGTCTCGTCGTCGAGCAGGAAGTACTTCTGGTTCTCGGTCAGCCAGCCCTGGTGGGTGTAGCCGGAGCCGGCGTACCCCTTGCGGGCCAGTTGCACCGGGTTGGACTTGTTGGTCACGTCCCAGATCGTGAGGGTGTCCTCGTTGGACGCGAATACGATGTGCCTGCCCGTGTAGCGGGTGTCCGGGCCGTTGTAGACGACCGCCTGCGAGTCGTGGGTGTAGCCGTCGCCGGACACGCACCCGACGAACGACGGGTTGAGCCGGTCGGCCAGGTCGTACATCCGTGGGCCGCCCGAGCAGGTGTCCGAGCCGTTGACGTACAAGTGGCCGGTGCTGTAGTTGACGGTGACGGTGTGCGCGTCGCCGAAGTCGGTCAGCCGCTTGTCGGCGGTGAAGGTCACCGGCGGGTTGGTCACGTTGCGCAGCTTGGTCAGGTCGAAGACCTGCAGGCCGTGGTTGCCGTTGTTGTCCGAGACGATGTAGACGGTGTTGTTGTAGACGTTCAGCTCCCGCCAGCTCGAAGTGCCGGTCGCCGACGGCAGGTTACCGAGGTAGCGCGGGTTGGTCGGATCCGAGATGTCGACGAACGCGGTGCCGTTGGTACGGGCCGCGATGGCGTACTCCTTGCCGGTGGTCGAGTCGGTCCAGCCCCAGCCGCCGCTGCCGGAGCCGCCGCCGATGCTGGACAGCGGCAGGTTGGACTGCAGGTCGATGTTCTTGCAGGCGTACCCGCCGGCGGAGCCGTTGGTGCACGTTGCCGGAGCGGCGGCCGTGCCGGCGGTCGGTGCCGCGGACGCCACCGCGGTCGGCGCCGTCGCGGCGACCAACGCCGCGGCGGCGAGCAGGACAAGCGGACGTAGGTGCATGGTTCCTCCCCAGGACAGCGGATGCG
>WNFV01006724.1_pt1 | contig 13511 bp, 13 predicted proteins | sample 5400101 | NCBI WGS metagenome assembly WNFV01 (sample SAMN13153361, study PRJNA577476) | soil metagenome | isolation source: 115 cm soil or saprolite under grassland replicate 1 | place: USA:California | collected 2016-06-15
CGATCCCCCAGCCCGTGGCGCTCGCGAACCGGGCGGTCGTCCACCCCGGGGTGGAATCGCTCCCGGTCGATCCCCGGCGGGAGCAGCTCGATCCGAACGCCCGGCCCGACGGCCCGGCTGATCACGTCCCGGGTCCACCCCGAGACCGCCGTCAGGAGCGCGGCTCCGGAGGCGATGCGGCGCAGCGGGAGCGCGCCGCCCGGGACGCTGGCGGCGCCGACCTCCCAGCCGTGCGTGAACGCCGCGTACGGGACGCCCGTCCGGCGCCGGATCGCCGGGCCGAGGAGCGCCAGGGGGAAGGCCGCCCCGAACAGCACGACGTCGGCCCGGGTCTCGCGCGCCAGTCCGGCGACGCGGTCGAGGACCGCCGGCGTCGGCAGCATCGTCCGCGCCGGCCAGCGCACCACGCGCGCCGGATGGTCGGCGTCGAACGCCCGGGCACCCTCCCAGGCCGACGCGAACACGGTGACCTCGCCCGGCGGGAAGCGCCGGGCGATGTGACCGACGTAGTAGTTGATCCCGCCGACGCGCGGCGGGAAGTCGTTGGTGACGACGAGGACGTTCAATGGGAGGCCTCCGGGTCCGCCGCTCGACGCGGCGCCGGCGGCGATTCTACGGCCCAGCCGTCAGCCGGGCGCGGGTGCCGGCGGCGGTGCGGCCGTCGTCGGGAGCGCTGAGGCGGCCGGAGCGGCGCCCTCGCCGGCCGGGGGCCGCAGCACGAGCCAGAACTGCACCCCGGCCGCGGCCAGAGCGAGCAGCATCGCCCCCCAGTACCCCAGCCCGTAGGTCACAGTGATCGGGTTCACGCCCCCGAAGATGTCCGGCGTGCCCTGCGGCAGGTCCTCGGCGCTGGGCACATCCATGTGGAACCTGAAGCGCAGCGAGAACACGAGCGCGGCGGTGGCAACGCCGAGGATCAGCCCCGTGACCCGCACGGGACGGCGCGGCACGAACGCCAGGCCGAGGGCGAGGACGGCAGCCGCGGCTGCGGCGATGGCGAACGGCCTGGGGTCGTCGCGGAAGATCTCTTGGACGGAAACGTCGCTCGGCGTGGTGCCTCCCGGGACGAGGTCTTCCAGCCCGGGCGGCGTCTCGATGTCCTTGTTGAGGAGGAGGTCGAACCCGGTGACCTCGGCGATCTGGACACTGGCGCAGGAGACGGTCACGAACGGCAGGAAGAAGCAGAGGATCGCCACCAGGTAGAGCGCGGGGGGAACGTAGCGGACCCCGGGCGGAGCGCCGCGACGGGCCGGCGGCATCGGGGACGGCGACGGGGCGGGCGGAGCCGGCGTGGTTCCCACGGATCCTCCTCTCCGGCGGGCGGTGGGTGACCGCCGAGCACGGTAGCCCGCCCCCCAGAGGGGGTCAAGCGCCGGTCGGCCGGTCAGAAGATGACGTTCGCCAGGCGGCGCCGGTACTCGCCGGTGGCGGGGTCGCCGTCGCCGAGGATCTCGAACGCGGCGATCATCGTCTCGCGGGCGTCCTCGTCCTCGGGCGCCCTGGCGAGCAGTCGCTCCAGCCCGGCCTCCGGGACACCCTCGGCCAGCTCCGGCATCGCGGCCTGCACCCGCTCGATCGCCTTCAGCAGCCGGTCCGCGTCGAAGCGGTCTGCGATCGGAGCGAGGAGGGCGCGGGCATCGTCGTACCGTCCCCGAGCCGCGGCGGCCCGAGCCTGCGCCAGGACGTCCTGCGCCGGGTCCGGCAGGAACTGCCCAACCCACGTCCGGATCGTCTCCTCGGGCTGCACGCCGATGAACTCGCCGGCAAGCCTCCCGTCGAGGAATGCCTTCACGTTCGGAATGCTCTGGATGCTGAAGGCGGCGGCGAGGTTCGGGTTCGCGTCGGTGTCGACCCTCACCAGCCGCCAGCCGGCATCGGGTTCGGCGGCCAGCCGCTCGAGGATCGGGCCGAGGATCCGGCAGGGCTGGCACCAGTCGGCCCAGAAGTCCACGACCACGGGCATCGTCTTGGACGCCTCGAGCACGTCCTGCTCGAAGGTCTCCTCGGTGACGTCGAGTACGGCGCTCATCTGTCCATGTGGGGAGGAGACCCACCCCACCCCCCACCCGTCGAGTCATGCCGTGGAGCGCTCATCCCGTCGAACCTAGCGGAAGCCGCGGGAACGGTTACCCCAGCAGCCGGACCACGTCGGCCCGCAGCCCATCGGTGATCTCCACGGCGCGGGCCCGGCGGCGGACGGGGTCGTCCTCGCGCGCCACCTCGATCGGTGGGGCGAAGGCCACGCGCACGTCCGTGCGCTTCGGCACCACCCGCCCGCGCGGCAGGGACTCGACCGTCCCGCGGATCGCTGCCGGCACGAGGGGCACACCCTCGGCGAGCGCCACCCACGCCGCCCCCGGGAGGAATGGCAGGAGCTCGTCGGGGCTTCGCGTGCCCTCCGGAAACATCCCGAGCAGCCGGCCCGAGCGTACGACGGCCAGCGCGACCTCCATCGCCCGCAGGTCGGCCACCTGGCGGCGCACCGAGAAGCCGCCCAGAGCATGGAAGAACCACGACGCCGCCGGCCCACGGAACAGCTCGATCTTGGCCATGAACCAGATGTCGCGCGGGCAGGCGAGGGCGAGGAAGGGGACGTCGAGCAGGCTGCCGTGGTTCGCCGCGATCACGGCGGCGCCGGTCCGGGGGATCTGCTCGACGCCCTCCGCGTGGAAGCGGTACCACCCGGTCAGGACCGGTCCAACCGCTCGCCGGGCGGTGTCCTGGAGGCGCCCGATCCCCTCCGGGAGGCGCGGGCCCCCGGCCCGGCCCTGCAGCCGCGCCACCGCCCGGGCCACGTCGCGCACCGTGCGCAGCCGCTCCGGCGGGGCCGCCGCCAGCCGCACGCCGAACTCGTCCTCGACGGCCAGAGCCAGTTCGGCCATGCCCAGCGAGTCGATCCCCAGCGCGGCGAGCGGCTCGTCCGGCCCGGCCTCCGCGCCGTCGGTCACCCGCGCCGCGAGCTTCGCCACCCGATCGATCGCATCCGGTCCCGCCTGCACGGCGCAGTACTGTATCGCTACCAAGCCCAACACCTGCACGAGGCTCCCGAGCCTTCAGGTGAGCCTCCGCTCCATGAAGAGCCAGTGGGGCTTGTACTCGTCGGGGATCTCGCTCTCGGGGTATGGGCCGATCTCAACGAACCCGCTGGAGCGATACAGGTCGTGCGCGGCCGTCATGAAGTCGGGGCTGTCGAGCCTCACGCGCTCGTATCCGGCGTTCCGCGCGGCTGCGATCAACCGGTCCTGCAACGCGCGACCCACTCCGGCACGGCGATGCGAGGGTTGGATGTACATGCGCTTGATCTCGGCGGTGTCGGGACCGATCCGCCGCATGCAGGCCGTGCCGACGGCCACGTCGCGCTCGAATGCCAAGAGGAGGCGACCGTCGGGCGGCTGGAACTTGGCGATGGTTGCGAGGTCATGCTCCACCGCCTCCCGGACCGGGAGTCGGAAGCCGTACCTCGACTGCAGTCCGTCGTTCCCCCACGTGAGGTACTCGAGCCACAGGCGCTCTACGGCATCCAGGTCCCGCGGCAGATCGGCCTCTCGGATCTCCGCCATTGGCCGGCCTCAGGCTAACCGCACGCCCGCTCATCTGCGGGCGTACACCGCCCCGAACTCCCCGGCGACATTCGTCCCCGGAATGACTCCCCCGCACCGCATCCTTCGGACGCCCAAAACCCCAGGTCAACGTGCCGTTAACCGTTCGGATACTCTATCGCTATGATCGCGATGGTCCCCACTCGCGAGGAGGCGGTCGCCTGGCGACGCGCATGACGGAGACCGGGCAGCAACAGAGCCGCCACGCGGCGCTCGGGCTCACCGACGAGGACCTGCGCGGCATGTACCGCGTCATGCTCACGGCGCGGCTGTGCGACGAGGCCCAGTTCCGTCTCAACCGCCAGGGGAAGGCCCCGTTCGTGGTGCCGGTTTCGGGCCACGAGGGCGCTCAGGTCGGGTCGGCCTGGCCCTTCAAGCCCGGCACCGACATCTTCGTCCCCTACTACCGCGACATGACCATCTGCCTGGTGGCCGGCATGACGCCGCGCGACGTGTTCCTCGGCGTGTTCGGCAAGCGCGACGACCCCTCTTCTGGCGGGCGCCAGATGCCGGCACATTGGGGGTCGCGGAGGCTGGGGATCATCACCGGGTCCTCCCCGATCGCCACGCAGGTGCTGCACGCGGCCGGCGTCGCCTACGCCGCGAAGTACCGCGGCGAGGAGGCGGTCGTCGGGTGCTGGTTCGGTGACGGAGCCACGAGCGAGGGCGACTGGCACGAGGCACTGAACTTCTCCGGCATCCATCGCCTGCCCGTGGTGTGGGTCTGCGAGAACAACAAGTACGCGATATCCGTGCCGCTCTCGAAGCAGATGGCCGTCAAGGACGTCGCGATGCGGGCGGAGGGCTACGGGTTCGAGGGCGTCGTCGTGGACGGCAACGACGTTCTCGGCACCTACGAGGCGATGGCCCGGGCCGTGGAGAAGGCCCGCGGCGGCGGCGGGCCGACGCTCGTCGAAGCCAAGACCTACCGCTTCTACCCGCACACCTCCGACGACGACGACCGCACCTACCGGTCGCGGGAGGAGGTCGAGGAGGCGCGCCGGAACGACCCCATCCTGCTGTTCGGGCGCTACCTGGTGGAGCAGGGACTCCTCCCCGAGGATGGGCCCGACGCGGTCCGCGCCGAGATCAAGGCGCAGGTCGACGCCGCCGCGGACGAGGCCTGGAAGGCCCCCGACCCCGAGCCGGATTCGGCGTTGCGCCACGTCTTCGCCGAGCCGGCGAGCGAATCCCCCGAGGAAGCAGACGCGCGATGACGGAGAAGAGCGTCGTCCAGACCATCCACGACACGCTGTTCGAGGAGATGCAGGCCGACGACCGCGTGCTGGTCCTCGGCGAGGACGTCGGGGCGCGCGGCGGGGTGTTCCGCGTGACGCAGGGGTTCCTCGACGCGTTCGGTGAGCAGCGGGTGGTCGACACGCCGCTCGCCGAGTCGATGATCGTCGGCGTGGCCATCGGGATGGCGCTGCACGGCCTGCTGCCGGTGGCCGAGATCCAGTTCGCCGACTTCATCCACCCGGCGTTCGACCAGATCGTGTCCGAGGCGGCGCGCATCCGCTACCGGTCGAACGGCGACTTCGGATGCCCGCTCGTGATCCGGGCGCCGTGGGGCGGAGGCGTGCACGGCGCGCTGTACCATTCGCAGTCGATCGAGGCGTTCTACGGCCACGTCCCCGGGTTGAAGGTCGTGCTCCCCTCCACGCCCCACGACGCGAAGGGCCTGCTCCGCGCCGCGATCCGCGACCCGGACCCCGTGCTGTTCCTCGAGCACAAGAAGACGTACCGCCTGATCAAGGGCGAGGTCCCGGACGAGGACTACGAGGTCCCGATCGGGGTCGCCGACGTCAAGCGCGAGGGCGAGGACCTGACCTGCATCGCCTACGGGCTGATGCTGCACCACTGCCTGGAGGCCGCCCAGAAGCTGCAGGAGGAGGACGGGGTCTCCGTCGAGGTGGTGGACGTGCGCACGATCGCCCCGCTCGACAAGGAGACGATCCTTCACTCGGTGCGCAAGACCGGCAAGGCGATGGTCGTCTACGAGGACAACAGGACCTACGGCGCGGGGGCCGAGATCATCGCCACGATCGCCGAGGAGGCGATGTTCGACCTGGACGGTCCGCTCGTTCGGTTCGGCGGGCCCGACATCCCGGGCATGCCGTTCGCGGCACCACTCGAGCACTTCTTCCTGCCCGACCCGCCGAAGATCCTCGAGCGGATGCGGGAGCTGGCCCGGTTCTAGCCCGGGATCATCGCCGGATGCTGGTGGAGGGCGATCGGATCCTGCTTCGCGGCCACGAACGAGCCGACGCCGCCGCGCTGGCCGACATCCTGACCCGCAACCGCGTGTTCTTCCGGCCCTTCGAGCCGGAGCGCCCGGAACGGTTGCTGACGGTGCGCGGGCAGCAGGAGGACATCGCCCGCTGGCAGCGCGAGTGGCGGAACGACGGCGCCTACGCGTTCGTGGTCGCGCTCCGCGAGGGCGGGACGATCGTCGGCCGCGTGGCCCTGACGAACGTGGTGCGGTTCGCCTGGCTGAACGCGAACCTGGGCTACTTCATCGACCAGGACCACAACGGCCGGGGGTACGGCACCGAGGCGGTCCGCCTCGCAACCCGCTTCGCGTTCCGCGATGCGGGGCTGCACCGCCTGCAGGCCGCGGTGCGCGTCGACAACGCCCGGTCGATCCGGGTGCTGGAGAAGGCCGGCTACCGGCGCGAGGCGCTGGCCGAGCGCTACCTGTTCATCGACGGCGCCTGGCGCGACATGTACCTGTACGCCCAGACAGCCGAAGAGCTCCTCGGGTGACCCGGGGAGCCCTTCGGGGCATCTGGCGGTACTGCGCTGTCCCTAGCTCCGCTCGCAGCTTTCCAGGACGTCGGTCCCGTTGCCGCCATCGCAGAAGTCGGTGCCGCCATCGCCGTTCAGGTGATCCCGGCCTCCGCCGCCGAACAGATCGTCGTTCCCGCTGTTGCCCCTGACGTTGTCGTTGGCGCCCATCCCCGACACGGTGTCGTTGCCGCCGCCGCCACAGAGCTCGTCGCGGCCGCCGCGACCGAAGATGGCGTCGTCACCACCCCTACCGTGGATGACGTCGTTGGCATCGGTGCCGATCAGGATGTTGTCTCCGCTCGTTCCCTCCAGCGTCGTTGCGAAGCCGCCACAGGTGATGGTTCCGCCCGCCGAGACGCTGCCTGCGATCGCGAGCAACCCGACCACCAAGAGGAAGACAACCCCCACCGCCATGGTCCTTCGCATGCCGACCTCCTTCCCCCTCGACCGGCCGGGCTTCTCGGCCGTGCCACGATCATGACACCGCGGACCGATCCGGCACAAGGGATTCGGCCTGTGTGGCCCGGATGGGCTGGTCCGGTTCAACCTCACATGCGTGCTCGAGCGCGCTCGGGGTTCGATCGCGGCGGCCGTAGACTGAGCGGGATGCCGGGACGCGAGCACAATCCCCACGGGCGCCGCCTCTATCTTCCGATCGTCTCCACCTCCTCCGATCCGGTCCCGGAGACGGCGGGGGCCGCCGGTCGCCGTCCCGAGTGGCTGAAGGTGCGGGCGAGCCTCGGGCCGAACTACCGCGACCTGAAGGGCCTGATGCGCGGCCTGGACCTCCACACCATCTGCGAGGAGGCGGGCTGCCCGAACATCTACGAGTGCTGGGAGGCGCGCGAGGCGACGTTCCTGATCCTCGGCGACCGCTGCACGCGCCGCTGCGGCTTCTGCGACGTGATGACCGCCCGGCCGGGCCCGGTTGACGAGGACGAGCCCGCCCGGATCGCCGAGGCGGTCCGCGCCATGGGGCTGCGCCACGTCGTGCTGACCGGGGTCGCCCGCGACGATCTGCCGGACGGCGGGGCGCGGATCTGGGCGGCGGCGATCCGCGCCGTGCGCGACGCGGTGCCCGGGATCGGGATCGAGGTCCTTCCCGCCGACTTCCAGGGCGGGGAGCATGACATCGCCACGGTGGTCGGGGCGGAGCCGGACGTGTTCGCCCACAACCTCGAGACCGTCCGCCACCTGCACGGGCGCATCCGCCCGGCCTTCGGCTACGACCGCTCGCTCGAGGTGCTGCGTCTCGCCAAGGGCCTCCGGCCGGGTCAGGTGACGAAGTCGAACCTGATCCTCGGCATGGGCGAGGCCGCGGAGGAGGTCGAGGAGGCGATGCGCGACCTCGCCGCGACCGGCTGCGACCTCTTGACCATCGGCCAGTACCTGCAGCCGACGCGGATGCACCTTCCGGTCGATCGGTGGGTCACGCCGGAGGAGTTCGCGGCGCACGCCCGCGCCGGGATGGCGATGGGGTTCGCGCACGTCGAAGCCGGCCCGCTGGTACGGTCCTCCTACCACGCCGGCCGGCAGCTCTCGCGGGCACGCGGGGCGCTCTCGGCCCGCTGAATCAGGCCGGCGTCCGCTCGCCGAGGGTCACCTCGGGCGCCCGGCCGTCCGCGTTCGGCGTGGACCGGCGCTCCGGGGTCCAGTCGGGCTCCGTCGGCTCCCAGAGCTCGGCGTCGCCGCTCGCCCGCTCGCCGCGGTTCGCGGTGACCCGACCCAGCAGGAACCCGACGGCCAGGCCGCCCAGCCCGATCAACCCCCAGCGAAACATCCGTCCGCGGCGTTCTCGCCGCCGGGCTCGCTCGCGACGCTCCCGGATCGGCTCCCAGGCGCCGCGGCCCATCTCCGCCACGAAGTGCGCACCCTCACGGCCCAGCTCGGCCCCACGATGGGCGCCGGAGCGGACCACGTCGACCGTGGGCTGTGCCCTCACCATGACCGACATCGGCCTCACCTCCGCCCGGTGCCATACCCCGGGGGAGGCCGCCGCAACCCAAGGAAACGCCAGGCGGAGGAGCGGGGGGTGAAGAGGTGGAGGAGCCGGCCTGTAAGCCGGATTCTGTCCCCGCGCCCGGCGGGCGCGGGTGGCGACCATCCCTCTGGGGGCCGCGTCACCGCGACCCTCGGTGCGGCCTACCCGGGAGCTCGGACGGGCCGTCCTCGAGCGCTCCCTGCTCGGCCTTGCTCCGGATGGGGTTTACCGAGCCGGGACGGTCTCCCGCCCCGCTGGTGAGCTCTTACCTCACCGTTTCACCCTTGCCCTTACCCTCGGCGGCGAGCCGTCGTCGGGCAGTGGGCGGTCTGCTCTCTGTGGCACTGTCCGCGGGTCTCCCCGCCCGGGCGTTACCCGGCATCCTGCCCTGCGGAGTCCGGACTTTCCTCGACCCTCTCGGGCCGCGGCCGCCCGGCCGACTCCTCCTCGACGAGTATACGGCGCTACAGTCCCGCCCATGCGCGCCTTCGTCACGGGCGCCACCGGGTTCATCGGCGGCGCTCTCGCCCGGAAGCTCCGCGAGCGAGGGGACGCGGTGGCGTGCCTCGTTCGCTCGCCGGATCGCGCCACGGCGCTGGCGGACCTCGGCTGCGAGCTGATCCGCGGCGACGTCCAGAGCGCCGACCGGCACGTGGAGGACCTGCGGGGCCGCGACGCCGTCTTCCATCTGGCGGCCATCTACACGATCGGCATCCCGCAGCGGGAGCGGCCGGGGATGTCCGCCACGAACGTCACCGGGACCGAGAAGGTGCTCGATGCGGCCGTCGCGGCGGGGGTTCCACGGATCGTGTACGTCTCGACGGTCAACGCGTTCGGCAACACCCGCGGACGGGTCGTCGACGAGGAGTACCGCCGCCCGGACGGCCCGTTCGTCTCCTACTACGACGAGACGAAAATACCGCGCTCACCTCGCCGCCGAGGAGCGCATCGCGCGTGGCGCGCCGATCGTGATCGTCCAGCCGGGGGTGGTCTACGGGCCGGGCGACCGGTCCCAGACGGGCGGGCAGTTCGAGCGCGCGGCGCTCGGGAAGCTCCCGTTCCTCTCCTTCCCGGAGGTCGGGTTCTCGCTGGCGCACGTCGACGACGTGGCCGAGGGCATCCTGCTCGCCCACGACCGCGGCGAGATCGGCCACTCCTACGTCTTCGCCGGGAACGTCACGCGGATGCGGGAGGCCATCGAGACGATCGCGGCCGCCGGAGGGACCCGACCGCCGCGCTTCGCGATGCCCACCTGGGCGATGGAGGCCTCCATCCCGTTCGGGCGGATCGTCGGCAAGGTGATGGGGGTCCCTCCGAACCTGCGGGAGATCGTCTCAGCATCCGACGGGGTGACCTACTGGGCCTCGTCGGACCGCGCCCGCCGCGAGCTCGGCTACCGTCCGCGCGACATGAGGGACGGCCTGGCCGAGCTGGCGCGGGACATCCTGGGCGCCCACGGCCGCACACCGGGGGCGCGCTAACCCCGGGCACCTGCTCAGGGGCGGTCCGGCGGCTGCGGATCGAAGAGCGTTGGGTTCGGCCGGGAACGGCGCCACCTTCGGCCGGCGCCGGCCAGCCACGCGTCCACGCCGACGTTCGCCAGCCGGTCGGCGTGAACGTTCTCCGCGCGCGGAACGTGCACCAGATCGACTTCCGGGATCTCGCGCAGGACGTCGCCGACCTCACCGTGCAGCCGCTGCAGGGTCGGGTTCTTGACCCGGTAACGGCCGGCGAGCTGCTCGATCAGCAGGCGGCTGTCCGACCGGAAGGTCACCCTCGAGGCGCCGAGGTCCCGGGCGCGCTGCAAACCGGCGAGCGCGGCGCGGTACTCGGCGACGTTGTTCGTGGCGATCCCGATCCCCTCCGCCACCTCGGCCAGCACCCGGCCCCTCGGCGTGGTGACCACCGCGCCGATCCCCGCCGGACCGGGGTTCCCGCGCGCGGCCCCGTCGGCGCTGACGATCAGGTGAGGACCAGGATCCGCCGGCAGTTGGGACACCTCCGGATGCCGTCGGCCTTCTTCACCTGCTCGTACTCCAGGGCCGAGAGCTGGGTCCGGCAGGCCTGGCAGACTCGGCCCTCGAGCGCCGCGGCGCCGATCCCCTTCTTCTGCGCCCGCAGGTCGTCGTACAGCTCGACGCGGTCTTCGTCGAGCCGAGGCCGGAGCGCATCCCGTTCGGCGCGCCGCTCGACGAGGGATGCCACGACCTCGGCCAGCTCCACCTCCGCGTGCCCGGCGAGCTCCCCGAGCCGCTCCCGGGCCTCGGCCAGCTCCCCCTCGAGCGGCACGATCCTGTGCTCGAGCTGCTCGCGCTTCTCCATCTGGTCGAGCAGCTCGTCCTCTACTCGCCTCTTGCGGTTCGCCAGGTTGGTCAGCTCGTGCCGGATCGCCTCCAGCTCTCGCGGATTGGCCACCGACCCGTCGTAGAGCCGCTTCTCCTCGTCGGCCATCTTGCGGGAGAACGAGTCGATCTCGGTGTCCAGCCGGGTCTGCTCGCGCCCCACCGAGTCGAGGGCCAGGCGCAGCCCGCCGAGACGCTCCTCCAGCTCGTCGGCCTGTCGCCGGGCGGCGCGCACCTCCTCCCCGCCCTCCAGCTCGGCGCGACGATGCTCCAGACGGTCGACGGCCAGGTCGAGCTCCTGCAGGTCGAGGAGCGGGTCGGTGGCCGGTGCCTCGCCGTCGTTCATCGCCGGCACAGGGTACCCGGCTCGAGCCGAACGCCGCCTTCCGGGCTCACGAGCCTCCCCGCGCCAGGGCCACGGCCTGGTCGACGGTCATCGCCTGGCCGTCCTCCCAGGCGCGCTGCGCCGACTCCTCCGACACGTGGAGCCGAGCCTCGGCCGCGGGATCCCCCTCCAGGAGCCCGCCGATGGCGCCGGGGGGGCCGCCGACCCGCTCGCGCATGGATTCGTATGCCGCCGCGAGCTTGATGGCGTCCAGGTGGCGCCCCTCCCAGGTCGCCAGGAACGCCAGATCGATGAGGGCGATGCCGATGCCCGTCGGGTTGTCCACCTCGCGGAAGAGGTCCAGGGACTCGAGCGCGGTGGACCACGCTTCCGCCCGGCGACCGATGCGGCCGTAGGCGAAGGCCAGCCACACCAGGTCGAACGCGAGATGGAGGCGATCCCCGACCCGCCGCCAGGTGGCCACGACCTCCTCGAGGCTCGCGATGACACGGTCCCAGTGTCCGGCCTGGGCGTCCTGCATCACGAGCATCGTCAGGACCTGCGCCACCCCGCGCTCGTCCCCCGCCCGGCGAAACAGGTCACGGCTCTCCTCCAGCATCCGGGTGCTGGCTTCGAGGTCGTCGCCGGCGACGACGAACGCCAGGTTGTACAGGGCCTCCGCGGTCCGGATGGGGTCGCCGAGTTCCCGCTCGATGGCCAGCGCCTCTTCGTAGAACGCGCCGGCCGCCACGCGGTCCCCCTGCCACCACTCGATCCCCCCGGCGCCGATCAGAGCCCGGGCTCTGAACCGGGTCCGGCCCCGGCCGCCCGGCATCCCCAGGACCTCACCGAACCACCCCCGGCCTTCGGCGAGGTGCCCGCGCTGCTGCCAGAACCGCCACAGGGCGGCCGCCGCCTCCTGGGCCCGGTCGGCTTCGCCGGCCTCGATGGCCCACCGGAGCGCCGCGCGGATGTTGGCGTGCTCCAGGTCACATCGGTCGAGCCAGGCGCCCTGATCGTCGGCGGTGAGGTGCGGCTCGGCCTCGGCGGCCAGGCCGAGGAAGTGCTCGGCGTGGCGCCGGCGCACGGCGTCGAGGTCCCCCCCCGCCCCGAGCCGCTCCAGGCCGTACTCCCGGATCGTCTCGAGCATGGAGAAACGAGGATCACCCCGGCCCTGGTCGCTCCGGCGGACCAAGGACTGGTCCACCAGCGCGGTCAACCCGTCGAGGATGTCCAGCCCGAGCTGCTCGAGGTCGCACACCGTCTCCGCCGACTCGAGGGTCCACCCGGCTGTGAACACCGACAGCCGGTCGAACAGACGACGCTGCGGCTCGTCGAGGAAGTCGTAGCTCCAGGCGATGGCGTTGCGCAGGGTCCGCTGGCGCTCCGGCAAGGTCCGGCCCCCCGAGGTGAGGATGTCGAGCCGCTGGTCGAGCCGGGCGAGCATCTGGTCGGGCGACAGGAGCTTCGTCCGGGTGGCCGCCAGCTCGATGGCCAGGGGCAGGCCGTCCAGCCGGGCGGTGATCTCCGCCACGGCAGGCGCGTTCTCCTCCGTCACCTCGAACCGCGGATCGGCCGCCAGGGCCCGCTCGGCGAACAGCCGGACCGCCTCGAACCGACGGAGGGTGAGGAGGTCGGGCAGCCGCTCGGGGTCGGGCGGCTGAAGCGGCGGCACCGCGTACTCCTGCTCGCCGCGCAGACCGAGCACCAGACGGGACGTCACCAGGACCGTGAGCCGCGGGGCGGTGGTCAGGAGCTCCTCGATCACCGGCCCCGCGTCGGCGACCTGTTCGAAGTTGTCGACCACCAGGAGGATCTCTCGGTCGCGCAGGTGGGACTCCACCGCCTCCAGCATGGGGCGCCCGGGCACCTCGGCGACCCCCAGGGCGCCGGCCAGCGCCGAGGGGACGAGGGCGGGATCGGTCACCGACGACAGGTCGGCGAAGAAGGCCCCGTCCGCGTACTCGGTCAGGACCTCCGAGGCCACCTGCAGGGCGAGCCGCGTCTTCCCGGTCCCGCCGGGACCGGTGAACGTGAGGAGCCGGGTCCGCCCCAGCAGCCCCCGGACCTCGGCGATCTCGTCCTCCCGCCCGATGAAGGAGGTCAGCTGGACCGGGAGGTTGTTCGGCCGGGCGTCCAGGGTGCGCGGCGGCGGGAAGTCCGACGTGAGCCCCTCGATCACCAGGTCGTGGAGGCGCTCGGGGTGGACGAGATCCTTCAAACGGTGCTCCCCGAGGCCCCGCAGCGAGACCCCCGCGGGGAGGTCGCGCTCCACGAGGCTGCGGGTGGCGTCGGAGACGATGACCTGCCCCCCGTGGGCCGCGTCTGCGATCCGCGCGGCGCGGTTCACGTCGATGCCCAGGTAGTCCTCTCCGCCCAGGGACCCCTCGCCCGTGTGCAGCCCCATCCGGACCCGCAGCTCGGGGCCGGGCGACCAGCCGTGCCCGGCCAGGTCCCGTTGGGCCGCCACCGCG
>WNFV01006726.1_pt1 | contig 13510 bp, 15 predicted proteins | sample 5400101 | NCBI WGS metagenome assembly WNFV01 (sample SAMN13153361, study PRJNA577476) | soil metagenome | isolation source: 115 cm soil or saprolite under grassland replicate 1 | place: USA:California | collected 2016-06-15
GGTCGGGCCGTGCTCAAGGCCCGGCGCCAGCGCGGCCGCTCGCGTCTCTCGGCCTGATCCGGCGCGTCCGCGATCGTGCGACGTTCGCGGCCCTCGCCCGGGCGGATCGGCACGTGCGACGCTCGGTCACGGTTCGCTTCGTTCCGGGCGTCGACGCCCTCCCGGCACGTGTCGCCTACGCGGTCGGCGGCGCCGGCACCGCGGTGGCCCGCAACCGACTCCGGCGCCGGCTCCGGGCCGCGGTGGCGCGGGCGGAAGACCTCCTGGTCCCCGGAGGCGCCTACCTGGTGTCGGCGGGCCGGGAGGCCGTGACGATGCCGTTCGATCAGCTGGCGGACACGGTCGCGGCGCTGGTCCGGACGGCCGGGGAGCAGCAATGAGCGCCGTGGTCGACGGCGCTCCGGCCTCGCCGTCGATGCTCGCCCGGCTGGTGATGTTGCCGATCCGAGGGTGGCGGCTGATCAGCGTGCACTTGACGCCCCGGTGCCGGTTCCATCCGTCGTGCTCGGCGTACGCGCTCGAGGCCGTGGAGCAGCACGGCGCGTTCCGGGGCGGCTGGTTGGCGATGCGCCGGCTGGCGCGCTGTCATCCCTGGGGTGGCGGCGGAATCGACCCGGTCCCTCCGAACATACGTTCGTATAGAGAGAGCAGGCTGACGGATGCTTGACCCGATCTATAACGCCTTCGGCGCTTTGCTGGCGTTCTTCTACGCCGTCGTCCCGAACGAGGGCGTGGCGATCATCTTGCTGACGGTCGCGGTGATGCTCGTCCTGTTCCCGCTCACCGCGAAGTCGGCGCGCTCGATGCTGGCGATGCAACGGCTCCAGCCGGAGATCAAGAAGCTCCAGGCGAAGCACAAGGGCGACCGCCAGAAGCTCAACGAAGAGATGATGAAGCTCTACCAGGAGCACAAGGTCAACCCGCTCGGCGGGTGCCTGCCGCTCGTGGTGCAGATGCCGGTGTTCATCGCGCTCTTCCACGTGCTGCGCTCGCCGCTCAGCAGCGTTCCGGCGGGATCCTCGCTGTTCAAGGCGCTGGTCGCCGCCAAGCCCGGAGGCCTCACGTTTCTGAGCATGGACCTGTCGGTGAAAGCGACCGACAGCCACACGGATCTGGCGGTCGCGGTGCCGTACTACGTGCTCGTGGCGTTGGTCGTGTTCGTCGGGTACTTGCAGTCGCGCCAGACCGCGCGCAACACGCCACCCGGGGCGAACAACCAGATGATGATGATCGGCAAGGTCTTGCCGATTGCGTTCGGCGTGTTCTCGCTCTACTTCCCCGCTGGCCTGGTCCTGTACTTCCTGACCTCGAACCTCTGGCGCCTCGGCCAGCAAGAGCTGATCATGCGGAAGGTCGCGCCGCGGGATCACCTGCGGAAGGACAAGGCGATCGACGCCAAGAGCTCGACGACCAAGACGGAACGAGCGAAACCGGCCGAGCCGGCGCCGATCGAGGCGGGCGACGGAGCGGAGAGGGTGGCCGAAGAAGCGCCAGAGGCGGCCGAGCCGGCAGCCCCGGCGAAGGCGGCCAAGCCGGCGCGCGCCGCGAAGCCGGCTCCGGTGCCGCGGCAAAGCCCGCTGGGTGCGTTGCGTGATCTGTTCCGCCCGCCGGCCGACGGCAAGGCGGGCGGCAACAACAACACGCCAGCGCCGAAGCCGAAGCCGGCGGCGTCGAAGGAGCCGGCGGGGCAGCGGGGCGGGTCGAATCGGGCCGGGCAGAGCCGGCGGCGTCGCCGGCGGAGCAGCAACAAGAAGCGGAAGCGGTAGATGGAATGGGTCGAGACGACCGGCCGGACGATCGAAGAGGCGCTTGATACGGCCCTCGACGAGCTGGGGGTCGACGAGAACGACGTCGAGTACGAAGTCCTCGCCCGACCCCGTGGGAGGCTCTTCGGGCGGTTCGGCGGGGAGGCGAGAATCCGGGCGCGGGTCAAGCCCATCTCGCGCGAGAAGCCGGGAGACGCCCGGCGGCGGTCGCGGCGCCAGCGCCCGGCGGCGGCCTCGGGCGGTGGCCGGTCGAGCCGGAGCGAGAGTGGCTCGCAGGGGCGTGGGGGACCACGGCCCGGAAGCGGGCAGCGGCGCCGCCGGCGCCGTGGGGGTGGGGACGGCCGAAGTGACGGTGCGTCGCGTGAGAAGGAACAGGAAGGCACAGTGGACGAGCAATCCGATATGCCGATCGACGAGCAAGCTGAGCAGGCCGTCGAGTTCACGCGCGGTCTGATCGAGGCGTTCGGCGCCAAGGCCGCAGTCGACAGCCATCTCGAGGAGGCGGACACGGTGCTCGTCGACGTGACCGGGGACGACCTCGGCCTGCTGGTCGGGCCGCGTGGCGCCACCCTCGCCGCCATCGAGGAGCTGGTGCGGACGGTCGTGCAGCGGCAAACGGGCGGCCACGGGGTGCGCGTCCACGTCGACGTCGGCGGATACCGGGCGAAGCGCCGGGAGGCATTGGCAGAGTTCACCCGGCAGCTCGCCGAGCGCGTGCGGGACGAGGATGCCGAGCAGTCGCTGGAGCCCATGTCGGCGTCGGACCGAAAGGTCGTACACGACGCGGTCGCCGAGATGGAAGGTGTCAGCACGACGTCGGAGGGCGAGGAGCCTCGCCGCCGAGTCGTGATCCGACCGGGCTGATCGGCGGCGAGCGGGTGCTCGCCCCGGAGGCTCGGCGCCAGCTCACGGCGGTGCTGGAACGCGCCCGCGAGAGGGGGTTCCTCGGCGCTGTTCCCGTCGATGACCACCTCCGGCACGGCGAGGCTTTGGCGGAGGCGGTCGGTGCGGAGTTCACCGGGCGGATGCTGGATCTCGGCTCAGGGGCGGGCGTTCCGGGGCTGGTCCTGCTGTTGCTCTGGCCGATGGCGACGAGCACACTGCTCGACTCGCAGCGTCGGCGCTGCAGCTTGTTGGAGGCCGCCACGGAGGAGCTCGGGGTGGAAGGTCGGGCGGCGGTCGTGTGTGGCCGCGCCGAAGAGCTGGCCCGCCGACCGGACCTCCGGGGGGAGCACGATCTCGTGGTCGCCCGGGCGTTCGGGGGGCCGGCAACTGCGGCCGAGTGCGCCGTCGGATTCCTCCGGGCCGGGGGCAGGCTGATCGTGAGCGAGCCACCCGGAGAGCCCGAGGAGGAGCGGTGGCCCACCGAGGGTCTCACGGAGCTCGGGCTCCGGGGGCCGGAACTGGCAGGGGGCCCGGGAGCGAGCTTCGCGATCCTGACGCTGGCGGGACCTCCGGGGGACCGCTGGCCCCGACGGGTTGGCGTTCCGGGGAAGCGGCCGCTCTGGCCATAGAGGCCGGAGGGGAGGCGACGAGCGTGTGCTCCATCGGGGCATCGTTTGACGTGAAACGTCATCCGAACGACGGTCCCTGATCCGAGGGAAAAATGGACTGAGGGGCCGTGGTCCGGATTCCTCCTTTTGGGGCGTGTGCCACGTGAAACGCCCTGGTTCCCAAGAGGCCCTTGACCACGGTGCGCCCCGTCGGCTTCAATGGGATCTTGCGCGCCGGGGTAGTCGAGGGGACCAGAACATCATGGGCCGGGTTGACGAGGACGTGAAGCGTCGCGGTCGAGAGGCGCTGGCGTCGTTGCGTCGAGGGCCGTCCGAACGAACCGCTCGCAAAAGCCCCCGCGCTGAGCCCGAGGCCGATGTCGCGGCCTCCGACGACGGAGAAAACCCGATCGAGCTCCCGGCGTTCGACCCACCCCCGATCGAGGGGGCAGACGCACCCACCCGTCAGCTGCTGGCCCACGCCGCCGAGGACCCGGGTCCGCTGCTGCTTCCGTCCGTGCTCGCCATCGCCAACCAGAAGGGCGGCGTGGGCAAGACGACGACGGCTGTGAACCTGGGGGCCGCGATGGCCGAAGAGGGCTACCGCGTCTTGGTCGTAGATCTCGACCCCCAGAGCAACGCAACCACCGGGCTCGGCCTCAGCGCGCGAGACCTCGGTTCCTCTGTCTACGACGTCGTCATGAACAACACCGCCATTGACGACTGCATCGAGCCCACGAGCCTGAAGAACCTGTTCGTGGCCCCGGCGACGATCGATCTCGCCGGCGCCGAGATCGAGCTCGTCCCGGCGATGAGCCGTGAGCTCAAGCTGCGGCGCGCCATCGACGAGGTACGCGAGGACTACGACGTCGTCCTCATCGACTGTCCGCCCTCGCTCGGCTTGCTCACCGTCAACGGCCTGGCGGCCGCCGACGGCGTCGTGGTGCCGATCCAGTGCGAGTACTACGCGCTCGAAGGGCTCGGGCAACTCCTGCGCAACGTCGGTCTCGTCCGTTCCAACCTGAACCCAATCCTCGACGTGCGGGGAATCGTGCTCACGATGTACGACGGTCGCACGAGGCTCGCCGACCAGGTGGTCGACGAAGTGCGGTTGCACTTCGGAAGGCGCGTGTACGAGACGGTCGTTCCCCGAACGGTGCGCCTCTCTGAGGCGCCGTCGTTCGGGCAGCCCATCATCGTGTTCGATTCGACGTCCCGCGGGGCCAAGGCCTATCGGGAGCTCGCGAAAGAGGTGTGCCGTGACGCGAAAAGGCGGGCTGGGTAAGGGTCTCGGGGCGCTGATCCCGCCCGGTGGCGGCGAGACCGCCGCCGGCGGCTATCAGGAATTGCCGGTCTCGAAGATTCGACCCAACCGGTACCAGCCGCGGGAGCACTTCGGTGAGGAGTCGCTCGGTGCGCTGGCCGATTCGATCCGCGAGGTCGGGGTACTGCAGCCGGTGCTCGTGCGGCCGGTCGACGACGGGTACGAGCTCATCGCGGGCGAGCGACGGTGGCGCGCGGCGCGGCGCGTCGGGCTCCAGGCGATCCCCGCGCTCGTGCGCACGACCGACGACGCGTCGGCGCTCGAGCAGGCGCTCGTCGAGAACGTCCATCGCGCCGACCTCAACGCGCTCGAGGAGGCCGCCGCGTACCAACAGCTGATCGAGGACTTCCATCTGACGCACGAGCAGGTCGCAGCGCGCGTCGGACGAAGCCGTGTCGCGATCACGAACACGCTGCGCCTGCTGCAGTTGCCGCCCGCGATCCAACGGATGATCCAGGACGACGCGCTGAAGGAGGGGCATGCGCGCGCGCTGCTCGGCACGCCCGACCGCGGCTTCCAGGAGCAGCTCGCCCAGCGCGCGGTCAAAGAGGGTCTGTCGGTGCGCGCGGTCGAAGAGGCGATCCGGGCGCACACCGGTGAGCCCGCGCGTGGGGGCTCCGTGCCGGCGGCATCGAAGACCGGCCAGCTTCGTCCGCCGGGACTGCTCGAGCTCGAAGAGTTGCTCGGCGACTACCTCGAGACACGCGTGAAGATCACGGTCGGCGGCAAGCAGGGCAAGATCACCGTCGACTTCGCCGACCTCGAGGATCTCGAGCGCCTGTACCGAGTCGTGACCGAGGGCCCGCCGGCGCGAGCGGCCGGCACGGGCTGAGCGGCCCCGTGCCGTCAAGGAGGAGTTGACGAGCGGAAGCCGTCAACGTATGGTTGACCCCATGGCGCCGGCGCCGTTGCTGAACGAGCTCATCCAGGCAGTTCACGACCGAACCGCCGACCAGGACGCATTGGCGCGTGTAGCGGTCGCATCGGAGGTATCAGGGGAGATCGCGAGCAAGGCTGACTTGCTGCTCGGGCACTTCGTGGAAGCGGCCCGCCAGGCCGGGTGCTCGTGGACGGAGATCGGCGCCGCGCTCGGGGTGACGAAGCAGGGCGCGCAGCAGCGTTTCGTCGACCACGAGCCCGGGTCGCCGACGACCGACGAGCAACTCCTCGATCGCCACACGAGCCGGGCGCGCGAAAGTGTCGCCCGGGCGCGCGACGAAGCACACGCGATGGGTCACAACTACGTGGGGACGGAGCATCTCCTCCTTGGTGTGCTCGGCGACCCGGATGCTCTTTCGGTTCGCGTTCTCGAGCAGATGGGCGTCCCACCCGATGAGCTGCGTCGCGCAGTGGCTGATGCCGCGCCGCCACGATCCCCGCACGGACTCGCGGACGCGGAGCTGCCGCTCACGCCGCGCGCGCGGCGCGTCCTGGACCTCGCGCAGGGCGAGTCGATCCGGCTCGGTCACAACTACATCGGAACGGAGCACTACTTCCTCGCGCTGGCCGCCGAGGGCGAGGGGATCGGCGGGCGCGTGCTCCGCGCACACGACGTCGACCAGGAGCGCGCCCGCACCCAAGTCGTGCGAGCGTTGTCGGGTTACGTCGCGCGCGAGTCGCGCTAGCCCTCGGGCGGTTCTTCCATCGCGCGGCGCACGCCGCGCACGATGGCGCGGCTGATGTCCCCGGCGCGCGCGACGACGTTGCGCATCCCCTCGATGTCTCCGCGCGCGACGAGCTCGCACACGACGGCGGCCATCTGCGTCTCCCGCAGGATCCCGTAGGCCTTCCCGCACGGCTCCACCGCGCTGGGGAGCACGCGCGCGAGCTCCTCCTGGACCGCGGCGGCCACGCGGTAGCCGGCCTCGGAGCGAAAAGAGCCCGACGCGAAGTAGTTACACACGCAGTCGCCGCCGGTGCCGGGCCGCAGCGACAGGAACAGCGCGCCGCCGAACTGGTTCGCGGCCGCGGCGGTCGTGCTGTCGTCTGCGCCGGAGAAGTCGAGCAGCGCGCCCGCGCCCGCCTCGACGAGCCCCTTGGCAACGGTGTCGCCCAGGGCCTCGAAGCCGGGGGCGGTGGTGAGGAAGACGCGCTTGCCGCCCAGCCCGTGCGGTCCGCGCCGGAGCATCTCGCGCTCGCGCACGCTGGCGACCGAGCCCGCCGCCAGGCCGCCGACGCGGCGGAGCGCGGCGACCGTGGTCCAGCCGCAGAAGCCGTCGGGCGCGAGGCCGACGTTGCGCTGGAACTCCGAGACGGCGTCTGTCGTCTGCTTGCCGAGGATGCCGTCCTCGCGGCCGGCGTCGAACCCGAGCGCGTTCAGCCGGCGCTGCAGCTCGGTCACGTCATCGCCGCGCAGCATCGGCTGCCGGAAGTAGAGCGTGCGGTCGCCGAGCGTGAAGCCGCTTTCGACCAACGCTGCCCACGTCTGGGGACCGCAGAGCCCGTCGACCACGAGGCTCCGCTGTTCTTGGAACGCCGCCACGGCGGCCTCGGTAGCGGCACCGAACTCGCCGGGCTCGTCAGGGGAGCAGTCGTGTCCGAGCGCGGCGAGACGCCGCTGCAGATCCCGGACTGCCTCCCCCGTCTGCCCCCGCTCGACCGTCGCCGCCGTCATGACCCCCCGGCGCACGGCCGTCAGGAGATGTACTCGGCGAGGTCCTGGAGGAGCTGACCCTTGCCCTTGGCGCCTACGAGGCGCTTCACCGGCTCACCTTCGTTGAACACCATCAGGGTCGGGATGCTCATGACGTTGTAACGCATCGCCGTCTGCGGGTTGTCGTCGACGTTGAGCTTCGCGATGCGCAGCTTGTCCTTGTGCTCGGTCGCGATCTCCTCGAGCGTCGGTGCGATCATCTTGCAGGGACCGCACCACTCGGCCCAGAAGTCGATGAGCACCGGGGTCTCGGCGGCGCCGACGGTTTCGTCGAACGTATTGTCCGAGAGGTGCACGATGCTGTTGTCCGCGCCCACGGGGGTCCTTTCGGCCAGGGTCGGTTGAGTGTAGCTACGGGTTGAAACCGCGCCGGGTCTCCGCCCATTCCGCGCCGGTCACGCCTTGGTGGCGGCGTGGCGACGGGCCTCGATCCAGCGCTCGGCCTCGATCGCAGCCATGCACCCCGTCCCCGCCGCGGTGATGGCCTGGCGATACACGTGGTCGGCGACGTCGCCGGCGGCGAAGACGCCCTCCACCGACGTGCGGGTCGATCCAGCGTGGGGCAGCACCACGTAGCCGTTCTCGTCCAGCTCGACCTGCCCCCCGAAGAGCTTCGTGTTCGGATCGTGGCCGATGGCGACGAACAAGCCGCCCACCTTCAGCTCGGACTCCTCGCCGGTCAGCGTGTCGCGGAGCTGGAGGACGTCGACCTGCACCTCGCCTCCGACGTCGGTCACGACCGAGTTCCACCGAACCCCGATCTTCGAGTTGGCGAACGCCCGGTCCTGCATGATCTTCGACGCCCGGAGCTCGTCGCGCCGGTGGATCACCGTGACCTTGCTGGCGAACTTCGTGAGGAACAGGGCCTCCTCGACGGCGCTGTCGCCCCCGCCGACGACGGCGATCTCCTTGTCTCGGAAGAAGAAGCCGTCGCAGGTCGCGCACGTGGACACGCCATGGCCGAGCAGCCGTGCCTCGGAGTCGAGCCCGAGCATGCGGGCCGAGGCCCCGGTGGACAGGATGACGGCCTCCGAGCGGTACGCGGTGTCGCCGACCCACACGCCGAACGGCGACTCAGAGAGGTCGACACGGTCGGCGTCGGCGGTCACGAACTCGGCCCCGAAACGCTCGGCCTGCTCCCGGAACTTCATCATCAGCTCGGGGCCGAGGACACCGTCGGGGAAGCCGGGGTAGTTCTCGACGTCGGTGGTCAGCATGAGCTGCCCGCCGGCCTCGACGCCTTCGATCACGACCGGTCGGAGATCGGCCCGGGCGGCGTAGAGGGCCGCGGTGAGCCCGGACGGGCCCGAGCCGACGACGACGATCTCGCGAGTGTCGGTCATGGAGCGGTTCCGATCATTCGGGCGGGGGCTGTTTCGTCCTCCGCGCCCAGCAGAACGTGCCGGCGACCACGAAGATTCCGCCGAAGATCAGGTACGTAGCCCACACGCCGGCAGGGAGGTACACGTCGACGAACCGGAACACGCCGATCGAGAACAGCGCCACCGCGGCCATGACGAAGAAGGTCGTGAGCAGGCCGAAGACGATGGCCCTTGTGACCCTCTGGGCCGGCGTGACGGTCTTGTCGCGGACCGTCTCCACGACCCGCTCGATGTTGTCGACCGCGTCGGTCGTCCAGTCGCTCATGGCCCCTCACCGGTCGGAGAACCCGGCGAGCGTACCCGCCGGGCTCCGGATGACGCGGCCTCAGGACAAGGTGACGACCGAGACCGCCCGGCACGTTCGCGTGTCGAGCACGACCGCGGTGTCGCGGTCGTTTGCCGAGGGCAGCACGAGCACGAGCACGGGCCGGCCTTGATACGTCCCGGTCCCGAAGGCGGTCGGCGCCGGGCTGCCCGTCACCGCCCGGTCGAGGCACGGCGGATCGGTGGTCCGCTGGGTCGGGCGCGGGTGGTCGAGGGTGTCCGTCACATTTCGACGGAGGTCGCTGGTGTCGCTCACGTCGCCGACGTCGCCCACGTCGCGCACGCCGGCAGCTGCCTTCGACCGCGACGACTCGCCCGGCGCGCTACCGCCCTCCGGCGCGGGCGCCGCCGCGCTCGTGTTGCCCGAACGCGCCGCCGTGGTGCCATCGCCACCATCGCGGTTCACCAGCGTGAACACGCCCGCGCCGACGAGCACGAGCGCGACGAAGCCGGCCGCCGCCGCCACGAGAACCCGCCGACTGCGACCGGCGCGCACGCGATCGGCCTCGAGCGCGCGGTCGACCAGCCGCTGGCGCGTCTCGTCGTCGAGGGGCGGGACCTCCAGCAGCGACGCCACGCGCTCGTCGCGCTCGTCGTCGGGGGTCTGTTCGTTGCTCATGGTCTCGTCTCAGGGGTTGGACGGTCGCCGGTGGTCTCCGGGTTCCCGAGCGCGTCGGCCAGGGCAGCGCGGCCCCTCGCGATGCGGGAACGCACCGTTCCCGCCGGCACTCGGAGCAGATCGGCGATCTCGGCGTAGTCGAGATCGCACAGGTCGCGGAGCACGACGGCGACGCGGAACTCCTCAGGCAGGTCGCGGAGTGCGGCGTCGACGTCGATGCGCGCGCCGACGGCGTCCTCGACCGAACCGGTGCCGGGTGTCTCCGCCCTTGTCTCGACGGGATGCGGCCGACGCGCCTTGCGGCGTCCTTCGTCGAGCGCGGCGTTGGTCGCGACGCGGTACAGCCATGTCGTGAAGGCCGACCGTCCGTCGAAACGGCGGATACCGCGCGTGACCGCGATCATCGCCTCTTGCGTCGCGTCGAGTGCGTCCTCGCGATGGCCCAGGATGCGCCGACAGATGGCGTGAATGCGGTCGGCGTGGCGGTGGAGCAGCGTCTCGAGGGCTTGGCGGTCACCTGCAGCCGCGCGGCCCGCGAGTTGCTCGTCGGGCTCACCGTCCCGCAATCGTGACCTCGTTGATGCCGAGCTTGCCGTCGGCGGGGAGGCGCGTCAGCCAGAGCAGCACGAAACGCCCGCGCGCGCTCGGGTTGACCGGGAACGGCGCGTCGCGGTCTAGCCCCTGCTTGGCGACGCGGGGTTTCCCCCACGCGGCGAGGTCGCTGCCCGACTGCTCGGCGACGTAGATCTGCGCGCTCCAGTCCGTGTCGTCGGCGGTGACGTTCACGGCCGAGACGTCGTGATCGCCGTCGAGCTGCAAGACGAGGCCCACGCCGTCCTTGTTGCCGCCGAACTGCGTCGCCGGCGCTTGATACTGCTCGGTGGACCACGCCGTGGACGGGTTTTCGTCGCTGGCGTTGTCGACGGTCGAGGTTCCTTCGACCCCGTCGCCCTCGGGGTCGAAATCCTTGACGCTGACGATGGGCAACGCGTGATCGGCGGCGGCGGCGTTCGGGCTTCCACTCGATCCATCCGACAGGGTCGAGAGCGCGTAGGCCGCGGCGCCGCCCACCGCGAGCAGCACCAGGATCAGCACCACCCACGGCCAGCGTCGCCGGCCGGGAGCGCGCGGCGCGGGCGCGGGCGCGGGACTCGGCTGCGCGGCCACTTGCGTTCGCTCCCCGCGTCCGGACCCGGCGGGATGGTCGGGCGTGGCACGAGGCGGCGGTGGCGCGAGGGGTCCCGTGTGCGCGGTGTCGCGTCCCGGCGCCAGCGCCTCCTTGAACGCCTGAGCCGACTGGTACCGGTACTCGGGGTCGCGGGCGAGGCTGCGCGCCACAACGTCCTCGAGCGAGCGCGGCACGTCGGCGCGCACGGATCGGACTGGTTCAGGAGTGTTCGTGAGCCGCGCGACTGCCGTCGCCATCTCGGTGTCGCCACCGAACGGCGCCCGACCCGTCAACATCTCGTAGAGGATGAGTCCGAGCGCGTACACGTCGGCGCGCCCGTCGACCGGCTGGCCGTTCACCTGCTCCGGCGCCAGGTAGCGAGCGGTGCCGACGACGGTGCCGGTGCGAGTCAGGTCGTCGCCGCCCGCGGCCTTCGCGATGCCGAAGTCGGTGACCTTGACCCGACCGTCCGGCTGCACGAGCACGTTGGCTGGCTTGATGTCGCGGTGCACGAGGTCTTGACGGTGCGCGTGCTCGAGCGCGTCAGCGACCTGTGACGCGATGTCGACCGCCTGAGTCACGGGCAGCGGGCCGCGCTCGTCGATCAGAAGGCGCAGCGTCTTGCCCTCGACCAGCTCCATCACGATGTACGCGGTGCCGTTGTCGTCGCCCGTGTCATACGTCGCAACGATGCCGGGATGCGTGAGCTTGGCGGCCGCGATCGCCTCGTTGCGGAAGCGCACGCGCAGGCCGTCGTCGATCGCGAGCTCTGGGTGCAGCAATTTCACCGCGACGCGACGCGACAGCAGCGGATCCTCCGCGATCCACACGGCGGCCATGCCGCCGCGCGCCAATTCCCGGTCGAGGCGGTAGCGCCCGCCGAGGACGCGTCCTGCCGTGGCTGGCTCCGGCACGTCCCTCGACGCTAGTTGCTGTTCGTGCGGTGCTCGCTTCGGCGGACCCGCACGTCAGCTGCTGGTCTGGAAGGTCACGCCGATGACGCGGGGGCCGGCGTGGGTGCCGATGACCGGGCCGATCTGGCCGACGACGATCTCGTCGCGGGGGGCGAGCGGCTCGAGCAGGTCGAGCAGCTCGTCGAGGTCGGGTGCGTTGCCGTGCAGGACGGCCAGGTTCTCGAACGGGCCCTCCTTCACGCGGTCGACGAGGAGCCGCAGAGCCTTCGACCGGGTGCGGACCTTTCCCGCCTCTTCGACGACTCCGTTCCGCACCTCGACCACCGGCTTGATCGCGAGCATCGAGCCGAGAAGGGCGCGGGCGTTGCCCACACGGCCGCCCTTCTTCAGGAACTCGAGCGTGTCGAGCGTGCCGTACAGCTTCGTTCGGTTCCGGCGGTCGGTGACGTTGGCGACGATCGACTCGAGCGAGTCGCCGTCGGCGGCGCGCTCGGCCGCGGTGATGCACAGGTTCCCGAGCCCCATCGACACCAGCAGCGAGTCGATCACGACGACCGGGCACTCGCCCTCGACGGCTCGGGCGGCGACTTGCGCGGCCTGCATCGTGCCCGACAGCTCGGACGAGAGGTTGATGCACACGATGCCGGTGGCGCCGTCGCCGACGAGGCGGCGGAAGGTGTCCTCGAACGCACCAGCCGACGGGGCCGACGTCTCAGGGAGAACGTCGGACTCCGTGAGGCGGCGCCAGAACTCGTCGGTGCTCAGCTCCTTGCGGTCGACGAGCTCTTCGTTGCCGAAGCGGATCGTGAGCGGGACGACCTCGATGCCGTGTCGCTCGATCAGGTCGTCCGGCAGGTCACACGCACTGTCGGTGACCACTCGAACCGCCATGGGAACCCCCTGTCCCTGCGCCGCGTCCGACCGGCGGCGGGACAGCATCGTTACACCGTTCGGCCCTCTCTGTCGGCCGGTCCACCGATCGTCGCCGCTTGGGCTCCTGCCGGCCGCAGGGCGCCGTTCCGTCGTACCCGGGGCGCGAAGAGCGACCAGAGGTCGTCGAGCTCACGCATTCGGAGCGCGGCGGTGACGGCGAAGTACTCCGCGAACCCGATGGCAGCGCCGGCGAAGGTCGTGCCGAGCGCAACCCAGGGTCCCGACCATCCGAGGCCGCGCGCGATCAACCATGTGGCCAGTGCGACGAGGACACCGGCGAACAGCGAGCGCGTCAGCGTGTCGGCGAAGCGCCTGCTGTCGAGGTCGCCGATCCTCCGGCGCAGCACGACGAGCGTGAGGATGGCGGCGCCTCCGTACGCGCCGGCGAAGGCGAGCGCCAAGCCGGGCACTCCGAACGCGTAGTAGAGCGGGAAGGCCAGAGCGATGTTGAGCGCGTTCTCGACGCAGTTCAGCGCGAACGGGGTACGTGTGTCTTCCAGGGAGTAGAAGGCACGCAGCGCGAACAGATAGATGGAGAACGGGACCAGGCCGATCGAGAAGCCGGCGACGGTCTGCGCGACGACGGTCGCGTCGGCGCTCGAGAACGCGCCCCGCTCGAGCAACGCCACCACCATCGGGCGGGCGAGCGAGACGAAGATCGCCGAGCACGGCACGATCACGAACGTCGTCAGCCGGAGGCCGAACGAGAGGCGCTCGCGCAGCGCGTCGAGGTTGCCGCGCCCGGCGGCGCTCGCCATCTCCGGCGCGATCGTCGTCATGAGCGAGACGGCCAGGAGGCCGTGCGGGAGCTGGAAGAACGCGTACGCGCTGAGATAGATGAACGGCCCGCCGTCCCGGCCGTTGGCGAGGATCAGGACGATCCACAGGGCGATCTGGTTCGCGATCACATAGCCGACGGTCCAGCCGGACAAGC
>WNFV01010586.1_pt1 | contig 13508 bp, 14 predicted proteins | sample 5400101 | NCBI WGS metagenome assembly WNFV01 (sample SAMN13153361, study PRJNA577476) | soil metagenome | isolation source: 115 cm soil or saprolite under grassland replicate 1 | place: USA:California | collected 2016-06-15
GGTGGCGCAGTACCAGGACAGCTACCGGCTCTGCTACGTCCGCGGCCCCGAGGGGATCATCGTCGCGTTGGCCGAGCAGCTCAGCTAACGGCCCGTCGCGGCCGACCTGCGACCAACCAGAACGATCCGCTTGGATGGACCGAGAACGACGACGGGAGTCATAACCGTGCAACCGAACGAGATCACCGAGGTTCTGAACCGACCGATCAGTCAGGAACTGTTGGCCCGCGACGTGACCCGCTTGGCCTACGTCGCCAAGGACGGCACACCACGCAATGTCCCGATCATCTTTACCTGGAACGGCTCGCAGATCGTCATGTGCACTCCGAAGAACGCGCCGAAGCTTCAGGCCTTGCGCGAGAACCCGATGGTTGCCCTGACGATCGACACCGAGGTGCACCCGCCCATGATCTTGCTCATCCGGGGTCGGGCCGAGCTGGACTTCGTCGATGGCATCCCGGACGAGTATCTCCAGACGACCAGCACCTACGAGATGACGCCCGAGCAACGGGTCGAGTGGGAGGCGGAGGTGCGTTCGCTCTACCACGACGGCATGGTCCGGATCGTCGTGACCCCGAACTGGGCGAAGCTGATCGACTTCGAGTCGACTCTGCCGAGCGCGGTCGAGGAGCTGATCCGGCAGCGGGAGGAGCGTCAGCACGGCTGAGCGGCGCGCGGTCGCTCGCATTGGGTGGATCACCCACGCCTCAACCCCACCGCGGTACGCGGAGTCTGTTAAGTCCGCCAAGAAATGTCGCAGGAAATGTCGCGGTGGGATGTCGAGCGGCCCCGTCCCCGGAGTGAACACGGCCACAATGGGCCGTACGCGTCAGGAGAACATGATGGCCAAGTACCTGCTGCTCAAGCACTACCGAGGTGGCCCGGCCCCCGCCACCGACTGGCCGCCGATGGACCAGTGGACGCCGGACGAGGTGGACGCGCACGTGCAGTTCATGCGCGACTTCGCGGCCCGGCTGGAGGAGACGGGTGAGTTCGTCGACACCCAGGCACTGTCGTCCGACGGCGCGTTCGTGCGGTACGACGGCGAGGGGCGCCCACCAGTGACCGACGGGCCGTTCGTCGAGACCAAGGACCTGATCGCGGGCTGGTACATCATCGACGTGGAGTCGTGGGACCGCGCGGTGCAGCTGGCGGGGGAGCTGTCGGCGGCCCCTGGGCCCGGCGGCAAGCCGATCTACGAATGGCTGGAGGTTCGGCCGTTCTACGGCGTGCCCTCGACCATCACGGAGTGACGCTCGGTGGACGGGGCCCTTCTGCGGACCCTTACCCCCACTGTGATCGGCACCCTCGTCCGTCGCGGAGCTGACTTCGCGGCGGACGAGGATGCCGTGCAGGACGCCCTGGTCGAGGCTGTGCGCATGTAGCCGGACGACCCGCCACAGGACCCCAAGGGCTGGCTGGTCACCGTGGCCTGGCGCAAGTTCCTCGACGCCGCCCGCGCCGATACCTCCCGGCGGCGGCGCGAGGTACGCATCGAGGACGAGCCGGGGCCCGGACCGGTCGAGGCGGTGGACGACACGCTCCAGCTGATCAGCAGGGCCAAGCGGACCGTCTCGGGCGTCCGGTTCAACCAGCCGGGGACGTCGCCACGGTGCTGCGCGTGCCCTACCTGGTCTTCAACGAGGGCCACTCCGGCGACGTCGACCTCGCCGCCGAGGCGATCCGACTCACTCGCCAGCTGGCGGCCAAGACCAACCACGAGGAGGTCGCGGGCCTCCTTGCGCTCATGCTGCTGCACCACGCACGGCGTCCGGCACGGACCCGCCCCGACGGCAGGCTCGTGCCCCTTGCCGAGCAGGACCGCAGCCTGTGGGACACCCGCCTGATCGCCGAGGGCGTCGACGTGGTCCAGACAGCCCTCACCCGAGATCGCCTGGGCGAGTTCCAGGTCCAGGCCGCCCTCGCCGCGCTGCACGCCGACGCCCGGGCGGTCGAGGAGACCGACTGGGTGCAGATCGTCGAGTGGTACGACGAGCTGGTGCGCCTCACCGATAACCCGGTGGCCCGCCTCAACCGCGCCGTCGCGGTCGGCGAGGCCGACGGCCCGCGGGCCGGACTGGCCGCCCTGGCGGAGCTCGACCCCTCTCTGCCCCGGCACGCCGCCGCCGCCGCGTACCTCCACGAGCGTGACGGTGACCCAGTCACCGCAGCACGGCTCTACGCCGAAGCCGCCCGATCAGCGCCCAACCTCCCCGAACGCGACCATCTCACGCGACAGGCCGCACGGCTCAACGCGCAACTGCGCAGTTGAGCGGCGGGCGCCAGGCATTCACCGCCCCGATAGGGACGGTCTGCTCACCCTGTTGGCCGGCCGGACCGTGTCACGTGCCGTTCAAGAGGCCGATATCCCGTGCACCTCGCTCCTGACCAGCGATCACCGCAAGAGGAACGCCCACCGGACATCTAGCAGCCCACCGGATCCGGCTGGCTGGTGAGCGCGAGACGGCGTCCCGTAAGACCCGCCCGGTGAATCGCCCGGTCAGGGGGTGCCATACGGGACACTCAAGCGCATGAGCGCCCTGCTGATTGGCTACGCCCGCGTGTCCACCGACGCCCAGGACCTCACCGCGCAGACGCGCTCCACCAGTTCGGCGTCAGCCCGGACCGGGTCTACGTCGACCACGGACTTACCGGCACCAACCGCGACCGGCCCGGCCTGCGCGAGGCGCTGGCAGCATGCCGGACCGGCGACACCCTAGTCGTCACCAAGCTGGACCGGCTCGCCCGCTCCATCCCCGACGCCCGCGAGGCCGACCTGATCCGGATGCGCACCCGCGAAGGCATGAAGGTCGCCAGGGCGAAGGGTCGGCTCCGCGGCAAACAGCCCAAGCTCACCGCCCGACAAGAACACCACCTCGTGCATCTCCACCACGCCGGCGAGCACACGATCGCCGAGCTGGCCGAATTGTTCGCCGTCGGAAGGTCCACCGTGTACCGAGCAATCCAGCGCGCCGCCGCTCGACCCGCCGGCAGCACAGGGACGTAGCCGGGGCCAGATGCCGGCTGGCGACACGGTTCTTACCGGCATCCCCAGCAGCGGCGAAGCCCAGCCCAGGCGTCGCTCTTCGATAACGATCCGCCGGCTGGCGCCGCCGACATGAGACCCGGAATGCCCCGTTCAGGACACCGCCCGCGACGAGAACGCCCAGGTCACGGCAACGCCCGCAGCCGCAGCTCTAGATAACGATCGATTGCTGACACCCGCTCCCTCAGCGGCTCGTCCGATACGCCAAAGACGGGCCGATCGCGGCGGGCCCGCCGTCGACGTCGAAGCTGACCACATGCACGCCGAGCTTCATCCGCGCTCGCTCGTTCCGTCCTCCCGTGGTGGCCGGGTGCTGCCGAGGCCGACCAGGTCGGCGCTGACCTGCCATAGCCGGGCCGCGGCGTGGGCGTCGTACGACGCCTTGCTGGACTGCTTGGGTTTGCGGTTGGCGAAGTACCGGCCGGTGACGCCCTCCACCTCTGGCGACGACGCCAGGTATGTGGAGGTGGCCGCGCCCTGCTCCGGGGTCTTCATGACCAGCCGCGCCAGCGGCATCAACGCCTTGTAGACCAGAGACGGGTCCTCGGCGGCGAACGTCGTGCGCACCACGCCGGGGTGCAGCACGGTTGCGGTGACGCCGGTGCCCTCCAACCTCCGAGCCAGCTCGTAGGTGAACATCACGTTGGCCAACTTCGAGGCGTTGTACGCCCGCTGGCTCGAGTACCGGCGCTCGCTTTGCAGGTCGTCGAAGTCGATGCGGCCCATCGCCTGGGCGCCGGACGAGACCGTGACCACCCGGGACGGTGCGCTGGCCCGGAGCCGTTCCAGCAGCAGGTTGGTCAGCAGGAACGGCGCCAGGTGGTTGAGCGCGAAGGTGTGCTCCAGCCCGTCGGGCGTGACGTGCCGGTGGGCCCAGGTCCCGCCGACGTTGTTGACCAGCACGTCGAGTCGTGGGTACGCCGCAAGGACCTCCGCGGCCAGCCGGCGCACCTCGGACTGGGCGGACAGGTCGGCGACGAAGACGTCCACGGCGGGGTTGCCGGTCTGGTCGGTGATCTGTGCTGCGGCCGCCTCGGCGCGGCCGCGGTCCCGGCCGGTGATCCCGACCCGGGCGCCCAGGGCGGCGAGCCCGGCGGCGGTGGCCTTGCCAATACCGCCAGTGCCGCCCGTCACCAGCACCGTCTTACCGGCCATCGGCCGGGATGCCTGGTCAGCCATCGTGGTCTGCGGGGCGGGTCAGCGGACGATCTTGAAGTTGAACATGGGGGTGCCCAGCGCGCCCCACAGCCGGATCCAGATCGGCAGGATCATCTCGGTGCCGCGCGCCGTGCTGATGTCGCCCAGGTCGATCACGTCGGTGTGGCCGAACGACTCCAGCAGCGCGGTGACGGTCTTCTTGGCGTCCGGGTCGTTGCCGGAGACGAAGGCCGAGAAGTCGGCGTCGGCGAGCTGGCGGGGTTCGACCATCAGGTAGGCGTTCATGGTGTTGAGCGCCTTGACCACCCTGGCGTCGGGGAAGGTGCGCTGGATCTGCTCGCCGAGGGAGTCAGTGTCCTTGACCAGCAGGGTCGGCGGCATCCCGGCGGAGTAGTCGAGCGGGTTCGCGATGTCGAGCACAACCTTGCCGGCCAGGTTCGCGGCACCCGCAGCCTCCAGCACCGCGATCGTGGCGGATCCCGCGGTGGCGTTCACGACCAGCTCAGCCGGCGCTGCGGCGTCGGCGAAGGTGGCCAGCGTGACTGCGGGGTGCTCGGCGGCCCACTGCGGGAACGGCGAGTTGCCCATCGCGTCGGTCTCGGCGCGCGCCATCGTGGCGGCAACATCCCGCGTGCCGATGGTGACCTCGTGGCCCAGGCCGACCAGCCGTGCCGCGAAGGCGCGACCGACCATGCCGGTGCCAAGAACTGCGATTCTCATGATTGGTGCTCCTCGGGTGTCGATCGTCGGAGCGACGCTAGCAGACAGGTCTGTCTACCCACAAGGTGCGGCCCGGATCCCTATTTGACTGGCCTCTGAGAGCGGCGAATACGTGGATGTAAGGCGACGAAGAGACAACCCTGTCTATACTGTGGGCTCTGGATCAGGTCGAAAGGTGCACAACATGAGCGGGGCCACGGTCACCAAGCCAGCACGCGAGCGCATCCTGGACACCGCGTTCCGGCTGTTCTATGCACACGGTCCGCGCGGCGTGGGGGTGGACACGGTCATCGCCGAGTCCGGCGTGGCCAAGGCCACCTTGTACAAGCACTTCCCGCGCAAGGACGACCTCGTGCTGGCCTACCTCGACAAGGTCGACCTGACCTGGTTCGGGCAGCTGCGCGCGGCTGCCCGGACCGCCGGCGAGGCGCCACGCGCCCAGCTGGTCGCGATGTTCGATGCGTTGAACACGGCCTGCCGGCGCGAGGGCTACCACGGCTGCGCCTTCATCAACACCGCGGCCGAGACCGAGGCCGGCTCGGACGTGCATGCGCGCACGGTTGAGCACAAGAACGTGGTCCGCGCCTGGGTCACCGACCTGGCTCGGCGCGCCGGCGCCACCGACCCCGACCTGCTGGCCCGGCAGCTGACCCTGCTGATCGACGGTGGGCTGTCCAGCGGCGTCCTCGACGCCGACCCCGCCACCCCGACGGCCGCGAAGGCAGCCGCCCAAGTCCTCGTCGAAACCTCCTGCCAGGCCGACACGCCGTAACCCGCGAGGCCGACACTCCGAGCCGGGCCATCGGGCATTCCCACGCGGCCCGGGCTCAGCGGGACTGCAGCGCGTCCAGGGCTACGGTCATCGCGGCGGCGACGCGGAAGTCGAGGCGCTGGTCGGGCACCGTGATGATGTACCGGTCGCGGATCGACTTCTTCCGCTCGACCGACATCACCGGCTGGCCGGTCGCGTTGTCGGTGAAGTCGAAGTGGAACACGAACGGGACCCACACCTCGCCCAGGTACGGGATGAAGTCCCAGAACCGGCGCAGGATCGCGATGGTCTGGTTCCGCTCGGTGCCGAACGCCTCGACGCCGGGCGCGGACATGTGCCAGCTCGACCGCAGCAGGCTCTTGCCGAAGTCCTTCTTGAACCAGCCGATCGTCTGGCCGTTCGCGTCGAACACGTCGTACCCGGAGCCGAGGTCGATCACCTTGCGCGCCTTGAACGAGAACACCGGCTGCGTCTTGCCGGTGTCCGCGAAGAACGTGACCTGCTCCTTGAACGCCATCCGCTTCTGCTCCGCGAACGCCAGCAGGTGCCCCTCACTGCCGTCCGGGTTCGGGGCGAGCAGCTCGTAGCGGTTCACCATCATCGTGATCCGCTGCTTCATGAAGAAGTGCTGCACGTACATGGGCTGGGGCACGAAGGGGGGTTGCGTCATGTGCCCGAGTCTGTCACCGCTGCGGTTCAACCAGTACGCCGCAGGCCCGGGCGCCGAGTTCCAGCCCGCGCGCCAGCTCCGCCGTGTGACCGGCCGTGTCGACGAGGTGCACGCCGAGCCGCCGTACGCCCTGCAGCCACAGGTCGCGGACGACCTCGACGCCGTGCTCGAGCGCCTCGTCCGCGGACCGCGCGGGACGCCAGAGCACGCCGAAGTGCGGCGCCGGCCCGCGCTCGCCGAGGTATACGACCAGGTGCCGGGCGTCACCGAGCGCGGTCTCGGGCGCGGACGTTCCCGTCACGAGCACGCGAACGTACTGCCCCTCGCCCGTCGCAGCGTGCTCGTGCGCCGCCGCGGCCTGCCGGGCATCGCCGGCGATGGACCCGAGCGGATCGCCCGGCAGCCCGCGCCGCCCCCAGCGCTCGTGGTGGATCGTCCACGACAGCGGCCGGCGCGCCGCCCAGCCCGACCGGACCAGCTCGGGCGTGTCGCCGAACGCGGCCACGTGCCCGACGCACAGGTAGGCGACCAGCTCGGCGTGCGCCGGCAGGCCGAGCACCCGCGCCACGTCGTCCGGGTCGAAGAACGACACCCAGCCGACGCCGACGCCCTCGGCGCGCGCCGCGAGCCAGAGGTTCTGCACCGCGGTCGCGGTGGAGAACGCCGTCGTGCGCGGGTCCGCGTGCCGGCCCAGCACGTGCCGTCCACCGCGGCCCGAGTCGCAGGTGACCGCGATGTTCAGCGGCGCCTCCAGAATCGCCTCCACCTTCAGCCCGTCGAACCGCGCCCGCCGGTCGGCCGGCAATGACGCCGCGAACGCGTCCCGCTGCGCGGCCGCCAGATCCCGCACCGCCCGCCGGGTCGCGACCTCCCGGATCAGCAGGAAGTCCCACGGCTGGCTGAGCCCCACGCTCGGCGCCCGGTGCGCACTCGCCAGGATCCGCCCCAGCACCTCGTCGTCGACCGGCACGTCCACGAACCCGCGCCGCACGTCCCGCCGCTCCGCCAGCACCCGGTGCACCACGTGGCGCTCGGCATCGCCGTAGGGCGCCGCAACCGTCGCCGACCCGTCATCGGCCGTCTCTGCCGGGATGCGCCCGAGGGCGATCGTGGCTCCAGCCGAAGCCCGTTTCGGTACGACGAGTCGAGCGCCCGCGGCGAGAACAGCGGCCTCGGCCACACTCGCCGTGCCGACCGCGGCGGCGACCCGGCCGCTGGGCGACGCCACCGGTTGCCCGTCCAGCACCTCGGCGGCGAACCCGCGCACTGGGGCGTCGAGCTCTCGCGCCAGTCGTACCAGCGCCGGTTCGGCGACCTTGGTGTCGAGGGTGACGATCTCCGTCACCACTGCCCGGTCGTAGCCGTTCAGCGCCTCCGACGCGAGCGCCGCCAGCTCGTCGTACGGCGTGCCGGGGCGCAGGCCGACGCCCAGCACGAGCTTCATGACCGGCTCCCGCTCGGCTGGGCGCTCCACCGGCGCGCGGCGGCGAGCAGACGGACGGGCACGTCGGGGGCCGCGGTCCAGTGCAGGTGCAGGTACGACGCGTGCAGGTTCGGCGTGACCACGCCCTCCGGGCCGTCCGGCAGGTGCCAGGCGGCCGCGCGGCCGGTGTCGTACCGGACGGTGGTGCGGTGGAACTCGTGCCCGCGCACCCGGCGGCCCTCGTCGTACAGCAGGCCGCCGGTGGCGGCGACGCCGGCCCGGTAGCCGAGCGTGAGCCGGCCGGTCATCTGGGCGGCGGCGGGGATCGCGCCGGCCATCGGGTGGCCGTCGAGCTCGCGGCACAGGTACAGCAGTCCGGCGCACTCGGCGACGACCGGCATGCCGTCCCGGACGGCTCCGCCGACGGCGGCGCGGAGCGCGGTGTTCGCCGACAGGGCCTCGGCGTGCATCTCGGGGAAGCCGCCACCGAGATACAGCGCGGCGGTTGCCTCGGGCAATGACTCGTCCCGGATCGGGTCGAAGGTGACCACCTGCGCGCCGGCCGCGGTGAGCAGCTCGGCGGTCTCGGCGTAGCGGAACGAGAACACCGGTCCCCCGGCCATCGCGACCACCGGCGCCGGCGTCACGTCGCGCGCTTCGGCCAGTGCGGAGACCTCCGCCACGGCGTCCCACGGACAGACCGGAAGCGGCGCGGCCTGTTTCGCGGCGGCGACGAACGACTCGAGGTCGACGCCGGCGCGGACCAGCTCGGCGGCGGCGTCCACGGCCGCCTCGGCCTGGGCGCGTTCCTCGTCGGCCGGTACCAGCCCGAGGTGGCGGCTCGGCACGGCCAGCGACGCGTCCCGGCGCAGCACGCCGAGAACGGGTACGCCGGTCGGCTCGACCCCGGCGCGTACCTCGGCCTCGTGCCGGTCCGAGCCGACCTTGTTGAGGATCACGCCCGCGATCCGGAGGCGCTGCTCGTCGTACGCCCCATAAGCACAGAAGCCGGCCACCACCGCGCCGACGCTGCGGCCGGCGGCGGATGCGTCGACCACCAGCACCACGGGCGCTTCGAGCAGCCGGGCGACGTGCGCGGTGGACGCGAAGCCGTCGGTGCCGAGCGCGCCGTCGTACAGGCCCATCACGCCTTCGACGACGGCGATACCGGCCCCCGCGGCGCCGTGCGCGAACAGCGGGCCGACCCGGTCCTCGCCGGACAGCATCGGGTCCAGGTTGCGCCCCGGCCGGCCGGTGGCGACGGAGTGGAAGCCGGGATCGATGTAGTCCGGCCCGACCTTGAAACCGGCGACCACCAGACCCGACCGGCGCAGCGCCGCCATCAGCCCGACCGCGACCGTGGTCTTGCCGGCGCCCGAGGCGGGCGCGGCGACCACCATCCGCGGGACGCTCACCACTCGATGCCTCGCTGGCCCTTCTGGCCCGCGTCCATCGGGTGCTTCACCTTGGTCATCTCGGTGACCAGGTCGGCGGCCTCGACCAGCCGCGGGTCGGCGGCCCGGCCGGTGATGATCACGTGCTGGTGCCCCGGCCGGTCGTTGAGTGTGGCAACGACCTCATCCACGTCCACCCAGCCCCACTTCATCGGGTAGGTGAACTCGTCCAGCACGTACAGATCGTGCGTCTGAGCCGCCAGCCGGCGCTGGATCTCGCGCCAGCCCTCGAGCGCGTCGGCGGCGTGGTCGGCCTCGGTCCCGGCCTTGCGCGACCAGCTCCAGCCCTCGCCCATCTTGTGCCACTCGACCGGACCGCCCTGTCCACTGGACGTGTTGAGCTCGCCAAGCGCCTTGAACGCGTTCTCCTCGCCGACCTTCCACTTGGCGCTCTTCACGAACTGGAACACGCCGATGTTCCAGCCCTGGTTCCAGCCCCGCAGCGCGGTCCCGAACGCGGCCGTCGACTTCCCCTTCATCTCCCCCGTGTGCACGATCAGCAGCGGCCGGTTCCGGCGCTGCCGGGTGGTCAGACCGTCATCCGGTACGACGGCCGGCTGTCCCTGCGGCATGTCACGCCACCTTCCGCTCGTTCACGGTTCGGATGAGGTTGCCGGCGGCAACGTCTCCGAGGTCGAGGTGCTCGGCACCCAGTACGGCGGCGAGCTCGGCGGCCAGGCCGAGCCGGACGCCGCGGCGCGGCTCGCAGTCCACCACCACCGTGGCCACCCGTCCGGCGAGCAGCCCCGCGGCCTGCTTGGCACGTGCGAACGCGTCCCGGCCCGCGGTGGCCCGGCCCGGCGGCAGCGCGACCATGGCCTCGGCACCGGCGAAGGTGACCAGCCCGACGGTGTCGCGGCGCTGGTAGGCGTCCAGCAGCAGCGACACCACCGCGGTCTTCACCTCGCTCATCCGCTGCCGGGCGCCCATCGAGCCGGACGCGTCGACGCAGAACAGCACCAGGTTTCCCTCCCGACCCTCGCGGACCGCCAGCCGTACGTCCGCGGGGCGGACGTCCATGCCCGGACCAGTGCGCCCCCGGGCGCGCTGGTGCGGCGCCGCGATCCGCAGGGTCGAGAGGAGGTGGGGGCGACCACGCTCTCCCACCGCGCGTGGCCTGTCCCCCACCACTCGCCCGGCGTCGGTCAGCGCGCGGGAGCGCCTGCCAGCCACCCCTGCGCCCGCCGCCGGGACGCTCAGTAACCGGGCCCGGTACGGCTGCGCCGCCCGCGCAACCTCCCCGGCTCCGGTCGTTTCATTGCCCTTGGCATCATTCCCGCCCGGCTCGGCGTCGCGCCGTCGCACACGGTCATCCGGACCACCGTCCGAGGCGTCGTCCGGACCACCGTCGAAGCCGCCGTCAGAACCGCCTCCCGGGCCGCCGTCGGGCCCGCCCTGCGGGCCATCCGGGTCGTCGTCCGGACCGTCATCCGCCGGGGTGCTGTCAGCGATCGCCTGCTCGAGCTGCTCCTCATCCAGGCCAGGAGTGTCGAACGGGTTGCGCCGGCGCCGGTGCGGCAGCGCGAGCCTGGCCGCCGCACGGACGTCCTCGACCTCGACGACCGTCCGGCCGGCCCAGGCCGCGTGCGCCACCGCGGTCCGGGCGGTCACCAGGTCCGCCCGCATCCCGTCCACGCCGAACGCCGCGCAGATCTCCGCGATCTGTCGCAGCGCCGCGTCGGTCAGGATCACGTCCTGCAGCAGGTTCTGCGCCTTCACGATCCGCTCGGCCAGCTCCCGCTGCGCCGCGTCGTACCGCTCGGCGAACGCCACCGGATCCGCCTCGTACGCCAGCCGCGCCTTCATCACCTCGACACGTACGCCGGGATCCCGGCTGGCCGCGACGTCGACGGTCAGCCCGAACCGGTCGAGCAGCTGCGGCCGCAGCTCGCCTTCCTCCGGGTTCATCGTGCCGACCAGCACGAACCGCGCCGGGTGCGTCACCGACACGCCGTCCCGCTCGACGGTCGCGCGCCCCATCGCCGCCGCGTCCAGGAGGACATCGACCAGGTGGTCGTGCAGCAGGTTCACCTCGTCCACGTACAGCAGCCCGCGGTGCGCCGCCGCCAGCAGCCCCGGCTCGTACACCGTGACGCCTTCGGCCAGCGCCCGCTCCAGGTGCAACGACCCCAGCACCCTGTCCTCTGTCGCTCCCACCGGCAACTCCACCAGCCGCGCCGGCCGGCTCGACGCCATCTGGACAGCATGCGAGCCGTCGTGCGGGTCACCGTGCGGCTCACCGTGCGGGTGACCGTGCGGGGCGTCGGGGCAGCTCGGGTCGGGGTGGGCCGGGTCGCACGAGAAGCGGCAGCCGGTGACCACGTCGACGGGCGGCAGCACCTCGGTGAGGGCGCGCACGGCGGTCGACTTGGCGGTGCCCTTCTCGCCGCGGATCAGCACGCCGCCGATGGCCGGCGACACCGCCGACAGCACCAGCGCGAGCTGCAGGTCCGCCATCCCGACAACCGCCGTGAACGGGAACCCGGGCACGCTGCGCGCGGCCCGCATCAGCGCAGCCCGCCCTGGTCGAGACTCAGGGAAACAGGGGGCGAAACCCATATAAGATTCGCGATCGCGATGGCGGATCTCATATGGGTTTGGACCCCTCCTCCTCGCAGGTCCTTCGGCGCCCTCATCGGTCCTCCAGGTCGCCCTCGGTCTCGAGCACCGCGGATCGCAGCGTCTCGAGCGCCGTGTCGGTCGGCTCGGCCCAGAGGCCGCGCTGGGCGGCTTCCAGAAGGCGCTCGGCGATGCCGTGCCGGGCCCACGGGTTGGACTTGCGGAAGAACTCGGCGACGTCCGGGTTCTCGACGTACTCCTTGGTGAGCGTCTCGTACATCCAGTCGTCGACCACGCCCGCCGTCGCGTCGTACCCGAAGAGGTAGTCGACGGTGGCGGCCATCTCGAAGGCGCCCTTGTAGCCGTGCCGCTGCATCGCGGCCATCCAGCGCGGGTTGACGACCCGGGCGCGGAAGACGCGCTTGGTCTCCTCGGCCAGGGTGCGGGTGCGGACCTGGTCCGGGACGGCGGAGTCGCCGACGTACGCCTTCGGGTTGGCGCCGGTCAGGTGCCGGACCATGGCGACCATGCCGCCGTGGTACTGGAAGTAGTCGTCGGAGTCCATGATGTCGTGCTCGCGGGTGTCCGCGTTCTTCGCCGCGACCTGGATCCGCGCGTAGGCGCGCTCCATCGACGGGCGGGCCTCGACGCCGTCGAGGTCCTTGCCGTACGCGTAGCCGCCCCAGACGGCGTACACCTCGGCCAGCTCGGCGTCGGTGCGCCAGTTCCGCGCGTCTACCAGCGGCAGCAGTCCCGCGCCGTAGGCGCCCGGCTTGGATCCGAAGATGCGCGCGGTCGACCGGCGTACGTCGTTGCCTGCGGCAACATCGGCGTCGACGTGTGCCTTCAGGTAGTTGTCCTCCGGCGACTCGTCGAGCGCGGCGACGGTGCGGACCGCCTCGTCGAGCAGTTGCACGACGTGCGGGAACGCGTCCCGGAAGAAGCCGGAGATGCGTACAGTGACGTCCACGCGCGGGCGGCCGAGCTCGGCGAGCGGGACCACCTCCACACCGGTCACGCGGCGGGACGCGTCGTCCCAGACCGGTCGGCAGCCCAGCAGCCACAGCACCTCGGCGAGGTCGTCGCCCTGGGTGCGCATCGCGGACGTGCCCCAGACGGTGAGGCCGACCGAGCGCGGCCACTCGCCGGTGTCCGCCCTGTGCCGCTGCAGCAGTAAGTCGGCCAGCGCGGCGCCGACGTCCCAGGCGTTGCGGCTCGGGATCGCCTTCGGATCCACGGCGTAGAAGTTCCGGCCGGTCGGCAGCACGTTGACCAGGCCGCGGGTCGGCGAGCCGGACGGGCCTGCCTCGACGAACCGGCCGTCCAGCGCCCGCAGCACGTTCGCGATCTCGTCGCCGGTGCGGGCCAGCCGCGGCACCACCTCGGTGGCCGCGAACCGCAGCGACGCGTCGACGGCGGCCGACTCCCGGCCCAGCACCTCGGCTACCACGACGGGCACCTTGGCCGGTTCCCAGGCCAGCGTCTCCATGCCGAGCACCAGCTTGCGCGCCACCGCTTCGAGCAGGTCCACGCCGTCGGCGCCGGTCACCGCCGGGCCCTCCGCGATCTCGGCCAGCCCGGCGAGACCGTTGCCCTCGACAACAGTCCCGGCGGCCGCCAGCAGCGCCGCCTCGTCGATGCCGAACGTCTCGGCCAGCGCCGCACGCAGGCTGCGGACGGCGCCGGTCACGCCGCCCCACATCTGG
>WNFV01006727.1_pt1 | contig 13507 bp, 9 predicted proteins | sample 5400101 | NCBI WGS metagenome assembly WNFV01 (sample SAMN13153361, study PRJNA577476) | soil metagenome | isolation source: 115 cm soil or saprolite under grassland replicate 1 | place: USA:California | collected 2016-06-15
CCTCCTTGGCCCAGACTTCCACCTGCCGGCGGTCGAAGCCACGAAGGACCACCATGAAGTCGGGCAGGTCGACCTTTGGCTCGGACAGCGGCTGTGGCTCGAACGCGCTCACCAGGGGGACCTCCCTTTGGTGCGGTGGAGGATCAAATGGGGGGAAACGCGAACCCCCCCGGCGACCCGCCAGGACGCGCGATAGCCTACCTCCAAGCCGGACTGCCAGAAAATCCGTCAAAACACCGTGGCGGCGTGCCTGGCCGGCCGCGCCGTCCGAGCCCCGGGCCCCGGCCGCGCGCGGCGGGCCGGCCGGAGCTCTGGGCGGCCGCGGGCCTCGCCGGGCGGCCAGGCATGCCGGTGCCTGCCGGGGTCGTAGCGGACCTGCAGGATGGCACCGCCGGCGGCCAGGCTGGCCAGGCGCCCATGCACGCCGAGCAGCTCCGCCTTGCCAGCCGTAGCCTCCAGCCAGCGGACCACCAGGTGGATCTCGTCGGCCAGGTGGCGAGGCGGCGGTCCGTCGAACGGCTGGCAGTCCCCGGCGACGGCCAGCAGGCGCTCCACCCCGGCCTGGTCGTCGCCGGCGAGGACCGCCACGCCAGCGAGCTGGCCGCGGCGGACCACGGTCACCTCGCGGCCGGCCGGATGGGGGACGGCAAGGACGATCTCATCGGCGCCGGCCAGCGCGCCGGTCCGGCGCGCCTCCGCCAGGGCACGGGTCAGCGCCTCCAGCCGGTCGCGGGCCGCCGCCTGCTCGTAGCGCTGCTCGGCGGCGTAACCGGCCATGCGCTGGCGCAGCGGCGCCAGCAGCGCCGCGGGGTCGCCGTCCAGGGCGGCCTCCAGGCGTCCGACCAGCGCGGCGTAGACCTCCGGCGGCACCCTGCCGGTGCACGGCCCCAGGCAGCGGCGCAGCTCCAGCAGCGCGCACGGCGAGCCGCCGCCCTTGGCGCCGAGCCTTGCCGTGCAGCGGCGCAGCGGCAGGCGTCCTCGATGGCGGCCTTGACCAGCTCCGCCTGACCGCCCGAAGGGAAGGGGCCGAGGTAGCGGGCGCCATCGGGGAGCACCTTGCGGACCACCGACAGGCGCGGGAAGCGCTCGCGGGTCAGCTTGAGGTACCTCAAGCACACGTTTACCCTATCTGGCTGGACTTTGTCGCTGCTCCGTGGGGTGACTTGACCAGGGCAGAGGCGTACTTGCAAAGTGCAATCAGCATCACAGTCCTGAATCCCTCGCGCTGCTCGAAACTGGCCATCGACTGGCGGCTTTGCTATGGCTCATCGGCTAGCCAGGAAGGTTGGGCCGAGCGGCGGTGAGTGGCCCCAACGGCTGTGTCAGCAGCGCACCGGCTCCGGGACGCCGGGCCAATGGCGGGCGCAGACATGCGGGCACTATCGATCACCGACTTGGCAGCGACCACGTTCAGCACGTCGAGAAGTTCGACGTGGGCAGCTGGTAGCCTCCGAACATGAGCTGGCTTTGGCGCATGCTGCGGGGATCACGCCCGAAGCCATCTGCGCCCGCAAACAGGGCTTCGAGATACAACATTGCTGTACTCGAGGCGTTTCTCGAACACGCCCGCGCGATGGCGGCTTGGCACGAAGCCCGCACCGATGCCTTCGAGCGCAAGGCAAGCACTCTGCTGGGGTTCGTAGCTGTGATCCTTGTTCTCTTGCCGACCCTTCGCACGCCAATCGCGAAGGCGCATGGACCGCAAATGAGAATGTTCCTTGTCGGGCTTGCCATCTTTGCTGCTGTCGTGTTGGCCTTGGCCGCGATGGCAGCTGCGATGGTGCTCAAGCCTCGTGCCTATGCCACGCCGAGTCTCTGGCAGTTGCGTCGAGAGTGGACAGCGTACGTCGAGCAAGCACATCGGACGCCAGAGCAGCTGACCGGCATGCTAGTGGACCAGTTCATCCGAAGGACCGACCCGCAGTCGTCACCACTCGAGACACTACGTGATGACGCAGAAACGCGTGCTCGATGGATGACTTATGCCACCCGCCTCATGCTCGTTGGTGTACTCGCGCTTGCCTTTCTCAGTAGCGCTGTGTTGGTGGAAGGAGGTGTGTGAACATGGGCGACGAGCGGGAGCTGCCCGTGCAAGCCGATCCGCCGTCTCCGCCCTCACCCGAGCCTGAGATTCCAATCGGTGAGTCGGAGTGGGTCCAGAGAGGAGGGCAGCCAGACATCCAGACAGAGCGGAGCTAGCCGCAATCCCGGTCAGTTAGCCGGTTCTGCGGAGTAGGACGATCGCGTCTTGAGGTTGTCGGGTTGGCTGGAGCCAGCTGTGGTAGTGGGCGCGTTGAGGTGGTAGTGCGCATCTTGCGTTTGACCACGCGCGGGAAGGCGCGCGTCATTTCGCATCTGAGATCGGCGAGGGCGCGAAGCCTTCGCGTGCGACACATCCGCCGCCTCGGGTGGGTCACGCTCCGACGAAGACGAATGGGGCCCAGAAGTAGGGGTCCGTAAACGGCCGGTGTGAACGGCCGTGCTTCGTGAGTTTGTCCGACACACGCACCTCGATGGCCGTCCCGTCTGGTGCGGTCGCGTTGCCCTCGGGCACCGCAGGCCAATCATGGGCAAAGTCGGCGAGCTCTCCTGCGGTGGCCGTCGCAAGCCAACGCTGCGCGTGGCGCAAGGCGCGGGCCGGAGACATCGGCCGTTCTCCCTCCTCTGGGACACCGACGAGGTGAAGCTGGTAGAACCGTGCGGCGACCAGAGCGGCCGAGGGATCGAAGGTCGGCCACAGCGTCCCCACCACACCGGGCGTCCCTGCTTGTAGGAATCCGCCTGGTAGGCCGATGAGCTCGTCAGGCGTCCGCTCATGCTCGCTCACCGCCGTCGAGCAGGCCGAGGCGAAGACCAGACGGCACTCCCCGGCGAACCCCTCTCGAAGAATCCGGCCGAGGGTGAGCCGGGTCCCATTGCCGAGCTGGAGGTGGGAGCCGAGTGGGTCCAGCGGGTCGAACACCGCATGACAGGCAAGGTGTAGGTAGGAGGCGTCCTTGAGGTCGGCGGCCAGTCGGTCCGCCGTCGCCTCATGGCCCACCGAGACACGAGGATCGCGGAAGTGCTGCGCGACCACATACAGCTCGGCCTCAGCGAACGGAAGCGGCGGGGAGGCTGGCAGGGGATTACCGACGCCGGCGAGAGCCGGCGGTCGCCCGCGTCCCTCGGCGAGGCGCTGTCGAGCCTGGTTGAGCACGCGTGCCGAGGGCGCGTAGGAGATATCGAAGAAATCCAGGAGGCAGCGCGTGGTTCCATCCTGATCTGCAAATGGCGCCGCGTGGATCGGCGCAAGCACGAGCGCACCGCAGGGAACCAGCACCACGGCGTCGGCGGCGATGCTCGTCAAGGTCAACCAGAGTGGCATGGCGATGGACTGGCCGACGGTGTGCAGGAGGGCATTCAGATGGGAACGTTCATTCGGCGTGCCGACGGGGAGCGCGAAGGGATTGCCCGGCCCGATGCGTCCTTGTCCGATGAGCGTGAATCGGACTAGCTGCTCTCCTCCTCCGAGTCCCTGTAGGGACTGGACCCGGATCCCGCTGCTCGAGCGCTCGACGATGTGGATGAGGATGCCGGCCGGCCCAGAGCTGACGTATGCCAACGGCGTCCCCTGTCCCGCGGCGGTCTCGATCTCCTCGAAACTAGGTGGCAACAGGAACGACTCGAAACCTTCAATCGTGCGAATGGTCCCGACGGCGTTGCGGAGTCCCTCATACGCCACCCGAGCCTGCTCTCGTAGCGCCTCGGCCGCCTCTGGTGCAGGCTGAACGTCATCCGCGGACCGGTTGAGTTCGATGGCCTCCAGCTCGCGGGCTGCGGCGACCGCCTCCTGGTAGGCGCGGTACGCCTCCGGTGCCTGCCGTTCCACCTGCTGAAGATCCGCGAGGTCACGGGCGAGGGTCAGGCCGAGGCTGCGGGCACGACCACGTTCCAGTGCGATGACCGCGTCGCGTGGCCGGCCCATCATGTGTAGACACGCCGCCGCTTGGGCATGCAGGTCACGCGCCTCCAACAGCTCGAGATCACGTGTCCTGCGGCTCAGCGACGTCGCATACAACTCTTCGCCCGCTTCCAGCGCGGACGCGTAGGCGTCTGCGGCCGCCTCCCAGCGACCGGCCCGTGCACACGCGCTCCCCAGACTCTCGCCCACCTTGAGCCTGGCCAGGGGTCCGCCGTCCTGTAGCACCACGTCGAGCGCCGCCTCGTAATGCCGGATCGCTGCGGCGAGGTCCGGATCGTTGTCGGTGTCGCCGTGCTGCCATCGCCGCCAGTACCGCAGCATCAAGACCGAGCCCAGGTTGACCTGGCAGTCTGCCCATCGCCGGGGGAAGGCCTCGCGGGTAAAGACCGATGAAGCAGCCTCAAGGCACTCGATAGCCCGGTCGAGATCCTCGGCGCCGATGGCGCCGACGCGCTCGGCTCGATCCGAGAGGGCGGCGCCCAGGTTCAATTGCGTGCTGGCCCACTCGATCGGAACCGTCTCGGCGGAGCGGACCTCCAGAGCCGATTCAAAGCATGAGACCGCCCGATCGAAGTGCTCCACACGATTCTCGACCTGGGCGAGCGTCGAGTATGCATTGCCGAGATTGCTCTGGGTCATCGCCCATTCGAGCGGTGCCTCCGCACGGGTGCGGACTTGCAGGGCCAACTCGAAGTGGTGGATGGCGGCTCGGGCATTGGTTGATGGGTCACCGTGGAGCCGCCCACGATGGACAATGGCAAGGTTGTTCTGAAGCGTAGCCCACTGCCATGGCGCCGACTCCCTGGTCTGGATCTCCATGGCCAGGGTGAAGCAGGCGATTGCCCGCTCGAGGTTGTCTACCCGATCACCTCGAATGCGGTCGCGGTAGGCGAGGCCGAGGTTGCCCGTGGCGTTCGCCCACTCCCGGGGGAGCTCGGCCCTGGTGTAGACCTCCAGTGCCGTCTCGAAGTGCTCGATGGCGCGCTCAAGGTTGTCGGCACGGTCACCCCGGATGCGCTCCAGGTAGGCACCTGCCAGTGAGACGTGCGCCTGCGCCCAGTCCCTGGGTGTCTCGTCGCGAGCGAGAACCTCAAGCGCCGCCCGGCAGCAGCCGATCGCCCGCTCGACTTCGGTGGCCCGATTCCCGCGGATCCGCTCGCGGAGCGCACCGCCCAGAGCTACTTGATAGCTGGCCCACGCTCTCGAACGTGGCGAGCTGGCGAGCACTTGCAGGGCTGCGTCGAGGTAGCCGATTGCGCGCTCAACGTTGTCGGCCCGGTCACCCGTCAGCCGATTCGAGAAGGCAATCCCCATGTAGGCGGTGGCATGGGCCCATCGCAGTGGATCCGCCTCCTGGGTGAAGACCTGTAGCGCATTGCTGAAGCAGCCGATCGCTCGCTCGATGCTGCGGCTGCGCTGCTGTTGCCAATGAAGCAGTGTCTCCCCCAAGTCCTGCTGTACGGTGGCCCATTCGTGGGGGAGGCTGTCCTTGCCGTAGACGGTCAGCGTTGCCTCGTAGCTGGCGATGGCCTGGCCCAGGTTCTCCCGCGGGTCTCCTCGGACGCGCTTGACGAGCGCCTCGGCCAACGCCTGCTGGGTCTGTGCCCAATCGTACGGGAGTGTATCGCGGCCAAACACCCGTAGGGCCGCTTGAAAGCAGGCGATTGCCTGCTCCAGATTCTCAGCGTGGTCTCCGCGCTCACGTTCAACCAGCGCCATCCCCAGGTTGTGCTGAACAAGCGCCCAGTCGGTAACGTCCGGCCCGCGCTCGGTGATGACGCGCAGCGCGGCCCGGTAGCAGGCGATTCCTTGCTCGAGGTTCTCGGCTCGGTGGCCGTCGATCCGGTTGCACCAGGCGCGGCCGAGGTTGATCTGCGAGTGTAGCCAAAGGTCAGGAAGCGCCTCCCGGGTGCGGACCTTGAGCGCCGCTTGGTGATGGGCGATGGCGAGTTCCATGTTCTCGGCCCGGTCGCCCTCGATGCGGTCTGTGAACAGGTTCGCGAGATTCGCTTGCACGTCTGCCCATTCCCGAGGGAAGGCGGCCGGGTCGATGACCTCAAGCGCCGCCTGGTAGTGCTTGATCGCCTGTTCTTGGTTGGTCCTGCGATCGCCTCGTACTCTCCCGGTCAAGGCGTGCGCGAGGATGACCTGGGCTGACGCCCACCTGATTCGCGGCCCATGATCCGCGTAGAGGTCGGCGGCGGCCGTGCAAGCAGCGATCGCGCGCTCGAAGTTCTCGGCCCGGGTACCCCGCGGCCGATGCTGCAAGGCGTCCCCGAGGTTAAGGAGCGCGAGGGCCCGCGCTGAGCCAGGCAACGGTCGCTCCAGCGCCGCCTCATAGGAGGCGACCGCCACCTCGACGTTGTCGCCTGGATCGCCGACCAAGCGGTTCCTGTAGTCGTTGCCCAGGTTGCACATGGTCATGGCCCACAGCTCCTGAGATTCCTCGGCTCGGATCCGGAGGGCGGCGGTGTGGCAAGCGATCGCCTGCTCGACGTTGCCGCTGCGGTCACCAACGATTCGCTCGAGGTAGGCGTTGCCCAGGTTGTTCTGCAGCTCGGCCCACCAAGTGGCCTTGGCCACGACCTCCGGCAGGAGCAGAGCCTCCTGGTAGTAGGCGATCGCCCGTTCGAGATTCTCCGAGCGATCCCCGAGCGACCGTTCCAGCAGCGCGTTGGCGAGCAGCCCCTTGACGGCCGCCCGTCGTGTCGGCAAGAGCAGGTCAGGCTCGGCAAGTGCCGACTCGAGACAGGCGATCGCCTCCTCGACGTCGGCGACGTGGTCGCCGGGCATGGACAGGAGACTCCTCCCCAGCTGCACCTGCAGTTCAACCCAGGCATCCGGTTCCGCCTCCCGCGGCACAACCGACAGCGCGACACGGCACAGCTGAGCACGCAATTCGGCCTCTTCGTCCACAGAGAGCCGATGGACCATGGTCAACAGGTCGTGGAGTTTCACCAAAACGGGAGCCGACTCCACGCCGAGTTGGGCGCGAAGCTCGGAGAACGCCGTCGTCACGCCGATCTCGGCGCACCGGCGCAGGAGCGCTCGACGCACCCGCAATGCCCCGACAGCCCTCTCATCGCCACCGGCTTCGGTGTCCGCGATGGACCCCACCAGTTCGTGGTCCGCCTCCGAGCTCAGCAACACCGGATACTGCTCGACCAGCAGTTCGGCGTCCTCCCAGGAGCCTGTGGCCAAGAACGCCGCCACCACAGCGGAGGCCTCTGAGGGTTGATGAGTGGACATGGCGCCAGCTCCCAGCGCGAATAGCAACAATGGCAACAACATGAACAGCGTTCCAACTGTATCGAAATGGACAAGCCGCGCCTAGCCATCGGCTAGCTACTTACCCCTGAAGAAGCCCTGATCAGGGATGCCGAAGGTGGCCGGGTGGCGCGTGCTGGCCAGCACCAACATCCGGCCCGACCGTGGGCTCATCGCGTGACCACCGTCATCCGTTGCAGGTTGTAGGCGAAGATCCCCAGCCCGACCCAGGTCTTGGCGCCGTCCAGGCGCCGTAGCCGCGTGCGCCGCAGGCCGAAGGAGCGCTTGAGCTGGCTGCTGCGGGCCTCGATCCCGACCCGCCAGTTGCGCATCCTGCGGAAGGCTCGGGTCTGCTCCCAGGCGCGGCGGGCCTTGCCCGGCGTGCCGGTGCGGGCCAGCCCGATGCGTGCGACCCCAAGCTCGGCCAGGGCAGCGTCGTTGGCGGCGGTGCCGAACCCGCGATCCCCAACGACCGTTCCGGGTGGCCGGCCGGTCACCGCGATCACCTGGTTGACCGCACCCACCAGCAGGGTGGCGTCAGAGGGGTTGCCCTTGTGGGTCTGGTGGGTGGCGATGAAGCCGCGCTCGCACTCGGCCAGCAGCACGCACCAGACTGCGGCGGCTGCCGGGCGCCAAGACCTGGGTCGGGCTTGGGGTGTTCGCCTACAACCTGCAACGGATGACCGTGGTGGCCGCCGGATGATCCAGCAGCCGGGCGTCCGGCGACGAGTCAACCGCTCGGTCCCACCCGGTATTGAGCCCTGCTGCTCACCGGCCCTATTTCAGGGGCAAGTAGCTAGGCCCGCGTCGGCCGAACGGCCGCGTCCGCCGCGTCGTCGGCGGCCGCACCGACGGACTCGAGGTGAAGACGTGCGAGCTCCGTGCGCGAGCTGATGCCGAGCTTCCGGAAGATGTTGCGGAGGTGGGCGGCGATCGTGCGCGGGCTGAGGAAGAGCTGCGCGGCGACCTCGCGGTTGCTGAGCCCTTGCGCGACGAAGTGTGCGATCTGCAGCTCTTGCTCGGTCAGCTGGTCCCGGGTGTCGGCGACGCGACGACGCGCCGTCTGGCCGCTCGCGCGCAGCTCGACGCGTGCCCGTTCCGCCCACAGTTCGGCCCCGAGTGCCTCGAATCCGTCGAGAGCCGCCCGAAGGTGCTCGCGTGCCTCGCGCGGTCGCCGTGCTCGGCGGAGGAACTCGCCGAAGGCGAGCTCGGTGCGCGCACGCTCGAAGGGGCGCGCCGCCTGGGCGTGCATGTCGAGCGCGGCCTCGAAGAGGCGTTCGGACTCCTCGTCGTCGTCGGCGAGGAGCGCGCGGCCGTGTAAGGCGACGGCGCGTGCCCAGGCGGCGCCGGCGCGCTCCGCCCAGCGCTCGTAGTAGGTAAGCCAGTCGTGCGCGGTCGCGACCTCGCCCGCACGCACGGCTGCCTCGATCCGATCGAGCCCGGCCATGAACACGGCGGTATGGGTGGAGATCTCGCGTGCACGCAGAAATGCTTCTTCCGTGCGCCCGAGCTCGAGCTCGAGCAACGCCAGCGCCCAGTTGGCCAGTGACGCGACGAACGTGAAGCGGCGAGCGGCAGCGAGCTCGTGCCCCTGAGCGGCGAGCGATCGGCATTCGTTCTCCTCTCCGCGATGGGCCGCGATCAGAGCGAGCAGCACGAGCTGGTATGCGACCAGGTCGTGCTGGCCGATCTCGCGTGCGAGCCGGAGGCCCTCGCGCGCGTTCGCGGAGGCTGCAGGCCAGCGGCCTGCCCACATCTCCGTGTGCACCAGGCGCGGAAGTATCGGCGTCAGGAGCCCGAGCGCGCCCGCAGCACGCATATGCGCGGCCGCCAACTGCGCGCTCCGGCGTGCGGCCTCGTCGTCGCCGAGGAATGCCGCGGCCCGTCCGCCGAAGAGGAGCGCAACCCGCCGCGCGTCAAGAGCATCGCTCTCCAGCTCGGCCTCGAGCGACAGCGCCGAGCGCAGGCTCGCGGCCGCACGGGGCAGATCGCCTGCGTAGTGCGCGCCGAGCCCGACGAGGAGCTCCACGAGCGCGCGGGCAAACGGTGTGTCCTCCACGTCGACCTCGCGGGCCAGCTCCGCGATCGTGACGGCCGCCGCGACGTCGTCGGCGTAGAGGGCGGCGACGCTGGCGAGGTTGAGCAGCTGGAGGGCCCGCTCACCATCGACCGGCGCCACGGCCGCCGCGGAGCGAACGAGCAAACGGCACGCCTCCGCCGGCACCCCTCCGGTCAGCTCGACGAGACCGAGGTAGCGATCGATGTCCGCACGTTGCAGCGGCTCCGAAGCGAGGGGGCGTGCCCGCTCCAGCAGCATCCGTGTGCGCTCGAGCCGCCCGCCGAACCAGGCGTTTTCGGCGGCAGCGGTGAGCAGCCGCGCGCGCTCGCTTTCGTCCGGTGTGAGCGCGGCGGCCCGTTCGTATGCCAGCGAGGCGGCGACGAAGCCGCTCCGCCGCCGCGCGCGCACGGCCGCCTGCTCGAGCTCTTCCACCACCGCATGGTCGGGGCCGACGCTCGCCGCCGCCCGGTGCCACGCGCGTCGATCCGCCTCCGCGTCGCCTTCGAGCACGCTCGCCAGTGCGCGATGCACGGCCTGGCGCTTGGAGAGCGGCGCCCCCTGATAGACGGCGGACCGCACGAGCGGGTGACGCAACTCGAGCGCCGTCCCCCGAAGGGTCGCCAACCCCGCCTCCTCGGCCGCATCGAGCGCCTCCGCTCCGACGTCCAGCCGCGCTGCCGCGCCCAGCACGGTCGAGAGCTGGCCCGTGTCGTCCGCGGCAGCAACCAGCAGCAGCGTCTGCGTCTCCTCCGGGAGCTCACGAACCCGCGCCAGGAAGGCACGCTCGAGCCGGACGCTCACGGGCAACGGCGTCAGGAGCGGCTCGCCACCCGCGAGCTGGGCCTTGCTCAGTGTCGAAGGCAGCTCGAGCAAGGCGAGCGGGTGCCCGCCCGTCGCCTCGACCAGCCGCGCGCGAGTCTCGGGCAAGAGCGCAATGCCCGCGTGACGATCGAGCAGCGCGGCAGCTGCATCCGCATCGAGCCCGGCGAGCCGTAGCTCGGCCAGCTCGGGTGCATCGAACTCTCGAGCTTCTCCTTCCCGGGCGGCGAACAGCAGCACGATCCCCTCGGCTTCGAGCCGCCGTGCCACGAAGACGAGCGCGTCTGCAGAGGCGTCGTCCAGCCAGTGCGCGTCGTCGACGAGGCACAGCAGCGGCCGCTGCTCCGCCGCCTCAGCCAGGAGGCTCAGGACGGCCAGGGAAACGAGAAAGCGGTCGTCGCCACGACCCGCTGCCAAGCCAAGCGCTCCTCGGAGGGCATCCGCCTGAGGCTTCGGCACCTTCTCGAGGTGACGCAGGACCGGGCGCAGGAGCTGGTGCAAGGCCGCGAACGGGAGCGCCGACTCCGCCTCGACTCCGGCGCAGGCGAGCACTCGCATGTCGGACCCTCGCTCGCGAGCGTCCTCCAGCAATGCCGACTTCCCGACCCCCGCCTCACCGCGGATGACGAGAACGCCGCTTCGCGACTCGCGCGCGCCCTCGAGGAACCCGCCGATGATCGAGCGCTCCGGATCCCTGCCGTACAGCAACACCTCGATCGTAGACCTCCCCCCACCGCTCGGGCGGCCATTTGGCCGATGCGATGGCGCATCGACGCACGTCACCGTGACGACACGTTGACACGAATCCAAACGACAACCCAGGAGGACTCATGGAGACGAGCGGCAACCCGCTGATCACGTCCGCACCACGAAGTGGAGGCGACGTGCTGTCTACACCCGATCCCCGGCGCTGGTGGGCGCTTGCGCTCCTCTGCGGCGCCTTCTTCATGGTGCTCCTCGACGGCACGATCGTGCTGGTGGCGCTGCCCTCGATCCAGGCGGACCTCGGCTTCTCGGCGCAGGGCCTGCAGTGGGTGCTGAGCGCCTACGCGCTCACCTTCGGCGGCCTGCTGCTGCTCGGAGGACGGGCGGCCGACCTGCTCGGGCGCCGTCGCCTGTTCATGACCGGTGTCCTGTTCTTCACGGCCGCGTCGCTGTTGTGCGGGCTCGCCTGGTCGCCGGCGGCGCTCCTTGCGGCCCGCGTGGTCCAGGGCGTCGGCGCCGCGATCATGACCCCGACCGCCCTGTCGATCATCGCCACAACGTTCCCCGACGGCTCCGAGCGGAACAAGGCGCTCGGGATCTGGGGCGGGCTCGGCGGCCTCGGCGCCACCGCGGCGTGGCTGATCGGCGGCCCGCTCGTCGACGGCCCCGGCTGGGAGTGGATCTTCTTCATCAACATCCCCCTCGGCCTGGCCGCGCTCGCGCTGTCGCCCCTGCTCCTGCGCGAGAGCCGGGCCGCGCTGACGCAACGAAGCTACGACCCCGCCGGGGCACTCACCAGCACGGGCGCGCTCGTCCTGCTCGTCTACGCGGTCGTCGAGGCGCCCGACGTCGGCTGGGGCAGCCTGCAGACGATCCTCCTGGTCACCGGCTCGGCCGTGCTCCTTGCTGCCTTCGCGCTGATCGAGTCGCGCCACCGCGCGCCGCTCGTGCCACTGCGCTTCCTCCGCTCGCGCACGCTCGTCGGCGCGAACGCGGTGATGCTCCTCACCGGCATCCTCGCGGCCGGCATGCCGTTCGTCCTCACGCTCTACGCGCAGCAGGTGCTCGGCTACTCGGCCGTCAGGTTCGGGGTCGGCTCGGTCGTGCTCGCGGTTGCGGTTACGGTCGGCGCGATCGTCGGGCAGGCCGCGGTCCTCAAGGTCGGCTTCCGGACGGTCGCCGCGACCGGCATGGCGCTCATAGGCGCGGGCTCGCTCCTGCTCACGCAGGTCTCCGTGGGCGGCAGCTACTTCGGAGACATCTTCCTCGGGCTGCTCGTCGTCGGTCCCGGCATCGGCCTCGCCTTCGTCACCGCCACCGTCGCGGCTCTCGCGGGCGTCGCCGAGCACGAGGCCGGGCTCGCCTCGGGCCTCAGCAACACCGCGCTCCAGATCGGAGCCGCCCTCGGCGTCGCCATCCTCACGACGGTTGCCGTCTCCACCTCCGGGCGTTACCTGGCAGTGAACGAAGGTGCGAACCCGCTCGTGGTGCTGAACGAGGGCTTCCAGTCCGCCTTCGTGGCCTGCGTCGTGCTGGCCGGGATCGGCATGGCGCTGGCGTTGCTGCTCCTCGGCCGCCCGCGGAAAGCGCCGCAGGAGCGGCTCGAGGCCGTCCCGGTTCCCATCCAGAACGGCTAAGGGAACAGGCAGTGCGACGAGTCATGGCGCGGTTCAAGGTCAGGGCCGATCAGGCGGCGACAAACGAACAGGTGGGCGGGTGTGACCACCCGGGCACAGAAAGGAACCAGAGATGCTGCTGAAGGACAAGGTTGCGGTGATCTACGGAGCCGGAGGCGCGATCGGCGACGCCGTCGCACGCGCCTTTGTGCGCGAGGGAGCCGAGCTGTTTCTCACCGGGCGCCTGCGGGCACCGGTCGACGCGGTCGCCAAGGAGATCGTTGCCGCCGGCGGATCCGCCGAGGCGGCGGAGGTCGACGCGCTCGACGAGCAGGCCGTGGACCAGCACCTACAGTCGGTGATCGAGAGGGCGAGCCGCGTCGATATCTCGTTCAACGCGGTCGGGATCCCGGATAGGAAGATTCTGGGTGTGCCGCTGGTCGAGCTGGATGTCGAGCGGTTCTCCCTGCCGATCGCGGCCTACACGAGGTCGTACTTTCTGACCGCACGCCTTGCCGCAAGGCACATGATTCCGAATAAATCGGGGGTGATCATGACCGTTACCGCAATCCCTGCGCGGACGGGCTTCCCATTGCAGGGAGGCTACGGTCCGGCGCAGGCCGCCAAGGAGGCACTCACTCGAGCGCTGTCCGCCGAGTTCGCACCTCAGGGCATTCGCGTGGTCGGTCTGCGACCAAACGGGATACCGGAGACGGGCACGCTCAGGGAAGCCTTCGAGATTCGCGCCAAGGCATTGGGAACGACCTGGGAACAGTGGCAGGAGTCGCTCGCAAGCAGGACCCACGCGCGCCGGCTTTCGACGCTCGCGGAGATGGCGAACGTGGCGGTCTTCATGGCTTCCGATCAGGCGAGCGGGATGACGGGAACGACCGTCAATTTGACCATGGGCGGCCTGGACGACTAGCGGCTAGCGACCGAGGCTTAGCCGGGATCCACCGAGGATTTGTTGAAGTTGACCCCGTGATAGGGCGAACAGGTGCCCCTGACCTGGGAGAATGGCGTTGCTCAGACGACCGTTCGACCCAGCCAGGAGGACACCTGTTCAGTGCGATCATCCCA
>WNFV01006731.1_pt1 | contig 13504 bp, 8 predicted proteins | sample 5400101 | NCBI WGS metagenome assembly WNFV01 (sample SAMN13153361, study PRJNA577476) | soil metagenome | isolation source: 115 cm soil or saprolite under grassland replicate 1 | place: USA:California | collected 2016-06-15
GCGAGGCGGCCCGCCGTCTGGGCGACGCGCTGGCCGCCCGCGGACGGCCCCCCATCCGCCGGTACGTCACCCTCAACGAGCCGAACGGGCTGGCCCTGGGCACGTGGCAGGTCGGGATGTTCCCCGGGGGTGGCTTCGGCCGGCTGGGGGCGCTCCGGCGGGGGCTGGACCACCTCATGGCTGCCCATGCCCTGGCCTACGACGCGGTCCACGACGTCCACGCCGAACGGGGGTGGCCCGAGCCGGCGGTCACCACGAACGTGTACTCGTTCGCGGTCTACGAGCTGGACCGGGGGCTGGTGGACCTGCTGGAGGCCCGGCGGCGGGGAGTCGTGCGCGAGGGCCTCGCCTCGCACCTCCGGGACCGCCGGGCGGACTGGACGGAGGGCCTGGCCGGGATGGCCGGGCCGCACCGGGGGCTGCTCCAGCGGGCATCGGACGCGCTCTCGCGGCGGGTGGCCGCCGAGGACCCGGCCGGGAGCGCCGCGGCGGATGCCCTGTACGGGTCGCCCCGAGCGCAGAAGCTCGACGCCGTCGCGGTGGACGTGTACGTGCCGTGGATGGCCGGGTACCTCCGGGCGCCGGGCCACCGCACCGCGGGCGGCCGGAGCGTATCGCCCGTCCGTCCGCTGTGGGACGACCCGCCCCGGCCGGCGTCGTTCGAGGCGTTCGTCCGGGCGGCGGGGGACCACGGGCTTCCCGTGTGGATCCTGGAGAACGGGCTGTGCAGCCGCGTCCGGGACGGGGTGAGCCACCCGCGAACGGACGGGTGGACCCGCCACCGGTACCTGGCCGAGCACCTCGCGGCGGTCGCTGCCGCGGTGGAGGCCGGGGTGCCGGTGGAGGCGTACGTGCACTGGACGCTGTTCGACAACTACGAATGGGGGTCCTACGAACCCCGCTTCGGACTTCGTGGGATCGATCGCACGGGGCCGCGGCCCCGGCGCCTGGCCCTGGACTCGATGGGACAGGATTCCGCCCGCGCGTACGCGGAGATGATCGGCGCCCTCAGGGGATGACCCGAGGCCTCAGCCCGCCGTCACCGTGCGGCAGTGCGAGAACTCGGAGGTGCTGCCGTCCGGCGCCGTCGCGGTGGCGGTGACGCGCTGGCCCACCCCCAGCACCGGCGAGACCGACTTCGTGAACTTGGCGAGACCCGTCTCGTCGGTGGTGGCGGTGACCTGGACCAGGAACAGCTGGCCCTCGCCGAACCCGCTCTCGTCGCACGCGTCGTCCACGAACAGCTGCACGGCGAAGGCCGTGCCGGGGGTGCTCCGGAGCCGGCCCTTGACCACCGTGTCCGTGGTCCCGTTCACGGCCGACGTCAGGACCGGGAAGTTCTGGAGGCCGTTGGCGCCGGTGTCGGAGTCGTCGGCGTCGTTCGCGGTCACGCCGTTGAAGCCCAGGTCGATGCCGAGCCCCTGGTTGTCGTGGATCGCGTTCCGGAGGACGGAATCGCCGCTGGCGGTCCCGGTCACCCGGACCCCCGGGCCGTGGTTGAACGCGATCGTATTCGCCGACGACAGCGACGTCCCGCCCACGACGTTGCCGCTCGGGCCGCCCGCCACGCCCCGCGTGACGACGACCCCGGTTCCCAGGTTCGGCAGGGCGTCGCCCGCCACGTTCACGCCGATGCGGTTGCCCGCGACGCGGTTGTGCTCCGCGTCGGTCCCGAAGACCTCGACGCCGACTCCGATCTCGGTCCCCTCGCTGTCGGCGGACCCGTTGCCGCTGATCACGTTCCCCGCTCCGGCGACGGCACCGCCGATCCGCGTGTCCGAGGCGCCGTTCACCAGGATGCCGCCCGCGAAGTTCCCGATCGCGGCCGTCCCGGTGACGTCGGTCCCGATGAGGTTGCCCAGCAGGATGTTGCCGTTCGCCGAGGCGCCCTTGATCTCCACGCCGAACCCGATCGGGCCCCGCTTGTCCGGGATCCCCCGCAGCCCGTTCCCGGAGATGACATTCCCCTCGCCGGGCTCGCGGCCGCCGATCCGGTTCAGCGTCGAGAGCAGGATCAGGATGCCGTCGTTCCGGCTGCCGAACTCGGCGGTGCCGGTGATGGTGGTCCCGATGTAGTTCCCCACGACGACGTCCGAGCCGGCGTGCTCGATGACGATCCCGTTCTCGGGGAAGTCGCTGATGGCGAGCCCCCGCACCGTGCTGTGCCCGCCGGAGAGGATCAGGCCCGAGCCCCCGCCGTTGATGATGTTCTGGCCCGTCAGCAGGATGCACGGATGACCCGTCTGGACCAGGCAGGTCTTGTGGGGCAGGGTCCCGGGCTGCGCGGTGGCGTCGATCACGACCACGCCCGAGACCTCGGGGAGCGGAGAGCTCGGCGCGATGGTCTTGGGCCCGTTCCCGATGCGGAACGTGATCGTGTCGTCGCCGGTGCGGAAGTTCGCGTTCTCGATGGCCGCCCGCAGGGTGCACTGGGCGCCGTCGGCGGCCTCCGCGTCGCACGTCCCGTCGTGGATGGCGTCGTCGGAGCCGTCGCCTGAGGAGTTCACGACGATCGCCGGGTTCGTCCGGGCCGCCGTGGCGGACGGGCCGATCCCCACGCACAGCGCGCCGACCGCGGCGGCCACGAGCCCGCCCATCGTCATCCGTCGCAGCATCGATGCCCCCTTCGTGATCAAGCGGCGGTGACCGCGCGGCACTTCGAGAACTCGGACGTGTCGCCCTTGGGATCCGTCGCGGTGGCCGTGACCTGCTTCCCCGCAGCGACGGGGGCGGCCGGCGTGAACGTGAAGGTCGCGGCCCCGGCCGCCGTCGTGAGCACCGCCAGCTGCCCGAGGAACGTGGCCCCCTCCCCGTTCGTCGAGGGATCGCACGCGCCGCTCGAGAAGAACCTGAGCACGAACTTCACCCCGCCCGCGCTGTGCAGCGTGCCCTGGATGTCGGTCGAGCCGCCGGTCGTCACCGCCGAGCTGAGCGCGGGGAAGTTCTGCAGGCGGTTCGGCCCGGTGTCCCCGTCCCCCGGGTCGTTCGCCGTGACGCCGTCGTCGCCGAGGTCGATGCCCAGCCCGTCGTTGTCGTGGATCGAGTTGCGCAGGATCCGGACCTTCCCGGCCAGGACCGCCACGCCGTCCCCGGCGTTGTCCGCGATGGCGTTGGCCGCCCCGGCGGTCCCGCCGCCCACCGCCATCCCGCCCCGGGACTGGACCCCGGGGCCGCCGTTGCCGATGTCGGCCGCCTTGGCCCGGTCCGTCCCGATGAAGTTGCCGAGGACCCGTGCGGCGACGGTCCCGACCCCCGATGCGACCCCCGATGCGGTGTTCGCCGAGATGACGTTCCCCGCGCCGGCCTGAGGACCGCCGATCAAGGTCCGGATGGATCCGGTCGGATCGACCCCCGGCCCCGTGTTCGGCAGCGGGCTCACCCCGTCGGCCTCGGTGCCGATGAGGTTGCCCACGATCCGGTTGCCCGTCCCGCCGACCGGATTGTTGTTCTGGTCCTTGCCCTGCAGGACCCGGATCCCGCCCGCCGCGTTGGCGGAGACCACGTTGGCCGCCGCGGCCGCCGTCCCGCCGACGACGGTCTTCGACCCGCTGATCTCGATGCCGAAGTCGCCGTTGCCGAGCGCCGCCCCGCCGCTCGCATCGGTCCCCACGAGGTTGCCCTGGACCACGTTCTGGGCGGGGACGTTGCCGCGACCGACCGTGACACCGATGCCGATCCCCCCGTTCCCGGAGACCACGTTCCCCGCCCCGGGATCGGTCCCCCCGACGTGGTTCCCGGTGCCGCCGACGAGCACCACCCCGAATTCCAGGTTGGGCACCGCCGCGGTCCCCGCGGCGTCCGTCCCGATGAAGTTCCCCTCGACCACCTCCCCGGAGGTGTCGTCGCCGAAGATCAGCACTCCCTGGCCACGGCCGTTGTGCCCGTTCCCGGAGATGACGTTGCGGGCCGCCGCGGTGGTCCCGCCGATGCGGTCTCCGGCCGACGTAGCGATCTCCACGCCCCCGAACTGGTTGGGGAGCGCCGCGGCGCCGGTCGCGTCGGTTCCGATGAGGTTCCCCTCGACCACGTTGCCCGAGGAATCGGGGCCGCTGATGAGGATGCCGACGCCGAGTGCGGATCCGACGCCGGATCCGTTCCCCGAGATCAGGTTCCCGGCCCCGGGGTCGGTCCCGCCGATCTGCGTGTTCGTGGCGCGCACCGTGACGATCCCGAACCGGACGTTGGGGACGGCGGCGCTCCCGGTGATGTCCGTCCCGATGTAGTTGCCCTGCACCACCACACCGTCGGTGACCCCACCGATCAGCGACCCGATCGCGAGCCCGGTCGTGTTGTTCCCCGAGATGACGTTCCGGGCGGCTGGGGACGTCCCCCCGATCGTCGTCGAGCCGCTCGCCTGGATGCCCAGGTTGTTGTGGAGGGAAACCGTCCCGGTCGCGTCGGTCCCGATGAGGTTCCCCTGCGCGAGGCCCCCCGTGCTCTCGAAGTCGATGCCCACGCTGTTCCCCGAGATCACGTTGCCGGCGCCCCCCGCCGCTCCGCCGATCTTCTCGTTGGCGGCCTCGGCCGCGACGGCGATGTTCTGGCCCAGGTCGGCCGTCCCCGTGATGTCGGTCCCGATGTAGTTCCCCTCCACCAGGGCGCCCGCGCTCTGGAGACGAATGCCGAACGTGTCGTTCCCGGAGATGATGTTCCGGGCCGCGGGCGTGATCCCGCCGATCGTCTGGTTCGGGCCGCCCACCACCGTGATCCCGATCCCGTTCGGGCGCTCGGAGGTCCCGGCCGGGTCGGTCCCGATCTCGTTGCCGGCGATCACGTCGGTCCCGAACTGGTCGAGCACGATGCCGGTGTCCCCGAACCGGTTCACGACCAGGCCGCGAACGGTGGTGTGGCCGGAGTTGATCCGGAGGCCGATCCCGGTGCTCCCGAGCTGCTCCCCGTCGAGCTCCACGCAGGGATGGCCGAGCTCGACGAGGCATGTCGGGCCCGATCCCGGCTGGGTGGTCCCGTCGATCGTCACCGCGTCGGTGACGGGCGGGAGGTTCACGCCCGTCGTGACGCCGACCTGGATCGTCACCACGCCGGTGCCGATGGCGAAGTGGATCGCGTCCTGCTGGTGGATGGGGTTGGCGGTGGCGTTCGCGGTCTGGATGGCGGCCCGCAACGTGCACTGGTTGCCGGCCGTGAAGAGCGAGTCGCAGACGGCGTCCGTGCCGTTCAGGTCCGCCTTGTCGCCGTTGGTGTTCACGACGATCGTGAGTGCGGCCGCGTGCGCGGCCACCATCGGCAGGCCGAGCGTGGCGACGACGGCCAGGACGGCAACCGAGACCGCACGAACCCGCATTGGACCCCCCCTGGAAGCTTCCCGGCCGCGAGTGTATCGAGCGAACGGAGAAAATGGAAGCCCCGCGGCGAAAGCGGAGCTCAGGGTGTCGCGGGCGCATTGGGCACCCGGTCCCCGCGACATCGGATGGAGGTCGGGACGGCGGGATTTGAACCCGCGACCTCAGCGTCCCGAACGGTAGCCATGCCAATTTCGGGGTGCGGCCCCCACCTGCGCTTTCCGGAAAAGTGCAGGTAGAAGGCTATATCTGGCCCATGGACCCCCGCGATGGTGCGGACGGTTTGGAGGGTCTGTGTAGCAAGAAACGTAGCAGAGAACCGCTTGACCAGATCTCGGACGGGGGCACGGTTCCCCGCCTCCGAGCCGACACCGTGGGTTGCGGGGGCCGCCGTCGGCGTCGCGCCTGAGGTTACCTTCCGTAGCCTGGCCACGCCACCATCTGCCGGAGCGACCAGGCCTATCGGCGGTTCTGCGCTGCGGAGGATCGGGAGATGAAGTCTTGAACCGCGGCTTCGACCGAAGCAATGGTCTCTGTTGGCAGGCGCGTTCCGCTTCGGGGAAGATGGGCCAGCCAATCTGCCCGGCGGGCAGTGCAGAGCACCGGAGTTCCTTTCTCCTCGGCGTATCGCGGCCGTGCTTCCGTTCCTGGGCCCCACAGGACGAGCAACGGTCGGACCTCCACATCGATCCCGTAGCTCTTGAGCAGGAGATGGATCTTCCTGGCTCCCCAGCGGGCCTGCTCGACGAAGCGGGCCAGGCTTGGTCCGTCGAACCGGCCCTTGTAGGCGGAGTACTTCGTTTCCACCGCGACGACTCCGTCTGGCCCGAAGCCCACGTGATCCACGTCCCCTTCCTCGAACACGACTCGGTCCACAACTCGCCAGCCAGCCCCCCGGAGACGGCGGAAGCGCTCGGATGTCCATCTCTCAGCCAGCGCCCCCATGCGCTGGCCTTCGGCGTTATCCATCGAGAACAGCCACGACAGCAGCCACAGGAGTCCCACGACGAGACATCCTTGCCGGAACGCCAGGGAAGGCCAGGGCAGAAGGAAGAGCCCAACCCCTGTCAGAGCGATGTAACCGAGGAGAACGAGGGCGAAGCTGCTCGCCTTCCTCCTGAAGAACTCGCGACGTGCTTCGCGCGCTTTCCGCTGAGACCATTGACCGGCCCGACGAGGCTTACGGGCGTATCTGATCCCCCAAGCCGCCCCCGCGACCACGGCGCCGCAAGCCGCGCTGTTCAGGGCGATGTCGATCCACGGTTGAGGGGTCTGGGTCGCCGCCGCTACGGCGAGACCGAGATAGAGGACCGCAAGCAGCCCGACGGCCCATCCGATACCGGACAGAACCTGCCATCCCTTGCCGGGTTCGGCCGAAAGGTTCATCACGTGGTCTTGTCGGGCGTCCGGCTAACGGGCCTTAGAGGAATGGCCGCCCTTACCCGCCCCGAACCTTCGTGATCGCCTCGATCAGTGTCTGAAGGTTGGTCGGCCCCATTTCCACGGCGTCCTTATCTGCGCTAACCGGCCGCTGAGAGGGTGTCGCGGAAAGCTCAGTAACGGCTCCGGCAGCAGGAGAAGAGCCGAGCCGAGCGGGGGGAGTCTTTCCGTGATGAGCGCGTCCGAGTTGGCGATCCTTTCCGAGGCGTCCACTTCCCCGAGGTTCTGATCTTCAAGAGGTTGTGGACGGCGTGCTCGAAGCGCCACTCGCAGTTGCAGGCCTTCAGACCGCGTCGCCTGAAGCGCCCTGCACCCCGCTGTCGTTGTTGGCCGAACACCGGCTCGATCGTTCCACCGCGCTTTCGGTACAGGCGCTTCCCTCGCTTGGTGCGGAGCTTCCGTTCCATGCGCTGGGTCTTCGACAAGTCCTTGGGGATCGGTCCGCGCGGCGGCGGGTCGTTGTCCATGCGTCTCCGGTTCTTGGTCGCGATCACGAGCTCGACGCCCAAAGACTCCTCCAGTTCGAGGTTGTCCTCGCTCAGGTAGCCGGCGTCGGCGAGCACCACTCCAACCGTTGCGCTCATCCCCGCCCTGGCCACGTTCTCCTTCGCCTGCTCGACCATCGGCTGCAACTGCGCAAAGTCGGTGGCGTCGGCGGTGACCTCGCAGGCGATGGTGATCTGGTTCTCCGTCGCCACCGCCTGGGCGTTGAACCCCTGGAGGAACCCGCCGTTGGCGGTCGACATGATGCGGCTGTCCGGGTCGGTGGTGTTGGTCAGCGACGAGTGGCGACGGTCTCTGGCCCGCTTCTCCGGGGGCTTCGGCTTGCGTCCCCGCATGGCCTTGCCGGTTCGTCTCTTGTACTCCTCGCGAGCAGCCACTTTGGTCTCGTAGGCGGCCTGGCGCTTCGCCTGCTCCGCCTCGAGCCGGACCTTTGCGGCCAGAAGACGCTCGAGGCGGGTGTGGGGCTCTGCGAGCTCTTCGGGGATGTCGGAGCCCGAGGACTCGCCCAGGCGCTGGTCCTCCTCCTCGTCGGTGGCTCGTGCTTCGGCGATGATCCGCTCCACCTCTTTGCGGATCCAGTCCTCGGTGCGGTTGGCTCCGGGCGAGGCGTTCGCCTTGATCCGGGTGGAGTCGAGAGCCACCAGTCCTACTCGGACCAGTCCCACCTCCGCCGCCAGGCGCAACACCTGATCGAACAGGTCGGCCAGCTCCTGCTCGTGGTCCTTGGCGAACCGGGCGATCGTGGCGTGGTCGGGCGTCTCGTTCGCCGAGATGAACCGGAATGCGATGTCCTCTGTGCAGCGCCGTTCGATCAAACGCGACGACCTCGCTCCGGTGGCGTAGGCGTAGATGAGCACGGCCACCATCATCTTGGGGTCGTAGGCCGCTCGGCCCCACCCGTCGGCTCGGCGCCTCGCGTAGAACGCCGACAGGTCGAGAGTGTCCACGACGGCGATGACGAACCGCGCCAGGTGGTCCTTCGGCAGCCACTCGTCCAGGCTCGGTGGCATCAGGAACGGCTGATCCCTGTCACAGGGAACGAAGTTGTAGGCCACGAGTTCCTCCGAGAGAAGGGCGAACTACATCGATGCGATTCTCTCGGAGGACCCATTGCGACGCCAGCTCATTCGGGTTTTCGCGACACCCTCTGAGCGAAAAGTATGTACGCGAAGACCTCGAGGACCTCCTTCCTCTTCTCCTCGTCGAGAGGTTCAAGGTAGGGGCCGATCGACGCGAGGGCCAATTCCAAGTTCCGTGCGTTCCGAGCGTTGGCTCGATGGTGTGCTGATTGGCGAGCTGCGTACGTTGCGATTCCGCCGAGGGCGGCAGCCAGCAGGGTCTTCGAGATTAGACGACTGGCGTCCGTACTGACGTAGGTGGCGACAATCACGGCGACGCCGAGGATGACGACAGCTGCGGTTGCGAATCCGATAGTAATGAGGCGCCATCGGTTCGCGGCCTTCTCTTCGGCCACCGCGTCTTGCTGGTAGCCCCCCGTCATGCCAGTTCGGCCGATGACGCCGACGAGGTCTCGTGCCTGCTCGCGTAGCTTCGTAAGGGAGTCGACTTGCTCCTTCGCGGCTTTCTTGGCCGCTTCTGCGTCGGCCCGAGCCTTCTCTTCGATTTCTGACGTCGTCGTCTGGAAGGTCTGCTTCGTGTTCTCGACCAACTCCCTCGCCTCAGTCGCCTGCTGCGAGCTGGCAGCCTGATGCTCGCTGGCTCTTTGAGCCTGTGCTTGGTCGAAGAGTGCCTGGTGCGATTGCAGCGCCTGGTCGAGCCTGAGCTTCTCCTGGTCGATCTTTCCGGTGAGATCGGCGAGGCCGTCGCGGGCAGTCTGCAGCGCCTGCGCGTTCTGGGTTTCGCTCTCCGAGATGGTCTTTCTCAGCGAGTCTGCGTGTTGCGTCCCCGATTTGAGCCGTTCCTCCAACGTCTGGATCGCGGCCTGTGCTGCGTCGCGGAGGCCGTTCGCCGCTGCCATTTCGACCTCAGTCGCTGCATCCCCTGGGATCGGCGGCCATTCGGCCACGGCGTTCGCCAGGTCGTCCGCGGCCGGAGCGGCGCTGTCGAGGGATGTTTGCGCCTCGTCGGCAAGGATGAGGTCGAGGACTCGAACTAGTTCGATCAACGCAGCATCAAGTCCGTCGAGCATCCGCTTCGAGACGAGTGCTCGGTCGGACGAAGCGAGTCGCGCTCCCGCCTCCTCGAGGAGCCGATTCAGGCGGCCCCATCCATCGAGGGCATTCGCGTCTCCTACGCGGTCACGAATTTGCTGAAGCCGCCCTCGCGTCTCGTCAAGGTGCGGGCGTGCTGGGCTATTCGCGACCTCGTCGTCCCACGTTCCCACGGGTCAGGAGTATGCAACGGGGTACTGACACGAAACCAGGTCCCAGGGCCGCGGCCGGCAAACTGCTCCCCCTCACCTATAACGCGAAGGGCCGGAGAACCCGGCCCTTCGCGTTTGGCGGCGGGTCTATGCCGCCGAGTGGGCTTAACGAGATTAAGGACCTCGCCAGGATGGAGACCCAGGGACTAGAGATCGTGGGGCTAGAGGACATCTCGGCCATGGCGGGCGTGTCCGTTCCCGCGGTCAGTCAGTGGCGGACGAAGCGCGGCAGCGACTTCCCCGCCCCGCTGCCCGGCTACGAGACCCTCGCCTTCAACAAGGGAGAGGTCGAGGCCTGGCTGAAGAGGAAGAACAAGTCCTTCAAGCCGCTGAACCTGGAAGCGACGCTCTGGGCTGCCGCCGACAAGATGCGCGGCCACATGGACGCCGCCGAGTACAAGCATGTTGTCCTGGGACTCGTGTTCCTCAAGTACATCTCCGATGCCTTCGAGGCTCGGCATCGCGAGCTGCTGGAACTGAAAGGGAGTGAGGGGGCCGATCCGGAGGACCCGGATGAATACCGGGCCGAGCACGTCTTCTGGGTTCCGCCCGATGCCCGCTGGGAGAAGCTCCAGGGGGCGGCAAAGCAGCCCGAGATCGGGGCCCTTATCGACGCGGCGATGGAGGCCATCGAGCGCGAGAACTCCTCGCTGAAGGGAGTGCTGCCGAAGGACTACGTTGTCAATGATGCCGGGATTCCAGTCTAAAGTCCAGGAAACCCGTATCGAGGACAACTGGCTTCCTTGACGGTTGGATATCCGCGTATATACTTGCAGTATGGATGTCGTGAAGATCCGTCGCGTTGGCAACAGCAACGTCATCTCCCTACCCCGCAGCCTCGAGCGCCTCGGCTACACGAGCGGGACCTCGGTGGTCGTCGACGAACTCGACTCGGGTGAGCTCCGGGTGATCCCGGCCAGCAAGGTTCGAGACCTGATCCGGGAGACAGGGCGGCGCGTCGTCGCCGAGAATCGCGAAGCGCTGGAGATCCTCGAGCGACATGACCGCCGGCAGCCCGCCCGCTCTCCTGCCCGCGCATCGCGGTCTCGGTCTCGTCAGCGCTCGGAGTGACGGAGCCCGTAGGAGGCGCTGGCCGCCTCTACCTCAAGCTCGGTGATGTGCTGGCTCTGTACGCCGAGATCTTCTCGTGTACACAGCGGGAGGCTAGGAATCAACTCCGAGATCGAGCAGGACTGGAGTCCGCTCTCGCGAGGCCGGAGATGCATGCCCACTACCAGGATGCCGACCTCGCGATGCAGGCCGCCGTTCTCGCTCATGACATTGCCGAGGGCCAGTACTTCGTGGATGGCAACAAGCGGACGGCGCTTGCGGCCTGTCTGACCTTCTTGCGTGTCAACGGGCACGACGTCAACGCGTCGCAACAAGAGCGAGCCGATTGGATCCTTGAGCTGAGCCGCGGCCGGGCCGTCGAGGAGAAACTGGCTCCCCGGTTGCGATCGGCCCTGGATCCGCCCCTCTAGCCCGTAGAGTCTCCAGGATGCCCTCGGCGCTACAGTCGGTGTTCAGCCCCGGTGCGTTGCGACGCCTCGCCAACGGTCCTTCGTTCGAGCGTGGCGCCGCGTACGCCGACGCCCGGCGGGTCAAGAACCTCAAGATCGCCGACGACGAAGCCTCAGCGTCCGTCCGTGGAACGCGGCAGTACCGCGTCCGGCTCTGGCTCGAGAAGGGTGCCCCGGAGTTCTCCTGTACCTGCCCCGTCGGCGAAGACGGGGTGTTCTGCAAGCACTGCGTCGCGGTCGCGCTCAAGCTGTCCGAAGGCGACGCGCCCGCCTCGAGGCTCGACCCTGAGCGTCCGACCGTGGACTTGCGCCGTCACCTGGAAGGCCTCGACAAGAGCCGGCTGGTCGACCTGCTCCTCGAGGAGACTGAGAATGACGAGCTCCTGCGAGGCCGGTTGGTCCTCGACGCAGCCAAGGCCCAAGGAGCCGCCACAGACCTGGACGAGTACCGGATCGCCATCGAAGACGTCTTCAATCCCGGCGGCTTCGTGGACTACCGCTCCATGTACGACTACTCCAGGGGCATCGAGGAGGTCATCGATTCGATCGAGGATCTCCTGGAATCCGGACACGCCGCCGAGGTCGTCGAGCTGTGCGAGCACGCTCTGGCCTCCTTGGAAGATGCCCTCGGCTCCGTCGACGACTCCGACGGGTACATGGGAGGGATCAAGGAGCGGCTGTCCGATCTTCATCTCCGGGCCTGCAGGAAGGCTCGACCCGACCCGGAGGCCCTCGCGACTCGGCTCTTCGAGTGGGAGGTGCACTCGGACTGGGAGACGTTCTACGGCGCCCCACTCACCTACGCCAGGGTGCTGGGGAAGCGAGGGCTCGCGGTCTTTCGGAAACTGGCCGAGGAGGTCTGGGTCCGCGTGCCGGCTATCGAGCCCGGGGACGAGCGGGAGCACTCCACGTTCCGATTCAACATCACCCACATCATGGAGAGCCTGGCCGAGCAGTCTGGCGATCTCGACGAGCTCGTCTCAGTGAAGGCTCGCGACCTCTCCTGGGCGTACCACTTCGTGGAGATCGCCGAGCTCTATCGGAAGGCCGGTCGTCACGACGATGGCCTGGTCTGGGCGGAACGCGGGCTTGCTGCCTTTCCGGAGCACACCGACCACCGGCTGCTGGAGGTCTTGGCCGATGAGTACGAACGGCGAGACCGACACGGCGAAGCGATGGAGCTCATGTGGAGGGCGTTCACCGACTCCCCGAACCTCACCGCATACGAGCGACTGAAGGTTCATGCCGACCGCGCTGGGCAGTGGGAGAGGTGGCGGCCGAAGGCCCTGGACCAGCTCCGGCAGACGTCCGGTCCGGCTCCGAAGGGTCGGCAACGCATCAGGCCGGACTGGGACGCTGGTCGCTCGCTCGTGAAGGTGTTCTTGTGGGAGGGCGACGTAGACGCAGCCTGGAAGGAGGCCGTCGAGGGTGGTTGCTCGGTCCGCTTGTGGATGGAACTCGCCGGGAAGCGGGAGGCGGATCACCCGGAGGACGCGCTCCCCATCTACCAGGAACACGTCGAACGGCTGATCGACCAGAAGAACAACCAGGCGTACGGCGAAGCCGTCGACCTGATGCGGAAGGTCGGGGAGCTGATGGGTCGGCTCGATCGAGGGCAGGACTTCCCCGCGTACATCGACTCCGTCCGGACTGCGCACAAGCCGAAGCGCAACCTGATCAAGCTCCTCGATCAGGCTTCCTGGTAGGGATCCCTCCCGAGCACGTGGATCCCGGGCCTCCGTAGCCCGGCCCACGCTCGAAGAGGCCTCGTCCGGCCCCGCGCGGCCAAAAATTTCTGAAGAAAACCCCACTACCGGCAGATCTGCCGGCTCTTCTACCGGCTTCCGTACCGACAGCCGTGCGTTGGATGGAGCGCATGGCTCGAAGTTCGCCAAGAAATCGTGCCCTGCCCCCTGATGTGCCCCCTCTTCTGCCCCCTTCCGCGCCCCCACCGCTGCGTTGGATGGAGCGCATGGACCCCCGGTCCCGACGATCCGAGGAGAAATTTCCCGTGACATCCGCGTTCGGCCTTGAGCCTTCTGACCTGGGCCTTTGGTGCCCGTGCGCGCTTCTTGCGCGTGAACTGCGCGCTGCCCGCGCGCTTCTTGCGCGTGCCGATTGCTCGGATGCACGCGTGCATCGACACGCGTGGCGACACCTTCTGGCCGACTCCGCGCCGGAACCGGATCGGGCCCCATCGGGACCCGACGTGGGACCGATCCGGAACCTCCGCCCGCTTCCATGCCGGGCGATGCCGAACGCGCACGCAAGAGCTCGAGGACCTCCCGCACCGGCCACGCACGACCAACTCGACCCGTTGATCGCAAGGAGGTGGAAATGACAGCCTGGCCACGTCG
>WNFV01015283.1_pt1 | contig 13499 bp, 12 predicted proteins | sample 5400101 | NCBI WGS metagenome assembly WNFV01 (sample SAMN13153361, study PRJNA577476) | soil metagenome | isolation source: 115 cm soil or saprolite under grassland replicate 1 | place: USA:California | collected 2016-06-15
AGGCCTGCACAACTTCCTGGAGGCCGAGGGCTACCAGCATGGCGCGCCGCACGACCCTGACGCGTCGGCCGACGGGCAGGCACTTGACCGGCAGGTCGCCGAGACGACCCCGTGCACGGCCTGCCATGCGGTCTGTGGCCGGTACGAGGCGTTCACCAGCCCCGGTGGGGAAACCCGGGTCTCGGTGACCATCTGCGGCGCGTGCGGGTACGCCTCCACCTTCTGAGGACTTCCTACCTCCGCCGGCGGCGCCGTCTTGGCCAGGCACAGTCGCTGGCGGTCGGTCCTCTGCCCGACCTCCCAAGGGTAGTGCCCACCCCGGGCCCTTCGAGCGCTCCGTTCCTCCCTTCGGTCCGGTACTCGCGCCGCTGCGCGGCCTGTGGCCGCCCCTCCGGGCCCGGGCCCCGGGCACTGCCCGACCGGCGGCCGGCAGGCATCTCGCCTGCCCGATCATCGAGGAGGCCACATGCCCACCCTGGACCCGGCCAGCATCGCCCGGCGCATCGCTGGCGACATCTGGGGCCATCCGGTCTTGTCGTTCAGTGAGCTGTCCCCGGTGTGTTCACTACCGAGACGCCCGGGCACGGCGGGATCGTCGCCATCCTGGCGGTCGCCGATCTGCCCGAACGGGCCGTGCAGGCTGCCCGGGTGACCGGGCGGCTGCGCCAGCTCGAGGGGGTCGGCGAAGTGTGGGTCGCCGAGGAGGACTGCGAGAACAAGGCGCTGCTGTGGAGCTGCCCGGCCGTCCTGGACGCCGCCGAGCTGGTGCTGCTGGTGGACGCCGATTACGCGCTCGAGGTGGCCGAGGACTGCTGCGCGGACTTCGTCGCGGCCTACCGGGCGCTTGTCCGCTAGGCCCTGATGCCACCACCCGTGCGCGCCTGCCGGGACCGTCTCGCAGGCGCGCACGCCAACCCTCTCGGCTCACAGCTGACCATCCAGGGGGCCTGCCTGCCGGCGTCTTCCAGCCTAGTGCCACCCCGGGCCCTGCAAGGCCGCTGCGTCCTCCCCGCGGAGGTACTCGCGCCGCTTGCGCGGCCGCCTGCGGCGGGCCTTTCCGGGCCCGGGGACCCCGGCACTACCCAGCCATGACCGGCAGGCCAAGCAGCGGCCTGCCCAAGACGCCTCGGCGAAGGAGGACAGCTCATGGCGAACGTCACGGCCGGATGGGCCACACGGCGGGCGCGGGCCGGAGCCACACTGCTGGATGAGAACGACCCTGGCTGGGCCGCGCGCGTTGACCGCGGCCGGCTCAACATGGCCAGCCTGCACAACTGCATCATCGGGCAGCTCAGCGGCGCCGATGAGGGCGGTGACCACGCCTACGACGCCTATGTGGAACGGCTTGGCCTGAGTCTGCATGGCCAGGTTGACCACGGCTTCCTGCTGCTCGCCGAGGACCATGACCCCTTGGCCTACGAGTTGCTCTGCCTTGCCTGGGACGCCGAGATTGAACAGCGGGTCACTTCGGCGGGCACGGCGTGAGCGGCATCCAAGTCGCCCAGGGAACGCTGTGGGACGAGGCGCCCATTGAGGTCGCGCTGGCCGCGTACGACGTGACGTTGGCCTCGACCAGCGCGGGCAAGGACAGCTCAGCGATGCTGGCGCATCTGGTCGCCCGCGCTCGCGTCGAGGGGGTGCTGGACCGCGTGGTCGCGGTCCATGCCGATCTCGGCGTGATCGAGTGGCCAGCCACGAGGCAGCTGGCCGAGCGGCAGGCCCGCGCGCTCGGTGTGCCCCGCTTCGAGGTCGTGCGACGCGAACGCGACGGGCGGTTCGAGGACCTGCTCGGCTACCTGCTGCGCTGGCGGAAGTGGCCCGCTGCCAATGCCCAGTGGTGCACGGCCTCCTTGAAGCGTGGGCCGATTCGGCGTCTGCTCACCCGTCTGGCCGACGAGATCCACGAGCGTGAACCCCACCGGAACCGCCCGGTGCGCATCCTCAACTGCATGGGGATGCGTGCCCAGGAGTCCACTCGCCGCAGGCGGATGGCGCCGCTGCAGCGCAACGATCGGGTCTCCACCGGCCGCAAGGAGGTCGTTGACTATCTCCCCCTGCATACGTGGACGACGGCGGCCGTGTGGGCCGAAGTGGACAGTGCCGGGCTGGAGCACCACATCGCCTATCAGGTCGGGCAGTCGCGCGCCAGCTGCGTCTTCTGCTTCTACCAGTCGCCCGCCGAGCTGACCCGGGCAGCTCGCCTGAATCCGGAGCTCGCCCAGCTGTACGAGTTGGCGGAGTACCTGATCGGCCACGACTTCCGCGTGGATCTGGCCATGCGGGACATTCTCACCGCCGCCGAGATCCCGCCGCTGCCGAGGAACTGGCCTCTTGAGGCAATCGTGCTCAACACGCCAGACGGCCACGGCACCGCGCTCGCGCTTGCGGTGCTTCGTCGTGAGCAGCCCATGCCCAAATTCACCTAACTCTGCAGAGGGGTACAGCAGCTTCCGCTCGCGCGAAGCCGTGTCGTGACGCCTCTGCCGCCACCGGCTGCCGGCAGGCCCCTTCCGGCCAGCAGTTGAACCCGGCGACGCCGCGCCACCACACCTTCACCCCCGTCTGCCTGCCGGGCGTCTCTCAGCGTAGTGCCACTTCGGGCCCTGCAAGGCCGCTGTGCCCTCCCTTGCGGTCGGTACTCGCGCCGCTTACGCGGCCGCCTGCGGCGGGCTTTCCGGCCGGGGGCCCCGGCACTGCACACCGGTGACCGGCAGGCCAGCCCGGAGCCTGGCCGAGCGACCAGACCGGCAGATGCACCGGCCCGGCATCCCACTGTGGCCTGCGTCCGGGATCGTGCCAGAGGAGGCCTTGAGCATGCCCGGCGACGCTGACGTGTTCCCCAAGGTTCTCTTGGTGAATTCGGGTCACGAGTTCACGTTCATTGTTGTCCCTGCTGGTCAAGGCCACAACATGCGCCGTGGCATGTGCACCACAGATGTCGTGCACCTGGCGTTCTCAGCGTTTGACGCGGCCTCGGATCGAGAGCGCTGCAAGACCGAGAAGGACCGGGACGGCGACCCGGACAGTGATCTGGAGGATGTCGCCCCAAGGGGTGAGCGTAGGCTGGTCCTTCGGCAACAGGCCGATGGCGGTCCTGCCGCTATAGCGCAGCGCGCCCCAGAAGGTCATCGCCTGCGGGACGGCGAACCCGTGGCGGTGCACCAGTAGCCACGCTGCGAGCATCAGCACCACTGTGAGCGTCGCGAATGCCCGCCAAGCTCGTAGGGCGTAGCCGGCGACCAGCCAGTAGAGCGTGAGGATGGCCCGCTCCGCGCTGAACCGCGGTGTGGCGTGGCGGCGCATCTCCATCTCGCCGTAGTAGAAGTCCGCCGCGCCCGGCTCGTCCTTGGCGTCCTCGCGGGCCTTGCGCAGCGCCCGGTAGAGGTTGGCGACCTCGCGAGCCTGCTCCTGCCGGACGCGGATGGCTTGTCGACGCCGGGCAAGCTCTTGAGTCGTCCGCGCAGTGCCGATGTGCCATGCCAGGGCGAGCCGACGGCGCAGTCGGCGCGGGTGTCGCCAGTCGCTCATGGCTTGGGCGAGGTGGCGCTCTAGGCGCCCGAGGTCGCGACCGGCCGGCGACGAGTTTGGAACCCAGTGGCTGCTACTGGTAGGCCAGGTCTCGCTGGCGTGCCAGCCGGCTTGGCGGATGCCGCGCTCGTGGGCGGCCCGCCATGCGTGCTCTTCGGCGAGGGTCTGCCGCCGGGTCCACCACCACACTGGCGGCCAGGCCCAGCCGGTCGCCACGGCCTTCAGCCCTGGTGTGGCGGGGAGAAGGCTTTGAGGGCCTTCCAACCCGAGCCGGTCGAGGTTGTGGGCGCCAGCAAACCGGCAGGCTTGGAGGTCGGTGTTGGCGATGGCCAGTCCGGCGACGTCGGCTCGGCACAGCGATGCGACCCACGGCTGGCCTGGGGGTCGCGGCGGCCCGCCGGGTCCGTCCGGCCAGCTTGCAAGCAGGGCGCTCTCATCGAGGTCTTCCCCTGATGGGGGACGCTTGAATGCGGGCGCTCCTGCGAGGATAGCCGGGGCGGCAAGGTCGGCATCGTCGAGCGTGACGCTCGCCCAGCGGGCCCGCAGTTGCACGCCAGCAAGGAACCGGGTCCGCCGGCAGCACACGGCTGCGGCGCTGACGTCGATCTGAGCCCGCTCGTGGAAGACCGCTTGGTCGAGCACCAGACTCTTGCGCACCAGCATGGGGCCGAGCTGCCGAGCATGCTCGAACTCTGCCCCCCGGAACCCGGCATGCCGCTCGAAGGTCGCCTGATCGAACACGGCCTGCCCTTTGAAGGTAGCTCTTTGGAAGTCGGCCAACGGACCAAAGCTTGTCTCCTGGAACCACGCTGAGTCCTCAAAGGTCGCTCGGCCGAACATGGCCTCGCGAAAAGTCGTCGGGTAGTTGAACCTGGCCTCACCTCGGAAGGTTGCCCCATTGAACACGGCGATGCCCTCAAAGGCCGTTGCCTGGAACCACGTCGTGTTGTTGAAAGCAGCCTCGTAGAACCTGGCCTCACCTCGGAAGATCGCCCCGTTGAACGTGGCCTGCCTGTCGAAGACGACTTCGGTGAACAGGACCCCATTCCTAAACGTCGCCTCATGAAACGAGGCCCATCCCTGGAAGATTGCCAAGTCGAACCAGGGCCGATCTTTGAAGATGGCGCGTTCGAAGCTGCTGTCCCCCTTGAAGACCGCCCGGGTGAACGTGGCCTCGTCCAAGAAGGTCGCCCCGTCGAACCGAGCGTTCGTCAGCACCGGCCTCCCGTGCTCGTCGTGCGGGGCGCTGGCAAGCATCTCGTTCAGCAGTTCATCGGTGATAGGCACACCGCGGGCATCGAGTTGGCCACCCTGCCCAAGCTGCTTCAGCGCCGCGTCGAGGTCCTGGTCGTCGGCGTGCATCCAGCACTTCTCGCCGCTGGGCAGGCAGACGCCGATGCCGCCCTCCTCGGCGCATCGCTCACAGATCTCCCAGTCGACGCTCATCGAAGTGCTATTGCGCCCTCGCTTCAGTGCAGCGCACTTTGCCATGCCGGAGCTGCAGTGGGAAGCCCCACGCAGTCACGGATGGGTGCGGCTCCATCTCAGGGACCGGCTGACCCGGCGACCTGGCGGTCTGGCGGGACCGTGGCGACCCTGCCGGAAGTGCAGGCTGGGCGGCAGCGATGTCTGCTGTATCGGCCATCCTGTGCGTAACGGGGAGCTTCCGGGCGTCACCGCGGGGCCGGCTGCCGGCTCGCGATGCCTGTCGGCGGAATGGCGGCATCCGCGGGCGTCTTGTGGGGTAGTCAACAGGTGGCCACGGGAGCTGCAGGCGGTGCGGCGTCACCGGCGCATTCTGGCGAGTTGACGCATCATGTCTGCGATCCTACGCAAGAAGCTTGTGTCAGCCAGCGTTTCGTGCAAGTTAAGCAAGTAGGCGACCGGAGCCATTTTGGTCGCGTGCGCCTTGGCGCGTGCGGTCCGGCGCAGATTGATGACGGTGGCTGCAATGCCCGGGACTGCGGCAACGGGTGGGGCCGCACCAAAGCCTGCAGCGGTGACCCCGATAGGGAGTTCAAACCCAGTGTTCATGGCTGTGAGGGCGGCGTCCAGTCCGACGTCTAGGAGGCCCCGTCGAAGATCCTCCATGGGCTGTTTGACGTAACTCCGCACAACCTCTTCCAAGTAGCCCTTGAGGACCACTGGGGACTCGATGTCACGCAGTTGCTCGGCGAGGGTGGCGCCGACCTCGGCAGCATACCGGCGCCACCGGTCGAACTCGGGACCAAGCTCTTGCCGGGCCGCGATGATCTTCTCGACTGGGACGACGTCCAGATTTGCTGGAATGACAGTCTCAAGGGCCAGTAACCCGAACCGCGTCGCGATGTCGGGCTGCGGGTCTTCTGCCTTGAGAAAGGGCATGATATCGGACTGCGGTCCTTTTGGTGCAAGAAAGGCACCGGTTTCGAGTCCCGCTACTGCAGCATGTGCGGGCAACTGGTCGGTGATAGGTGTCAGGCGGTTGCGCCTGGCCAGCGCAGCGGTGAAGTGGCATTTGTACAGCCACGCCAGATCAGGCTCCATCGCCAGCCACCCGACGCGGGACTCCACTGCAAGCCGGTCCTCAAGCAGGCGAGTCTCTAGATCCCGATCAAGTTCGCTGCGGTGGATGCCGGCGAAGGTTGGGGCGCTGCGGCGACGAGGCGACACCCAGTCCGCCGACTGGAACTGCGAGTCCCGAGGCCACATCGGAACTCGGTTCACCAGGGCTGGAGGAACATCTAGGCGATCGGCATCAGGCGGCGTGGCTCTGATGTCGCCCGCCAGCTCCTCCTTCGGGCGGATGCGCCAGACGTCAAGGCTGACCTCGGGTGTCCCGTCGAGCAGCTCCGAGAACGACCTCGCAACTTCCGCCCTGACTAGCTCTGGGGTGAGATCGATGACGAAGCCCAGGTACTCATTGAGCTTCTGGACCAGCTCGGAATCCCGGGTCTGGTAGCCCGGCGGTACGACCCTCGCGAGCTTTGGCCAATACAGTGCCGCGACCTTCAACCATCGTTCACTTCGGAAGTGGATGTATGGGTAGTATAAGCCAAACTCGGGCAATAGAGGCGCTGCTCTCGACCCGCTCTCATCGGACTCCATAATGCTCTCCCGAGGCAGACATCCCCGACACAAGCGCAGCATGGCGGATCTGCGCCTTCAAGACCAATTTCATGGAAGCGATCCGCGTCCTCGACTCTCTGACCACCATCGCTTGTGGGGGACGAAGCGTCCGCAAGCTCTGCGCCCAGTGGAGCAACGGCACCCCGACCCACCACGGGACCGCTGGTTCCCCAGGTCAGGCAGTCCCTGCAGAGAAGCCACACCCGTCACGCATCGTGTGAGTGCGGACGTCCCGCAGCTCCCGGGACGGTGAGCGAGCCCGCCTGCCATGGTCAGGACCAAGGCGAGTCCGCTGGCAGCGGACCAGCCGGGCCCGGACGTTCATTGACGCGGCCTTCGCGGCCGAGCATCGCCGCTGTCGGCGGCAGGCCACTGGCCAGGAAGGCGGTTGAGGCGGTTGAGCTCCGCCATCAGCTCCCAGTTGGTGGCCCTGGCGGCGTCCAGCTCCTCGGTGCGCTCCTGGAGCTGCTGGCGCATATCAACCGTGGTCTGCTCGAGTTCGCCGACGCGGCGGCGCAGCGCCTCGGTCTGGTCCGGGCCGCCGTGGCCGCTGGCGCGGAAGACCTCCTCGCCGAGCGCATCCGACAACCGCTTGGCGAGCTTGGCGTTCTGCTGGCGGAGCCGCTGGTTGTGGGCGCGGAGGTTGGCCAGGTCGGCCAGCAGCGACTGGCGGCTGACCTGGCTGGTGCGCGGCAGCGAAGTGTCCGGCGGTGCCTGGGCGGCGTGCCGGAGGATCTGGGCGCGCAGGTCGTGGTGGCGGTAGAGGAACGAGCGGTCAACCCCAGCCGCGCGGGCGACCGCGGCGACGCTGATCTCCTCGCTGGCACCGGTCAGCCGCTCCAGCGCGTTCAGGACGCGCTGGCGGCGGCGGGTGGAGTCCTGGCGCCGGGCCAAGGTGAGGGCCTCGACGGCGGTGGCGGCAGGGCGGGTCACGCCAGGTCCTCCAGGTCCGGCGTCACGATCGGGTGCAAGTTGGGGTCCAGGTCGGGCGGGCGCACGGTCGGCATGCCCAGATGCACGGTCTGGCGGGTTGCCCGCACGATCCGGCAGGCTTCGTCGATCTGGCGGCGTTCCTCGTCGCCGAGCTGCTCTAGGTCGGTCTCGACCCGGCGGATCAGCGCCCGCAGGCGGCTGATCTCGGCGTCGGAAGGGGTGGCCTCGGCGCGGGCCCACTCCTCCAGTTCGACCGCGGCGCGGATCGGACGTTGCTAGGCTCGGTGCAGATCCCGAAGGGGACCGCGACCTAGCCGACAGCGCGGCGCTGGTGCTGGTGCTCGAGCAACGCGCGGGCCTGACGCCAGACGCGGTTGCCGCGGCCGTCGAACTGGAAAGCGGCGAGCTTGTCGACCGCCTGGCGGGTCCGCTTGGCGGTGACCCGATAGTAGGCCTGGGTGGTGGCCAGGCTGTCGTGGCACATCAGCTCCCTCAACACATCGACGGGAGTGCCGGCGTCGGCGTGGCGTTGGGCGAAGCTGTGCCGGTAGGCGTAGAGGTGGACCTTGGCCTTGTCGAAGGGAAGCCCAGTGCCGTCGTCGGCCGACCGCAGCGTGGGCAGCGCCGTGACCCACTTGCGATGCAGCGCGCCGAGGGTGCGCTGGGAGATCGAGTGGGTGCCGCGGGGATTGCGGTTGGTCCGCGGCAACAGCGCCAGCTCGCCCGGCGGGGCGTCGGGGAAGCGGGCGCGGACGGCCTGCTGCTGGGTAGTGATCAGCCGGGCGGTCGCGTCAGCGATCGCCAGCCGCCGGCCGAGCTTGTGGTTTTTGAAATCGGTGTAGACCAGCGTGTGCTTGCCGTCGGGATCCTGCTCCAGGCAGTCCCACGCGAGCTTGCAGATCTCGATGGGGCGGCGGCCGGTGTCGATCAGCAGCTGGACCGCGACGCTAGCCTCCCGCCCACAGGCGTGCTCGAGCCGGGGCAGCGCCGCAAGCAGCTGCTCGAGCACGACCGGGGGCAACGCCCGGCCCTGTTCGGGTTCCTCCGGCTGGTGAGGGCCGTCGCCGCGCCGCAGCGAGAAGTCGTCGGCCAGACCGGCCAGGGGCTGGCCCGGCCGGGTCAATCCCAGCGCGCGGAAGTCGCGCAGCAGCTTGGCGGTCCGCTGGATGATCTTGAAGCGCTGGTAGGCCGAGATCTGCTGGGTGCCCTCCAGCGCGTGCAGGTGGGCCATGCGGTTGAGGAACGCCACAATGTCGGCACGGCCGAGCAGACTGGGGTCCATGCCCTGGTCGTCGCGGTACAGCCGCAGGCTCACCGACAGCAGCTCCAACGCTCGGAGGTGGACGCGGATGGTGTTGGCGGCGGCGCGGCCGCGCCGCTTGGGCGCCTCCTCGCTGGCCCACTCCATGGCCGCCTGACGCAGCCACGGCTGGATAATCCGGGTGAAGTCGAGCGTGCCGTAGTGGCCGAACAGGGTCATGTCCCACACGTGCTTGCGCCGCTCCAGCTCGGCGGAGCTGCACGCGCGTCTGACCGCGGTCCGCACCTCAGCAGCCAGGGAATATGGCTGTCGTTGGCGCGTGGCACGGTGGGGTGCGGTGGGCACCGGCAGCTCCAGGATCGATCCGACCTGCTCGTGTCGCAGCAGGACGCACAGGCTGCGGATGGTGTCATGCCTGGTCTTGTTGTCGCGCCGGCAGAGCTGCTGGAGCCCGTAGAGGAGCTGGGCCTGCACAAGCGCGGGCAGGCCCAGCAGCACCACCCGGTCGGGGTCGTTGTGTGGCGGTGGCTGGGTCTGGCACCAGCGGTCCAAGTCCAGCTCGGGCTGGCTGCGGCGGTGGTTATGCCAACGGTTGTAATGAACACGGCACAGCCCCAGGGCGCTGTAGGCCGGGCCGGCGCACGAGGCGACCCGGCAGTGGCCGAGGGAGGGCATGGGCCGCACTTGGGGGTGGGTGAGGAACACCGCCAGCGCAATGCCGAGCCGGTGGCGCTGGTCGTCGTGTGGCAGGCACAACTGGCGCGGCGCGGTCACCACGGGGCGGCCGCAGCTGGCGACGGCACACGGCAGCGTGCTCGAGCAGCGTGCCCGAGCCCGCACGCGCGGGATGGTGATGAAGGCGGCTAGGTCAAGGCCGCTGGAGCGGTGGCGAGCCCGGCAGGCATGGCACAGCTTGTTGTCGTAGAGCGAGCGGACGTCGCAGCCGGCGACCAGGCAGACCGGACGGCCAAGCTGTGGGTGCTCCGGTGGTGGCGTGAAGGTCTGCGTGGCGGCGTCCCAGCCGATCGCCTGCAGGAAGGCCGGGTCCAGCAGCGAGGTCAGCCGTTGCAGCTGGCCGGCTTGGTCTGCGGTCGCTGGTGCGCTCGGCAGCGCCGCCAGGTCGGTGGCGGACCAACCGTCCGGCGCCGCCGTGCTCATCGGCCCCTCCCCGCGCCACCATCGCTCGAGCCGGACGGCGGTCGAAGCACCCCGACGCGCTCGACGGCCCCGCGCAGCCGCTCCTGCGAGGGGTGCAGGTAGACCTGGGTGGAGGTAATGGCCACGTGGCCGAGCAGGGCTTGGGCCTCGTCCAGCGTGCCACCAGCCGCCAGCACCCCGGTCCCGAAGCTGTGCCGCAGCATGTGGGGGTGGACCGGCCGCTCCAGGCCGGCACGGCGCGACAGGGCGGCCAGTAGCTCGTTGAGCGCCCCCGGCCGCATCGGCGCCCCGACCGGCTCGCGGAACAGGTTGACCAGCACAAAGTCGCAGTCCCGCGCCGGCCGGCACGTCTGGCGCTCGACGGCGTACTGGTCGAAGGCCAGCACCAGCAGTGAGTCGACGGGGACCGCCCGGGCCCGGCGCGACTTGGCCAGCGCCCCGTTGGGGTTCTCACGACGCCGGACATGCAGATGCTCCCCCTCGACCGTGCAGCCAAGGTGGCGGGCGTCGACCACCAGGTGGAGGTCCTCGCGGCGCAGGCCGCACAGCTCCCCGCGGCGCAGCCCCGCCCGCGCCAGGCAGCAGATGATCAGTCGGTCCCGCGCCGACCGGCAGGCCCCAAGCAGCGCCAGGACCTCCTCGTCGGTGGCGGGCTGCACCGGCTGGTCCGGCTCGCGCAGGCGATGGCGGGGCTTGGCCCAGTAGCGCACCTGGTCGCCCTCGCCGCGCACCTCGGCCGGCAGGTTGCGGACGTCGCTGATGCGGTAGAGCTGGCTGAGCACCTGTGAGGGCACGGCGCCGACGTCCACGCCGTGGCGCAGGAACTCGCGCACCACGGTCAGCACGAAGTTCACCCGCCGCTCGCGGCGCACCGGCCGCGCGCCCGGTCCGGCCATCGGCTGGTCGGGGTCGGCCGGGGTGTGCTGCAGCCAGGTCATGAACGAGCCGAGCCGCTCGGCCGACGTCCACGGCTGCCCGGTCCGCACACACCAGCCCAGATAGAGCGCCAGCGCGCCGGCATAGGCCTTGGTGGTGGTCTCGGAGGCGTCCTGGCCGAAGCGAAGCTGGTGCAGGTAGGCGTCGGCCTCGGCCACCACCTCGAGGTCATCGTCGAGGACCGTCCAATAGGTACGGCCAGACGGCAGCCGAACCGGGAACGCCCGCACCTCCACCTCCCACCAGATGGATGTGAAGGGCGAACCCTATCCTGCTTGGTCTACTTCATGCACCTCACCCAGAGGGAGCCTGTGGCGGACACGCTCAGGGCCCTGCTCCGCACAACAGTCCACGACACAAGAAGAACCCCAAGGAAACCCTGGTCCTCGGCTTTCACGGCCCATACCGGTTCTGTCGAACTTCGCGCGCACGGCGATGACCGTGGATGGCGTTACCTACCCGACGCTGGAGCATGCGTTGCAGGCCGCCAAGACTGACGCCACCGACGCCAGGGCGGCTGTCATCGCCGCATCCTCGCCGATGGCCGCCCGGGTGCTCGGCCAGACCGTTCCGCTGCGGGTCGGCTGGGACGACCAGAAGCGCACGGTGATGGCGCGGCTGCTGCGGGCCAAGTTCAGCGACGCGCGCCTGGCCGCTGCGCTGCTTGCCACCGGCACTGGTCAACTTGTCGAGGTGAACACCTGGGGAGACCGCTACTGGGGCGTGTGCGCCGGCCGCGGCGACAACCATCTTGGCCGGCTGCTGATGGTCCTCCGCGACGAGCTGCTCGCCGAGCTCGGCCCGCGCCAGCATGGCGTCCGCCTGGCGGTCGTCGGCAACGCCGCCCGCTCCTTCACCCCCACACCGCGGTGCTCGCCCGGCAGCGGATCAGCCTGGCGATCTGGCGGCTGCGCCCGGAGGTCGTCATCTTCGGCGGCTGCCCCAAGGGTGGCGTCAACATCTGGGCGCGCGATATCGCCGGCGTGTGCGGCTACACGATCACCCGCGGCGACTTCGTCGAGCATCTTCCCGCCCAGGAGCGGTGGGCACCGGACGGGTACCAGGCCAGGAACGCCCTGATCGCCGCCGACTGCACGCATCTGCTTCGCGTGGCCGCCCGCTCCAGCCGGACCTACGGCAGCGGCTGGACCGCCGACCAGGCGCAACGGCTCGGCCGGCTCGTCGTCCGCGAGCGGCTCTGACGGCGCCGGCCAGGTGACCGGCGATCGGCCCGATCGACCACCGGCGCACAGCGTGCTCACGGTGGGCTGCCGCCGGTGTCTCCCAGCGTAGTGCCACCCCGAGACCCTGCAAGGCCGGTCTGTTCCTCCCTCGCTGCCGCTCGGTCCGGTACTCCCGTCCTGCGGACGCCCTGCGGGCGGCCTTTCCGGGCCCGGGGGCCCCGGCACTACCCGCCAGTGACCGGCAGGACACCCACCTGCCCGCCTGAGGGGAGTCCGCATGGACGCCGCGCATACCATCGTCGCCACGCCCACGGGCACACTGCTCGTCTGGTCCCATGGCGCCGACGAGCTGCTGGCCCGCACGCTCAGCGCCGACGACAAGGCCTCCTGGACCTACCGTGACGTGCCGGGCGTTGCCGCGGTCGCCGAGACCATCAGTGTCAATCGACGGCCGCGGACGCTGCGCCTGCGCATGGCAACGGTGGAACGCTTGCAGGCCAACACCGCCAACGCCGCGGCACGCCACAGCGGCTACGCCTACCAGGAGGAGCCGCGCTGGTCCCATGGCCGCTGGGGCATGAACTGGGACGGCCTGGACCTGCCCGGAGCCAGCGATGCGGCCAAGGACAAGGTCCGGGGGGTGCTGCTTTCGTTCTTTGCCGGCTGGGCCGACACCCAGCAGGGCCGTGCGCTGCTGCACCGGGCAGAGGATCACCGGCTGACCACGCTGATCGACCGCCTCGACCGGGAGGCCCTGGAGCTTGAGCAGCGTGCCGCGGCGCTACGGGCCGAGCAGGCCACGGCCAAGGCGACCCTGGCGCGCCACCGCGCCACTGCCGCCACGGCACGCGCCTGCGCTGGCCCGATGGGGGAGCCCGTCCGATGAGCAACCCCAGCAATCCCGAGAGCGCGCCGTCATCCGACCCGGCGTCCCGGCAGCGTTCGGATCGTGCGTGGCTCGCCGACCGGACCACGGCCTACCTGCGAGCATGGGAGCGGCGCTACCGCAAGTGCTGGCGGCGCATCGGCGAGCTGCGCGCCTACTACACCCGCCAGCACCCCGAGGATCTCCCTGCGTGGTGTTGGATCCCCAGCGACGCGGTCCTGCACTACTTCACCGCCGAGTCCGCCTGGTCCTACCTGGACGCCAGCCGCGAGCTGGGCGTTGCCGGCGACACCGACCTGGTCGCGCTCACCGCGCTGGCGGCGTGGCGGCAGACCAAGGGAATCTACCAGTTCGACGCTGACCTGGCCCGCGAGGTGGTCGCCACCAGGCTGGATGACCGGCTCCCCGCGCAGGTCCTCAAGCATCTGCCCGCGTGGTGCTGCTATGTCGCCAGCGGCGACACGATCGGCCAGGCGGCAGGGTTCTATGTCTTCTTGGACTGGGT
>WNFV01013096.1_pt1 | contig 13498 bp, 9 predicted proteins | sample 5400101 | NCBI WGS metagenome assembly WNFV01 (sample SAMN13153361, study PRJNA577476) | soil metagenome | isolation source: 115 cm soil or saprolite under grassland replicate 1 | place: USA:California | collected 2016-06-15
GGCCATGGCGAGGCGGACCCGGGCGCCTGCTCTGGCCGGTCCTGGACCATCAGCAGCACACCGACGCCGATCAGCAGCAGGGCGAACACCACCGTCGGCCGCGCGAACGGGCCAACCAGCAGCAGCACCGCCAGGACCATGGCGCCGATCGCCAGGTAGCGCTTGGCGCCGCCCTGGCGCAGGGCCGCGATGATCGGCGGATCGCCCTGGGCGGGGCCCGTGGGCGGCGGCGGACCTGCCGCCCCACCGTAGGAGACCGCCGGCAGCAGCGCCCACAGGAGCAGGTAGATCAGCAGCCCGGTGCCGCCGGCAAGCGTGAGCGCCACGAAGCCGATCCGGAAGATGACGGGGTCGACCCCGAAATAGGTGCCGAGGCCGCTGGCGACCCCGCCGATGACGCGGTTGTCCATCCGTCGGGTCAAGCGCCTGGACGGCGCCGGCGGCGGGTACCCGCCGTGCGGCGGATACGCCTGCCCCGGCCCGGCCGGATACCCAGGACCACCGGGACCCGCGCTCGGGGCGCTCGGCCGCCCCGGGCCCGGCGGGGGCGGGGGCTGTTGGGTTCCCTCCGGTCGGGGCGGGGGTGGAGCTGGCTCCCCCGCCGCCGGCCGCTGCTCGCCGGGCCGCTCGAACCCGGTCGGCTCTTCCTGCATGATCTCGAAGCCTCCTCGCGCCGCTCGTACTGGTCGCCGCCCTGGCACCGGCGGTGACCATGCACAGCCTCCCCCCGCGCGGACCCCATCACCATCGGGGATCGCCCTGGAACATCCCTGACCTTTCGGGGACAGCGTCAGGGTCATACCCCGTGGCGCACGCCCGTGGCGGATGCCACCATTGGGCCATCACCCCGAACGCCCAGGTGGTTGGCCCAGAGCCCGCCGCAAGCGACGAGGAGCAGGCAGACGGGTCAGACCAGCGCACCACAGCGGGAGACGCCGCCCACCAGGCCGGCGCACCCTGGGCTGCCGTCCCGCGGCAGGCTGCGGCTCGACGCACTGGCGTTCACCCGCAGCCGCGGCAACCGCGTCATCGCCGGCGTGGCCGGCGGGCTGAGCGAACGGCTCGGCGTCGACCCGGTCCTCACCCGGATCGCGTTCGTGCTGCTCACCATCGCCGGCGGCGTCGGCCTGGTGGCCTACGTCGTGCTGGCGTTCGCGAGCGAGGAGCCTGGCCCGCGGCGACCGGCCATCTGGCGGGAGCCCACCCGCCGCCGCACCTTCGGCTTCGCCCTGGTGATCGCCGGCGCCATGCTGCTGCTGCGCGAGGTCGGCGTGTGGTTCGGGGACCGCGTGGTCTGGCCGGTGACGCTCGCCGCGATCGGCTCGGCGGTGATCTGGGCGCGCGGGAGCGACGACGACCGCGGCCGCTGGCTCCAGAGCGCGCAGAGCGGCAACTCGATCGAGACGCTGTTCGGCGACCGCGCCTCCATCCCAAGGGTCCTGGTCGGCGGGCTGATGGTCGCCACTGGCATGGGCTACGCGCTGGCCACCACCGACACGCTCGCCGCCGCCGGCAGCGCGCTGCTGGCCATCGCCGTCACCACCGCCGGGCTGGTGCTGATCCTCGGGCCCTGGATCCTGCGGCTGTACCGGGCGCTCACCGAGGAGCGGCGCGAGCGCATCCGCTCCGCCGAGCGCGCCGAGATGGCCGCCCATCTGCACGACTCCGTGCTGCACACGCTCGCGCTGATCCAGCGCGCCGACGCCCCCATGGAAGTGGTGACCCTGGCCCGCCGCCAGGAACGCGAGCTGCGCTCCTGGCTGTACGGGCAGCCGGCGCCGCTGGAGCAGGAGCGGCTGGGGACCGCGGTGGAGGCGCTCGCCAGCCGCGTCGAGGAGCTGCACGCCATCGCCGTGGACGTGGTCGTGGTCGGCGACGAGCCGCTCGACGAGCGCTCCCGCGCGGTCGTGCTCGCCTGCCAGGAGGCGGCCGTCAACGCCGCCAGGCACTCCGGCGTGACCAACGTCTCGGTCTACGTGGAGGCCGAGCCCGACGGCATCACCGCCTACGTGCGCGACGAGGGCAAGGGCTTCGACCCCGACGCGGTCCCGCCGGACCGGCGCGGCATCCGCGACTCCATCCGCGGGCGGATCGAGCGCCAGGGTGGCACGGTGACGATCACCAGCGAGCCAGGGGGCGGCACGGAGGTCGCCCTGCACCTGCCCAGGGAGAGGAGATGAACCGGTGAGCGGAGCGATCCGGGTGTTCCTGGTCGACGACCATCATTTCTTCCTCTCCGGGCTCCGCGCGGAGCTGGGAGCCCAGTTCGAGATCGTCGGCGCCGCCGGCGACGTGGACAGCGCGGTCGAGGGCATCCGCCGCACTGTTCCCGACGTGGTGCTGCTGGACGTGCACCTGCCGGGTGGCGGCGGCCGCGCCGTGCTCGAGAGCGTCCGCCAGAGCCACACCGACATCCTCTTCCTGGCGCTGTCGGTCTCCGACGCCGCCGATGACGTGATCGGCGTCATCCGCGCCGGCGCCCGGGGCTATGTCACCAAGTCGATCTCGCCGCCGGACCTGGCCAACGCCATCCGGCGGATCCACGGCGGCGACGCGGTGTTCTCCCCCCGGCTGGCCGGCTTCGTGCTGGACGCCTTCCACGGCGAGCTGACCGGGCCGATCGACCCGGAGCTGGACCAGCTCACCGCGCGCGAGCGGGAGGTGCTGCGCCACATCGCCCGAGGCTTCACCTACAAGGAGGTCGCGCGGCGCCTCCACCTGTCGGTCAAGACCGTCGAGACCCACGTCTCCTCGGTCCTGCGCAAGCTCCAGCTCTCCAGCCGCCACGAGCTCACCCGCTGGGCCAACGACCGCCGCCTGGTCTGAGCCACCCGCGCCTCGACGGCTCCAAGCAACCACTACTGGGTGGTGCTGGTTGCGCCGGAGTCACCCGCCTGGTCGGGGCAGGGCGGGAGGGTGGTGGTGGTAGGGTGGTGGTGGTCGTGGTCGGGTCGGTGGTCGTGGTGGTGGTGCTGGTGCTGCTGGTGCTGCTGGTGCTGGTCGACGTGGTCGTGGTGGCGCAGGGCGCGGTGGTGGTCGTGGTGCTGCTGGTGGTGGTGGTGGTGGTGGTGGTGGTGGTCGACGAGCTGCTCGGCGGCGCGGTGGTCGGCGGGGCGGTGGTCGGCGCCTGGGTCGTGGGCGCCCTGGTCGAGGTGGTGGAGCTGGACGACGAGGAGCTGACATGGGTGCTGGGCGCCGTCGGCGAGGTCGTCGCGCCCGCTGAGGAGGGCGTGGCGATCGCGCCGCCAGGGGTGGTGGCGACCCCGAGCGAGCCCTGCCCCTCGTGCTGCAGGTAGAAGTTGGCCCAGGCGATGACCGCGTTCACGTAGTCCACGGAGTGGTTGTAGGCGTAGATCGCGCGCCGCAGATTCGCCTGGTCCGACAGCGGGCCCCCGCCGCTCAGGCAGAGGTAGCCCGCGGCGCTCACGGCGGCGTCGAAGAGGTTGTTCGGATTGGCGATGCCGTCGCCGTTGCCGTCCCGCCCCAGCGACTGCCAGGTGGACGGGATGAACTGCATCGGCCCGACCGCACGGTCCCACACCGCGTCGCCGTCGAGGCGACCGCCGTCGGTGTCGTGGATGGTGCCGGTGTTGGGTGCGCCGTTGAGCACCGGGCCGAGGATGGTCGGGGTGACATCGCCGGTCGAGCTGAAGCGGGTCTGGGCGCCGAAGTGCCGGCCGTGGTTGGACTCGATCCGGCCGATGCCGGCCAGCACGCTCCACGACAGCTTGCAGCTCGGGTCGAAGCCCGAGGCCCAGGCCTCCGCGTAGCGGTACGCGCGCAGCGCCATTTCGGGGATCTCGTTGTCGGAGGCGGTGGGCGTGGTGACCGTTGGCGTCGGCGCGGCGGCTCCGGGACCGGCGGCGGCCTGCTGCGCGGCGGCCGCGGCGGCCGAGGGGTCGGCACCGGCGGCACGACCCCGCAGCCAGGCCTGGTAGCGGGCGGCGGCCTCGTCCTGGGCGCTCACGCCGAGCCCGTCGCCGAGCGCGCTGCCGCTGCTCTGGCCGGGGACCAGGCTCGGCAGCGTCGCCAGGGCGGCGAGCGCCACCAGCGCCCACAGGGCCCCTGCCTGGTAGCGGCGGAACGCGAGACGGGGGAGGCGGAACCTGCGGTGGGGGCGGGGGATCTTCGGCTTTGGAAGGCGGACCTTGAGGTGTGGAGGACGTGGCATGAGGATCTCCGGTACGGCGGGTCACTTCCATGGGAACACACCACAGCGGATACCAACACCCCCGCCGCGACCGATCGGGTCCTTCCGGCGAGTGCCGTAGAACCCTCCCCCGGGCCGTCCGGTGCCAAACCCCAACGACCTGCCCGAGTTTCCTTATTCGCATCGCTCTGTCATTCTTTGGGTGCTGCCAGGCAGACATCACTTCGTGGACGGCGTCGGCGCACGACGCCCCCATGAGGGACGAGGGGGCATCCACGCCAGCCGGTGGGCCGGTTCCCGGATGGCGGGGATTTGGAGGGAGGGCGGTGGCCGAGGGGGCCCACGGCAAGCGATTTTCGCCTGCGCTCACGTTCTACCGTCTCGCGCTCACGGTGCCGGCGGCCGTCTGGCTCGGGTTCGAGCTGGCCCGCGCGCCAGCCGATCTGGACCCCTCGATGCTGCAGTGGATCGTGCTGCTGGCGGTGGTCGAGCTGGTGGCCACCGAGGCGTGGGGCGGTCCCGGCCTGAGCGTCGCGTTCGGGCTCCAGGTCACCGTGGCAATGCTGTACGACCCCTTGGCGGCCGGGCTGATCGCGCTGGCTGGCGCGTTCGACCCGCGCGAGCTCCGCGGCCAGATGCGGCCGCTGCACGACCTGTCCCACCGCGCCCTGGCGCTCAGCGTCGTGGCCATCGGCAGCGCCAGCTTCCACGCGCTGGCCGCGGGCGCCGGCGACGCGCTGGCGCGGCTGGTGCCGGCGTATGCCGTGACGGTCACGCTGATGTACTTCGCGTTCCTGTGCGCCGACCTGCTCGACCGGATGCTGGAATCGGGCAGGGACGCGCGCGAGCTCCTGCGCGAAATGGACCGGGTCTCCCCCTACCGGTTCCCGTTGACCTTCCCCGGGATCGCCTGGTTCAGCCTGCCGGCCGCGCGCCTCGAGCAGACCGAGGGGCTCTGGCCGGTGATGATGGTCTTCGGGCTGACCGCCTACGGCCGCTGGGTCTGCATCAAGGCGTGGACGCTCAAGAACCGGCTCCAGGAGCGCAACGAGCTGCTGGACGAGCAGGCCAGGGAGCTGGCCGTGCACCTGTACCGCGAGCAGCGCACCGTGGCGGAGCTGGAGGAGCTGAGCCGGCTCAAGAGCCAGCTCGTGGCGATGGCCTCCCACGAGGTGCGCACTCCGCTGACGTCGATCGTCGGCTACGCGAGCGCCCTGCGCCGGATGCCTGGCAGCGCCGAGCCGGACAAGCGCCACGACTTCCTCGACATCATCGAGCGCCAGGCCAAGCGCCTGCTGAGCCTGGTGGAGCGCCTGCTAACGGCCTCCCGGCTGGAGAGTGGCAAGTTCGTCACCAGCCTCGGCCCCGTCTGTGTGGACGAGCTGTGCCACGAGGTGGTCGAGGGGCTGGGGGTCGACGGTGGCCGGGTCGTCATCGAGCTGCCGGGCGACCTCCCGGACCCGGTCACCGACCGCCGCTTCCTCGCGCAGGTGATCGGCAACCTGACCGAGAACGCGCTCAAGTACTCGCCCCGCGACCGGCCCTGCACGATCGGCGCCCGCCGCGAGGGCGACCACCTGGTCCTGTGGGTGCAGGACCAGGGCATCGGCATCCCCGACAGCGAGCTTCGGCGCATCTTCGAGCGCTTCTATCGGGTCGACCGCACCGAGACGCGCCAGGTCGGCGGCGTCGGCCTCGGCCTCACGCTGGTCCGCGAGCTCGTCGAGGTCCTCGCGGGGACCATCGCGGTGCAGTCCGGGGTCGGGCGGGGCAGCCGCTTCACGGTCAGGCTGCCGCTGCGGCACCCGGCCGCCGGACCGACCGGAGGGACTACGAACGGGTCACGAACAAACGTCTCGGATAACTGGATCGGGCCAATAGTTGACTCCGGAATGTCCCCCATTCGGCGCCGGTCTAGTAACTTTTGATCACTGGTCGGGAACGGCCGGGTTTGCTCGTGTATCGTTGGAAGTCAGCTTGGGCACTTTCGTGTCGGAGCGCTACCGACCTCGAGCCCCTCCGAGGCCCGATGTGAGCGTTGAAAGCGCCGCTTTGAGGAACCGCACCGCCGCGGGGGCGGTGCGGTTCCTCATGCCCCTGACCAGGACGGCACCGTGAGCCCGCAGCGGCTGTACCGCGTGGCCGCGGGGTCCTCGATCGCGCTGGTCGCGTTCTTCCTTCTCTGGGTGCACGGCGGCCTCGGCGGCCCGCTCGCTCAAGCCTTCGACGACCTGGCGATCGCGGCCGCCGCGCTGGCCGCGGGGCTCGCCTGCCTGCACTCGGCCAACCGGGGTCAGTACGGCTTCGGCCGCGCCTGGACGATCGCCATGCGGCGCGCCTGGCGGCTGCTCGGGGCCGCCGCCCTGTCCTGGGGCATCGGCCAGCTCATCTGGTCCCTGCTCGACCTGACCGGGGGAACGGGCGCGTCCTTCCCGTCGCCGGCGGACGCCTTCTTCCTGGCGGCGATCCCGCTGGTCGCCGCGGGAGTGCTCGCATGGCCGACCGCGCCGGTCCGGGCGCTGGCGCAGGCCAGGACGCTGCTCGACGGGCTGCTGATCGCCTCGTCGCTGCTGTTCGCGAGCTGGGCGCTGGTGCTCGGCCCGACCTACCACGCCGGCGGCGACGCGCTGCTGCCCCGCGCGATCGGCCTGGCCTATCCCATCGGCGACCTGGTCCTGCTGACGATCGCCTTCTCCGTGCTGGTCCGCACCCGGGGGCGCGCGATCATCCAGCCGGCGCTGATCACCCTGGCGATCGTCTCCCTTGGCGTGGCCGACTCGGCGTTCGCCTACCTGGTCGGCAAGGGCACCTACGCCACCGGGGCATGGCTGGATCTCGGCTGGCTGGTCGCCTGGCTGTTCCTGGGGGTGGCGGCGCTCCGCCCGACCCCGGCCGAGCTGCTGCGCGAAGACGACGACGAGGACGTCCCGATCTCCTGGTCGCGTTTCTCGCTGCCGTACGTGCCCCCGGCGATCGCGTTCGTGACCGGCACCGCCGTCCAGGCGGTCAGGGGGGAGCTGGAGCCGTTCCTGGTCTTCAACGGCGCCGTGATCGCCCTGTTCGTGTTCGCGCGCCAGGTCATCGCCAACATCGAGAACCAGCGGCTGCACCAGCGCGTGCGCAGCACCGTGGACCGGCTCTTCCAGCGCGAGGCAGAGCTGGAGACGGCGCTGCGGCGCGAGTACGCGGCCGCCGACCGCCTGCGGGCGATGTCGCAGATGAAGGACACCTTCCTGCGGGCGGTCTCGCACGACCTGCGGACGCCGCTGACGGCCATGCACGGCGTGGCGGTCACACTCGAGCGGACCAAGCTCAACCTGCCCCGTGAGCAGGCGCTCGACCTGATCAAGATGATGATCGAGAAGACCCGCAAGATGGACCGGCTGCTGGCGGACCTGCTCGACCTCAACCGGATGGAGGAGGGCATCCTCGAGCCGAACCGCACCCTGATCGACGTCAAGGACCTGGCCCACCGGGTCGTGGACGAGGTCGACCAGCTCCGCGGCTGGCCGATCGAGATCGACGCCGAGCCGGTCCGGGCCGCCGTTGACGCCCCCAAGGTCGAGCGGATCGTGGAGAACCTGCTGCTCAACACGACCAGGCACACACCGCCGGGGACGCAGGTGTGGGTCCGCGCCCATGCCAGCGAGCGCGACCTCGAGCTGGTCGTCGAGGATGCCGGCCCCGGTGTGCCCGCCGAGCTGGCCGGCACCATCTTCGAGCCGTTCCGGCAGGGCCAGACCCCCGCGGCCGCTCCGGGCAAGCAGGGCAAGGGCGTGGGCATCGGCCTGTCGCTGGTGGCGCGGTTCGCCCAGCTCCACGGAGGGCGCGCCTGGGTCGCCGAGCGGCCCGGCGGCGGCGCTTCCTTCCACGTGCTGCTGCCCGGCTGCGTCAAGCGTGCCGAGGGGACCGCCCAGCCGGCCGCCGCCGACGCCGGCAGCAGCCAGCCGGAGAGCCGCGGGCGCTCGACCGGCGCGCACGCCCCGGACGGCGGTGGCCAGCGCGGCATCCCCGAGACGGACCTGGAGCGGTTGCCACGCCACTGAGCACCGCCTCCCCGGCCCGCGCAGTTTGACCGTTTCCGCTGGCCAGCGCCTCCTTCGCCGGCTCAATCCCCTCTGCTACAGTGAGCGCGACTGACCGCGCGCCGCTGCCGGTCGACGGGGTGGTCGCACGTCCTCGGGCGGCGCCGGTGCCAACGCCGTCGCCCCGGCCGCGTCGTGAGGTCCACATGAGCAACATCCCGAATCCAGGTCCGTTCGCCCCCCGTGTCCCGCGCGCGCACGCGGTCACCCAGCCGCTGCCGTATCCGCTCCAGCGCGAGTGGGCCGAGCCCGACTGGCGACGCCTGCCCGGCTACCGCGACGTCAGCCGGAGCGACTGGGAATCGGCACAGTGGCAGCGCGCCCACTCGGTCAAGAACCTCCGCCAGCTCCGCGCCGCGTTGGGGGAGCTGCTGCCCGAGCCGCTGCTGGCCTCCATCGAGCGGGACCAGGCCGAGCGGGCGACCATGTCGATGCTGCTCCCGCCGCAGATGCTCAACACCATGGACGAGCGGGACCTGTGGAGCGACCCGGTGCGGCGCTACATGCTGCCCGCCTTCGACGACCGGGACCCCCAGTGGCCGAGCCACCCGCTGGCGACCCGCGACAGCCTGCACGAGGCCGAGATGTGGGCGGTGGAGGGCCTCACCCACCGCTACCCGACCAAGGTGCTGGCCGAGGTGCTGGCGACCTGCCCGCAGTACTGCGGGCACTGCACCCGCATGGACCTGGTCGGCAACTCCACACCGCAGGTCGACAAGTACAAGTTCCAGATCAAGCAGCCCAGCCGCCACGAGCAGATCCTCGACTACCTGCGCGCCACCCCGTCCGTGCGCGACGTGGTGGTCTCCGGCGGCGACATCGCCAACCTGCCGATCCGGGCGCTGGAGGGGTTCGTCTCCCAACTCCTGGACATCGAGAACATCCGCGATATCCGGCTGGCCACCAAGGGCCTGATGGGCATCCCCCAGCACTTCCTCCAGCCGGAGGTCCTCCAGGGGCTGGAGCGGCTGGCCCGCAAGGCCCGGGAGCGCGAGGTCGACCTGGCCGTCCATACCCACGTGAACCACGCCAACCAGCTCACCCCGCTGGTGGGCAAGGTCGTGCGGGAGCTGCTCGACATGGGCTTCCGGGACGTGCGCAACCAGGGGGTGCTGCTCCGCGGCGTCAACACCACCCCCCGCGACCTGCTGGAGCTGTGCTTCACGCTGCTGGACCGGGCAAAGATCATGCCGTACTACTTCTACATGTGCGACATGATCCCCAACTCCGAGCACTGGCGGATCTCGGTCGCCCAGGCGCAGGCCATCCAGCACGGGATCATGGGCTACCTGCCGGGCTTCGCCACCCCCCGGGTGGTCTGCGACGTGCCCTTCGTCGGCAAGCGCTGGATCCACCAGGTCGAGTCCTACGACCGCGAGAAGGGCATCTCGTACTGGACGAAGAACTACCGCACCGGCATCGAGTTCGACGACCCCGACGCGCTGAACCGCCGGTTCGAGTACTACGACCCGATCCACTCGCTCCCCGAGGCCGGCAAGGAGTACTGGCGGCGCTTCCGCATCCCCCACCCTTCGCCGTCGCAGGTCACCTGATCAGGCCGGCTGGTCGCGCGGGACCGGTCGCTGTCAGCCGCGGAGGAGCTCGGCGACCTGGAAGGCGAGCTCGAGCGACTGGCTCGCGTTGAGGCGCGGGTCGCAGGCGGTCTCGTAGCGCAGGCTCAGGTGGCCGTCCTCGATCTCGTGGGCGCCGCCCAGGCACTCGGTGACGTCCTCGCCGGTGAGCTCGATGTGGATCCCGCCAGGGTGGGTGCCCAGTCCCCGGTGGACCGCGAAGAAGCCGCGGAGCTCGGCCATGACGTCGTCGAACCGGCGCGTCTTGTGGCCCGAGGCACCGACGAAGGTGTTGCCGTGCATGGGATCGCACTCCCACACCACCGGGTGGCCGGCCGCGGCGACGGCGCTGATCAGCGAGGGCAGTACGCGCTCGACGTTCATCGAGCCCATACGGCTGATCAGGGTGAGCCGGCCCGGGACGCGCTGTGGGTCCAGCCGCTCGCAGAGGGCGACGACCTGGTCGGGCGTGGAGGTGGGGCCGAGCTTGAGCCCGATCGGGTTGCCGACGCCGGCGAGGAACTCGACGTGGGCCCCGTCGAGCTGGCGGGTGCGCTCACCGATCCACAGCAGGTGGGCGCTGGTGTCGTACCAGCCGCCGGTGAGGCTGTCCTCGCGGGTCATCGCCTGCTCGAAGCCGAGCACCAGCGCCTCGTGCGAGGTGTAGAAGTCGACCTGGTGCAGGGCCGGCGTGCCGGACACCTCGATCCCGCAGGCGGTCATGAACCGCAGCGCCCGGTCGATGGCGTCGGCGGTGGCGTCGTAGCGCCGCCCCGACGGGCTGCCCGCCACGAACTCCTGGTTCCAGGTGTGCACCTGGTGCAGGTCGGCGAAGCCACCGGTGGTGAACGCCCGCAGCAGGTTCAGGGTGGCGGCGGCCTGGTGGTAGGCGCGCAGCATGCGCGCCGGGTCGGGACTGCGGGCCTCGGCCGTGGGCTCGACCGCGTTGATCATGTCGCCACGGAAGGCCGGCAGCTCGACCCCGTCGACCACCTCGACCGGCGAGCTGCGCGGCTTGGCGAACTGGCCGGCGATGCGGCCCACCTTGACGACCGGCAGGCCGGCGCCGTAGGTCAGCACCACCGCCATCTGCAGGATCACCTTGAGCTTGTCGCGGATGGCGTTGGCGGAGAACGCCTCGAACGACTCGGCACAGTCCCCCGCCTGGAGCAGGAAGCCATGGCCGGCGGCGACGTTGGCCAGCGCGGCCTGGAGCGTGCGAGCCTCGCCAGCGAAGACCAGCGGCGGGAGCTTGGCGACCTGTGCCAGGACGTCGTCGGCGGCCGCCTGGTCGGGCCAGTCCGGCTGCTGCGCCGCCGACAGCGAGCGCCAGCCAGTCGGAGACCAGCCCCGTGAGCCAGTCGCGTTCGGGGGTGCCTGCATGGCAGCCATCCTGGCCGCTGCCCGGCGATCCGGCAAGTCGATTTCGCGCGGCCGGCGAGGAGGGCGAAAGGCCAGCAGTCAGGGTTCTCGACGCTGGTGCTGGCGCCCAGCTTCCGGCAGGCCGACTACCTGGCCACCCGCAGATCAGAGGGTCGCCTCAGTCCTAGGCCTCGAGCCGCCTCAGGGCCAGCTTCAGCACGTCGGCGCGGCTGCGCGCGCCGTGATCGGCGGCGATGAAGTGGCTGCCGATCCACAGCGAGTAGAAGACCATGCAGCGGGCCTCGACGTCGTCCTCGTCGGGGCAGAAGGCACCGAACAGCGAGCGCAGGTAATCCATGCGCCGGTTGTCGACGCGTCGGAGGCGCTCGGCGACCGTCTGCTCGCGCCGGGCCCAGTCGCGGACTGCGAGGTCGATCCTCAGCGGCTCGTCGCTGGAGGCGGCGAGCGCGGACAGTCGCCGCAGCTTGGCCCTGGCGTCCCCACCCTCGCTCTCGACGCGCTCGATCACCTCGTCGACGCTCACCCGCTCCCACGTGTCGAGTATCTCCTCGAGCAGCGCGCGCCGGTCGTCGAAGTGCCAGTAGGCCCGGACGACTTCCCTCGGCCGGTGCAGGGGATTGCGGGGGGGAGACAGGGTGATCCACGGATGGCTGCGACCAGACTTCCTGCACAGGATCGCTCGGATCGCGGAGGACTCGGCGTGAACGTCCCGCTGATCGTCGCCGGATCCCTCGCCATCCTCGGCGCCGCCATCCACGGAGTGGGAGGCGAGGTCCTCGTAGTGAGAAAGCTGTCGCCGGGAATGCTGCCGTCCAGTCCCTTCGGTGGTCCGCGGATGACCAAGAGCATGATCCACGTCACGTGGCACATGACGACCATCGCCTTTCTCACCGTCGGCTCCGCGCTCCTCCTGTCAGGCTCGGTCCTCCACGGCGATACAGCCCGGGGGATCGGCCTGCTCGCCGCCGGCGCCTCCACCGGCTTCGCCGCGATCGCGGTGGGGCTGGGGGCTGCCTACACGAAATCGAAATCCCCTCGATCCCTGTTCCTCCACCCCGGTCCCGCCGTGCTCATCGTCACCGCGGCGCTGGCGTGGTGGGGAGCTCTCTGACTGTGGGGGTCCTGGGGTGGCGCGGTCAAAGCCGTGGGAGGTCAGCGACGAGCTGTGGGCTGTGGTCGAGCCGCTGTTGCCAAAGGTTGAGCGCCTGTCATCGGCGCCCAGCCCTCTGGCCGCGCCGGGATAGCCGGCTGCTTGCTCCCCTTGAAGCCCCGCATGATACGATCCCCGCCGTGCCAATCTTCTCCGCATACGATGGAACCGACCTCGCGTACCACGTGTTCGGAGCGGGAGCCCCGCTGGTCTGCCTGCCGGGCGGTCCGATGCAGGACTCTGTGTACCTCGGCGAACTCGGCGGCCTTTCTAGGCACCGGCAGATGATCGTGCTGGACCAGCGCGGCACCGGCCGGTCCGCGACGCCCAAGGACTCCGCCTCCTACCGCTGTGACCGCCTCGTCGAGGACGTGGAGGCGCTGCGCGAACACCTTGGCCTGGCCCGGATGGACCTGCTCGCCCACTCCGCAGCCGCTAACCTCGCGGCGCTGTACGTGACCCGGCACCCGGAACGCATCAACAAACTTGCCCTGATCACTCCGAGTACCAGGGCCGTCGGCATTGCGCCCACGGGCGAGACCCGACGTGCGGTCGCTCGACTCCGCAAGGCAGAGCCGTGGTTCGCAACGGCATTTCCAGCCCTCGAGGCGATCACGGCCGGCAAGGCCACCAACGACGACTGGGCGGCCATCGCGCCCTTCTTCTACGGCCGGTGGGACACAGTGGCGCAGGCCCATCAGGCAGCCAAGGATGAACAGAGGAATACGGAGGCCGCGGACGCCTTCGGCGCTGAAGGGGCCTTTGACCCGGATACCACCCGCGCTGCGCTTGCTACGTTCAACGCGCCGGTGCTGTTGCTCGCCGGGGAGTTCGACCTGGGCGCACCCCCGGGTACTGTCGCTGAGTTCGCCGAGCTGCTCCCGAACGCCAAGCTCGTCGTTCAGCCCGAAGCCGGCCATTTCCCGTGGCTAGACGATGCTGACCGGTTCGTGGCGGCCACTGCGACGTTCTTCAGGTGAAGACCCACGTACCCACGTGCTGGTTCCCTCCTCCTGTCCCCTTAACGACCAGATCCGGTGGCACGACCCAAGCGGTCACCGAGGTTTGGTAGGCAGTCATCGCGTTAGGAGTTCTCAAGCGCAACCCCGGCTCCCCGTGGGGGTTGCGCCTCCGCCAAGTGGGCACGAGCATCGCTGCA
>WNFV01014746.1_pt1 | contig 13497 bp, 13 predicted proteins | sample 5400101 | NCBI WGS metagenome assembly WNFV01 (sample SAMN13153361, study PRJNA577476) | soil metagenome | isolation source: 115 cm soil or saprolite under grassland replicate 1 | place: USA:California | collected 2016-06-15
GGTTCCCGGTGGGCCTGACCGCGACGGCGTTGCTGGCGCTCCTCGCGCTCGTCCTCCTCGGCCTGCTCGGCATCCCGGCCACGAAGTCTGTCCTGCGAGCGCGCGACGTGCACCGGGCCCGGGAGGCCCGCCGCCGCGTGCTGGCCGCGTACGACCTGTTCGCCCGGCGGGCCGCCGACGTCGGCCTGGGCCGGCGGCCGGCCGAGACGCTCTGGGAGTACCGCGCCCGTCTGCGAGAGTCCGTCCGCTTCTCCGACGGGCACCTGGAGCGGCTGACGCGGCTGGCCGGGCGGGCGGCCTACGGGCGGGGCGACCTCGCCGACGCGGAGGCGGCCAGCGCCCGCGAGCTGGCCGCCGCCGTCACCGGGGACGTGCGGGCCAGCGTGCCGCCGCTGCGCCGGCTGCTCGGCGCGTTCCGTCCCGGCCGCTGAGCGAACCCCGAGGCAGACGAGGGCTACGGAGGAACCGGGCCCGACTTCTGGGCCCACCAGTCGTACAGGGCCTGTCGGTCGGTGTCGCTGCGAGAGACCCAGGCGAAGACCAGAACCCGATCGTCGGTCCACAGGATCCAGGACTCGGTCACGTTCGGGTCGCTCTGCGAGGGCGCCTGGTAGCAGAGCAGACGACCGGCCTGGACCCCATCGATCGTGTAGGTCCCCTGCACGTTCGTCTTCTTGGAGCAGCTGCCGGAGGGATAGGAGCCGGCCTGATCGTCGAACGCGGCGTTCATCGGCGCCGCGTCGCGGAAGAGCGTGTAGGTCACCGACTCTCCGCTGTCCGATGTGCAGAACAGCTTCGCCACCTGCCCGCCCGGATAGGTCTGGTCCGTCGCACGCACGCAGGTCGAGCGATGGTTGTCCGGGATCATCGCCAGGAGCTCCTGCTCCTCGGCGGTGAACGAGGCCGTGTCGGTCACGCTCGGGCTGACCGTCACGGGCGGGGGTGGCGACGGGCTGACCGTGACCGGGGGCCCGGAGGTCGCCGCGGACTGCGTGGGAAGCGCGACCGGCGTCTTGTCCTCGCCACCCCCCTTCAACAGGATGAAGGCCAGCACGGCGATCGCGGCGACGCCGACGCCGATGGCCGCGAAGCCCCACGCCGGGAACCCCTTCTTGGGCGCCGGTCCCGCCGGCGGCCCGACCTGCGGCGCGTACGGTCCCGGCGGCGGTCCTGGAGGGGGCCCCGGCGGCGGACCGGGAGGGGGCGGGGGAGGCGGAGGCGTCGGCGGCAGCTGGTCGCTCATGCGCGAAAGCAGACCACGGCGACGGTTCGGATTTCCAGGGGGGCCGCCCCGTTCCGACTGGAACGTGGACGATCTCGCCCGTCAGGCGCGGGACGCTCGCTCCGCCTTGGCGTGTCGCTGCGCGTCGCGCAACGCGCGGACGAACTGGTCGCGATCCCGCCGGAACTCGCTGACCCCGGCGTCCACGGACTGGGCCAGGCGGTCGATCGCCACGAAGAACGCCATCTGTCCCTCGCGCAGGGCGTCCAGGACCTCGCCCTCCTTGCGGCAGATCTTGAAGATGCTCACGCCGTCGGTGACCAGCTTCAGCTCCGACAGCTGGCGCTCCAGGCCGGCGCGGCGCTGCAGGAACTCGTAGGCGCGCCGGACGCGCTGCAACGACATCCCGCCGTCGAGGAGCGACTTCACCACCTTCAGCGAGATCAGGTCGCGGAACGAATACATGCGCGGCACGCCGGGACGCCCTCCGGTCCCCTGCACCGAGGGGCGGACGAGACCGATCTGATCCCAGTACCGGAGCTGGCGCGGTGTGGCGCCCGTGAACCGCGCGGCTTGATGCGAGGTGAACCCTTCCATGCCCGTTCGCTCCCGATCCATGATCCGGCCACGATCCAGAGGCCCGGACGATGGGGGAAGTCCCGCCCGTCTGCCTCGAAGGGAAGGATGTATGTGTAGATCAATCGCACCGCGGAGCGCAAGCGACGAGGTGACGCGCGGTGTGGGCGAGGTGGTTCGGGCGCGTCGCGTCAGTTGCCGGACGGGTGCCCGCCGCGACCTTTGCGGAACCGTTCGGTCCATCGGGCCCGCGATCCCGGGAGCGAGAAGCGTCCGCCGCGGCGACCGGAGCTGTTCGGCGCCAAGCTGTTTCAGGGAGCGGTAGACGACGAGCGCCGAGCCGAGCATCACGCCGAACCCCGCGAGGGCCGCCCACTGTCCCCACCCACTCACCGGGAAGAGCAGCAGCAGGACGAAGCCGACGAAGAACGTCGGCACCCCGACGCGCATGCGCCGGGTGAGGTGCGACGTGAACGGCCGCTTGAAGGCCTGCGCGGTGCGCGGGTCTTCCTCGGCCAGCCGCTTCTCGATCTCGTCGAGGATGCGCTGTTCATGCTCCGAGAGCGGCATTCGACCTCCCCGGCCGGGGCTCGGTGCCTCATTATAGGAACGGCGCCCCCATTGCTCTACGGTGCCCGGCCCTCTCGCGGATCGTTCCCCGGCCGCCGCTCCGTGGAACGCTCGTCTCTTCGGTGGTCCCTCCGGGAGAGGAGACGCGCCGGGAAGGCGGCGCCCTGGCCGAAGCGGCGCTCGATCCGGTCGAGCGCCCGCTCCGCGTCCGGCCACCGCTCGCCGCCGTCCAGGGCGAGCTGGCGCGCCGCCGACGGCTGGAGGCCGGTGGCCGCCACGCCGAGCAGGCGGATCCGCCGCCGGGCGAACGGCAGGCCCGTGTACAGCTCCGCCGCCGAGCGGTACAGCTCGGCCGCCGAGTCCGTGGGGTCGCGCAGCGTCCGCGACCGGGTGAGCGTGATGAACGTCGCCAGACGCACCTTGAGCGTGATCGTCCGCGCCAGGTACCCATCTCGGCGCAGTCGCGCCGCGACGCGATGCGACAGGCGCAGGACCTCGCGCAGGATCTCCTCGTCGTCGTCCAGGTCCCGCTCGAAGGTGGCCTCGTGGGACACGGACTTCGGCGCCTCGTGGGGCACCACCCGGCGATCGTCCTCGCCGCGCGCCAGCGACAACAGGTGCTTCGCCGAGCCCTCGCCGAGGGCCCGTTCCAGGACGGCCGGCGAGGTGCGGGCCAGCTCGGCCACCGTGCGGATCCCGAGCCGGGCGAGCGTCTCGTGCGTGCGCTCCCCGACGCCCCACAGCGCCTCCACCGGCAACGGATCGAGGAAGGCGTGCACCTCGCCCACCCGGACGACGAGGACGCCGTCTGGCTTGGCCCGGGCCGAGGCGAGCTTCGCCAGGAACTTGTTCGGGGCGACCCCGACCGAGGCGGTCAGGCCGGTCTCCTCGCGGATCCGCCGGCGGATCGACTCCGCGATCGCGGGCGGCTCGCCGAACAGGCGGGTGGCGCCGCCGACGTCGAGGAACGCCTCGTCCAGCGAGAGCGGCTCGACGAGCGGCGTGAACCCGGAGAGGATCTCCCGGATGCGCTCGGAGTGCGCCCGGTAGGCCTCGAAGTCGGGCGCGACGAACACGAGCTGCGGGCAGAGGCGTCGGGCGCGGGTGCTCGGCATCGCCGAGCGGACCCCGTGGCGGCGGGCCTCGTAGGAGGCTGACGTGACCACCCCGCGCGGCCCGGCATGGCCGACCACCACCGGCTTCCCGGCGAGCGACGGATCCTTCAGCATCTCGACCGACGCGTAGAACGCGTCCATGTCGACGTGCAGGATCCGCTCCATCGCCCGCGACCCTACCTTTCGACACTACCGTCCGGCCGAGCCCCCGCTGGAGTGCCAGAGCTTCATCGGGGGAGAACGTGGCTCCGGAACCTCCGACCCGGCGCCCTCCTGCAGGGCCTCCAGCAGGCGGCCCTCCCTGCGCGCGCGGTGCAGCGTCAGGACGTCCCACACCTGCTCCGCGACGATCGAGACGCCACCGACCCCCGTCTTCCGCAGCCGCCCCCAGACCGCCAGGACGAAGCCGTGGAACACCGCCCGGGCGCACCACGGCTGGACACGCTCGAACACGGTGACGTCCACAGGGCCCGTGGCGTCGTCGAGGGTCAGGAAGATGATCCGCTGGCCGGAGCGGACGGCCGGCGTCTGCGAGGCCACCTTCACTCCCGCCACCATCACCCACTCGTCGCTGCGGCGCGACCGCAGGTCCCGCGACCGGACCACGCCGAGATCGGCGAGCAGGGGCTCGTGGAACGAGAGCAGGTGGCGGGAGGCGTCGACCGACAGGACCTCCAGCTCGGCCCGGACCACCTCGGCGTCGGTGTACGCCCGCAGCCCGTGCGGCTCCGGCTCGCCGGCCTCCCCGGTCAGGTCGAGCGCGAGCTGCTCCCCCGCCCGCTGCGCGGGGACGGTCATCGCCGCGAACAGCCGGTCCCGTCGCGTTCCCCGGTCGATCGCGTCGAACCCTCCGGCGTGGGCGATCGCCTCGGCCACCGGCCGCGCCACCACCGTCCGCCGCAGGAAGTCGCCCACGCTGGCGAACGGCCGCTCGCTCCGCGCCTCGAGGACCGACCGCATCTCGCCCCCGGCGATCCCCTTGACGTCCTTCAGCGCCAGCCGGATCCCGTAGCCCCGCACGTCGTGCGGAGGTCCTTCCGTGTCCGGATGGTCAAGTGACTGTACCTCCTCGACCACGTAGTCCTGCTCCGAGCGGTTGACGTCGAGCGGGAGGATGGCGATGCCGAAGTGGCGGGCCTCCTCCAGGATCAGGCGGCGGGGATACATGCCGGGCTCGTGGGTCAGGACGCCGGACAGGAAGTGCGCCGGGTAGCGCGCCTTCAGCCACGCCGACTGGTACGTCGGGACGGCGAAGGCGGCGGCGTGCGCCTTGCAGAACCCGAACGACGCGAACGCCGCCAGCTCGCGCCAGATCTCCTCGGCGTCGCCGGCCGCGACCCCGCGGGCTCGGGCGCGGCGCAGGAAGTCCTCGCGGATCGCGTCGACCTCGATGTCGTCGTCGAGGTGCCGGCGGATGCGGTCGGCCTCGACCAGGTCGTAGCCGGCCACCTCCTGCAGCGCCCGCATCACCTGCTCGTGGTAGACGATGACCCCGAACGTCTCGGCGAGCGGCCCGCGCAGCCCGGCGTACGGGTACGTCGCCGGCTCCAGGCCGTGGCGTCGGCGCAGGAACGGCGAGACCATGTCCGACTTCACCGGGCCGGGCCGGAACAGCGAGATGTCGACGATCAGGTCCTCCCATCTCGTCGGCTGGAACTTCTGCAGCAGCTCGCGCTGGCCGGGGGACTCGATCTGGAAGCAGCCGAGCGTCTTCGAGGAGCGGATCAGCTCCCAGGTCCGCGGGTCGTCGAGGGCCACCCGCTCGAGGTCGACCTTCTCCCCCTCGGTCCGGGCGACCTCGTCCAGGCAGTGGCGCATCGTCGAGAGCATCCGGATGCCGAGCACGTCGAGCTTCAGCAGCCCGAGCAGCTCGACGTCGTCCTTGTCGGCCTGCACCATCCGGAAGCCCTGGAACGACCGCTCCAGCGGGGTGCGCTCGAGCAGGTCGTCGCGCGACAGGACGATCCCCGAGGGGTGCAGCGCCAGGTGGCGCGGGAACCCGTCCAGGCGCTCGGCCACCGTGAACAGCAGGTCGAGCTGTCCGGCGTTCAGGTTGGAGCCCTTCAGTTCCGGGAGTGCGTCGAGCGCCTCGCGGATGCGGCGCGCCGAGATGTGCGGGAACCAGGATCATGTCGTAGACGTCCTCGCGCCGGGCCGACTCGACGTCGACGTCGATGTCGGGCAGGTCATCGCGTCCCGGGTTGATGAATCGCTCGAACAGCAGGCCGTGGCGGACCGGGTCGACGTCCGAGATGCGGGTCAGGTAGCAGACGAGCGACCCTGCGGCGGACCCGCGGCAGGCGATGCGGATGCCCATCGCCCGGACGTCGGTCACGATGTCGGCGACCGTCAGGAAGTACGCCGCGTAGCCCATCGTCTGGATCATCGAGAGCTCGTGGTTCAGCCGGTCGACGACTTCCCGCGTCGGTCGCACCCCGCGGTCCTCCATCCCCCGCCGGCAGCGCTCGGCGAGGACCGAGCCGGCGCTCTTCCCGCGCGGGGTCGGGAAGTCCGGAAAGTGGACGGTCCCGATGCCGAGGTCGACGTCGCACGCCTCGGCCAGGGCGACCGCGGCGTCGCAGAGCCCGGGGCGCTCGGCGAACAGCGCGCGCATCCGCCGGGCGTCCTTCAGGTAGCCCTCGGCGTTCCGCCGCGAGACGTGGTGCGACGCGAGCGGGACGAGCTCGCGCATGCACTCGAGCGCGTCGGCCAGGAACGCGTCCTCCGGCACCAGGTAGCGCACGCCGTTCGTCGCCAGCGCCCGCAGGCCGGCGTCGCCGGCGAGGCGGAGCATCCCCCGGATCTCGCGGTGAGCGTCCTCTTCCAGGCGGTGCTCCACCGAGACGAACGCCCACCGTCCGAACGCCTCGCGGTAGGGCCGCGCCGCCGCGGCGGCCTCCTCCGCGCGCCCGGCCGCGGCCAAGAGGCCGGGGGCCGACCGGGGACCGAGCAGGCAGGCCAGCCCGTCGGCGTGCGCCAGGATCTGGGCGACGAACGCGTGCGGGTCCCCGCGCTCGCCACCCAGGTGGGCGTCGGTGATCAGCCGGCAGAGGTTCGCGTACCCCCTGGCGTCCCGCGCCAGCAGCACCACGCTCGTGTCGGCCGGCCGCGCCGGCGCCGGTCCGGGTCCGCGGATCGTCAGGGTGGTCCCGAAGATCGGTCGCACGCCGGTCCTGGCGCAGGCGGCGGCGAAGCGGGGCGCCCCGTACAGCCCGTCGCGGTCGGTCAGCGCGACCGCCGGCATCGATAGCTCCGCCGCCCGCGCCGCCAGCTCCTCCGGCGAGAACGCCCCGTCCTTCAGCGAGAAGTACGACCGAACGTCGAGGTGCACGAAGGATGGCCCAGAGGAGTCGAACACATGTTCGATCCTAGGCGAGCCGGGTTCGGTCTGTCCAGAGGGATGCTGATATTGCTAACTTGCTATATACTCCCCCAAAGCATGAAGGTCGCAACGGTCGGATGGGAAGTCGCCCGCCAGCGGAATCGAGCTGGCCTCACCCAGGCCGAGCTCGCTTCACGGATGGGCACCACGCAATCAGCCGTCTCAAAGATCGAGTCGGGACGCGTGATCCCTACCCTTCCCTGGCTCGAGCGGTTTGCCCGTGCCATCGATCGACCTTTCGACCTGCGCATACAGCCGTCCAAGGCACCGAGTCGGGCGATGAAGCGTGCTCGGGTTCGTCAGGTCCTTGGCGAGTATCGATTCAATCCCTGGGCTCGGGATCCGAGTCCTGCTGAGGCTCGCACCCTCCTTGCGGATGGGTTGACCCGTGAGCGATTCGAACGCTCGCACGCTGCTCCAGCAGGCAAGCGCTGAGCGGGCCAGACTCGCTCGACATCTCCTCGTTGCCGCCGCGCTTCGGGAGATCCTGTCCACGGATCCGATCATCGTCGGCGGTACCGCCGAGGAGTACTGGACGGAGGACGAGTACCACGAGACCGATCTCGATCTGTGTGCCCCGATCACCCGCACCGACGAAGCCTCCCTGGGACGACTGGGATTCTCGAAGGAGGGACGGCATTGGGTCCATCCCCGGATCAACGTCGCCGTCGAGTTCCCCGGCTCTCGTATCGACGGCGATGCGAGCAGAACCGTCGAAGTGCCAACGAGCGATGCTCACGCTCGGGTGATCGGGGTCGATGACCTCTATCTCGATCGGCTACGGCAGGCCACGATCCATGAACGGGTGGAGGGCATCGAGTTCAAGTCCGCACTGGCGGTGACGTCCGCCTGCTATGACCAGATCGACTGGGAGTACGTCGAGGATCGACTCGCAGCCATCATTCGCGAGGAGGGGGATGTCGGAGCGTCGATGAAACGGATCGATGCACGGATACGGCGCCGGGTCAGACGACAGATTCGATAGGTGAACCAACAGGCTCGGCGTCAGTGCCGACCGGCGGGCCGGCGGCGCCCGCGGGACGCGAGGACCAGCCCGGCCAGGCTGACCACCACCAGCAGCACGGCCGCGAGGTGCAGCCACACCCAGGCCGCGGCGTACAGGGCCGCCATCGCCAGGCCCACCCGGACGGCGTTGCCCCGGTACCCGCGTCCGGGGCGGCGCGCGTCCCGGACGGCGCGGCGCACGATCAGGTACAGCGCTCCGGCGGCGCCGGCACCAACCGCGATCCTCGTGCCGGTCCTCATCGGCGCATCCCTCCCCGTCGGGTCACCTCTTCCTGCCACGACCACGGTAGCCACCGGGTACGACACGATTCCGTGTCGTACCCGCCGGGCGAGGCTCGATCCGGAGGACGGCGATTACGTGCCTCTGCCCCGCTGACCATCAGTCCCAGATCCGCTCGAGGTGCCAGCGGCCTGCCCGGCGGTCGTGATAGAGGTCGCACACCGCGCCGCCCTTCGCCTCGACCCGCCAGTACTCTCGGTCCCGGCCGTCCTCCCACCAGCGGCCCTCGATCCGCCAGCGGCCGATCACGTTCGCCACCTCGTAGCGCCGTCCCCGCCAGGCGAACGCCGCCGGCATTCCGGCGTCGCGCTCCACCGTCACCAGCTCGTCGTAGATCTTCGACACCCCGCCCCACCCGTTCCTCAGCGGAATCGAACGTATGTTCGAGTGGAACGGTTACCGTACGCCCAGCGCCGAGCCGCTGTCAAGGCCAACAGCCACTGGCCCACTCAGTAGCGGGCGCGGCGGCCGACGAAGCCCAGGCCGATCAGCGCGCCGAGCGCCACCACCCACAGCCCCGCGGCGGAGGCGACGGCGAGACCGGAGGGCATCCGCGAGATGCCGACTCCCGCGCCGACCAGCAGCGCGTGCACCACCGCGCAGATCACCAGGCACTCGACCACCGAGAACCCGCGCCCGAGCAGCTGGTCGTAGAGGTGCTCGCGATCGGGTTCGAGCAGCGCCGAGCGGCCGGCCACCCGGCGCGCCACCGACAGCAGTAGGTCGAGCGCGAACAGGCCGAGGCACGTCCCGGCCCCGACCATCAGCGCCGGTCCGCCGGCCAGCAGGAGCACCGCCACCGCGAGCGTCGCCCCCGCCAGGTACGAACCGCTGTTGCCGAGGAACAGCCGCGCCGGCGGGCGGTTGTGGAACAGGAACCCGAGGGACGCCCCGGCCAGGAGCAGCGGCAGCAGCGTCCCCCGGTCGTCGAGCGCGGCGACGACCGCCAGCCCGATCCCCGACAGCGCCGCCGCCGAGCCGGCCAGCCCGTCCATCCCGTCCACCATGTTCACCGCGTTGACGGCGCCGGCGAAGAACACCATCGCCGCGAGCCAGCCGAGCACCGCCCCGAGCGGGGGCAGGTCCAGGCCGTTCGCGGCGACGAGCGCGCCGAGCGCTACCTGCGCGCCGAGGCGAACGACCGGCGGGAACCCGAGCACGTCGTCGGCCAGGCCGACGAGCGCGATCCCGAACAGGGCGACGGTCAGGAACCAGGGCAGCGGCCACGCGCGGGCCGCCAGCCCGGCGGCGATCCCGGCGGCGACGGCCAGGCCGCCGAGGTAGGACACCGGCTGCGGATGCGGCTTCAGGCGTCCGGTCGGGAAGTCCAGGGCACCGGTGGCGAGCCCGAGCCACCGCGCGCCGAACCCGGCCGCCGCCGCCACGGCCAGAGCGATGGCGGCCGCGGCGAGCGGGGTCACCCGCGCCGGCCCCGATCGCGCAGGAGCCGCTCGTAGACGGCGAGCGTGCGCTCGATCACCCGCTCCTCGTCGAAGCGCAGGGCGACCCGCCGCCGGCCGGCGGCCTCCATCTCCGTGCGCAGGACGTCGTCCTCCACGAGCCGCAGGATCGCCCGGGCCAGTGCGCCGTGATCGCGCGCCGGGACCAGCAGCCCGGTCTCGCCGTCGGCCACCACCTCCCGGCAGCCCCGGACGTCCGTGGCCACCACCGCGCGCGCACTGGCCATCGCCTCGATCGCCGATCGGGGGACGCCCTCCCGGTACGAGGGCAGCGCGAACAGGTCGAACGCCCGGTAGACGGCCGGCATGTCCGCGCCGGCCGCCTCGCCGGCGAGGACCACGCTCTCCCCCGCCCGCACGCGCGCCAGGACCTCGGGCGACAGGCGATCCGTCTTCGCGGGGTCCTCCATGCCCACCGCGACGAACAGCGCGTCGGGGCGCGCCCGGCGCACCACGTCGGCGGCGCGGAAGAACTCCACGTACCCCTTCTCGCGGACCAGCCGCCCGACCATGCCGACCACGAACCGCCTGCTCGTCTCGGGCCCGGCCGCCCGTTCCCATTTGGAGCGCAGCGCGCTGACCCGCTCCATCAGGACCGCGTCGGGCCCGAACCGGGCCGTGTCGACCCCGTTTCCGAGCCATGCCGCCCGCCGCGCCGGCACCACGCCGCGGGCCACCGCGTCGCGATGGTCCTCGGCGCTCTGGAACAGCTCGAAGTCGGAGACGCGGGACGAGACCCGATCCGCCAGGCGGACCAGGCTGCGCTTCACGGTCCCGAGATCGGCCGGCGCATACGAGCCGTGCACGGTGTTCACGACGATCGGGACCCCGGCCAGTCGCGCCGCGATCCTTCCCAGGACGCCGGTCTTCGGGTTGTGCGTGTGGACGATGTCGGGCCGCTCGCGGCGGAAGAGCCGCCGCAGCGCCAGGAGCGCGCGGAGGTCCTGCAGCGGCGTCCAGGAGCGCGTCAGCGACGGGATCGGGATGTGGCGGATGCCGTGTTCCTCCAGCTCGCGAACGTGGGGGCCCGGCGCCGAGACCGCGGTCACCGCGTAGCCCTCCTTGCCGTAGCGCTCCAGCTGGTTCAGCAGGAGCGCGGCGAGCGACAGATCCACCGTGGTCAGGTGCAGCAACCTCACCGGGCGTCCCGTTCCCATCACCGCGTCCATTTCATCCGCGCGTACAGCCGGTCCTCGAGCGGGGCGATGCCGTCCAGGCGCCGCCGCAGGAAGAACGTACCGTCGCTGCGGCGGACCGGTGTGCGCTGGACCCGGCCGCGGTCGACCCCGCCGGGGACGTTCTTCCCGCGGTCGCCGCCGACCGCCCACCGGTAGTGACGGGTGACGAGATCCTGGTGGCCGACGACCGCCCGCGGGTAGGCGAACACCACCGGCTCGGTCCCGAGCCGTTCGGCGATCACGCGCTTCGACTCGGCCAGCTCCCGCTCCGCCCGTGCCCCGTCGATCCGGTCGAAGTCGGGATGGGTGACCGAGTGCGACCCGACCTCGACCAGGCCGGTCTGCTGCATCTGGTGGATGGCATCCCACGCCAGCGGCCGGGGCGGCTCGCCCCGCCCGCGCGGGTGCGAGAGCGGCGCGGGGGTGGTCCCGTCGAGGAAGCCGGTCGCCAGGAACAGCGTGGCGGGGATCTCGAAGGCCGACAGGACCGGCCAGGCCCGGGCGAAGACGTCCTGATACCCGTCGTCGAACGTCACCGCGACCAGGTCGCGGTCGACCGCGCTCGCCTCCACCCGCTCCAGCCCCGCGCGCAGCGGGACCACCGTGTAGCGCTCGCGGAGCAGCCGCATCTGCTTGGTGAAGCGGGCCTCGGGAAGGTCCATCTCCTCCCCCATCCGCGCGCCGACCCGGTGGTAGATCAGGACGAAGAGCCCGGGTTCACGCTCGCGCCGCAGGTAGGCGGCCGGCAGGAGCGCGAGCTTTACCGCGCGCTTCGCGACAGAGACGAGCGCGAACCGGACGCCCACGCCGGGACTGGTCGGTCGGCCTGCTCCTCCTCAGGCTTCGGTCCGGGGCGGAGGGACTGCACAACCATCATGCAGGGGATCATCAGCAGGAACGGCAGCACCTGCGTCCGTTGTCGCGCCAGCAGGCCGAAATTCGCCAGCGATGTCAGGACGATCGAGATGAACACCGTGGAGAGCAGCACCATGATGGTCATCGCGTTCCGGCGCCAGGCGCGAAGCACCCTGCCGATCGCGCGGAACTTGAGCAGGAACAGCATCAGGATGCCCACGCCCTCCAGGGATTGCAGCGCCGGAAGCAGGCCGCCCGCCTCCCACGGGAACGGGCGGAAGTTCGCCGTGATCAGCGCCAGCGCCAACCCCTGCGGGGTGAACGGGCTCGCCGGGCTGAAGTTCGAGCCCTCGTCGGAGTCGAAGTCCTGCTGCTGGGCCTGCGCCACGACGCTCTGGATGGAGGTGCCCTCCGTGGCGCCGACGAACTGGCGACCCTTGGCGATCAGCGTCAGGGCCCCGAGGGCCAGGATCGGGATCAGCAGCAGGTAGGCGAGGGCTTGGACGTGCGAGGTCCGCGCGCGCGTCGGGCGCAGCGCGAACGCCGCGACGCCGGCCACCGCCAGCGCCGCCGCGAGCGGGGACCGCACCATGCTGACCACGCCGAGCCCGACGACCACGTACGCCACGGCCTTCGCCGACAGCTTCCGGAACATCAGGGCGAACCCGTAGGTGGCCACCCCGAGCCCCATCAACATGGGGGCGTCCTTCCCGAGCGACGTGGTCCAGTACCAGAACGAGGGGAGGAAGAAGATGAAGATGGCGTAGAGCCGGCGGTCGCCGTCGGGGAACGACACCCGGAAGGCCTTGTAGAAGTGCCACGACCCGATGAAGGCCATCCCGGCGAAGACCACGAACCCGGCGAGCATCGACGGGGGGATCAGCGTGTAGAGGAAGCCGGCGGCGTAGTTGATCGCGTTCGTGTCCGTGTACGGCGGGATGAGCGCGGAGTAGTTCCCGACCCGGAAGTCCTCGGCCAGGCTGACGCCGTTCGTGAAGTAGCCGCGGGCGTCGGAGACGCCTCCGTAGAACATCTGCGTGACCAGGAACCGGATCAGCGCTCCGATGATGAAGACGGCCAGTGCCAGGAACAGGACCTTCAGGCTGATCGTGCGGTCCTTGCGCCAGGCGACCGGCAGGATCAGCGATCCGGCCACCAGGGTGAGGCCGGCGAACGCCACGTAGGACTGGATCTCGAGCGGCATCGAGCCCATCACCCATGCGGCGAGTACCACCAGGCCGGCGATGAGCGTCCAGACCATCCGCGAGAGCGCGCGGTTGGACCCGGTGAAGGTGGGGGAGGCGGTGGCCATGCGCGCCCGATTCTAGAAGACCTCGAGGTCGCCCAGGGAGAGCGACCAGGAAGCGGCCCGCAGCGGGTCGGGCCCGCTCCCCCTTCCCCCGGCGGCGCCGACCGGGCGGACGACGAAGATCATCCCCTGGCCGGGGAGCGGCGCGAACCCGGCGCGGGCCAGGGCGACGCGCGCGGGCCACTCCTGGCCGAAGTGGGCCACGGCGTGGTGCGCGCCGCTCGCCCGCACGGCCCGCGAGAGCCCGCGGCGCGCGGCCGCGGCGTCCGGGGCCAGCACCTCGTCGACCACGGCCTCCGCCAGCGGTCCGCGCTCCCGGACCCGCAGGATCACCAGGGCGTCGCCGTCCAGGAGGGCGTGGTACGGGATCGGCCCGGCCCCGTAGCGCCAGCGCAGGTAGGCCGGCGTTCGCGGCGTCGCCAGCGCGTGCCGCGGACGAACGGCGCGGGCCAGGACCCGTTCCGCCACGGCCCCCTGCAGCGCCTCGGCAGCGGGGCGCAGGGCGGAGCCGGCCGGGACCGGCA